>WNFJ01168139.1_pt1 | contig 20642 bp, 12 predicted proteins | sample 5400461 | NCBI WGS metagenome assembly WNFJ01 (sample SAMN13153349, study PRJNA577476) | soil metagenome | isolation source: 115 cm saprolite on Douglas fir-dominated hillslope | place: USA:California | collected 2013-09-17
TGCTGAAGAAGCCCGAGCAACGGCAGAAAGTGGCCGAAGGTCTGTATCAGGGCGTGGCCAGCTACCTGCAAAGCATGAACAGCGTGACTATGAATCTGCCAGCCAAACAGGGCACAGCGCACCCTCCTGTGCCAGTTGAACAATCTCGCAACCAAAGGTAGGGAGTTGGTGTCTAATAGAGGCCGGGATGCGAAAGCTCCGTCTCATTGCCGTGGTGTTGCTGGCGCTGGCCGCCAATCCGTGCTGGTCCGCGCAGCAGGCGGTGCTGCCGGATCACTTTGGGGCATGGTCCGCCATTTCGCCGGCGCAATCCGCAAAACCCGATGGCTTGGCGCAGGATCAGCTAACGGAAGCTGGTCTGGCGAGTTCGCAGATTCGATCGTATTCCAGCGCGGGGCGCGATCTGGCCGTTGAAATTTTGCAATTTCGCGACCCGAGCAGCGCCTACGGAATTTACACGGCCAAGATCAATACCGGGATGTGGCCGTCTACTGTGGGCCCCAACACGGCGGTTGACCGCGATGCGCTCCTGGCGCTGGTCGGGAATCTGGTTGTCAGAGTTTCGCCTGTGCAAAATCCATCCACGGAAGAACTGCGGCAATTGATAGCAAGCTTGCGAGCCCGTTCTGACCAAACACCACTGCCGCCGATCCGGGCGTACTTGCCGCCAGGGTTTATTGACGGTTCGCAGAGATACGCGCGAGGGCCGGCAGGGTTCCGGAATGCCATGGCTTTCCTGAAGCAAGACGAATTCGCGAACCTGGTGGATGAGGCGGGGTTCAATTTGAGCGCGGAGGCCATGTTCGCGCACTACCGGGCGGGAAAAGACGAAGCGGTGCTGCTGCTGATCGAATATCCGACGCAGCAACTGGCAGAACAGCATCTGAAGCACCTGGAACTGGCGATTTCACCCGAGGCAAAACAAGCGGGAACATCCATTGAACGCCGGGTGTCACTGCTGTCATTAGTGCTGCGGCCCTCGTCCGCGGCGTACGGCAAGTCGCTGCAGAACGCGGTGAATTACGAGACCCAGGTAACGTGGAACGAGCCGAAACAATCCCTTACCGATCCGCCGTGGGTCACCATCCTAACGAGAATTTTCCTCGCTACCGGCCTGTTCATGGGAGTAGCCGTGGCCCTGGGTGTGGCATTTGGCTTATTTCCGGGACGCAGTCCTTGCAGGACGGCATGCCGGTCACCGAGCAGATGGACATTCTGCAGCTGGGGCTGTCCGGCAAGCGCATCGATTCCCGTGATTTCTACTAGCCTTGCCCCGCCAAAAGCCTCAATATAACCAATAGCTTTCCGCCGCGTCCAAGAGATGACGGTCCCCTAGCTTTGCCCTAGCTCAACAGTGTCGTAAGATTCTAGGTCAGGTATAGCGATATGCGTCCATTTATATCTGCCAATCGCGGAGCGCGACGGCAAACCCTGGAAATACGAGCGGCTGCCCTGCTGCTGGCACTTGCGGGGGGGGCCCTTGGCTACGGCTGCCAGAAGAGCGCCGCTGACAATGCTCTGGGCGCCGGGGCACCTGCCATGCCCGTCCAAGTTCAAATTGCGCCGGCTGCGAAGATTCCAGATACCTCGGAGTATTTGTCCATCCTGAAATCGCGGCATTCCGCGGCCATCAACCCGCAGGTGGAGGGCCAGATTACGCGGATCTATGTGAAGTCGGGCGACCACGTGCAAGCCGGAACGCTACTTCTGCAGATCGATCCGTTAAAGCAGGAAGCGACCGTCAACAGCCAGGAAGCAGCGCGCGCGGCCCAGGAAGCGAATCTGCGTTTTGCAAAAATCTCTCTGGAGCGCGCGCAGAAGTTATTCGATGCGGGAGTGATCAGCAAACATGAGTTCGATAACGCGCAGACCGGGTACGACGCGGCGCTAGCGCAAGTGAAGTCGCTGGACGAGCAGGTAAAGCAGCAAAGAGTTGAGCTTCACTACTACGGGGTGAAGTCGCCGATGGATGGAATGGTTGGCGATATCCCGGTACGAATGGGGGATCGCGTAACGGTTGCGACGATGCTGACAACCATTGACGAGCCCGGAGCGCTGGAAGCGTATATTTACGTTCCCGCCGAACGCGCAAAAGACTTGAAGGTTGGGCTGCCGGTGCGGCTGTTGGACAGCGCGGGGAATTCCGCCAGCGAGACACGCACGTCCTTGCCAAGGCCACGGTTGGGAATTCGCAGGGCAAGCTGCGCGTCGCGCAACAGGTGCGCGCACAGATTACCTGGGGCGTTCACGAGGGCCCCGTGATTCCCGTACTTGCGGTGCAGCGCATCAACGGCCAGTTCTTCGCGTTCGTTTCGGTGAACGAAGGCAAAGGAACCACGGCACGGCAGAAGCCTCTAAAGCTTGGCGATACCGTTGGCAACGATTATGTGGTGCTCGATGGGTTGAAACCCGGAGATCATGTGATTATTTCCGGGACGCAGTCCTTGCAGGACGGCATGCCGGTCACCGAGCAGATTCAGAGTAAAGGCCAGAGCAATTCAGGCCGCTAGAGACCTCGAACTCATGAGCGGCGCAAATCCATTTCCAGTGAAGGCGGACTCCAGCCTTGTTCGTTGATTTCTTCATTCAGCGGCCGGTTTTTGCCACGGTCTGCGCCCTGTTCATCATTCTGGCGGGCGCGATCTCCATCCCCACGCTTCCGATCGCAGAACTGCCCGACCTGGCGCCGCCGCAAGTGATCGTGAGCAGCGGTTACATCGGTGCCAATGCCCAAACGGTGGAATCGGCGGTAACAATTCCACTGGAACAAGCCATCAACGGCGTGCAGGGCATGAAGTATATGAGCTCGACGAGCGGCAACGACGGATCGAGCCAAATCACGGTGGTATTTGACGTAACCAGAAATGTCGACCTGGCCTCGGTGGACGTACAGAACCGGGTGAACCAGGCGCTCGGGCGCCTGCCGAATGAAGTGAAGAACACCGGAATCATCATCACCAAACAGATTGGCGGCTTCGTGTTTGGTGCGGGCGTGTATTCCGAAGGGCAATACGACAGCATGTTTCTGAGCAATTATATGGACGTGTACGTCAAGGACGCGCTGAAGCGCGTGAAAGGAGTTGGCGACGCGATCATTTTCGGCGAGCGCAAATATGCCATGCGCTTGTGGCTCGATCCGGCGAAATTGGCGGAGCGCGGATTGACGGCGACCAATGTGCTCAGGGCTTTGCAGGAGCAGAATGTCCAAGTGGCAGCTGGACAAATCGGACAGCCGCCGTCACAGGAAGGCCGGTCTTTCCAGATCAGCGTGCGGGCAGTGGGACGCCTCAGCGAGCCCTCGCAATTCGACAACATCATATTGAAGACGGGAACCGATGGGACGCTGGTGCGACTCAAAGATGTCGGGCACGCGGAACTGGGCGCGGAGAATTACGGCACCCTTCTTCGATTCAACGGCCATGACGCGGTGGGCCTGGCGGTCACGCAACTTCCGGGCGCCAATGCGTTGGATGTAGACAGGGCCGCAAAGGAGGAGCTGTTGCGGCTCTCCAAGAATTTTCCTCCCGGATTGAAGGCAGCAGTGGCCTTCGATACGACGACGGTCATCGGTGAATCCATACGTGACGTGCTGATCACGCTGCTGCAAGCCGTTGCGCTGGTCATCATTGTCATTTACGTGTTCTTGCAGGACTGGCGGAGCACGTTCATCCCGGCAATTACCATCCCCGTTTCACTGATCGGCACATTCGTATTCGTGAAATTGCTGGGATTCTCGATCAATACTTTGACGCTATTTGGAATCACACTGGCGACGGGACTCGTGGTGGATGATGCGATCGTGGTGATTGAGAATGTGGAGCGGCACATCGTCGAAGGAATTACCGAGCCGCACAACGCCGCGTCCGTAGCGATGAAGGAAGTGGCGGGAGCGGTCGTGGCGACATCGCTCGTGCTGGTGGCGGTGTTCGTGCCAGTCGCGCTATTCCCCGGAACCACGGGAATTCTCTTCCGGCAATTCGCGCTGACGATTGCTTTCTCTGTCTCGATCTCCGCCTTCAACGCACTCACCTTGACTCCGGCACTATCGGCAATTTTCCTGGGCAAACATAGGGAGCGTGCGAAAGGCCGCTTCTTCAAATTGTTCAATGACGTTTTCAACAGCGGGGCACGTTTCTATCGGAGCACGGTGCGCCGCGCGATGGACTGGCGGCTGGCCTCACTGCTGCTCTTTTTTGCCTTGTTGGGCTGCACGTATTGGATTTATCAGCGGGTCCCGCGCGCGTTCATCCCGGAAGACGATCAGGGCTACTTGATGTTCATCGTTCAAGCGCCACAAGGAGCATCTTTGAATTACACGCGCGATGTCTGTGGCCAAGCGGAAGAAGTGATCTCGCGCGATCCGGAAGTCGACGGGGTGTTCACGATTGTGGGGTTTGGCGCCGCGGGCTCGGCTTCCAATCAAGCGATGCTCTATGCCAATCTGCGGCCTTTTGAGAATCGCAAAGGAACGGTGCACTCGGCGGCGGCAGCGATTGGGCGCTTGCGTGGATCGCTGTCGACGGTATCTGGCGCGATCGTGGTTCCATTCAACCCACCAGCGGTGTTCGGACTGGGCCAGTTTGGTGGATTCCAGTTTGAACTCGAGGATCTGGGACGCAACTCGTTGCAGAGTATTGCGGAAACGGCGAACAAAATGGCCGCGCAGGGGAATGCCAGCAAAGATATCGTCGGTCTATTCACCAGCTTCACGGCCAACGACCCGCAATACTTGGTCCGTATCGACCGCGAAAAAGCTAAGAGCCTGCAGGTGCCGTTCAGCCAGATCACGGACGCCTTGCAGGTGTACATGGGGTCGGTCTATGTGAACGATTTCGATTTCAATAACCGGTCTTACCGCGTGTACGTGCAGGCGGACAGTAAATTCCGTTCGCAACCAAAAGACATCCGGCAGTATTATTTGCGCTCGGACACCGGGAAGATGATTTCGCTGGACAACCTGGTGGCTGTGGAGCAAACCGCGAATCCCCAGGTGATCCCGCATTACAATCTTTTCCGCTCCGCGGAAATCAACGGAGCGGCCGCGCCGGGCCACAGTTCCGGCGAAGGAATCGCGGCCATGGAAGCACTGGCCAAGAGAGAGCTGCCGAATGGGATGACGTTCGAATGGAGCGGATTGTCGCTGGAAGAGATCGAGTCGGGCGGAAAAGCGCTGATACTTTTTGCGCTGGGGCTGGTGGTGGTGTACCTGACGCTGGCTGCCCAATACGAAAGCTACGTGCTGCCGTTCATCGTGCTGCTGGCGGTCCCGGTCGCCATCCTGGGTGCGATTGGCGCGCAAGCGCTGCGCGGATTGCAAAATGATGTTTACTGCCAGATTGGTCTGGTGATGTTGATCGGGCTCGCTAGCAAAAACGCCATTCTGATTGTCGAATTCGCAGAACAACTGCGCGCCCAAGGCATGTCGGTCGTGGAAGCGGCGGTGGAAGCAGCGCGCATCCGCCTGCGGCCTATTCTGATGACCTCACTCGCGTTCATCCTGGGCGTGGTGCCGCTGGTGCTCGCGCGGGGCGCAGGGCGCGCGGGGCGAATTTCCGTGGGGACGACAGTCTTTGGCGGAATGATTGCCGCGACCACGCTGAACCTGCTGTTCATTCCCGTGCTGTACGTGATTGTGCGCAGCGTCGTTCCCGGACGCGAAGTGCAACCCATCCGCCAGGCTGAATGAGCCATGTTCGAAATGAAATGCAATTCCGCTGAATCTCCGGTAGGATGCGGGCATGACGACACACACTATTTCGCGGCGTTCGTTTCTCGCTTTTTCGGTGACGCTGCCCTGGGCACTTCACGCGCGGGCACCGAAAACGATTCCCATCGGCCTGGAACTTTACTCTGTCCGTGAGGAATTCAAGAAAGACCCTGAAGCCACGCTGCGAGCTGTTGCGCAGATGGGATACCAGTGTGTGGAATTCTATGCGCCTTATTTCGAGTGGTCCGAGAGTCAAACCAAGCAGATGAGAAAGCTTCTGGACGATCTCGGAATGAAGTGCTTTTCGACGCACAACAGCTATTCGTACCTGAGCGCCGAGAACATCAGCAAGGCGCGCGACATGAACCTTGTTCTGGGCAGCAGGTATCTGGTTATCGCCTCGTCGAATCCGAAACCAGGTTTGGATGGCTGGAAAGCGGTTGCCGAGTCCCTGAATGCGGCAGCCGATCAACTGGAGCCGTTGGGCTTGAAGGCCGGATATCACAATCACCAAGCGGAGTTCAAAGCCGTTGAGGGCCAGCGCCCAATGGAAATCCTGGCGAAGAACACAAAGCCATCGGTGATGCTGCAGCTCGACGTGGGCACATGTGTGGAAGCGGGCTCGGACCCAGTGGCGTGGATTCGCGCGAATCCGGGGAGAATTCGCTCCCTGCACCTCAAGGATTGGTCGCCCGACCCCGCTAAGGGGTACTCGGTGCTGTTTGGGGAAGGCAGCGCTGATTGGAAAAATATTTTCGCGGCGGCCGAAAACGGCGGCGGCGCGGAGTACTACTTATTGGAACAGGAAGGCAGCCGGTTTTCCGAACTGGAAACGGCGCAACGGTGCCTGCAGAGCTTTCGCGCAGTTCATGGAAGCAGTTAAGAAAGTCATGCGCGTGGGATAAGCCGCGTTTTCTCAGCCCCGGAAGTACAAATAAGCTCCGAGGATGCATGCCAAAACCAGTCCCGAAGCTGCGACTTCACGCCAATCCCAACTGGCGCGCGTGGCTGCTTTGTCTTCCGTCGTCTTGGTCGCAAACGTGAGGTTTTGTAGTGTCGCGTAATTCGGCTCCGAAGTCATATAGCTGACGACCACCATAACGATTGCGGATATGAGCGTAATCAGCAAACTCCAATATTGGAAATAGATGTTGTTGATGATCCACAGGAACGAGCCATGCGGATAGCCGTTCTGCAGCCCGCTCAGGCCCAGGGTTACCGGCGTGTCTACAAGCATCCGGGAAATGCCAAGAACGAAGCCCACGATCATGGACCAGAGCGCGCCTTGCGCATTCATGCGTTTGAAAAACACGCCTAGGAAAAACACCACGAAAATGGGCGGGGCCAGATAACCCTGAACGGCCTGTAAATAGCCGTAAAGACCCTGGGCATTCTTAATGACGGGAATCCAAGCGAAAGCGATGAACACCATTACAGTGGTAGCGAGGCGTCCGGTGCGCACGAGGTCATGCTGCGAAGCGTCGGGCTTCCACTTCTGGTAGAGGTCGACAGTAAAGAGCGTCGAGCACGCGTTGAAGACGCCGGCGAGCGATCCCATTAGTGCGGAGAGTAGTCCGGCCACGACGAGGCCGCGGAGGCCTGGCGGCAAGAGATACTGCACCAGCATCGGAAAAGCGCCCTGAGCGATGGAAGGAATGGCATGGCCGTCGGGCCCGATCATGCGGGCCAATTCGGGGATCTTTCCGCTGCGCGCCAGGGCGAAGCAGACCAGGCCTGGGATGATGAACAAATAAACGGGACTCAGTTTGAGGAATGCAGCAAAGATGGTGCCGCGGCGGGCGACTTTCTCATTGGGAGCACCGAGTGCTCGTTGAACGATGTATTGGTCGGTGCACCAGTACCACAGCCCGATGATCGGCGCACAGAACAGCATGCCCGCCCACGGGAAATAGTCGTTGAAATACCAAGCTTGTTTTACGACGTGGCCGGCGGCATTCGTTTCGAGGACCGGGGACCATGTGCCTTGCACTCCGGCGGGGATCAGCGGTTTCCAAAGATTGAACATGTCCGACCCGCACCAGTGGCGGAGCTCGCTCCAGCCGCCGAGTTGGTGCAAGCCATAGAAGGTCAGAGAGGCAGAGCCAAGTATGAGGACAAAAACCTGGACGGCGTCGTTGTAAGCTACGGCGCGCATGCCGCCCAAAACGGTGTAGAGCCCGGTGAGCGCGATAACGAGTACCGAGCCAATCCAGAAGCTGTCAATTACTGTTCCGCCGATGCGCAATTGCAGCTCGGGCAGCAGAGTGCCGAAGACCACGCCGCCGGCAAAAATGCCCACGGCGATCTTCGAGACAATAAAAGTGATGAGCGAGACGATGGAAAGAACGTAGCGGGAATTTGTGCTGTAGCGCCGTTCCAGGAATTCCGGCATGGTGAAAACCATGGAGCGCATGTAGAAGGGCACGAACACCCATCCTAAAACTAAGAGCGCCCAGGCGTGCAATTCATAGTGAGCGAGCGCCATTCCGCTAGTCGCACCGGCGCCAGCAAGACCGACAACGTGCTCCGATCCGATGTTCGAGGCGAAGATCGACGCGCCGATGATCCACCAGCTCAGGTTGCGCCCGGCGAGAAAATAATCCGCCGCGGAGTCCTTACCTCTCTTGACCACCCACCAGGCAACGCAGAGCAGAATGCTGAAATAAAACGCGATCACCACCCAATCCAAACCGGTGATGCGGGACTCTCCGCCAGCAAGCAGAAACAAAGTGGCAGCGTTTGTCATCCGTACGCCCTTCCAATAGGATTTAGATCAGGATAATGCTTATTCTTACGGCGATTTTCCCAGAGGGAGTATACCCGCGCTTCGTCGATTGGGGTAGTTTTCAATGCGGATTATTTGCCGATGCGGCGTGGCGGTAGCTCTCGGGCGGACCCAGGTAGCTTGGCTTCACGCCGCCAAGATTTACGACGAGTTTCTGGAGAACGATGCCCGGATCCACCATCCAGAACTTCAAAGTGTGATAACCTGGCTCGGGCAGGGTGTGCTTGGATTTCACTTTGCGGACGCTGTCTCGCACCGACTCTTCCCAGTCTTTCTGCGTGTTGTGTGCAAGAGCATCTATCACTTGGGGCGGCTCATCATCGAACGAAATCGCATACCGCAGGCCGCGGCCAGGGACGAAGTTCAGGGTTGGAGCGAGGACAGCCTCCACTTCGACCGCGCCTGAATCAAACAAATACATTTTATATTCGAGATCAGGAGAATCGTGGCCGGGCGTCACACTGTCCGCGGTCACGGGGAAGACGCTCATCGACGAAAGCGTCCGCCCGAGGTCATCGATACTTCCCCATCGCGCCGACACTCCATCGACTTTCCTGGTGTAGTGCGCTGCTTCCATGGAGACGTACCCTTCACCCTCGATGAATCCGTCGAGGGAATCTCGCGCGAGCGCCATTGGACGGAAGGCATGCAATTTCACGATGACATCCGGAGCGCCGGTCCCCGAGATTTTCACGGTTCCGTTCGTGGAAACTTCCGGGACCTTGCTCCAATCCACGCTCACCCAAACGCGCCGTTCCTTGTCAATCGTTCCCTGCGATTCACTCAAAATGATCCATGGAGCGCTTGCAGTAGCCGAATAGTCGAATGGCGTGCGCCCTCGATTAAACACGTCGATGTAACGGCGTTGCTGATTGAAGACGTCAAACGCCGGCAGAACCGGCTCGACCGGAGGGCCAGGCCAACCCCACGATGAGCCGTCGATAGCCACGCCCATTTGCCCGGCGGGCGCGACCTGGATTTCCGAAACGGCGGGCATGACGTTGGCGGGTGGCTGATTCCAAAACGTGTAGCCGAGGTGTGTCTGATCCATCATGTGGTCCCACTTGCCGTGTGCCAGCGTGTGATTGTAGTAGGCTGAAAGATCGGCGTCGGCCTGAAACAAGGCGCGCGCCCGCGCGGCTAGATCGTTGGCGCTCGCGCGTCCTTGATGAGCGTACAACTGATTCTTGGCAGCGGTAATATAGAGCTCAGTCACGATCGCGGACGCTTTCGTTGGGTAGAGCACAAGCTCGAAGAAGGCATCGCGCTGATTCTCGGGCAGTTTTCCATAAATCTCTTCAGCTTTCGCTACAAGGGCCTGGAAATCGCCGAACACCGTTTCGGCTTCCCCGTAGTCCACAAGAGTAAAGGTGCCGGGTTCGAGCAGTTCCGGTTTGCGCCTGCCGTTGTACTTCGTGTACTTCGCAAGGATTTCGGCGATTTCCGGCGCGTACTGCGGCCCGAATTGCCGCTCCGCCCACAGCCTGGTAAATTCCGAAATCTTCTCTTTCGGCCACTTCTCAGGGTTCCATGCCATGTTCAGAAAAAAATCGATGGGAAACTCCATAGGCTTCAGGTCGCCCACATTCACGATCCAGATGCGATCGGCGCCGTAGTGGTAGGCAAGATTCATCTGTTCCCAGACCTTGACGATCGGAATCGTGTTCAGCCACTTATACGAACGCGGGTCTCCGACGTAATCGAAATGGTAGTAAATCCCGGCGCCGCCGCTGCGTTTGCGTTCCTCGGCGGTAGGCAGGCGGCGGATATTGCCCCAGTTGTCGTCGCACCAGAGCAGGGTGACGTCGTCAGGAACGCGCATGCCCTTCTCGTAGTACTCCTGCACTTCCTTGTAGAGCGCCCAGTCCTGTGGGACTTTGCCGAGATCGGGATTCACGCGCTCGGCGATAAGTTTTCGCTGATCCGCCACAATCTTTTCCAGCAATGCGATATTGGCGCCTTCGGTCATGGGTAGGTCCCCGTCTCCGCGCATGCCGAGCGTAATAATGCTCTCGTAGTTTTTGTTGCGCTGGACGCCTTGATCCCAGAACTCGTGAAGGACATCCGCATTCTTTGAGTAATCCCACGGTCCGTGCCCGTGGCGCTTCCATTCCTGCTGTGCGCGCAGCATTGGCTCGTGATGAGAAGTCCCCATTACGATGCCGTATTCGTCGGCGAGGCGAGGATTCTCAGGATCGTCTTCGTTAAAGGCGTTGCCCCACATCGCGGGCCAGAGATAGTTAGCTTTCAATCGAAGGAGCAGTTCAAATACTTTGGCGTAAAACTCGTGGTTGTAAGTTCCAAATTTTTCATTCACCCATCCGGTGAGCGAGGGTGCTTCATCGTTCAAGAAAATCCCGCGGTATTTTACGGCAGGCGGGCCTTGCAAATAACGGCCGGGCTTCACGGAAAGCGCGTCTTGATGCGGAACGGGAACGTCGGACCACCAGTACCAGGGCGAAACACCAATCTGGCCGGAAAGGTCATAGATACCGAAGATTGTTCCGCGCTTGTCGCTCCCGGTGATAACCAACGCGCTGGCGACTCCGGGCAGCGGCTTCGAAACAACCTGGATCAGAAACGATTCCCATTTGCCGCTGATTGCCGTGACATCGATTTTATGATCGCGGACAAGACGGTCGATGATCTCGCTCTTTCCAATGGTGCCAATAATAATCGCGTTCGACCCAAGACTTTTTCCGTCGTGGGTGACCGAAGCGGTGCAATTGGTGACGCGTTCAATGTCTTTCTGAAGATCGTTTACGGCGCGAATCACGCCAGCGTGATCCTTGGAGTCTATGAAAATGGGAACTGCCTTGTTTTGAGCCACAATCTTGAAATCGCCGTGGTGATAGGCACCTTCGACATATCGCTCTTCACCAATCGTGAGCGCGCGGAGAGGAGTGCTGAACAGAAATATAGCGCCAAGTAGGATTCCGAAACGCACGCGCGCCATCATAATGTCAGCGAACTGCTCCGGCAAGCTTCGCAGATTATACTCACGTCCGATACGGTAATAGTCCGCGAAAACTCCCTACGCCATTCTTCAATGGTGGTAAAGTGTGCCACTTTGGGAGTGCGAAGGAAGGAAGAGCGCCATGAAAATTGTCGACGCCAAGGTGATCGTTTGCTGTCCTGGACGCAACTTCGTCACCGTCAAAGTTACGACGGAAGATGGAGTTCACGGACTGGGGGACGCCACGCTGAACGGTCGCGAACTCGCGGTCGCAAGCTACTTGAGCGATCATGTTCTCCCGCTGCTCGTCGGGCGCGACGCGCGCCGCATCGAGGATATCTGGCAGTATTTCTACAAGGGAGCCTACTGGCGGCGCGGGCCTGTGACGATGTGCGCGATTGCCGGCGTGGACACCGCACTTTGGGACATCAAAGCAAAGAGCCTGAACGTCCCGCTCTACCAACTCCTTGGCGGCGCTTCTCGCGAGGGCGTGCTGGTTTACGGTCACGCCAGTGGGGGCGACATTGAAGAGACAGTGAAGGCGGTGGGCCGCTACGTTGAGCTCGGCTACAAAGCCGTTCGTGCTCAGTCAGGCATCCCGGGACTTGCCAGCACCTACGGCGTCGGACGCGGAGCAATGCATTACGAGCCAGCGGAGAAAGATGCGCCTCCCGAAAATCGCTGGTCTTCCGAACTGTACCTGAATTTCGCTCCGCAACTTTTTTCGCGCTTGCGAAAGGAGTTTGGGCCGGAATTGCATCTTCTGCATGATGCGCACCATCGGCTGACGCCGATTGAAGCGGCTCGCGTGGGCAAGGAGCTTGAACCATCTCATCTCTTTTGGCTGGAAGACCCTACGCCCGCCGAACTCCAGGAAAGTTTCCGTATTATCCGCCAGCACACGACAACTCCATTGGCGGTCGGAGAGGTTTTCAACAGCATTTATGATTGCCAGCAACTGATTCAAGAACAGCTTGTCGACTACATTCGTACAACCGTGGTGCATGCGGGAGGGATTTCGCACTTAAGAAAAATCGCCAGCCTGGCGGAGATGTACCACGTGCGCACAGGATCGCACGGCGCCACCGATCTCAGCCCCGTCTGCATGGCGGCGGCACTCCATTTTGATCTAAGCGTTCACAATTTCGGAATTCAGGAGTACATGCGTCACACCCAAGAAACCGACGCCGTCTTTCCGCACGCCTATTCTTTCGAGAATGGTTTCATGCATCCCGGCGAAGCGCCTGGGTTAGGCGTTGACATCGACGAGGCGCTCGCTTCTCGGCATCCGTACCAGCGCGCATACTTGCCGATCAACCGTAAGCTGGATGGGACTGTCCACAGTTGGTAAAAGAGTATGGCCAAAGACTAGTCTAATTTAGACTAGACTAAACTAGTCTCGTTTAGACTAGTTTGTCCGGCTGTCATGTCGGCTGTCGCTAAGCCGATTCTGATTTCATGACGACAGAAGGAGATTTGACTTCAGTAGCAGCGGAGGCCGCGCCAAGTCCCAAATAGCGTTGCGCATTCCCGTAGCAGATGTCTTTCACCATGGTCCCGAGAAGCTTTTCGTCATCGGGGAGCTCTCCATTTTCCACTTCGCGCCCGATCAGGTTACAAAGAACGCGCCGAAAATATTCGTGCCGCGGAAAAGACATGAACGAACGCGAATCGGTGATCATGCCGATGAAGCGCGAGAGGAGTCCAGTGTTCGAAAGAGCGTTGAGCTGCCATTCGATCGCTTCCTTTTGGTCGAGAAACCACCACGCGCTGCCAAACTGAACTTTGCCGGCAGCAGGCCCCTCTTGAAAACAGCCAATCACCGTGGAAAAAACATAATTGTCTGAGGGATTGACATTGTAAACGATCGTTTTTGGAAGGCTGTGTTCCCGGTCGAGCTGGTCCAGAAGGGATCCGAGAGCTTCGGCTTGATTCCAATCACCAATGCTGTCGAAGCCTTTGTCCGTGCCCACTTCGCGGGTACTCCGCGTGTTTACGTTTCTCAAAGCGCCGATATGAAGTTGTTTGGTCCAGCCTCTCTCTGCGTCCAAGCGGCCAAAAAACAGCAAAAGATACGAAGCGAAATGTTCGGCCTCTTCCTTCGTGGCGGCGATTCCGGCGCGCGCTTTGGAAAAAACGGCCGAAGCTTGCTGCCCGGTGCACAGCCTGGCGGGACAGTGCTCCAACCCGTGATCGGAGAGCCTTCCTCCATTCGAATGAAAGAAGTCATGCCGCTGCTTTAGCGCGCGCAGAAAATCATCGAGAGATGAAATGTCAACATTGCTTGCCACCTCCAATCGGCTGAGCCAAGCATTGAATTCACGGGGAAGGTCGACCGTGAAGGCCTTGTCGGGACGGAACGTGGGGAACATGCTAAAGTTTTTCTCCGACGCGGCAATCGCGCGATGATGCGCAAGGTCATCGCAGGGATCATCCACCGTACACAAAGCTCGAACGTTGAATTTCCTCAGGATTCCGCGCGCCGAAAGGCCGGCAGTCGAAAGCAAGGCATTTGCGGAATCCCAGACGGCCTTGGCGCAGACCTCATTCAATAAAATTCCTATGCCGAAGTAGCGCTTCAGCTCAAGGTGCGTCCAGTGATACAAGGGATTACGCAGCGTGAACGGCACGGTGCGCGCCCAGGCCAGGAACTTTTCAAATGGAGGCGCATCGCCAGTGCAGTAGCGCTCCAAAACTCCGTTCGCCCGCATGGCCCGCCATTTGTAGTGATCGCCTTCCAGCCAAATCTCGAACAAGTTATTAAACCGCCGGTCCGCAGCGATATCGGCCGGAGAAAGGTGGGAATGATAGTCCAAAATTGGCTCGGCTGCGGCGAAGTGGTGGTACAAACGCCGAGCGGCCTTGGACGTCAATAGGAAGTCAGCGTGGATGAATTCCATTCAGCCTCCGCGTTCCATTCCAACTTTAAATTACTCGTGGGCTCGCACCATCGTAAGAAAACGAGAAGAATATTATACCTGAGCCGGAAAACAAGCATCCGTCCCGGGTAAAGGGACCGGCCGAAGAACCACAGAACAGAATCCGCGTTCGCGACCGCTAGTGGAAGCGGTGTTACAATTAAGGGAAGGAAAACTGATTGTCGATCATCGCCACAAAACCTTTGGACCTCATTTCTTTCGCACTCGCCGCGACGCTCCGACTCTCTCTTGCAGGCCTCTCCCATAGTATGAGCCAGAGATACTTCGCTCATTTTGAGAGAATTGGTTTTCCGGGGCACGGAACGAATTTATATGTGGAAACTGTGAGTCATCATCGTGCCGGCGATTAGTCTCCCGCCAGAAGGTGAAATCACACCTTCGCAAAAAACCATGCGCCATACCGCCTTTACTGCCTTGCGGCTGGCAGCCGGCATAGCGCTTCTTACGTATCTGGCAAAATCCGGAATCATTTCTTTCGGCGCATTGTCGAAACTTATCGTAGCGTGGCCGATTACTCTGGTGGTGCTTGGCATCTTCCTGGTGGACATCGTTCTCATGGGCGTAAGAACATCGTTGCTGTTTCGGCCTCTAGGAATGAAGCTCACGGTTTTGAAGTCCACACAGCTCACACTGGTTAGCATTTTCTTTTCCACTTTCCTCCCGGGAGCCGGTGGAGGCGATCTTGTGAAACTCTACTACGCTACAAAAGAAAATACCGGCCGCCGGACCGAGGTAGCCACTGTCTTGATGTTCGACCGAGCCATTGGTTTCTTCGCGATGCTGATTCTTCCCTTCTTCTTCGTGCCCTTGTTTCTCCCACTTATCCAGGCAGTGCCCACGCTGCGCGCCATCCTGATCCTGATCGCGTGTGTTTCCATTGGATTGCTGGCTGCATTTCTGCTTTGTGCATTCAACCAAAGCCTCTTCAACTCTTTGGCGCGAGAATCCGCGGCATTCCCTCGTTGGGGAAAGTTAGCGTCCCGGGTGCTCGAAACTATTCGCATCTATGGAAGGAATCCGGGGACGCTTCTGAGCGCGCTTCTTCTCTCGATTCTTGCTAATCTTTCGGTGATCGCCATCACCGCGCTGGCGGTGCTGGTCTTGGATCCCGCTAGCCTATCGTCCAAAATCTGTCTTGTAGTTCCGATTGGCCAGGCTGTGAATGGACTTCCCCTGACGCCGGGCGGTCTGGGCGTGGGAGAAACGGCTCTCAATGCCCTGTTCGCGTTGACCGGGTTGCATGGTGGAGCCGAAACCTTCCTGTGCTGGCGAGTATGGAAAGCCATGGTGGGACTCTTGGGCCTCGTCATTTACGTCCGCGGCATGGGCAGCGTTGTTCTTCTTTCGGAATCTAAATCTGGGAAGCACATCACGACCTAGCAGAGGCACATGGCACTTCACAATGAACTTCTAATGGCAGAGCCGGCGACGGAGAAATCGCGCATAAAGCCCCAGCTCGCCATTCTTTTGGTGTTAAGCATCGCGGTGGGAATTTACATCGGCAACGCCGCATATCCCGGGTTGTTGGACGATGCCGATTCCTCGCACGCAACGGTCTCGCAGTCCATTCTGGAGCGCGGCGATTGGGTCATCCTGTACATGAACGGAATCCGCTATCTGATGAAGGCGCCGTTGCATTACTGGGCAGTCGCTTGCAGTTACCGTTTGTTCGGCGCCAGCGCATTCTCCACGCGGCTCCCCGTGGCGCTCTCGATGATCGGTCTAACCGCCCTGGTCTACGCTTTTGCCCGGCGTTATTTGGGAGAGCGCGCTGGTCTATACAGCGGCCTGGCGGTCTGTACCAGCGCAGGTTTTTTTCTCTTTACGCGCATCATGATCCCGGAAGCCATTTATGCGCTGGAATTCACGGCGATTTTCTATCTTTTCTTGCGTGGCTGGACCGGAACGCTCGAGCCTCGCCGGGCTTACTGGGGCGTGGCAGCGTTGACGGCGCTCGCCATGCTCACGCGAGGCCTGATTGGCGTGATTTTTCCAGTGGCCATCATCGGTTTGTTCATTGTGTTGACCCGGGGCTGGAACCGCTGGCGCGAGCTTCGGCTGTTTTCGAGCACCTTGATTTTCCTTGCGATTGCAGCGCCCTGGCATATTCTAGCAAGCCTGCGTGCGCAAACATTTTTCTGGTCGTACTTTATCAATGAGCATTTCAAGCGCGCTGTGGGAGCGCGCTACCCGCCGGACTACGAAGCTGTGCCGCTGTGGCTATGGCTCGGCGCGCATCTCATCTGGTTCTTTCCGTGGAGCGTCTTCGTCCCCGGAGTGCTGAACAGCTTTCCCAAGCCGCGAACCTGGAAAACTCTCCCGCCGGAGGGGCAAGCGCGTCTGCTCCTCGTCGTTTGGACAGGCTTCATACTGTTTTTTTTCTCGATGACCTTCGGTTCTCGCATGGAGTACTACAGCTTCGGCGCTTGGCCGGCGATTGCGATTTTGCTGGGCTCTGGCCTGGCGCAAGCTGAGGAGGCGGAGAAGAAGTGGGTTCCGCGCATGCAAGCGGCGCTGGCAGTCCTAGGCGTAGCCTTCGCTGGCATTTTGGGCGTCATGCTGTGGATCTCTGCAAGGGTGCAGGTGAAAGGAGATATTTCGTCGCTCCTGCAGGAGCAGCAGAACGATGCCTATCGCGTTTCCATGGCGCACATCTTGGATCTGACGCCGCAGGCGTTTGCGGCTCTGCGGCTGCCCTCGGCGCTGGCAGCAGTGACGTTCCTGTTTGGCTTTGGAACGGCCTGGTGGTTGCGGCGCAAGAAACGCCAGGTGGCCGCGACGATAACCGTTGCGATTTCCATGGCCGTGTTTATATTTGCGGCGAATATAGCCTTGGGAGTGTTTGGCCCCTACCTTTCGACACAGGCGCTTGCGCAAAAATTGGCTCCACAACTCCGGCCAGAGGACACTATCGCGATTTATGGCGAATATGACGCGTCCTCGAGCGTTGCCTTTTACACGCATCGCCACTTGCTGATCTGGAACGGGCGAAAAAACAACCTGGAGGCCGGATCCTACTATCCTGACGCTCCACATATTTTCCTGACCGACGCAGACTTTCCCGTATTGTGGGGCGGAAGCAGGCGCGTATTCCTCTTTGTGCCGGAGGATCAGCGCGCCGAGGCGCAAAAGCGACTGCCAGCGGCGGGGACTTACCTTCTGGCGGAAAGCGGCGGAAAAGCGCTTTACTCGAATCAGCGCTAAACGAACTTCATTCGGCGCATGGCCAGAAAGGCCATTCGAAGCAGTATCACGCCATGCCGCCAGCGCTGGATGTTTGTGTCGCCATAAGTGCGTTCAGCATAGCGAATGGGTAAGTCCACGATTTTGAGGTTGTGTTTGGCTGCGCCGAACAGCAAGTCAAAATCTCCAAACGGGTCAAAATCTCCGAAATACGAGCGATTTGCCGCGATAAATTCATAATTGCGCTTGCTCAATACCTTCGTCCCACAAAGCGTGTCCTGGATGTTTTGATTTAGCAGCCACGTGAACAACAGACTGAAGAAACGGTTTCCAAGGAGGTTAAAGAAGCGCATCGCGCGATTCTCCATCGGATACACAAGCCGCACGCCGTTCACAAAATCGGCTTTGCCTGATTGCCATGCTTCGTAAAACCGAGGAAGGTCCTCGGGCGGTACGGTCAAATCGGCATCAAGAATCATCAGCAGTTCACCGGTGGCCTGCTGAAAGCCCGTCCGAACGGCATCTCCCTTTCCTTTTCCCGGTTGTTTGTAGAGCCTTGCATCCACTTCTGGCCTCCGCGCAATTTCGGATTCGATCACTTCAAAAGTGTTGTCGTTGGAATTGCCTTCCACAAAGATGAGTTCTGTCCCTGATCCCATCTGGGGAACACGGTCAAAAATGGCGGGGATATTGCCGGCCTCGTTGCGGGCGGCCACCACGACACTGACCTTGACTTTCTCCTGGCCTTGTTTGGGCATGGGGCGGGCAACCAGGATGCTGGTCAACGCGAGCAGGTCAAATGGCCAAAGCTTGACCAAGAATTTGTTGAAGAAAGTGCTAACCAAAGGAGTGGGAACCGGCCAGAGAATTTCGCGTCCGGCGCGGATCATCTCAAAATTGGCCAGATACAGCAGGTTCTCAACGTCGGACGCCATTAGCCAGTTTTGTGTAAGGAGCTTCTTCACCAGGCCCAGTTTTTCTGCGAGCCGGCGAGGCAACTCCCATACCCGGCTATAAGTGTTCAGAAGGATGCGGGTCGACGGCGAACAGTGGCGCGCGAGATTCTTGAAGAGCGTCTCGACATCCCAGACATCGTTGACCAGGTCTGAACAAATAATGTAATCGAACTCAGCACCGAGATCGATCGTATGGCCGTCTCCTTCCATGAAATGCAGTTCAGGGTACAGCGCTTTTGCCGTTGCAATCATCGCAGGGGACAAATCGACTCCCACGCCATAGCCAGGTCTGACTGCCGCGAGGAGATCTCCGCGGGCACAACCTACCTCTAGCACGCGCATGCCCGGCGGTATCAGAAATCGATAAATTTCGGCGAGTCTTTTCTGATAGAACGCACGTAGCGGCTGCCATCCGCTGGACTCTCGACAGAAGTCGTCCCAATAGCGTCGTCGGTTCTCGTTGTAGTCTCGCTCTTTCTGCGAGTCGGAAACTTTAAGCGGTGGAGTATCGTCTAACAGATCGTGCCTCGTCATTAAATTTTACACGCAAGCTCGGCCCTGATTCCGTTCCGTCCAAGATCCGCTGAATATGAGTCTGACGCAACATTCTCTACGGCTTCGTGGACGATGACTTCGTATTTCATGGAAGCCGGCAGACGCGCAAAGTTGCATTCGCATACGGACAGTCCAGCCCAAGATCACCTTTCTGATCCAGAACCACCCAACTCACACCATACTTCGCGCGCAAGCGCTCAAAATCGGCCAATTGAAATTGTGACCAGCCTTGCTGCGTGTTCGCTTGCTCCTGCCAATGCTCGGCAATCGCCGAGTCCGGAAAATACGTTACGACGCCTGGATCCCTCACAGCATCCGCTACCATGCTGCGCTCGGCCAGCCCGCGGAAACCCTGATAATCTTCACCGGGCAGCTTCAGGTGCTCCGGATTCAATGCGAAGATGGCATCGGTGGGCGTATTTGCTTTGATCCACGCAAAAGTCTTCATCCAGTCATTTTTAGATGTGATGCCAGGCCATTCGATTTGTGGCGTGGCGGGGAAGAGTTGGCGGCTGGCATAGAACATCCCTGCGCTCAGCGGGAGGCAAACCGCCAGCCACAGCCACGCGCGGCCCTCCAGCAGCCATTTCCCCAAAAAACCGCCACCGATCAAGATGAGCAGCACATACACAATCTGCAGGCTGCGCAGCGGCTGAAAACGGGCAAACGCGATCAACCGGTCCGGAATCATCACAATCAAAGCAACTACAAAATAGAAGAGAGTGAAGGGAATCGATGCACGGCAGAGGGTCTCCACATTCGTCAGTCCCTGTTTGCGCCCCAGGCGCGAAAGACCGTACAGAATTGCCGGTGGTCCGAAAATACCCAGCCACTCATACCATTGCCACTGCAAAAGAAAAAAGTACGTACGCGTTTGCACCGCCTCACGATAGGCTGCGGAAGGATATTTGAGCGAGATTCCCAGAGGAAGCCAGCTCAACGCCGGGACGGGCCGCAACGCAGGGCGACTGACCACGAGCAGGAAAAATAACCAGGAAACGATAAAGACCGCCATGAGCATATGAACTGTGGCGGCGAAGCAAATCCACACCCCCGCCTGGAGGTATTTCTCTTTCATCGCAGCTGTCGTTGCGAATATACACGCAAACAGCGCAAACGTTCTGGGGTTCAGATACTGATCCGCTAGGTACAAGGCTGTCCCAGCAACGGGTAAAGTCAACAGTGCCGCTAAGAGTGTTACGCCTGCCCATTGTGCCCGTTCCTCCGTAAACAGAACTCGGCTCAATTGCAGACACGAGAGCAGCAGTAAAAATATGGACAGTGTGTGCCAGAAAAACATGACCCAATCCAACGGCAAGTGTGAAAAACGGACGGAAGCGGCAATCAGATTCGGTAATAGCGTCATCCCCGCTTGAGACGTGAAGAATTCGCGTCCAAACGGATACAGTGATGGATTGAGAATTGATTTGATGTCAGGAACGTAGACTGCAGCGTCTTCCGCTGTGGGGTGATAGCCGTGTACGACCAGAGATGCCGCTGTCAGCAGCACAAGGCAAAAAAAATCCCGGACCTTCAAATTTATTGTCCCGCGCTCTTTCCC
>WNFJ01209838.1_pt1 | contig 20636 bp, 13 predicted proteins | sample 5400461 | NCBI WGS metagenome assembly WNFJ01 (sample SAMN13153349, study PRJNA577476) | soil metagenome | isolation source: 115 cm saprolite on Douglas fir-dominated hillslope | place: USA:California | collected 2013-09-17
GCTATGATTGAGGCGTACACAACCCACCTGCCCTGGATGAGCACCTGCATCGTAGGAAAGTTGTTACGGATCACCATGCGCGCGAGGAAGCTCGCGCCGATGCCGATGACCGCTCCACCGATGGCAAGAAGCATGGCTTCGCGCAACACCAGATTGACGACCGAGAACTTGGATGAGCCCAGTGATTTCAGGATTCCGATTTCATGAGTGCGCTCCAGCACTGCCGTGTACATGGTCTGAAAAATCACGATAAAGCCGATCATGGTGGCTATTGCTATTACCAATTCGACGACTTTGGAGAAACCGGGAAGATTGGTGGCGGTCATCAACGTGAGCCACTCACGCATGGAACGAACCTGGAGTTCGCTGCCTCCGGGAAGGTTGTTGATCGACCGAATCACCTGTTTAACGACTTCCTCTGCCGGATCATCGAGTTTGACATAGAAGATTGAAGCCTTACCCTCCGACCCGACCAGTCTCTGCATGCTGGTTAAGGAGATGTACTTGCGCGCGCCTTTGCCATGCTCCACGATGCCGGTAACGCGGAATCGGCGGTTCAACATTACGATCTCGGAGCCTACCGTCGCGTGGTTCGATTTAGCAAAATAATCGTCCACCACTACGTCGTCCGGGTTTTGGAACCGTCCTCCCGCCAAATAAGACAAAGGCCCGGCGATTCTCTCGAATGAATCAGGATCAATTCCATAGATGGTTTCGACTCCCCCGGTGGTGTTGAGTTGTACGCCCACGGGCGCAACCGCCACCACATGTGGCAAGCTGCTCAACTTGTCACCCACCTTAGTGGACATGGGCAGGCCGGAAAGACCCATCATGAAAGAGGTACCCGGCGGCTGGACCATAATGTCGGCGCCCATTCCCTGTTGCCGCTGGCGGCTATCGTCCACAATGCCCAGCAGCAGGCCAACAATTACCAGAATCAAGACGATCTCAACTGCGATGCCCGTGACGCTAATGAGAGAACGAACGGGCCGATACAGCAGGTTGGAAATGATCAGCTTATTCATTGCATCTCGCGCTACTCAATGAGGCCGTCTTTGACTCGGTAGACTGCGGGGACTGCACGGACTGCGCGGCCACCCACGGTTATCGAGCCATGAAGGGCTTCAGTTCACGTTCGATGTCGCCTGTGTCGGCTGCGGTGCCGTTATTCAATCTGTCCAGAATCCGTTCGACTGCCTGTTTGGCTTCCCACCGCTCACGGCTGAGGATGAAACCGTCGAACACGTGATCGCCACGAAGGGCCTTGCCAATTTCAGTCTCCCGCTCATGCTCGCCCAACTCAGTGAAATACACCACCCGGTAGCAGCCTCTGTCTGCTGCTTCCCGATAGATCTCAAACATGATTCGCTTTTCTTCGTCGATGTTCATGGTTGCTGCATGCTTAGTCGCCGGCGATCGATTGCGCCACCGCGGATTCCGGCTCCGGCAGCAACTCTTCGCGCAGCTTTCGCTCGTAATCCGCCAGTTGCTGCTCTATGTCTTGGGATACCTCAGACTTCTTGACCAGATCCTCGCGATAGCGCCGCAGGAAATAGTCAATGGTTTCGACGCGGATTCTGATGGAGCCCGTCGGCTTGTTCTCATCCAGGTCCTTGAATGCAAAATAGGGAGTCCCGGAACTCTCGATGATGTCTTCGATAACGGTATAGATCGGGGCATCGTGGCCACACTTGAAATTTGAGATCTCCAGCGCGACCAGGTTAGGATGGCGGGCCGTGAACTTGGCCGCCCAGATCTTGTGATTGGTGCTGGCGGAATAGGCATTTTTCCAGACGTCGGTAATATCGAGAGGATGCTTGATGACTCCGGCGCGTACCTCATCGCCGAAGAGCCGTTCCAGCAGGTCTTCATCCAGCGGCAAGGTGCTTTGCGAGAAGATGGGATAGCCGAGCTTCTGGAATTCATCCATGATCTCGTGGTTCACGCCGGGGTCATGGTGATAAGGCCGGCCCAGCATCACAATGCCGATGCGGTTCTCGCGTTCCAGCATGTCCAGCGTTTCGCGGGCGCGCCGGCGGAGGCTGGCCTCGCACTCCTCCAGCGCGTTGTATCCTTGCTCTACCGCGCGTTGGTTCTCCTCTTCAGAGAGCCCCAGCACCGGGGCCCAGGCCTGAAACATCTGCAACCCGAACAGCTGGCGGTCCGCCAGATTGAGGATCGGATCCACATACCTGATCCCATTGTCGGCGAAGACGTCCGTCTCCTTGGTAAAGGCCGCCTTCACCGCGCTCGGTGTCGCGGTGACTGTAGGACAAGCATTCGAGCCGGTGATGTGCTTGAGCGGCGAGCAGAGCACGTCAATCATGGGAAAGAAGATTACGTCCAGCGGTTTTTTGGCATGCTTCACTGCAATGAGGTTATAGATATGAGGAATACCGATCTTTGACGGGAAGCACGGATCAATGGCGCCTCGTCCTGCTCCGGCTTTGAATAGTTCGTGGTTCGTAAAGTCAGAATAGATGATGTTTTCCGGCTCGACTCCGAGTGATTCCAGGTACGCGCTGAATAGAGGCGCATAAACATACATGTTCAGCACTTTGGGCATGCCCACTCGCAGCGTGGCGCGCCGCTTCATCAACTCGATTCGCTGCCGTGAAGCGGCCGTCCAGGCCCGCGAGAGGGCGGGATCGGCAATCTTCCGCGGGTTGCGTGATCTCCAAACCTCGTGCGAAGCAATGTCCACGAAATTTGGATTGGCCGTCTTCACCGCATCCATCCCAGCCTTGATGCCACGCATCGCGTTAACGTCTTCCACCTGGCCTTTTTCGCAAGTGGAGATAATCAAACGCTGTTCGCCCGGCTGGAGCGGCACTTTGGATTTGAGTACTGGCGCCGTCCAGTTTTGGACGTCGCCTACCTGGACATCAATGAACGTGCGCAGGCAGTTGTTCTTGCAGAAATAGCAGCGTGTGTTTTCGTTGCGTGTGGTGCGGTGGCTGATGTTCTTGACCGCATCCAGGCCGATGAACGTGGTCTTGCGCCCGTTCTTCCACAGGCGCAAGGCTTCGACCGCGGCCCCGATTGCGCCGGATTCGCCACAATGCTCATGCACGATCACTTCGGGCTCCGTTTCCGAGCTATGGAAGTGCGATTTCACGAAATCCACTTCCGCTTTTACCGCTGCCAGATTTTTCTGAGTGCCGCCTTGGAGAATGAAGCGCCTCCCCAGCTTGGCCAGGTTGGGAATACTGGCTACATAAAGAAAGATGTTCTTGGGCAGCACGGCGGCCAATCCGGCCAGAATCTCTTCGGCCCGCCATCCCTGGCGCTGGAAGTTCACAATGTCTGACTGCATGAAGACGGCGCAGCCATAACCGAACACCGGCATCGTCTGGGCCGCGAAGGCGATGTCAGCGTATTCATCCACTTTTATCCCTAGCGACTCCGCCGTGGATTGCAGGAAGTACCCGTTTCCGGCCGAGCACTGAGTATTGAGCTTGAAGTCCTTGACACGTCCGTCCTTGAGCACAATCAGCTTGATGTCCTGCCCGCCAACATCCACTATGCAATGCGGGTCTTTGTAAGAGCGCATGGCGGATTCGGTATGCGCCACCGTTTCGACTAACGCCACATCGGCGTGCAGCACGTCTTTAAGAATGTCCTTGGCATATCCGGTAGTTCCCACGCCCAGGACCTCGAGCCTCGCGTCTTGCGCCTCCACCTGCGAGCGCAGGGCATTGAACATGTCAATCGTGTCCTGGATAGGATTTCCATTGGAAAGCTGATATGCCTTGCACAGGATCTCGCCTTCGGTCGAGAGGAGGACTGCTTTGGTCGAGGTCGAACCGCCATCCAAACCGACAAAGCCGGTTATTGTTTGTCCTGCAAGAAAGCTGGCGGGAACGAAGCGCTTGATCGTGTATTTCTCCTTGAACTCATCCAGCTCCGCGGTCGAGGCGCTCAGTCCACGACTGCCGGATTTGGCTTTTTCCTCCAGCCGTCCGACTTGAATGTAATCCTGCAGGCCTTCCGTACCGCTATAACGGCCGGTCTCTGTGTCTTCATCTTTGCCGAACTCCACCGCGCCTATCGCGGCAAAATATTGGGCGTTCTCCGGAACCTTAATCAGCTCTTCCGGCTTGGCGCCTTCGGGAATCTGGATCTTGCGCTCTTCCCAGGTCTTAGGAATGCTGTGTTGCCAGGCTTCACGCATGCCACGAATGAAAGAGTTCGGTCCGCCCAGCAGCAGCACATGCGGGCGCAAGGTATGTCCACGAGTGAGGACGGAAAGGTTCTGATGCACGATGGCATCAAACAGAGACGCCATTAGCTGGTCAGACGGTATGCCTTGCTTTTGTAGTCCGTTGATATCGGTTTCAGCGAAAACGCCACATTTGCCTGCCACAGGATGCAATTTGATCCCGAAATATCCCTGATTGCACAGTTCGTCCGTAGGTATTTTCAGCTTGGCATTGATTTTGTCTATGACCGCGCCTGTGCCTCCGGCGCACTTGTCATTCATGGAAGGAATTTTCTTCTTGCGACCACCGGGCTCGTCCTCTTTGAAGACAATGATCTTGGCGTCCTGTCCGCCCAACTCGACGACCGAGTTCACCTCGGGGTGAAGCTTCTCCACGGCGAGAGAAACAGCCGTGACCTCCTGCACAAATTTTGCGCCTAGTAGCGGCGCCAGGGATCCGCCTCCCGAGCCGGTGACGAAAATGCGGCAGTTATTGGGAGCAATGCCGATCTCGCTCTCCATCCTGTTCAGGAATTCCAGGACTTTTTCGGGCTGTTTGGTTTCGTGGCGCTGGTAGTCCTGCCATAAGATGGCATCAGATTCAGCTTCGACCACGACCGCTTTCACGGTGGTTGAACCAACGTCGAGACCAACCGTGTACTTGAGCTGGAATGGCTCGCGGGCCGCTGCCGCCCGTCCGCCCTCGATGCGTCTGGGCGTGGACCGTATCAGCTCTTCAATGGATACATCCACTTTGATCGAACCATTCGAACCGGGGACAGGGTGATCGTGATGTCCGCCCATTCAATGCCTCCTTAATCACTCCAGTTGGTTGCGCCCTGAAAGCCGTGCATTGCCTGCTTGAAGAGCCACTTGATCACCCGCGCGTCGTTGTAGCAGAAGCCAACGATGTGATTCAGCGTGGAAAAGCAATGCGGTTGGCAGGCTTTCTTCATTTCATCGAGTTGGGCAACCTCAAACTTGTGGTTCTCGATCGTGCCCCAGTCATAACCCGCCGAGTACATGGGGAAGCATGGCGCGAGAGTCCCATCGGTACGGATGATGCACGTGTTCTGGCCGGCGCGGCAGTTCCATTCTTGTAACTGGCCGCGCATGAACTGCTTCATCTCCGCCAGACGCGAAGTTGAGTTGGTCATCTTGTATCCGGAGGTTTGTTTTTCGATCAGCCAATCGAGCAGCTCATCTACCTGATCGTAGTGCCTGGGTGTGATGAAAGTGGGGTTCTCCTCCAGGTGCTTGAAGTGCGGCTGCTCGGTCATCGGTGACTCGCAGATGTGATAATCAGTGGCCACGCCGTTCTCGTGGGCAATTTCGGTGAGCTCACGCACATCGTCCATGTTGTTCCCACAAATATTGATGTTCAGAAAAACGCTGTATCCATACCTGTACTGTTTCTTGATCAGGTAATCGAAATACGGCCGGAGGGGCACCAGCGCCTTGGGCAATCCCGGTTTGACATCGACAGCGTCAATGGCGAGATTGACCACCGAGACGCCCGCATCTCCGAGCCGGTCAATGACTGCGGGCCGCATGAGGCGTCCATTCGTGGGCAGGTACACCCAAAAACCCTTCTTCGCGGCGTAATAAATTATCTTGTGGGCAAAGTCGGGCCGCAGGAGTGGTTCGCCGCCCATCAATGCAAGCACCCGGCAGGTAGTCGAGTGCAGCCAGTCGATGGATCGCTTGGCAATGTCCTCCGTCATCCCCTGCACACTGTTTTCAAATGCCCAGCAGTAGTGACAATCAAGATTGCACTTCCACTCCGTGAACAGGTAGGCAATGATCGGATGAAAATCACCGGGAAGGAGCCGGGACTTGAAATACGGCAGTGCCCAGCCATGCAACGCGTGCATGATCTGGGGCACCGTCCAATGGCGCTTGCCATCCACCGACCTGTAGTCCGTGTCCTGACCGTTCTGCAGCTCGGGACGGCTTGGGAATTCAGGCTCCGGCAGTTTCTGCGGCTCCCCCACTGTGGGCGGTCGGGTGGCGGGCTTGGCCGCAGGCTGCATCAGCAGTTCATGGAGTTGAACATCGAGACGAAACGGGGGAGGAGAATCCGTGGTTCCCTGATCCCGTGATTCAGCCATAATGGCCCTTCTTTCCATCGGTTTTCCGCCAGCCCGTTTGGATTCAGAATCAGGCTGCGGTAGCCTGAGCCGACCGTGAAACGGGGACGCGCTGCAGCCGCGCTTTTCCATTCATCAGATCGTTTACATGCAACACGAAGTTCGCGGCCACGCCGGTCACACCTTCGCGCTGCGGCACAGGATAAAAGAGATGTCGCAGGTCGGGATGATCGGCAACGTAGGACTTAATGTCGTCCAACTTGTTCCCCGTGGATTCCAGGACGCGCTCGAACTCCATTCGCGCCTTGACCTTGGCTTCACCGAGGGCCATCTGCACCCGGCTGTGGGCATTGATCTCCCCTTCGCCCGAAGTTTCGATGGGAAGAAAGATCATCTCCTTGAAGTGGTTGGCGACCGCAGATTGCGCGCCGTCCGATTGCGTGGAGGGCATGCACCCGAAGGGTTTCAAGGCCAGCACCATGTGGCAAAGGCGGTGTTTGGTGTAGTAGATATTCTTGCCGACTTCCAGATGCCCCTCACCGCCACGAGCAAACTGGTTATAAAAAGGATGGGCGAGTTCAGCCATCTCTCTTTGTGAAACCAGATGGTGTGCGATCCCGCCCAAGCCGCTCACGATCCGGTGATACTGGCGGGCATAGATTGCCTCACCGGCTGTCATCATCGCCGTCTTCTTGCGGTAATGCAGTTCGTTCAACAGTAGCTTATCCAATTCATACCAGTTGACATTCTTGTGGCGAGCATCGAGAGACTTCCGCTCGCGCCAGCGCTCCTTGACCTGATACATCATGTACATGACCCAGGTGGCGATGGGTTCCACCAGCACTTGCGCGCCTTCCCGCTCCAGGAAGGCAAACATATTGAAGTTGCCGTCGCCTTCGGTGATCTGCGCCCAGAACTCGCCGATAATTTTCACGACCGGCTTGACGCGCAGCCGATCCACTTCAATCGTCGCAAGTTGGTCATGCACTTCCTGAAGGCATCCTGTGTAGGCCGATCCATACAGGTTTTCCCAAGCCTTCCCCAGGGAGTTGATTACCTTTTCCCATCCGGCGCCTTTGTGCTTCGCAATCTTTTTGGAAAGCCATTCCGGGAGGTCCTCGTGGTCTTCAAAGGGTTTGCGCTCGCGTAGCAGGGTGCAGAGCCGGTCAACGGATTCGTGAAAAACACGGTCGGTGTCTCCTTTACTTACTTCGTAGGGGCGGATGCGATAGATCATTTCGTTTAGGATGTCGCCCAGATTCAGCGCATTGAACATGCCCATGCCGAAATCGACAGTAAATTTCAGGCCGGGTTCCCCGGAAGCGGCCTGGATTCCATCGTTCTGCTGGAAAAGAAGCACCCGGAAGCCGTCAAACCCGGCATTCTGCAGCGCCAGGCGATATTCCGATTCGTACATTCCGAACCGGCACGGGCCGCAGGAACCGGCGGTGAAAAAGATGTACTTGTCAATGATGTCCTGGCGCGATATGCCGCTGGCCTCGAGTCCTTGCAGATACTGGACGAGGTTCCCAACTGTGAAGTAAGTGGGATTGCATTGCCCGTTGTTGCCGTACTCTTTGCCGAGTTGGAAGGCAGCAACGTTGGGAACCGGCAGAATGTCGCAACGATATCCGGAGCCCGAAAATACAGCCTGAATCACTTTCTCGTGCTTCCACGTCAATCCGCCAAAGAGGATCGTGACCTTTCCCCGCTCATCGGCGGTGAAAGCCCTCTCTACGGGCCGGCGGAAGTGCCGAACACGGCTGGCGTCGAGCTGCGCTTCTCTTGCGAGCCGCTCGCGTTCTGCTGCGAGTCGACGGTGAATTTCTTCTTCAACTTGAGGACGGGTGGTCAAATGCTCAAGTGGAATATCGATTTTGCTGACTGACATGATTCCCTCCGCTGTGCTCTTTTGAGAAGACTTGATGGAAGATCGCGGTTTCTGCAGATGGGGCAGGTTTCGTGCCTGCGGCTAACTTCCGGAATTGAGAGTATGAAGGACCGCGGGCGCGGCGCGGATTCGTGAGGCCTGGTCCACAAATATGGTTGGATTTCAATGCAAATGCTGGTGGGACGTTTTCCAGGGACTTGCGCCGGACCAGAGATTCCGGCGCGCGCGTTTCGTCCGATCTAACCGTTGGAGGTTTCACGATGTGAACTAGCTCCACAGAAACCAGGACTAGCAGAACGGTCGTGCATGGTACCGTCGCTGCCCTTTGTAAGAGCTAGGGAGCGAATTAGAAGTTGCCCTCCGCAATCGGAAAAAAGAGTTATGCCAAAATTCGGTCCGCAAATTCAGTCCGCAGTCTGCGCGGGCCCTAGCTGGAGGGCGAGATCGGAGTCCAGTTCTCTGCATCCGTGCAAGAGCTATTACGGCACGCTTCAACCAAGGTGACCCAGGATGTCTACGCGCAAGCACTAACGCCGGCCAAGCCTAAGTTGTTGAAAAGTTGAGCCGATTTGCGGGCGTGAGCCGGGCGCAGCCGAGCGGGAGCCCGCAGGCGAAATCCTGAGCGAAGCCGAAGGATCTGTTGTTGAGCCGATTTGCGGGCGTGAGCCGGGCGCAGCCGAGCGGGAGCCCGCAGGCGAAATCCCGAGCGAAGCCGAGGGAGCCCCAGGGTTTAGTCTTTGGCGTCCCCGACGGAACGATTTTGGACCACATCGCTAGGGCTAGAGCGGCATTGCTCGGATGCGGAACATAGGCGACGCGGGTCAATAAGTGTAATGGCGATTTATCAACAGTTACCCTTACCTACACTTATGACTGACTGGGAACACCTCAAAGCTTGCTGGCCTGAATTCCGCTTGCGCGTGCCCCGTTTCTAATGCAGAATTTCCCTACTTCGCCGCCGGAGGGCTCCTTTGCACCACAAAACCGGTTTTCTTATGCCGCTGACTGTACTGTCCCTAGTCGCATTCACCACCACAACGCAAGCTCAGGCACCCGCCGCTGCCGGTCCAAATTCCGATCCCATCTATCAGCAACTGCGCAACATCAATCTGAGTACCGAAGCTGTAACGGTCAAGGATTTTGAACTCAAGCGCGATGCCGCGACCTTTCACCTGAACGGGTACATGTGCTTTGTCGCTCCCGTGAATGGCAAGGTTACTGGCGCGGTGTTCGTGGGTGACGGGACGATGGTGCTCACCCCACCCATTCCAATCGAGAAGTCCTCGCTGAAGCTACTTACGAAATCGGATGAGTTTGTCGAGCAGTACGAGCACCTGGTGCTGCGCTTCACCGATTCAACCTACGAAGAGCTCAAGAAAGCCGGAACACCGGGCGGAAGCTGCGACGCGGGTTTGCTGCACGATTCCCAGAATGCGATGCGGCACAGCCATTTTATGAAGTACAACCTTGACGCTCGCATCCTGCAGGACGTGTTCAGCGGCGAGCCGGGAGCCCTGTTCGTGGCTTTCGTGCATGGGAAGAAGTACAACGGCAAAGAGCTCTACTTCCTAGACCCGCACGGCGTACCCTCTCTGCTGTTCGACTCGGTCTCTCCCGAAGAAATCGAGTTCCTCACCTACGACGACAACAAACTGGGCATTTGGGGAGCGTTTCATTTCTCCGGGGAATACAAAGACGGAAGCGCCACCGGGACTCAGCAGAACTATGCATATCAAATCACGCATCAGCAGCTGGACACCGCGATCGAAAAAAATGCACACCTTAACGGCAAGGCCACAACCACGCTTGTTTCTCTCGTAGCGGGGTTGCGAGTCATCCCGTTCGATTTGTACCGCACACTGCGTGTCCAGAGCGTGACTGATGAGAAGCAACAGGCGCTTTCTTTCATACAGGAGGACAAGAATGACGACGCGAATTTTTCCGTGATCCTGCCGCGCGCTCTCGGATTAGGAGAGAAGTACACGATTATCACTACTTACGATGGCAAGGATGCAGTCGAGAACAAGGGTAGCGGAAATTACTATCCTATCGCGCGCCGCGACTGGTACCCCAACAATGTGGCCGGACGATTGAGCCAGTACGTTACTTATGATATGACATTCCGGATTCCGAAAGGCATGAAGATGGCGGCCACCGGTATCCAGGTCAGTGAAAGCAACGATGGCGGGCAGAGTGTGACAGTGTGGAAGAGTGCCGTTCCGCAGCCGCTTGCAGGCTTCAACTTTGGCCGTTTCAAGATGGAAGAGGCCAAGCTCAACTCGCCTGAATATCTCGTGCAGGCTTACGTCAATGAAGAACCGCCTGATGACATCAAGTACATGCTCGAGCAAGTCAATAAGGACAGCGGTAACTGGCGCAGTAGGGATAACCCGACAGGCGCGGGTGCGCCCGGCACGGGTCACCACGGCTCGGGATATGCGGTCGCGCTAGGCAACATGGAAACAACGCCCCTGTTGGAGAAGGCTTTGGCGGAGGCGCAGCTTGCGGTGCAGCTCTATTCAGACTACTTTGGCCCGGCCCCTTTCAAGCAATTAGCTGTCACTCAGCAATGGGCGTGCAATTACGGTGAAGCTCTGCCGGGATTGGTGTATCTCCCAATGTGCTACTATTACGACCCCCAGGTCCGCCACACGTTTCATATGGATTATCGTGATTTCGGCTATTGGAAGGTTGTAGCCCCGCACGAGGTCGCGCACCAGTGGTGGGGTCTTGCAGTTGGTTGCGAATCGTACCGTGACCAGTGGATGATCGAAGGTTTTGCGGATATGTCGGCTTCCCTATACATCCAACTGATCGAAAAGAACCCGAAGAAGTTCATCGAATTCTGGGATGATGAGCGCACGCTGCTCCTCGAGCGGAACAATATGGGGTTTCGCGCGAACGATGCCGGGCCCGTGACTCTGGGCTACCGCATGAGCAACGACAGAACCGGACTTGATATCACTCGCAGGCTGATCTATCCCAAGGGCGCGTATATCCTGCACATGCTTCGCATGATGATGTGGACCGCTCAGACGGGTGACCAGAACTTCATAGACATGATGCACGATTTTGTAAAGACCTATGCCGGGCATGCAGCCACAACTGAAGACTTCAAAGCCATGGTGGAAAAACACATGACGCCGGATATGCAGCGCATAGGCGGCGGCAAGATGGACTGGTTCTTCGACGAATACGTTTACGGGACGGCGCTGCCGACTTATAAGCTGGACTCCAGCTTTGACAAAAACAGCGACGGAGATGTCGTCCTCTCGATGAAAATGACACAGTCAGGCGTGGACGACCGCTTTCGCATGATCGTGCCTCTCTATTTCGAATTCGCCGACGGACGTGTTGCTCAGCTCGGGCGCGTGACCATGGTCGGGAACACATCGCAGGAAGGCAAAATTCCGATTAAGGGCCTCAAAGACGTACCGCGGCGCGCCATGCTGAACTACTACGACGACGTGTTGGCCTCGCCCAACTAGATCGATCTTGCTAGGAATCAGTCTTACAAATCGCCAGCCAGTCAACAGGCGGATGCAGCGCTCTAACCGGTCAACCTACGCGTTGGCGAAATCAGGCGTTTACACTCAGAACCGAATTGTGAGTGAAATGGCGATTTTTCGCCAACAATCTTCCGGGCAGAACTCCACAAATCTGTCATTAAAACTGAGGAACCGAGCTAACCTTCCTCAGCAACTTTATGGCGGCCCATCTCGACGTCCCCTGGCGCCACTTTCGGCCGTCTGCGGCAGCAAAAGAAGTGTATTCTGGTTTAGTAACCTAGTGGACTAATGCGTAGGATCGGCAGCATCGCCCTGTTTCTGGCTATTTTCCTGAATGCTCCGCCTCTCTGGCCGCAACAGCAAACACCAAGGTCAAAAATCGTTTCGGACTTGAGCGCCCGAGCAATCAGCGCGATGGGCGAACTACGCGATAGGGCGCACCACAAACTGTTTGCCGACAACGCACCCTATGCAGCGCCGGACATCGCCACCTCTCTCGCTGATCCCCTGAGCTTTATTGCTTTTGTCGTTGTGACACGTGTCAAGCTGCCCAGCGGAGGCGGTTCACCTTACACCCTGGTGGATCTGCGTGTAGAACAGCTACTTCGAGGTTTTTCCCACCAGACAGAACTCCAGGCTGAGTCGCGCTGGGTACCGCCGCGGTCTCCAGATGACGCCCCGCTCATGTTTGGCGGAACTCGCGGAACCGCTTTCGACTACACCGAGCCCAAGATCGGCAGTCAATACCTTGTTGGCTATCCGTTTTTCGACGTGGACAGGGGGACGGCCCACATCTTCGGTGCCATCGATCTCAGCAACCGCGCTCAAGCTCAGATGATTTCAGACGTGCAGCGTTTCCTTGACATCGAATCCGCCGCTGGCAGCTCAAGCTTTGCTCTCTACGTTGCGGCGTTAAGCGACCCGGTCCCTTGGATTCGTGATTTGTCAGCGCAGCGTCTTGTCCAATCAGGTGCGTGCAACGCCTCGTCAATCTGCCAAGAAGCGTTTCTGACCTTGACGCAACGGCTGCTTCGTAGCAAGAGACCTGGCGAACGATGGGAAGCGCTCCGGTGGACACAGCCTCTCGCGCTACCAATGGGGGAGCGCCAAGCAGGACCAAACGGTCTTCCCACGATGTCCAACACCGCCGTGCGCGCATTGCTGGTCTCGGCCCTTTTGGATCCAAATTTGTGGATAGCAGACGAAGCCTTCCATCAACTTGAATTGTTCGATTTCTTCCATGACGCCCGGCCTGGCGAGTGCATCGTAATTTTTCCACACCTCCGCAAATCCGTCCGCCTGACCGCTGGGGAACTAGAGGGCATATCCATCAGCGGTACAGTTGCCTGCACGCCTGGGCAAGCCTCCTCAGACCGCGAGTAAATTCGCGCATCCCCCTGCTGGCCAGTGGCCGCTGACTGCCCAGGGTCTGGTTGTGGGAAATAGAAATCCCCGTCTGGCCCCCACACTCGATTCGTGGGCGGACTACGGACAAACCGGAGATAACTGTCGTTAACAGGCGATTACACTCAGAACCAGGTCATGAGTGAAATGGCGATTTTGCATACAGCAAGAAAAGGGTGGAACCAAACCTTAATGGACCGGGCAGGGGTAGGCGTCTAAAGTAATCGCAACTGTGCCTGCTCGTTCATCCACCCGCTTCTTAACGTGCCATGGGTCATCAGAGGAGAACTGGAGCAGCGAGGAGTGCTTTTTCAGGAACAGCTCGAAGGTTTTGGAGTTGTAGATTTGACCGACCGGAGCGTCCTTCAATATCTCCCGTTGAGCAGGTTCGTTCAAACCTAGAACGTTGACACTACTGACATAAAATGGCTTGCCCTCATCCACGTAGATGTCGAGGGAAATCAGCCCGTTTTCGTCGTCAAACGCGGTACGCGGGACAGCGGCAAAGTTGATGTAGCCAAGTTGTCCGTAGGCTTTACGAAGACTCTCTAACCCCTTTTCCATTCTTTCGCGGCTGAAGATGTCGCCGTCACTAATTGGGAAAAGACGGCGCAAAGCTTTAACATTGATGATCGCCTTGTTGTTCCTGAAAGTGATCCCGCTCAGCTTGTACTGCGCGCCCTCATGCACGTTCACAAAGAGCACAATGCTCTGACTGGCGGGACTGCTGCTTAGTGTTTCCTTGCCTTCTCCAGTAACCTGCACCTTGAAATATCCATGGTTTTGCCATCCGGCTCTCACTCTCTCTAGTGCTTCTCCGCGTACATCGTCAAGCGACGCTCCGCGCGTCTCTTGCTTGACTGAATCAGCAATCCGGTCTTGGTCCGCGACCGCCATTTGGAGAGCACCTGAAAAGCTCACCCCTGCGATTGAGATTTCGCGACCAGGAGGCTGTTGGCCATGAGCACTGGACGACGGGCAGGATGGGTCGGACTCGATTTGAGGGAGCGGATTTGCCACAGACTGCTGTGCATGGATCGACTCCTCGCTGGCCAAGAGCCATGCAGTGATCAAGACAGCAGTATTTGCCAGTCCCCAGCGCATGGCGGATTATAGACCTGTTCGCGCGAGCCAGACTGGCAGAGACGAGTTCGCTGATGTTAACAGGCGATTACACTCACGACCCGATTACTGGGTGTAATGGCGTTTTTTCACCAACAAATGAGGGTGGCTTTTGGACGGCCGACAACTCGCCCTCGATCAACGCCACGCTGGTGACGACACGAATGGACCTCGTGTTACAACAAGTGCGAGGCCCATTCAAGATTTGAGCTAGAAAAAAGATCGTTGCTTATGCAAAACTGAGGCTGCCGAGTGCCTGACGAACGGAGATCCCCAAAGCGAGCCGAGGGGCAATAAAAAAAATTGCGCAAGGAAATTTGGTTGCCGTCTCAAGTTTCAGTTGGACAGCTATTGGGAGCGTGGGCTGTCCTTCTAGTAGGGGCCACTCTAGCGGCGCTGCTCGCTGTTCTTATGTTGAAAAAGGGGTTCGGGATTCAGGTCGCAGCGCTCGTTGGATACACGGCTCTTATTTTCTTCTTCTTATTTCGTGATTATGACCCGAGTCAACAGGAAGCGTATAGCCTACGTCGAAAGGCGGTTCGTCAGCAGAGTCCGTATCTGTTGGCCATCCATGTGGTGTTTCTCGTTGTTGTCTTCATAGTACTGACGATTGCGCTGTCGCTGCGACCTTCCCTTCCACCTTCTTGGCTCGTAGAGGGTGGGAAAAGACGTAGTACGTTTGAATGGCTGCTACTGCTCATTGGCACAGTCATTATGTGGATCCAGGCGTACATTTCCCGAAAAATCTTAAGTCGCAGTGTTAAGGCGGATCAAGCAAACTGACCTTCGCTGGCACTTGAGTGATTGGCGAAATCAGGCGTTTACACTCAGAACGGGTCAAATGAGTGTAATGGCGATTTTTCGCCAATTAGTCCTCAGAAAAGGAGCTGTTGGTTAGAAGGGTTGCACGGTCACACGAGAAGGCGCTTTTTGCTGACAGCACGGCTAAAGAGGCTACGTAAAAAGACTTTTTTAGCTTAAAGCCGAGTTTCTTCCCGTGTTGTACGGCCCGAGTAAACTTCCTTCGGCTCGCCAAGCTCACCTCGAGGACAGGGCTAAGCCTTGACACTTGTCCCCCCTACTCGGAGCTTTTCCGCAATGTCTGAAGCCGTGCCCTTTCCAAGGCCATTTTGAAACATGGAAACCCGTTCTAAACTTTGCCCGATGCTGGCCCGGTCAACCGCCTGAGCTGCTGCCGCTTCTAAGAGAGAGAAAAGAATGCTCTTGGCATGCCAAACCTTCCTCTGGCCGAACTCCCGGAGAACAACGGCGGGCAGCAATCAACAATAAGCGGCCGAGCCGCTCGAGCTCTGCCCGGAATCATTGCCGGGGCTGCGGATCTTGATCCAGCCGCGGTTCTCACCGCGACCGTAGCCGGCGCCAGCTTTGGCTACTCCCTTGGGTGGGTGGTGTTGCTGTGTGTGCCAGTCTTGTTCAGCGTGTTTGCGGTCTCTTCGCGGATTGGCCGTGAAACCAAGAAAGGCCTGGTGGAGCTGGTCCGCGACCATTACGGGAAAAAGGTGGCATTGCTGATCGCGCTGCTCATTGTGGCTGTCAACTTTGCCATGATCGTGGGCGATATCGTTGCCGTCAGCGACGGCTTTTCGCTGATCACGGTTTTCCCCCGCGTCTACTTCCTGGCTCTGGTGGCGTTCGGCGTTTGGTACGTGCTCATCATCGGCAACTATCAGAAGACCACAAAAGCTTTGGGAATCCTGACTCTGATTCTTATTGCCTATGCCATCGCCGCCTATCACGTCACCGATTCGTTTTCAGGACTGGCTCGCGGCATCTTTCTTCCCAAGCTGCAGGCCAACACTGCCTACATGATGGGCGTGGTCGCCGTGTTTGGTTCGCTTCTGACGCCCGACGTAATTGTCTGGCAGACCAGCTCGAAGCGCGGCCTTCCCGAAGGCCTGGCCCAGGCTCACGTGAGCGAATCCCATGCGGGGACGCTCGTTGCCTGCCTGATTTCGCTCTCCGCCATGATCGCAGCTTCGCACTTGCAGGTTGCCGATCCCACGCGGATGACGCCGCGCGCCGCATCCGAAGCCCTGGGAACGTTCGGTTTTCTCGGTCCGATTCTTTTTTCTCTCGGCATCATTGGCTCGGGGCTGATCGCCTTGCCAATTTTGGTGGCATCGCTATGCTTCGCCGTGGCCGAGGCTTTTGGATGGAAGTCGAGTCTCTCCAGCGAACCTTGGGAGGCGCGTCTATTTTATGTGATGATCTCGGGCACAGTGTTCTTAGCCGTGTTCATCGACTTCTTCGGTATCAACACCGTGAAAGTCCTCTATTGGTCGCAAGTACTCGCCGGGATTGTCCTGGTCCCGATCTTCGCCTACATTCTCCTGCTGTCCAACAATTCGCGCATTATGCAGACTACCAATACGCGTTTTGAGAATTTCTGGCTGGGCTGCGCCGTGCTGGGCATGTTCATATCGAACGCTATGTTCTTCTGGTTCGAGTTGTAGAGAAGCATTCAGCAGGCAGCACTCAGCATTCAGCCAGGAACTGTAGACCCTATTGTGCGCGCGACGAGCTCGGCAGTAGCGTGACTGCCGAATTGACTGAGTTGCAGAATGCTGAGTGCTGATTGCTAAAATGGTGAGCGGTCACGGACTCGAACCGTGGACCTCCTGCTTGTAAGGCAGGGACCGGAGACGATTCCTTAACTCGCTACGCCCTTGAAATCCAATAGGTTACCCCAACTCACGCTCGCACGGAAGGAAACGCAAAGGGTTGCAGTGGGCTACTTTGAATCCTGAAAGCAGGATACACCCCTTGCGCAATAGGCCCGCCTGTGCCATGTTGGACACATGCCAAAGCGGGTTAAGCAGCGCACCTCAGATATAAACGAGATTGCCCACCAGCTCGCAGAACGCTCGACACAGGAACCAACGTCCAATATTGGACGTATTCCCGATGCCGTATCTCAGTACATGGCCCAGATCGGCAGCAAGGGCGGGAAACTGGGCGGGAAGCGTCGCTTAAAGACTATGACAGCCGAAGAGCGCAGCAAGATAGCGAGTAAGGCCGCTAAGACGCGATGGCTTAAACGCAAGAAAACAAAGAGGTAAGTACCTGACTAATTCTGTGAAACAGGTAACGGTATTTGCGGCCCGTTTCTATTTGATTGTGCTAAGATGGACCGATGCACAGCGGTACAGAAGAAATACGGCCATGAATGCGCACAGGGATTCTGATTTGATGGCGATGTATCGCAGGTGCTATCCTTTTCACGCAAAGGGGGGATTAAATGCCGTACGAGATATTCGCTAAAGAATACCCCGCAAAGTCAACTTCTCCGACGCTGACGATTTCGCCGTTAGGTCGCTGCACGCTGAATCGAGCATCTGCGGAGCTGATGAACAAAGAGGCTGTAGAGACCATATTGCTTCTCTGGGATAAGGACTCCTACAGATTTGCGATGAGGCCGATCGCGAAGAAGGACAGCAGATCATTCAACATTCGGTACAGCAAGAAGGAGAAGGCGATAACGGGGGCCGCGTTTTCGGGAGTCATGTTCCTGCGCCATATAGGGTATGACTTTTCGGAAACTAAAACCTATCCCGTTCGCTGGAATTCAGATGAGGCGCTTTTTGAGGTGGACTTGCCCAAGGATCGCTTCAACAGCGCACAGCAGCCATTAATCGCTGTCCAGGGCGGGAAGAAGCAGGAGAAACATGGAAAGGCAGCATCGGGATGACCTAGTAACGATAAGGGCTGGAATCAGCGTCAACTGACCCAGCCCAACCAATCTCGCTTTAGGGGCAAAGAAAGGGCAGATACGTGTATCCGCACTTGCATTATATCAGAGGGCCACCAAGGCCAAAAAGAGCTATTTACTCAGTGCCACCTGGGTAAATAGCTCTATTTTGTTGCACTTAGCGTGCGCCGGTAGCTCAGCGTAGAGCACTCCACTCTGGATGGAGAGCGCGTGGGGTCAACCACCACCCGGCGCACCATTTTTACAGACGTCTGGAATTATGACGATTCGACCCCCCAAAAAGCAAGCTGCCAAAAGTCTAACGGTTAGACTTTTCCCTTGACATGCTAAAGCTGCTTTAGCATAATAGAGACATGAGAAAGCTGAATTCTACAACCCGCGAACAGGTGATTAGCTGCTTAATCGAGGGCTGCTCGATTCGCGCCACTGTGCGCATGACTAGCGTTGCTGAAAAGACCGTCATGCGGCTTCTGGCGGAAGTCGGAACGGTCTGCGCACAGTACCAGGACAAAGTGTTCCGGAACCTGCCTTGCAAGCGGCTGCAACTCGATGAGATGTGGTCTTGGATTTACTGCAAGGAAAAGAATCGCACTGAAGAGATTGCTAAAAAGAATCCGGCTGCTGGAGATATTTGGCTGTGGACTGCCGTTTGCGCAGATACGAAACTCGTTCCCGCTTGGATGTTGGGAAGTAGGGACGGCAGGACTGCGAAGCGGTTTGTAAACGATCTCGCGTCTCGCTTGCGCCATCGGATACAGCTAACAACTGACTCGCATCGGCCTTATCTGCAAGCTGTGGAAGATGCTTTCGGCGGGGATATTGATTTTGCGATGCTGCACAAAGTTTACGGGTTCCCGCAGGAATACGAGACGCGCTACTCCCCGGCAACTTGCATCGGGTGTGAGATGAAAAAAGTAAGCGGCAATCCCGACCCGAAGCATATTTCCACGTCTTTCATTGAAAGACAAAACTGGACGGTTCGCACAAATATGCGGCGTTATACTCGCCTCTCAAATGGGTTTTCGCGCAAGCTCACAAATCACGCCGCAGCCGTGGCCCTCAATTACTTCGCTTATAACTTCATCAAGATTCACCGCACGTTGCGCACGTCTCCCGCGATGGCAGCCGGGGTTACAGATGGCCTGTGGGAAGTGAAAGACCTTGTGGCTCTCTGGGAAGAGGTCGAACACCGAACAAGAAAAAGTGCCTAAAATCGCCTAAATTTTCGCACCATCTAAGTTACTATAGGAACAGGTACTTATTGCCAATTGAGTACTGGAGTTCCGTTGACCCGCGTTGAAACCTTGGTGTAGCCTCAGGCGTCTAATAAATAAGCCTGTTAGGAGAGGCCTGTCGAAGTGAGTGCTAGCGCCGCAGTTCTGGCAAATTTTGGAAGTGATCTGTGGAATGCAGAGATGTACGAATCTCTTTCTGTTGCCTCACGCCTCTCTTTAATGCTCAAGGACCGGACGCAGACTCTGTACCTCGCATATCATCTAAGACGCTTGAACAATAGACTTGAGGGATTTTTTGGTCAGGTGTACGAGATGATTGAGGGCAAGCGGCCAGTGCCAGAACCGGATGAGCCGCCAACTCCCGAGAATACACAGGATGCAATAAAGGCGCTACACCAATTGCATGGTGTCCTTTCGCGTATTCTCAATTTAGCAAAGTGCAGAAGGCTTACAAATTACTCGCTGCTGTCCGCCCAGGTTCGCATGTTGGCGCGTCTCGAAGAAGAGGCTGGTGAACTCGCCGATTGGTTTGAAATGGCCGTGTTGCAACAAGAACAGACCAAGGATGTTTTTGATCGTGCTAGGGCCGAAAAGGAACAGGGGGATGTGTACGATTTGAGCCAGATCGAGTAAGGCGTTTGGCTTTTCACCTGCCACTCCGCATTGAGCTGACCGGAACCCCGCTGAGATACATAAATAGTCTTGATGCTCCCACGCGTGAACGAATCAAAGCGAAACTTCTTGCCATCGCTGCTGACCCCTTAAATGCTCGTCTCTCGCTGCCCCTTACAAACGTCAACCAAAGACGGACTCGTGTTGGGAATTTGAGGGTTCTCTTCGAGCTTAGTGATACGACATTGACTGTTGCCGATGCAGGGCCTCGGGGGCAGATTTATCGTAAACTTTCTCGTAAGGCGTCAAAGTAGCCCACTACCCAAAGGGTTGCAGATGGGCACGCGTTCTGGGATCACATCGAAGCGGCAGGCGGCGATTTGTGGCTTCAGGATGTTGATTTCGAGCCGCTCGACACTTGTCAGATTTACCGGAACAACATGGATTTGTCCTGACGAGGCGCTGGCACTCCTAATATGAAGCCCACTCGCGACGGCGTGTATGACTGCCCGCCCATGAGCCCGCCAGGCAGATGATACTCCAGATCCCGTTTGTGGTTACTTGCCGCTGTTCCAGCCACTCGGAATCATCTGATATTGCGAAACATTAATTTTGATTTTCCTATACATCTAGCCAATTCGATTCTGCGTGTGCCCTCCTGGACACTCGCACTCTTGCGTTCACGGTTTCGATTGGAAAGCCCTGCTCAGCAGCGCCAAATCAGGATCAAAGAGCAGGAAGTGGTCACCGACCCCCTTCGCACCTTCAACCGAAGAGGGCATGATCACGACCTCGGCGCCGGTTTCCCGAGCGATCACGTTTGGCACACGGAGGTATCGGAC
>WNFJ01535938.1_pt1 | contig 20623 bp, 9 predicted proteins | sample 5400461 | NCBI WGS metagenome assembly WNFJ01 (sample SAMN13153349, study PRJNA577476) | soil metagenome | isolation source: 115 cm saprolite on Douglas fir-dominated hillslope | place: USA:California | collected 2013-09-17
AACTTGTGAAAGCGGTCCGCGAGCCGCTGACTCTCAGCGGAAGATTTGAGGACAGCTTCAATTTTCTTGGGGAGCGCAAGCAGTTCCCCAATCCATTTGCGAAGGACACCTTTGGGCAATGCTTCCCGCACTTGCACAAGATAGGCGGCAAGCACAAACAACACTGCCATCTGTGCAGTAAAAGCCTTCGTGGAAGCGATGCTGATTTCCGGTCCAGCATGGGTGTAGAGAACACCGTCGGCCTCGCGGGCGATGGTTGAATCCACCACATTGGAGATGGCAATGGTGCGCGAGCCTTTCTTCTTCGCCTCACGCTGCGCCGCCGTGGTATCGGCAGTCTCGCCGGATTGCGTGATCACGATCGTGATCTCTCCGCCTCCGATCATGGGATTGCGATATTCGAACTCGCTCGCGTAATCCACTTCGACGGGAAGCTGCACCAATTCCTGAAACATGTATTGCCCCGCCATACCGGCATGCCGGCTTGTCCCTGAAGCGACAATATTGATGCGTCGCAGCGCGCGCAATTCTTCGGTGCTGATGTGGACTTCTTCCGCAAGCCGCACCTCCGCATCTTCAAGCGAAACGCGAGGAGCGATCGTATCCTCGAGCGCCTTCGGCTGCTCGAAAATCTCTTTGAGCATGAAATGGGGAAATCCGCCTTTTTCTGGCATGTATCTCCTTCGATTGGCTACTGAATAACTGTGCCTTTTATGATCGTCGCGCGAACATCTCCGTCGGGTGTTAGAACCACAAAATCAGCGTCGGCTCCCCGCTCAAGAATTCCCTTCTTGTTCGCGGCTGCCACTCTTGCCGGATTCAACGTCGCGGCACGAAGTGTCTGCTGCAAGTCCCACCGAGCGAATTTCATGACGTTGCGGATGGCGCGATCCAGGGTGAGGACGCTGCCCGCAAGGTTCCCCTCAAACAAACATTTACCATCTCGCAGTTCCACCTCAAGCGATCCCAACCGATAGCGCCCGTCAGGCATACCTGTAGCGGAAATCGCGTCTGTGATGAGGACCGTGTTCTCCGGACCCTTTGCTCGCAGAAGCAGATCGATCATGGTTGGATCGACGTGCACACCATCAGCAATCACATCCGCAGTGAGATGCCGGTTTGTAAGTATCTCGCCGAGGATCCCCGGTTCGCGATGATCGAGCGGGCGCATGGCATTGAAGGTATGGGTCGCGTGCCGCGCCCCGGCAGCTACGCCTTCCCGCGCTGACTCAAGCTTCGCATCGGAATGTCCCAGGCTCACACAGACTCCGCGCCTGCTGGCCTCAGCGATGACTTCCCGCGCACCGTCCAACTCCGGCGCGATCGTCATCAGACGTATGTGTCCTCGCGCGGCCTGCCAGAACTTGTCAAAAGTATTAATGCCCGCAGGAAGCAAGTTCTCAGGGGGATGCACGCCGCGACGCGCGTGACTCAGAAAAGGGCCTTCCAGATGAATGCCCAGTGGCTGAGCGCGGTCGTTGCGGCCAACACCGTCCTTCTTTGCAGACTCAATGGCGTCAGCCAAGCGCTCTAGAGCAGCTTGGATCGCGTCAAGAGGCGCAGTAACCGTTGTCGGATAGTAACTCGTGACTCCATAACGCGCCAGAAACTGCTCGATCTTATTCTGGTCGGTGCTATTTGCCTGCATGAGATCGTGACCGGCGGCGCCGTGGATGTGAATATCCACCAGTCCGGGAGCCAGTATGCAATCTCCAAAATCTGTAACACTCGCACCTGGCGGCGTTTCCACGTCATCGCGTGATCCAACACTTGCGACTGATCCGCCCTCGACCACCACGACAGGCCGGTCAATCTTGTCCAGAGGTGTATACAGCGCTTTGGAAGTGAACGCGATCATTGACTGAAAATGTTTGTTCTAAATAAATGTATCAACGTGACGTCGCCGGTTAGAGTTGCTTACTGATATATAGCACTTTTGGAAAAGATTTCCCACATCCCACTAAAGTTTTAATCGAAGCGGACACGCGAGGCGCCGTAACTGATGTTCGCAGGAAGACGAAACCTCTTCCTTATTTTGCGAACTCCCCCGCGAATTGCAGATGCCCTGCTGAAACGGGCGCCGCTCGTCGCGATGTTATAATTCTGACCTAGTTTCTTCGCTCTTGTGCGGCCCAACTTGCGCACAGGAACATTCGTCGGGGAGTGGCTCAGCCTGGTAGAGCACCTGGTTCGGGACCAGGGGGTCGGAGGTTCAAATCCTCTCTCCCCGACCATTTCTTTCAATGACTTAAGTCTCATCGGATGCGTTGCTTGCGAGACCAGGGGGTCAGCAGTCCAACCCCTTGAGTTTCGATGCTTTGGAGCGGCGGGACTCCAATTGCTCCTTTCCGAAGCTGATTTTCGAAGTCGTGTAAGACATGCCTGCTATGCTTTTGGTAGCTACCAGGCCTTTTTAGGTTCAAGTGGATCAGTTCAGAGAGGCGGATTGAAACGGCGGAAGTCCGGGCTCCCGTATTGCTTGAGACAGCCAATTTGTCTCAGTGCCAGCGAAAAATAATGTTCGTCCGGCTCCCCTTGTTTCCTCTTTGGAGCCTTCCTATAATTCGCCCTTCGGATGTTGACCCACGATCATCGCGACGGGTTCTCAGACGATGCGCTGCTGCAGGGCGTCGGCGACGGCTGCGAAGAATGCTTTGCGCTGCTTTTTCATCGTTATTTCCGGCAGGTCTTTGCGCTGGCTTTCAAGATCCTCCGCGAACGGTCGGAGGCCGAAGACATTCTGCAGGAAGTGTTCCTGGCCATCTTCCTTCAGCGCGAGCGCTTTGATCCCGCCAAGGGTTCCGTCAAAACCTGGATTCTACAGTTTGCGTATTTTAGGTCACTTTTGCGACGCCGCTATCTGCGCGTTCGCAACTTCTACAAACAGGAAGAAGTCGTGGAGGGCCAGCACATTCGAGTGGGCTCATCCGAGAGCATAGCAGGCATGAACCGAAGCGAGTGGACTCGTTTCGTTGAGAGCGGCATCGGTAAATTGAATTCCCGACAGCGACAAACCATCGAAATGGTGCACTTTGAGGGCCGCACCTTGAAGGAAGTCGCAGACATATTGAGAGAATCTTTGCCCAATACAAGAAACTATTACTACAGAGGGCTGAAAGCGCTGCGGGTGTATCTGGAAATTACGGCCGAGAGCCAGACCGCAAAGCAGGAAGCAAGCTTGGGACGAAAGAAATGCATACCATCTTGAATCCGAGTAACCCAAATCACGAGTGGTTCGAGGAACTCTGCGCGCTCGCCGCTATTGGTGAAGTGGCCGCGGCGGAGTTTCACGACCTGCAGGAACATCTTGCCGGCTGCACGCATTGTCGTCATCTCTATGCCGATTTTTGCCGCATTTCCGCAGACGATATCGGCTTGGTTGCCGTTCAGGGGCGGGCTGAACAGAGCAGTGACGATAGCTCAGGTCCTCTTGATGAACCAGAGTTGCTGGGTCGAATTCTGTCGCGTGCGCGCCACGAGCAAGCGGTTGAGACCCCGAGAGTGTGTTCTCCGACCCACATTGCCAGACACAGCGTCCGCTCTCGAGGAGTTGCGATGTGGCGATCACTGCGGAGGCCCGCGCTGGCGTACGGAGTCTTAGCGCTGTTGCTGGCAGCCGCTGTAGGTGAGTACAGATTCAGGGATTTGCAGCAGAACAAAAGGCTGGTTGACCTGGAGTCGCGGCTAGCGTTCTGGAAGAATCGAGCTGAGACCAAAACAACTAAAGAAGGCTTTGCGGCCAAGCTGCTCGAAGAAAGCCAAGCCCAACGGGAGGCGTTACAGAAGTCTCTGGAAGAGGCAAAAAACCAATATGCCAATCTCGTCGCCCAGCAGAAGACCTTGCAGGCGGCGGTTGCCGCAGCCAATGCTCGTGCCGAGCAACTCGGCAACGACCTGAATGTCGCAAAGGCAAAGCAAACAAATGAAGAAGAGCTAGCAGGCGAACTCCAGGTAAACCTGGAGCGCGCGACTGAGCGGCTGCAGGAACAGCAACAACTAGTGGCTGACCTCCGGCGCAAAGTCGAGCGGGGGGAGGAGGCAGCAAGTGTTCCACACGCGCCGCCGGTCGAAGACGCTGAAGCGAAAGGACTCTTTGGCGCCCGTGATCTGCACATTGTGGATGTTTACGACGTAGAGGGTAACGGGAAAACCCGCCGTACTTTCGGTCGCGTCTACTACGTCGAGAAGAAACTCCTGATTTTTTATGCTTTCGATCTTAAGGATAAGCGCCACAACCGCACTGCTGCCGGGTTCCAGGCATGGGGATACCGCGAAGCAAGCAGCAGCAAGCCGGCAAATCTCGGGCTCTTCTACGTGGACGATGCGTCGCTCGATCGTTGGGTGCTCAAGGTAAACAACCCGCGAGTCTTGGAGCACATTGACGCCGTATTTGTGACTCTCGAACCAGCCGACGGCAGTCCTTATCCTCAAGGCCGGCGCCTTCTGTATGCCAATTTGAGCGGAGCGCCGAACCATCCTTAGTGGATATTCCTTCAAATCCCTTCGGCCGGGAATCTGATTCGTGCCGAAATTCTCAATCAAGATTGAGAACATTTTCTGCTCTTCCGACAAATGTCTATTTTAGGAGCGATCAGTCGGAGGAACTATGAATTCCATGTTCTGTCGCCGTCGTGCCTTGGCTTCTCTGTTTATCGCGGGCATTCTCCTGGTGCACGCCAGCGTCTACGCGGATACAAACGCCACAGTCAGCGGGCTGGTCACCGATCCGCAAGGACGCGCGGTTGTGGACACGGCAATTGTACTAACCAACGTGAACACGGGGATCGCGTACCAGACCAAAACCAACAGCGAAGGAATCTACCGACTTAACGGCTTGCAGCCGGGGATCTACCGGGCAAATGTGTCAAAGGATGGTTTCAAGAGCATCGTCAAAGCAGACATCGAACTGCACGTCCAGGACCAGCTCTCAATCAACTTCGCCCTCCAGGTGGGCTCCGTCATGGAGACCATCACTGTGGAAGCTGGTGCCCCGCTGGTGAACACGACCGACGCCTCGGTCAGCACGGTCGTGGACCGTCAGTTTGCCGAGAATTTGCCGCTGAATGGCCGAAGCTTTCAATCGTTGATCCAGCTTACGCCGGGGGTGGTGCTTACGGCAAATAATGGGGTGGACACGGGCCAGTTCAGTGTCAACGGACAACGAGCAAACGCAAATTACTGGATGGTGGACGGAGTGAGTGCAAATATCGGCATCAGCGCAAGCGCTACTCCAGGAAGCGGGCTGGCGGGTACTCTCGGCTCGTCTAGCGTGTTTGGCGGTACGAACAGCCTAGTGTCCGTGGATGCGCTCCAGGAATTTCGCATCCTGACTTCGACCTATGCGCCGGAATTTGGTCGAACGCCGGGGGGGCAGATTTCTATCGTTACTCGCTCAGGAACGAATCAATTTCACGGCACGGCGTTCGACTATCTCCGAAATGACGTGTTCGATGCGAATGATTGGTTTGCAGACCACGCGGGCTTGCCCAAGCCGAGAGAACGCCAGAACGACTTCGGAGGGACATTCAGTGGCCCCATTGTCAAGGGTAAGACCTTCTTTTTCTTTTCCTACGAAGGGCTTCGACTGCGACTGCCGCAGACTGCTCTCACACTCGTCCCGGATACCAATCCCGGGGATCCCTATTCGCGGCAATTTGCAACGACTGCGCTCCTGCCTTACATGAACGCATTCCCGCTACCGAATGGTCCAGAGGTTTTGGATGCGACAGGCAATCATCAAGGCATAGCGCAGTTCAACGGCAGCTACTCCAATCCGGGCACGCTCGATGCCTACAGCCTTCGAGTTGATCACAAATTGAATGATGGGCTCAGCATCTTCGGGCGTTACAATTATTCTCCTTCAGAACTAACTCAACGCGGGCTCTCGGCGTCGTTAAGCACGGTCTCCCCGACGACATTCACGACCGAAACTGGAACCGTGGGAGCGACTTGGGCGATATCACCCGTTGCAACAAACGACTTCCGGTTCAACTACAGCAGTACGGACGCTTCCAGTTCGTATTTCTTGGACAGCTTCGGGGGCGCAGTCCCTCTGGGGACGCTGCCATTTCCGAGTTCTTTTACAGCCCGAAACGCACTTTTCACGTTTGGGCCACTCACACTTGGATTCATCAACGGTGCCCTCACGGCAGGAGAAGGTGTGCACAACCAGCAACGCCAACTCAATATCCTCGACAGCGTATCTATACAAAAGGGTTCGCATAGCCTGAAGTTCGGCATGGATTATCGCCGCCTGTCGCCTCGCTTTGGCTCGTCCCCATATAGACAGCTAAACTTCTTCTCAGACATACCATCCGCGGAAGCAGGAGCTGGATTCAGCGACGTGTTTTCCGGTCTTCCCGTGACTTTCCTTTTTCGCAATCTCGGCGTTTTTGCTCAAGACACTTGGCACGTTGTCCCCCGTCTGACCATGACCTACGGACTGAGGTGGGATGTGGACTTTGTGCCGTCATCGATTAGCGGCCCCGAGTTTCCCGCGGTCACGGGCTTCAATCTTAACGATCTATCCAACTTGGCTCTGCTGCCGGCCGGTACGCCGCCCTACAAAACGAAGTGGGGCAACGTTGGGCCTCGGATTGGATTGGCCTATCAGGTGTCGGGAGGCCAGAGCTGGCAAACCGTGGTCCGAGGAGGATTTGGGGTCTTTTATGATCTGGCGACCTCAGAGGTGGGAAACATTGTCGATCCCTACGGCTACCCTTTCGGATCAGCTGGCTTCTCGGTCAGCAGCTTTCCTTTGAGTGCTGCCGCTGCAGCGCCGTCGCCAATCGTGCCGCCTAACGCCAGCAACAGTGGGTTGCTTTTTGCATTCAATCCAAATCTCGTATTGCCCTACACGCTGCAGTGGAACGTTGCAGTCGAACAAGCGTTGGGGAACCAGCAAACTGTGAGTGTCTCTTATGTCGGCGCGGCTGGAAGACGTCTTATCCAGACGGCGGACATTAGCTCTCCCAATCCGAACTTGGGTTTTGCGGGGTTGGTAACGAATGCAGGTACTTCGGATTATGATGCGCTTCAACTTCAGTTCCAACGGCGATTATCCCGTGGCCTTCAGGCGCTCGCCTCCTATTCGTGGTTACATTCCCTCGACACGGGTTCAGCGGGTTCCGCGGCGAGTGGATCTAATGCACTGCCAGCGCTCAATTCGAAGGTCAACCGCAGCCCGTCCGACTTTGATGTTCGAAACGCGTTGTCGATAGCACTGACCTATGATGTACCCGTCCCGAAAGGCGGCGCCTTTGCAACCGCGATCCTTCGAGGTTGGTCCACTGAGAATATTATCCAGGCTCGATCCGCTCCCCCCGTTGACGTTTTTTACTTTCAATTTGGTGGACTGTCGAACGGATTCTCCACCGACATTAGGCCAGACGTCGTCGCAGGTCAGCCGTTGTACTTATACGGACCGCAATACCCCGGCGGCAAAGCATTCAACCCAGCAGCATTCATGTTTCCTCCGCTTACTCCGACTGGCTGTGTTCCAGGAGTCGATTTCCCATGCTCTCCCACCCGCCAGGGAAACCTGCCGCGGAATGCGCTCCGAGGATTTGGCGCTACCCAATGGGATTTTGCAGTCCATCGCGAGTTCCCCATTCACGAGTCGCTGAAATTGCAATTCCGCGCTGAGATGTTCAATGTTCTGAACCATCCCAACTTTGGGCAACCGGTTGGAGACCTCAGCCGGGTGGTTAACCCACAGTTCGGCCAGTCAGTCCAGATGCTGGGGCAGAGCCTTGCTGGAGGCAATCTTGGATCGGGAGCATTCGATCCGCTCTATCAGCTCGGCGGCCCCCGGTCCATTCAGCTTGGGTTGAAGCTTCTCTTCTGACAGTTCCATAAGGAACACTGGAGTACAGATGTTCAATTTAAAGGCTTTGATGTGTGGGACACTGCTGCTCTTGTTGGGTCCTTCCGGATTTGGCCAGTGTGCCAATCATGCAGTTTTGAGCGACGACGAGCGAAGCACATTCATTTCTGCTGCCTACGGCACACGGCCAGAGATCGCAGTACATTTTCTGGCAGCCAAGGATTGCAGTGCTAATGTGCTCCATTCTCTCCGCGATCTGGGAGCTTACGTGCGCTTTGCTGACGAAAGGGTTGGCTATGCGCTGGCCATAATGCCGAAGGAGAAGATTTTGGATGCGTTAGATCTGCCGGGAATTGACTTTGCATCTGCCGCTATTTTTGGCATAGATGACGTCTACTATTACAAGGATTCTTCCCTGGTCTCTCCACTTGAGAGGAAGATCACGCCCGTCCCGCCGATCATGATCCCTTATCCACGCGTAAGCACGATGCTTCCCAAGGATGGTCCTTACTTTGCTGCGAAAGAGGCCGGATTGACAAGTCTTTGGCGGCAGTATCCCGAAGCTGATGGGCGTGATGTGCGCGTTGCGATGTTGGATGAAGGTATTGATCTGTTGCATCCTGGGTTACAAGTTGCCACGAACATGAAGGGGAAGCTTGTCCCGAAAGTCTCTGATATCGTTGTTTTCACAAATCCAGACGAAGATGCTGGTTGGATAGAGTTTGGAGAACCGATTCGAACCAAAGACGGCACTTTCGAAGCAGATCACCGCACATGGACCGTACCGCACGACGGAACTTTCCGGTTCGGGATTTTTAGCAAGCAGATTTACCTGGGAGACGAATGGCTGTGGAGGCTTGAACACGACACCCATATCAAGAAAGTCCAATTGTCGGTCGGCGTGTTATGGGAGCAAGAGAGTAAGCGAGTGTGGGTAGATACGGACGGAGATGGTGACTTCCGTAATCAACGAGCTTTGGGAGACTATGCCGAGACGCACGATGTTGATTACTTTGGTTCCAAGGATGGCGAAGACGACAATCGGATTCCCTTCGGGATCAAAATCGATGCCGCAAAACGGGCAGTGCATCTTTCAATCACTGATGGGCCTCACGGTACGTGGGTTGCCGGCCCATTGGCGGCAAATCGCCTAACTGGTGGTCTTTTTGACGGTGCGGCGCCAAATGCGCAGTTGATCGATGTCCGTATTCTCCCCACCAGCATTCACCTGGCTTCCGCTTTGAGCAGCTTCGCGCGTGCAGATGTTGACATAGTTAATAAGTCAGGTCCCTTCGCCAATTCGTACGACGACGCTTTTCCCCGCCGCGTGCTGGAGCGCGCGATTGCCGTGTATGGCAAACCGATCACCTGCGCTTGCCAGATAGCAGGTGCGTTGGATGTGTCGGATTACGTGAGCCCGGAGATGCTACGCCGCAACCGTGACCTCTCTCCACCCTATGCCGAGACGATGAATGGCGGCCTGCAGCTCAACCGGGACGGTCTTGTGAACACTCTACTTGCTCCTTCTACGTCGCTAATCACTCAATCTCGATACATGCCATACGTCGTGCCCTGGGAAGATGGCCGATTGCACATCACGGATGTAGTACTCGGACCGCCAGCTCCTCCGGGGTATGCCATCGGGGCCAATCCTTCTCCGACAATCCCTGTCGTGAGCGGCATTCTTGCCGATCTTATTAGCGGAGCCAAGCACGGCCACATCCGCTACAACGCCGCGCGGCTCTCCCAAGCTGTACTGACTGGAACCCGCCTAGTGGATGGTTTCCCGGCAGCCGAGCAGGGTTTTGGTCTGATCAACGCAGCAGGCGCGTTTGACCAACTGGTGAAGATGGCCGGGGCTGACGATCCGGGGGTTGCCGAACTGACGTCCTTCGCGGTAGTACGGCTCCAAGATGGCCATCGCACGGAAGTGAATGGTTTCCAGACGGACCTGCCGCAGCCGGGGCGCACGCTTCACGGACAACTATGGATCACACGTCGTGGTGGTTACGCCGGAGGCCGTAACTACACCATTAGCCTACGGGGAAACGACGGAACGTACCAAGTGCTTGATCACAAGCTTACGTTTGTTCGTGACGAGCCGGTACGCGTACGATTCGTGGCACGGGTCACGTCAGGATTTCATGTTGCTTTTTTGCAACTTAGGGACTCGAACGCGGGGGCGGTAATGCAAGAGGTACCGCTCTCTGTACGTGCGCCAGACGTGCCAGAGAACCTCGCGCCAGGAGTCGAAAAGTACAAAACTACGATTCCGACACTCCGGAACGACACTCGCTACGTGCACTTGGGAGAGGATGCCCAGGCTGCACGCTTCCTGATGAGAATTCCCCACGACGGCCCCGGGTTTATTTCGTTACGCGCTATGCCCGGGTTTCGATACGGAGTGGTGGGCGACCGATTTGTGGCGGCGAATCGGCCGCCGGGGGCGGCAGTGGACGCCGCGCATCACGTCGGTCCCATCGAGGAATTCGAATCGCTCTTTCTGAACACCAAGCCAGGCACGCAGGAAATCTGGTGGACAAATCGAGGTGGTCAACAAGAATATGCGACCCCCTACGACGATCCTGCTCCAGACGTAGCCATCACTGGCACGGTGACGGTCACGAAATACGCAGTGGCCTTTAGCAAGCACAGCGACCAAACCTTGCACATGACCAACAAGCTGGCGGAAATTAGGGGCAAAGTCGAGCTTTACGATGCCAAGTTGACTTCATCTGAGTTGGGTCGTTCGGGTTCGCAGCCACCGGTCACAATCGAACGCACTCTTCCTTCGCATCTCAGCCAATGGCGTGTGGCTGTTTCATTCGCCACTAACTGGTCGGGGGACGTAACCGCTTTCTTGCTGGATTGTACAGGGAAGCAAGGTTGCGTGGTTGCCGCCCAGCGACCCGTCACCGCAAGAGGCACAACCCTTGTGGTGGACGACCCCCACGAGGGCGAGTGGCGAATAGTAATTTGGTCTCGCGCCCGGGGCCAGAAGCTCGAGTCATTCCACGTGCGGGAGGCCACGCTACTGCCCGTCAGCGATGCGACTCCATCCGTAGATCAGACGCGTGCTCCTGGCTCGACCCGTTCAATCCCGCTTCCGGCAGGTGTGTCGTATGCCGCTTTCCGAATTGCTGGCACTCCCGGTGACGTCAGACAGGAGAACGGTTTGCGGATTGCTATGAGACCACTCAGAACGGACGTACCATGATGAGCGTGCTGCCACCTCGCACCCCAGCAACTATAGCGGGGGGTCCGCAGGGGCTCCATTTGGGGCTCCAATTGATCCACGAATCACACCTGCGAGCACGAATGAGAAGGGCTTATACGATTGGAGCACCTTCTATAATCGTTAATAAGAATAGACTTGGCGGATTCCCAGAATTTCGGGACCAGGGGGTCGGAGGTTCAAATCCTCTCTCCCCGACCAATTGTTTCAATGACTTAAGTCTCATCGGATGCGTTGCTTGCGAGACCAGGGGGTCAGCCGTTTAAACCCTTGAGTTTCGACTCTTTGGAGCGGCGGGACTCCAATTGCTGCCATTACGAAACCTGAAATACGCTTAAGACACAAATACTGATTTCTGAGTCAATCCGCAGAAACGTATCCGCCGGACCGGATCGAAAATGGGCAGCGTACGAAGCTGCTCAACCCGGATCGTCGAGGATGTGCCGCTGCGTAACAGATTTCCGCTTTGTACCAGTTCGTTTGAAAGATTTATTTTGCTGAAACTCGATTCATCCCCTTTTTATTGGAGCCCTCGTCGATGTACTCTTTTTCAGTCGCTCGAATTATCTGAAGCTTTAATTGACGCTGCTATCTAGGTACGTCAGGGCAGGAAAGCTAATGAGCTTTTGGGATCGACAGCACACTTCGCAGTCTCTCCAAGCCCTCAGCGACGAATCTCTTTGTCGTGAGGCAAAGAGGGGATGCTACGAGGCTTATCTTGTCCTGTTCGATCGTTACTGGCGGCAGGTATTCCGATTGGCGCACGCCGTGCTCCACGATGAAGGAGAAGCCGAAGACGTAGCTCAGGCACTGTTCTTGGAAGTTCACCGGAACATGCTGCAATTTGACGCAGAAAGAGGTTCGTTTCGAACGCTCTTGCTGCGCTACGCTTACACGAGGGCGATCGATCAGAGACGCCGTCTTGAGAGTCGCCGATTTTATTCCACGATAGAGCTTCAGGATCTTCCTTCAAACTCTCTTGTGCCAGCGGAGTGCCTGTCTTCAGGCCTCTCGATTGAGGAAGCTTCCCGCCTCATCGAGCAAGGGATGCAGCAGCTGGACGAAAAGCAGTCCCGTACTGTAGAGGCATACTTCTTCCGAGGACTTTCGCTCAATGAGATTGCCGTCGAGCTGAATGACTCGCTGGGCAACGTCCGGCATCACTTGTATCGCGGAATCGCAAAAATGCGGAGCTTCATCACGCTGTCGGAACCAAACAAAGAACTCACAAAAGCCAGCCCAAAAGCTGATCGCATATTGGAAGGTGACTTGAGCCACCGTAGGGCGCTTCCATCAGAGGTGTGAATTGAAAGATCACGAAAGATTCGAAGAACTCGCATCGCTTGCGCCGCTAGGGGAACTGTCGCAACAGGAGTACGAAGAGTTCCTCGGCCATCTCAACACCTGCAATCACTGTCGCGAAATATACGGCGGCAGCAGTGCCGTCGCTGAGGCGGCGTTTGTCGTGGGAAGCTCCGTCGAGGAAATCCCGGTTCTCGAAGATCAGAGGTATCGACGTGCTCGGCGGGCGATTGCCCGAAGATTGAGCCCCTCACCGGTCTCGCATTTTCGCATCAACTGGGCAAGGCCTCTGGCGGCAATGGCCATGATTGCCGCCTTCGTCATAGGTGTTTACGTCGGTGGCTCGATACCGCACTCGCGATCCCAAGACTTGGCGGTGCGCATACCCGCAGTTGAGAATTCCAAAGACATGACTGCAAAGGCACCTGCATCACCAACGCCAGTCGTTCCGGCTCTTACTTCCCCCTCATCTGCCGATCTAGCCAAGCTAGAACATGAGCTCGAAGTGAGTCGCAACGAAAAGCGCGTTCTCCAGGAGAAGCTGCAAAGCTTCGATCAACACCTTTCTGCGTTAACAGGTCAGGTCGAAGTCCTCACCGCGGAGAACCAGAAGCAAGCTCAGGAACACGAGCAGACTCGCGCCCAGCTAGCAGAAACAAAGAACAATCTTGCTCAGGCTCAGGCAACAATTCAGTCCGACCAAGCAACAATCACCGGCCTGCAAGTCGAAGCTGCGAATCGGGAAACACAGCTTGCGGATCTGAAGAGTAGCGTAGATCGAGAGCGACAAATGCTCTCGGCCGACCGGGAGATTCGCGACATCATGACGGCTCGCGACCTTCACATGGTGGATGTCGTGGATACCGACGGCAAAGGTCGCGTCAGGAAAGCCTTTGGACGAGCCTTCTATACTCAGGGCAAGTCGCTCATCTTCTATGCCTACGATCTGCCCGCGAACAAGGTCGCGGATGGCAAATTTGTCTTCGCAGCCTGGGGCAGCAACAGCAACAAGCTGCGTGAACAGAAGCCACTGAGGCTGGGAATTTTCTATTCCGATGATCAGAGTCAGCATCGTTGGGTCATGAAGTTCGAAGATCCAAAGGTTCTGCAAGAGATCGACACCGTCTTCGTGACCCTGGAGCCGGAGGGACGCCCCTTCACTTCGCCAAGTGGCAAGCCCATTCTCGATGCATATTTTGGGACACCGCCCAATCACCCCTGACCGCTCTTGAGAAGTTGCCCAAAAATTCCGGCGGATACGAATACGGTTGGTACAAACCGGGTGCCCACATACGCACATTGGTCATAGGAGGCAAAATGCTCCGTCTCTGGCTAGTGCGTACCTCCCTTTCTCTGTTCATCGTTACGGTTTCCATAGGTTCTGCTTACGCGCAAACTGAAGCCGCCACTATGAGTGGTGTCATCTCTGATCCTCACGGAGCAGTGGTGCCAGGCGTAGAAGTCGTTGCTACTCGTATTGAAACCGAGACCGCATTCAGGACGATAACCAACGGGGCCGGCATTTACGTATTCGCGAGTTTGAGACCAGGGCACTACCATCTTGAGGTTCGCAAGCCAGGGTTCAAAGCCATCGCCGTCAAAGAAATCGCACTTAACGTTCAGGACAAGCTGGAGCGCAACTTCTCTCTTGAGATCGGATCCGTATCAGAGAGCGTTACAGTAGAAGCCAATGCTCCGAACGTCAACACAACTGATGCTACGGTCAGCACGGTCGTGGATCGCCAATTCGCCGAAAACCTGCCGCTGAATGGCCGAAGCTTCCAAGCGTTGATCCAGCTCACACCGGGAGTGGTACTTACGGCCAACAATGGGATAGACACAGGCCAGTTCAGTGTTAATGGGCAACGCGCAGACGCAAATTACTGGATGGTGGACGGGGTGAGCGCCAACATCGGGATTACCCCATATGCTGGAAGCAGCATGGCAGGAACTCTTGGTTCAACCAGCGTACTTGGAGGCACGAACAGCTTGGTTTCCGTGGATGCGCTGCAGGAATTTCGCATCCAGACGTCCACCTATGCGCCGGAATTTGGCCGCACACCTGGGGGGCAGATTTCCATTGTCACGCGTTCTGGGACAAATCAATTTCACGGCACCGCGTTCGACTATTTTCGCAACGATGTTCTCGATGCGAACGACTGGTTCAACGGGGTCAACATTCTCAATCCAACGCCGCTTCCCAAGGCGCAAGAACGCCAGAACGACTTCGGTAGCACATTCAGTGGCCCCATTATCAAGGGTCGGACCTTTTTTTTCTTCTCCTACGAAGGACTTCGACTACGACTGCCGCAGACGACTCTCACGCTGGTCCCGGATACCAATCCCCAGGACCCGTATTCGAGGCAATTTGCCAACGCCAACATCGTGCCTTATCTCAACGCGTTTCCAAAGCCGAACGGTCCGGAAGTCCTGGATGCCAACGGCAACCATCAAGGTGTCGCGCAGTTCGACGCCAGCTACTCTAATCCGGCCACGCTTGATGCCTACAGCCTTCGAGTCGATCACAAAGTCAACGACAAATTGAACTTCTTTGGGCGTTACGACTACTCCCCTTCAAAGCTAACTCAGCGCGGGATATCGGAGGCGTTAAGCACGATCCAGACGGGCTCCTCCACCACCCAGACGGCAACCCTGGGCGCAGTCTGGGCGATATCATCGGTTGTTGCCAACGACTTCCGTTTCAACTACAGCAATACAATGATCTCCACTTTCGGTGTCCTGGATACTTTCGGCGGTGCAGCGCCGCTAGTCCCGCTCCCCTTCACAAGTCCCTACACAGCCGGAAATTCAAGTTTTGTGTACACGGTAGATTCGCTCGGAAACAACCCGCAGATTGCAACTGGCTCAGGTGGAGATAACCGTCAAAGACAATTCAATCTCGTGGACAGCGTGTCGCTCCAGAGAGGTTCGCACAGCCTGAAATTCGGCGCAGATTATCGCCGCCTGTCGCCTCGCTCGGATCCTTCCGTTTACGGACAGAACCCCGTGTTCTCCGACATACCGAGCGCAGCAATCGGAAGCTTGTCCTTTGACATATTATCCTCCCAGCAGCCTGCGACTTTTTTGTTTCGAAATCTAGGGATTTTTGCGCAAGATACATGGCGCGTGGCGCCCCATCTGACCATCACCTACGGGCTGCGGTGGGATCTGGACTTTGTCCCGTCTGCGCTGAGTGGTCCCGATTTCAACGCGGTGACCGGCTTCGACCTCGGGAACTTAGCTAATTTAGCTCTGTTGCCCTCGGGAACTGCGCCTTACAAGACCAAGTGGGGAAACGTGGCACCCCGGATTGGGCTGGCTTACGAGATATCGCGAAACGAGCGTTGGCAGACCGTGCTTCGAGGTGGGTTTGGCGTGTTCTATGATCTAGCGAGTTCCCAAATGGGAGGCACTCTTGGCCAGGCAGGCTACCCTTTTGAAGCATTTACCTTTTTATCCGGATCTTTTCCTTTGGCCTCCGCATCGCCGCCGCCGATCTTGCCGCCTAACGCCTCCAACATGCAGACACTGAGCGCATGCGATCCGAATCTAAGACTGCCCTACACGCTCCAATGGAATGTTGCAGTGGAACAAGCGTTAGGAAAACAACAAACCCTAAGCGCTTCCTATGTCGGCGCTTCTGGAAGGCGTCTTCTACAGTCGGCGTTCATCGGTGCGCCCAATAATAATTTAAGTTCTGCCTATCTGATAACGAACACAGCCACCTCCAACTACAACGCTCTGCAACTGCAGTTTCAACGACGGCTGTCCAGTGGCCTTCAGGCGCTCGCCTCCTATTCGTGGTCCCATTCCATCGATACAGGATCAGCCGGCTCGAACGGGAATAACTCTAATTTGCTGTCTGTTCTTAATTCGAATGTCAACCGTGGCCCCTCCGACTTCGATGTTCGCAATTCGTTTTCGGTAGCACTTACCTACGATATGCCCTCGCCGAAAGGAAATGCCTTCGCCAAACAGGTTCTCCGGGGCTGGTCTACCGAAAATATTATTCAGGCTCAATCCGCTAGGCCAGTTGACGTTTATTACAGTTCCTTCGGCCAACTCACGAACGGGTTCTCGACTAACCCCAGGCCCGACGTCGTCGCCGGCGTGCCTTTTTACTTATATGGACAGCAGTATCCGGGGGGAAAAGCATTCAACCCGGCAGCGTTCACGGTTCCTCCCCTAGCCCCGACTGGTTGTGATCCAGCGTCCCCCCCTTGCTACCCCGCACGGCAGGGAAACCTGCCGCGCAATGCGCTGCGCGGATTCGGCTCGGCGCAATGGGATTTTGCCGTCCATCGCGAGTTTGTCATCCATGAGTCAGTAAAGTTGCAGTTTCGCTCGGAGATGTTCAATGTCCTCAATCATCCAAACTTTGGGCCACCCGTCGGGGACCTACTAAGTCCTTTGGCGATTAACCCGCAGTTCGGCCTGTCAAATCAGCTTCTGGGACAGAGCCTTTCAGGTACTTTTCGGGGGTATGGCGGGTTGGATCCGCTCTATCAGCTTGGCGGTCCACGGTCCATTCAGTTTGCACTGAAGCTTGTCTTCTAAACCACGGAGGGCGACATTAATTTCAAGAAATCCCCAGAGAATCCCTGATGGAACCAAGTCTAGAGTTTGACGTGAGCGAAGCAAGCCACAGTGCAAGGACAGAGTCTGTCCGGTTCACGAGTTGGGCTGATCCAAGGATTAGGCTGCGAGAGGTGACGCGCTGCTTCTTGCTAATCGGCTGCGCTTATCTGGCCATGGACGGCAGTTCCGCGTTTTGCAGCGATCAGGATAGCAGCCCGTCAGCGGCACAAAGAAGCACGGAGAGGCTGACGAAACGGCGTGTCACGGTTGCAGACTCGATCGGGATGACGCGTTTGGGCGACCAAAGCTATACCGACGGAGGCTCGTCCAAGGGAATCGCGGCCAAATTCTCTCCGGATGGACGGCATTTCGTTGTAATCCTGAAAAAAGGAAATCTCGAGACGAACATCAACGAGTATTCGCTGGTCCTGTTCCAGACTGCCGAAGTGTTCCAATCGCCCGTGCCCCGAGTCTTGGTTTCGCTCGCCTCGTCTTCGAACCGGCCGGCAATCAACAATGTGCTCTGGCTGGACGATAACGACACTATATTATTTCTTGGCGAGCATCCCGGTGAACAAACGCAACTTTACTCGCTGAAGTGCAGTACGAGCGAGCTGAAGAAACTTACGAGTTCCGCCACTGCTCTGACCTTACTTGCGACCAGTGCCAACGGTGAGGAAATCGTCTATACCGCAAAAGATCCGGCTTCGCCTTCTCTCACGGAAAGCGCCACGCAGAAAGGAATCGTGGTCACGAACGAACTTGTGACCGAGCTGGTTCGAGGCAGCTATGGGGGGAAGGAATATAACGATGCGTTGTTTATCCAACGATCAAGGCAGGGTAGCACAGTAAGGGTGGCCATCAAGGGGACGCTCGGTCTGCGCGACACTAAAATTTCGGTTTCACCGGACGGCGCGCATCTCTTGCTTCAGACAGAGCCGGCACAAGTTGACCCGACATGGACCGAGTACGAGGATCCATACCTGAAGTTGTTGGCACATCGCCCCGCCCCCAAAGGGGGTCACACGTCTATCCAGCAATATGAGTTGGTCGATACCCTTACAGGCACCAGTCAAGTGTTAATCGGTACCCCGATCCCGGATGACCGTATAACGGAGGTGGCATGGTCACCCGACAGCAAGTCCGTGATTGTCTCTGATGTATATCTCCCGCTGAATGTTGAAGACCCTGTAGAACGCTCGCTGAGGAAGGCGCACTTCTTCATGGTGGAATTCAAGATTCCCAGCCGTGAGTTTGTGAAAATCAGCCAGGCGGACCTAAAGCTCATCAACTGGGACCGGTCGACCGGCATTCTCACCTGCGATGTCGGGGAGTTGGATAGTCTTACTGGAAAGACAACCCCAAAGGCATATTTTCGAAAAGATGGTGAGACGTGGTCTAAAGTGAGTGCCCCGGAACAAACGGCAGCGCTGCCCACGCCAGACATTTTTCTTGACGAGGGCATGAACAAACCTCCGCATTTAGTTGCTGTCGATCTTCCCACAGGACGTAAGTCCCTGCTGATGGACTTGAACCCGCAGTTCCAGAATCTTGCTTTGGCAAGAGTAGAGGAAATTACCTGGAAGGATGCCCGCGGCATTGATCTAAAGGGGGGGCTTTATTGGCCCCCGGACTACGTTGTGGGCAAGAAATATCCACTGGTGATTCAAACCCACGAATGGGATCCGGACAGGTTCTGGATGGACGGTCCTTTCACCACAGCGTTCTGTGCCCAGGCCCTTGCGAGCAATGGGTTCTTCGTAGTGCAGCTTCCGGATCCAGATGAGAAGTTCGTGGTTACGAGAGACGAAGCGCCCGCGGCCATGGCCGTGTACGAGAGCGCCATCGCCTATTTGGATCGCAGAGGGCTGATTGATCGGAATCGAGTTGGGATCACAGGCTTCAGCCGGACATACTGGTACGTGACCTATATGTTGACGCATTCCAAACACCAGCGCTTTGCTGCAGCCGCCCTGGCCGACGGGGTGGACTTCAGCTACTTCCAATATATGATTTCCCCGAACGTCGCTAATGAATTCGAGCCGGTGTACGGTGGCCCTCCATACAAAAAGAAAATGTCTCGATGGCTGAAGGAATCGCCAGCGTTTCTGATGGACAGAATCGAAACTCCACTCCGCATTCAAACCCTGGGGCCGGATGCGGTGTTGGGGGATTGGCACTGGTACACCGGACTTTCTCTGTTAGGCAAGCCCGTCGAGATGGTCTATATCCCGGACGGGACTCACATCCTGGAAAAGCCTTGGGAGCGGTTGATTTCACAACAGGGCAATTTGGAGTGGTTCTGTTTTTGGATCAAAGGCGAGGAAGACCCTGACCCGGCGAAAGCCGAGCAATACGCACGCTGGCGTGAATTGCGGAAGCTGCAGGAAGAGAACGATGCAAGGGCGAAGGCTTCGGCCAAGAAATAAGCCTGCTTCGCGGCGATGAAATGATCAGTGGCAGAAGACAGAAGAGAAACCCCGGAGCGGGCAACTTCGGTGATCGCCCTGAGATAGGCATCGCGAGGTGGATTGGCGATTCCAAACGCCGCATCGGTTGCAAAGGAAGATTTTCGCGGATGAGTTGTGAAGACAAACCTGTTTAAAATCTTCAAAATCGGAATTGGGCCGTCGAGCTCTCACACCGTTGGGCCAATGTTCGCAGCAGGGCAATTCGTTTCCGATCTTGGCAGCAAAGGGCTTGTTGCTCGACACTAGGAGAGTTGAGACTACAAGCCATCTCATATATGTCTCAATAGTATTAAACAGCAACCGAGATGAAGCATCCCGAGAAAGTTCTCAGCGTATCGTTCGTAACGGACCACCAACCTCCGGAAGTTTTGTAGCCACGCAAAGACTCTTTCGATCTTCCAGCGACGGCGATACCGTCGCAATCGTCGTACATCTTGGCTTTTGTTCCTTCGGTTGCTGCGGTGTGGAGCAATCAGTTCAATTCCGTATGGGCGAAGTTCTGCGTCCAACTTGTCCGAATCATAAGCGTTGTCTCCTATTAAATTCTGGGGAGCTTCTTGGATCACCATCTGAATCAAGGTGGGAACGCATAACTTAACCCGACTTTCGCAGTTCAGACAATTTTTCCCTAGCGATGGGGCGTAAGCCCCGTAACCGCAACGCAGGATTTCGCAAAACGCTGTAGTGAAGACCTACCCACTTCCGCCTGGAGGGGTTTTCTGTCATTGTGCGGAAGAGATGTTTCTGCGGAGCACAAGGCGGAAGAAGGATGGTAAGGATCATCGCTATTTCAGCATCGTAGAGAGTCATCGGCTGAGCTCGGGCAAGATGGCGCAGCGCACGGTTCTGTACTTGGGCGAAGTCAACGACCAACAAGCGGTAGCTTGGCGCAAGAGCTTGGAGGTGTTCGACGAAGGTCGGCAGAGCTCGCTCACCCTGAGTCTGTTTCCGGAAGACCGGGAAATTCCCCAGGATGCGGTCGACGGACTGCGGGTGAAAATGAGCGGACTGGAATTGCGGCGGGCGCGCGCGTTTGGCAACTGCTGGCTGGCGTGCGAACTGTGGCGTCAGTTGGGCCTGGACGGTTTCTGGCAACAACGACTGCCCGACGGGCGAGAAGCGGTGAGTTGGGAGAAGGTGTTGCAGTTGCTAGTGGTGAATCGGTGGATCGATCCGGGCAGCGAGTGGCGAGTGCATCGGCAATGGTTTCTG
>WNFJ01108295.1_pt1 | contig 20611 bp, 15 predicted proteins | sample 5400461 | NCBI WGS metagenome assembly WNFJ01 (sample SAMN13153349, study PRJNA577476) | soil metagenome | isolation source: 115 cm saprolite on Douglas fir-dominated hillslope | place: USA:California | collected 2013-09-17
TCTGCACGATTCGCGCGATCTCGTTCGCGCGGCCTACTAGCGGGTCGATTCGCGCGGTTCGCGCCTCCTCGTTCAAGTTGACGCAGAAGGCTTTGAGCGAGATGCGAGTGGGGGGGGGCGGGGCCAAAGAGTCCGGGCGCAGCGTGAGTTCACGTAACGCGGCTTGGCGGTTTGCTCGCCACATGAGCGAGAGAAGCTCGAGCCGTACAGAACCACTGCGGGGAGGGCGGACGTTCGCGACCGCCGGTGCTGCATGGTAGGAAGAGTCATGGCGCATCCGGATGCAGTGGACGCGGTGTCCGCATGGCTTTTTCCGTCGGAGCAGCGCATCCGGGGAATCGATCTGCAGGAGGAGCTGGCCGACAAGCCCAAGGAGCTTGCGCGCCTTGAGCTCGCCAGCACGGAGGTCGGTCCTGGCGAGCAGGCCGTGGTGGATGCCATTCCGCCGCGGCCATTCCTCGTCGACACCATTCGCATCGCGAAGGAGGTGGCCGCGTCTTTCAAGATCGAGGCGATCTACGTGGGAAATCTCGCTCAGACGAAGCCGGGTGAAGCCCTTCCGGCGGTCGCTCTCAGCCCTGCGGCTCCATTGCGGCTCCTCGACTGGTGTCCCCCGGGCGTCCCGGTCCGCTTGTCCGTCAAGAACGTCGGCGCCCGGCCTGCCGTGTTCCGCTGCGTCGTCGAGGGTGAGCAAGTTGCCGATGCAGGCCCCAAGCCGATCGAAGTGCCTCTCCAATGCCTCCACCAAGGGTGCCAGAACGAGGGACGGCTACGCGTGCGTCCTTCTCACGGTGGCTTCAACATCTGGCCGGAGCCGGGGTGGGTCTTCTACGCGCTCGGCTTCCCGTCCGAGCGACGCAACCTCGGCGTTTGCCCGGACCACCAGCACATCACAATCCCCGCGAACGGCGCGGGGTCTTCCCTCGACGTCGTGGTCCGCCAGGAGACCCACGGTGTCTACTACGAGATTAGGGAAGGGGGGTTCTTGCTCGGTAAGGCCACGTTCCCGACGAACACGCTGCAGCTCCAGTTTGCGCCTCGCCCGGAGGGGGTGACGGACCGCCTGCTCGATGCCGGCCGTCGGGTTGCTGCCACCTTCGGGTTCCTGCCTGATGCCGCGGCTGAATGAAGCTCGCCGTCCAGAGCCAGACGGGACCCGTTACGGATGCGACCCTGGCCAGGTACGCCATGGTTCGGCCTGTCCTGACCGCGCTCCTGCACTCGCTCAAGCGGTCACGCATCGAGCGCCTCGGCGGTGTCGACAAAGTCACCCTTCAGGATCTGGCGCGGGAGTACCGACAGGGCTCGGGCGACAGCGGGATCTGCTTCGAGTACGCTGTCCACGACGCCCTTCTGAACAAGCACCGGCATGTACACCCCCGCGTGAGCGAGGTGCTCGAGAAGTTCTGCCGCATCAAGGAGGGGGCCGATTCGATCCTCTTCGGCGTCGAGAAGGGTGGGACGCTGAAGCTGGTCGCGACAGGCGCGGAGAAACTGACCGACGAATCTAGGATCCTCGTCGGGGGTGCCGGGCGGCCGCCGAAGCTCAAGAAACACATGGTGACCATCTGCGACGCATTTCACAATGCCAAGCACCGGGAGCTCTTGCCGCGCTCGATACGTGGCCTCTGGCGCACCGATCTTTTCGTCGGGTCCACACGCCCCGACCATTGGGTCGCCACGACACTCAAGACCAACGCGGATCACCTCGAAGCCGATGCGGGCATTCGTCTCGGCATCTATCCAGAACGCCGTGCGGGTGAGCTGCCGGCCTGGGACGAGCGGCGAAACCTCATTCTCTGCCCCCTGCAGTACAACGGCGCTTTCGTGGAGCTCTTCTACGCGAGCTTCGCCATCGTCAAACAGGTGCTGCTAGAAGACGCGAAGGTCCCGCCCCCGTGGGTGTTGCACGCGTCCGACGACCGCTTCATCGCGAACGAGCTGGTAGACCGCCAGGAATACCCAGTCGGCGCGATCCTCGAGGCATTCGCCCGATTGGCACAGCCCGAGCTTCTCGTGGAGAGCTTCGCCGGTGACTCGGAGGACGAGCCGACCGAGGCGGTGGCTCCGGTTCCACGGATCGAGTGAGCGGCGCGCTGCGGCGGTTCGAACGAGCGTCCGGGTCGTTTCCTTCCCAGCGCTGCCGACCGGGCGGGGTGACTACAGATGAGCCTCCCGGGCTCCGTCAAGGCTAGGTTTAATCCACTAGCGGACCGATGTCCTCGCCGGAGAGCACGAAAAACGCCTCGCCGTACACTTTGAGCAGCTCGAGTGCGCGATCCAGATCCTCGCGCGTGTGCCCGCGCGTCACGTTGACGCGCAGCCGTTCTTCGCCGAGCTTCACCGACGGGTACGTGAGCGGCACCATCATCACCCCGCATTCGAGCAGCGCGATGTGCAAAAAGAGGGTCTTGCGCTCCTCGCGGCACATCACCGGCATGATGTGCGTGTTGCTCGCGCCCAAATCGAACCCGGCGGCGGTCAACCCCTCGCGGAAATAGCGCGCCTTTTCGTGCAGCTCGCTCACGAGCTTTTTTCCATCGGCCTCGAGCATGTCGAGAATCGTCGATGCCGCAGCGACGACCGGGACCGGCAGCGCGGCGCTGAAGAGAAAGCTGCGCGCCGTGTGCTTCACGTGCTCCACCACTTCGCCCGGACCGAAGAGCAAGCCGCCGATGCCGCCGAATGTTTTCGACAGCGTCGAGACCACGATCGGGACCCGTCCCTCAAGCCCGAGGGCCTCGAGCGTCCCTCGCCCGGTCGCGCCGATGGTTCCGGTCCCGTGTGCGTCGTCGACCAGAAGCGGGGTTTCGTGTTTCTCGCATAGCTCGACGAACTCGGTCAGGTTGGCCGTGTCCCCATCGAGCGAGTAAACTCCCTCGCAAAGGACAAGAGCATTCGGCCTCTCGCGCGTTTTGAGAATGCGCTCCAAGCTCTTGGCCGAATTGTGGTTGAAAAAACGAATCTCCGGTCCGTTCTTGGGAACGCCGGCTGCGAGAAACGAGCCGTCCAAGATGCACGCATGGCTGTACGCATCTAGGACGAGCGTCGTGTCCTTGTCGGCGAGGGCAGCCAGTGTGCCGAGCATCGCCTGGTAGCCGGTCGTAAAGAGGAGACACTTCTCAAAGCCCATCCATTTGGCCAGGCGCTCCTCGAGTCGTACGTGTTCGTGTGTCGTCGCTTGCGGTCGGGATGAGGAGAGTCCGCATGCAAATTCGTCGACCGCGCGTTTGGCCGCCTCCTTGACCTTGGGGTGTGTCGTCAGGCCGAGGTAATCATTGGAGCTGAAGTTCACGACGGGCTTTCCGTCTATGCGTGTGTGAAGGCCTCCCACTTCGAACTCGCGGAAGTACGGGTACACTTGCTTTTCGCGCGCCTCGCGGACGCGCGCGAGCTCCGCGTGCGCCTTCGCTTGAATCCAACTCACCGGATGCTCCATCCTTGCGGCCGCGACCATGGCCGTGCCGCTGTGCAATATCCGGTCCTTGTACCCCGCTTTCGAGCCTTGCTCTACTTGGAAGCTCTGCGCATGACGAGCGCCGAGGCATCGCCGTAGTAGCCCATCGAGGTGACCAGTGCCGTGCACACCGGGCCGCGAACGGTGCCACGCACCATACAAGCGCCCGCGGCGTCGTGAAAACAGGCGATCGCAGAACTGATCGCTAGCGCGCCGCCTGCGCCGAGCGTTTCGCCCATCGCCATCTTCGGCGCCATCACGGGCGTGTCTGTTCCAAGTGCGCTCTCAATCGCCAAAAGCTCTGCTTCGTTGAATAGGCGCATCCCGGAGATTCCCGAAACGACGATGTCGACGTCTTGCTTTGCGATCCCCGCATCGAAGAGAGCGTGGTCGATGGCATCTTCGAGTGCCTCGCCGGCCGGGTAGACGAGGGACGCTTCCCGCGGAGGTGGCGCGAAAGCGGTGCCGTATCCGATGATCTCGCCAAGGGGGGCGGCGGCGCGTGCCTTTGCCGCGTCGGGCGTCTCGAGCGCCACAAACGCAGCTCCCTCACCGAGGTAGGCCGTGGACTCGCGGGCCGGGTTGCTCGAGCCAAAGTCGGCGCCCAGACGGCGAAATGCAACGAACAAGGCCTCGCTCATGGCTTCGGCACCGCCCACGAGAAGAACGTCCGCTCGCGCGCTCTGCAGGAACAAGTCGGCACAAGCGACCGCATCGAGGGCGCCGCAGTTGCCGTTGCTCACGCTCACGTTGAGCGCGCGCAGATCCTCCCAAATGCTCGCGTAGCCGGCCGCGCTATTGGAGACCGTGAGCGGAAATCGCGAAGGATTGATGTAGCGAGGGTCTTCGAGGAGGGCGACTCGGTCGAGCTCGGAGATGGCTTCGAGCGAACCGTACGCGTTGGACACCACGATCCCTGCGCGATCCGGCCACGGGCGAGCGCCGCCCTCAGGGCTTGTCCAGACGCCGCTCTTTTTTAGTCCCGCGTCGTGCAGACACAAGCGCGCGGCGACCAAAAGCAGCTTGCACAGCCGATCTAGGCTGCGCAGACCACGCTCACCCAAGTAGGTCGAAGCCTCGAAGCCACGAACCTCGGCCACGCGCGCACCCGGGTACTTCGATGCGTCGAAAGTCTCGACTCGTCCGTCGTTCCAAGGAGAGCGTAGGCCCGCGCGCAGCGCGGCGACAAACGCCTCGCGTCCGATGCCCATCGGACAAACGATCCCCAAGCCGGTGACGAAGAGGGGTCTCACGCGCGCCGCTCGCTGCGCGTCGGCGGCGGAAGCACGCCCGGTTTGGCGAGGACCGTGACGGCGTTGTATCCGCCAAAAGCAAGGGAGTTATTGATGACGACGTCACTCTTACCGCGTTGGGCGACGTTCGCGACAACGTTCAAGTCGCATTCCGGATCGGGAGTCTCGTAGCCAATGGTCGGAGGGTAGATCCCCGTTTGGAGGGTGAAGATGCATCCAATGGCTTCGAGCGCGCTCGCGGCGCCCATGCAGTGACCGAGCATGCTCTTCATGCTCGAGATCGGGAGCCTTCGTTCGCCGAACACGTCGCGAACGACCTTGGATTCGGCGATATCGTTGTGTTTGGTGCCCGTGCCGTGCGCGTTGACGAAATCCACGTCTCTCGGCTGCAAGCCCGAGCGGGCGATCGCGTCGCGCATCGCGGCGACACTGCCGGTGGCCTCTGGGTGCGGGCGGGTGATGTGATAGGCGTCGCACGAGATGCCATAGCCCCCCACTTCGGCTTGGAGCTGCGCGCCGCGCCGCCGCGCATGCCCCTCGCTCTCCAGGATGAGGACGCCGGCGCCCTCTCCCAGCAGAAGCCCTTGGCGATTGAGGTCAAATGGCTGGCATTTCTCTGACGCCATTGCGGCAAGCCGTACGAAACCGCTGAACTGCAGTTCTTGCAACAGCTCCGCAGCGCCGGTGACGACCACGTCGGCGCGCCCTGCGCGTATGAGATCCGCGGCCACGCCGATGGCGTAATTCCCGGCGGCGCAGGCAGCCGGCAACGTGAGCACCGCGGCTCGCGCTCCCACCACTCGCGCTACGTGAATCGCGAGAAGCATCGACCCGTATCGCGGCACGCGCGCACGAACGATGGCCTGCTGCCCGCCGACGATCCATTCGCGATCGAGCTCAGCGAGAATGCGTGCCTCGCCCATGGTTGTGCCTAGAACCACCGCCGTTCGCGGACCCACGAGGTCTGTGGCTTGCACGCGTGCATCGGCCATCGCCATCCGCGCTGCCGCGACCGCCATCGCCGAGCACCGACCCATGCGATGCTGCTCGGCGCTTGTCAGGTGGTCGCGCGCGTCGAACCCCTTGACCTCGCCGGCGCGGTCTCGGCCGAGGGGGGCCGGGTCAAACGCCGTAACCGGAGAAATGCCGCTCATTCCGGCTTCGAGGGCGTCAAAGAACGCGGTCTTCCCCAGCCCAATCGAGCTAATGACCCCCACCCCAGTGACAAAGACGCGTTCCAGCAAGGGAACCTGGCATTTAGCGCTGTGCTCTGTGGGCGAGCAACGTGAAGTGCCGTTTCTCCACAACTCCCGCACTTGTCCCGTACTTGCTGCGAAGTAGAGTTCGCGTAAGAAACGCCGTACGCAGCAATCCCACCCGACTTGCGCCTTACGCTGCTGCGCGTTACAGCGCGCGGCGGCGCTATGCGTGTATCTCCTCGCCAGGTTGCGCCGACACTCGTCGAGGCAGTTCGGGAGCTTGCGGATGACCGCGTCCGTGGCTTTGTCTTCCTGCGTCCGGATGGCGTCGAGCGCCTCTGGACCTTCCACGATCTGGCTCTTGAGGCAGAGCGTCGGGGAGCGAACCTGGCGGCGCGGGGCCTCAAAAAGGGCGACCGGCTTGCGCTCGTCATTCCAGACACAGCGGAGTTTGTACTTTCTTTTCTCGGCGCCCTTTTCGCCGGGGTTGTGCCGGTTCCTATCTATCCGCAACTCTCATTCAAGAACATCGACAGCTACCATGCGACCGTCACACACGTGACTCGTGCCTCGGGGGCCTCAATGCTCCTGACGACCGCTGCGACCAAACAATACGTCGACCCGGTGATGGCACGGGTCGATACGCTTCGTTCGATTGCGACCGTCGAGGAGCTCGACTCCGACGCGGGCGGGCTCGACGTGCGTGTCGATCCCGAGGACGTGGCATTTTTACAGTTCACCAGCGGTAGCACGTCGCGCCCAAAGGGCGTCGTCGTGACGCACGCCAATCTCGCGGCCAACGCGGAAGCGTTCATGATCGACGGCATCAGCCGCGACTCGAGCTCCGACAAGGGGGTGAGCTGGCTCCCGCTCTTCCACGACATGGGGCTGATTGGCTTCGTCGTGGGCCCGCTCTTCTCCAACGTGCCATGCGTTTTTCTTCCGACAGCAAGCTTCGTTCGCGCTCCGCGCCTTTGGCTCGACAAGATCCACGAACATCGTGGAACAATTACGTACGCCCCGAACTTTGCGTATGCGCTCGTTGCGAAGCGGCTCAAGGACGCCGACGTGGCGGAGCTGGATCTAGGCCAAGGCGCTGCGCGATTTCGCGGCCAAGCTCGCTCCCGCTGGGTTCAACCCCGGTGCCCTAATGCCCTCGTATGGAATGGCGGAAGCGACGCTGGCCATCACGTTCTTTCCGCTGGGCGATGGTCCGAGGACCGACACCATCGACGCCAAAGCACTTGCGCGCGGCGAGGCCACGCCTGCGGATGCCGACGCGGGCCTCGCCGCCCCCGACAATTCACTCGCGCCGGCGGCGATTGAACTCGTTGATTGTGGTCGCCCGTTCCCGCACCACGAGCTGCTGATTGTCGACGAGGGGGGCCGACCCTTGCCGGAGCGTCGTGTGGGACAGATCGTCGTGCGCGGCCCGAGCGTCACGAACGGCTACTTCGAGGATCCCGAGCTCACCGCAGAGACCTGCAAGTCGCTTCCTGCCGATCCACCAGGTGCTGCACCTTGGCTCCATACGGGCGACCTTGGGTATTTGGCGGGGGGCGGACTATTTGTGTGCGGCCGGTTGAAGGACATCATCATCGTACGTGGCCGAAACTACTATCCGAGCGATATCGAGTGGGCCGTGAGCGAGCTGCCCAAGGTGCGTCGCGGAAGTGTCATCGCATTCGGTGTGTTCGTAGATTCACACGGGGGTGTGATAAACGCGGGCTTGGGTTAAGAAGGGCTCGTTGTCTGCTGCGAAGGCGCGGCCAGCGATGCCGGGGTGATTCGTGAGGCAGCGGGCGCGTGCATCGCGGCCCAATTTGGGCTAATTGCGCATGAAATCGTCGTGGCCCCCCTAGCATCCCTCCCGCGCACCTCCAGCGGAAAGCCACAGCGGCGTCGAGCCCGCCAGATGTATCTGGAGGGCACATTGCCACGCGCACGAACCATGCACGGGCAAAATGCAGACGACATCGCGGGGCGAGCCTAAATGCGAACGGAAGTACGCGTCTGATTTCTGGACACACCGGCACTGGAAGGCGATTCAATGCGCGCGTTCATGGCAAGAGCAGACAGTGCAGGCGCTGCGCGTCCTACGCGCGAAGAGCTACTCGGGATGTTTTGCGACGTGGCCACGGAAGTCGTTGAGAAGGATTTTCACCACGTCGTCGAGGCATCGGTCATCAGCGAGCTCGCAATCGACTCGCTCGGGATGCTCGAAATCATCGGATCGCTCGAACGGCGGCTGAAGATTCAGCTTCCGGACGAAGGCTTGGCGGGGGTTCAGACGCTCCGGGATCTGCTCGACGAGGTAGAGAAACGGCTGCCATGACGCCCTGGCCCGTAGTAGGAGGAGAAGCGAGATGACGAGCGAGAGCTTGAGAGAGGACCTTCGGGCCCTGGTCGCCGAAATCGCCGAAAAGGACGCGATCCCGGATGGAGCCACGTTCAAGGAGCTGGGAATCGACTCGATGATGGGTGTCGAGATCGTGGCTTCGGTGGAGCGGCAGTACCAGATCAAGATCGAAGACGACGAGATTGCCGGTTTCCAGGACCTCGACAGCGCGTACGCCCTCGTGGTCAAAAAGCTTGAGGCCAAAAACGCGTTCGCCGCCGCATAGGCCCGCGCGCCGCGCGTGCTAGAGAAAGCGGCTCGATGCCCGAGCCGCTCTTCGCGAAGGTCAAGCCCGAGCTCGATTTCCCAAAAGAAGAGCGCGAGATCCTTCGGTTTTGGAAGAGCGCTCGTATTTTCGAGAAGACGCTCTCCAAACCGGCACCCAAAGGCCACTTCGTCTTCTACGAAGGGCCGCCCACGGCGAATGGCCTGCCCCACAACGGCCACGTTCTGACACGTGTCATCAAAGACTTCTTCCCGCGCTACAAGACCATGCGCGGCTGGAACGTGCCGCGAAAAGCCGGATGGGACACGCACGGCCTGCCGGTCGAAGTGGAGGTCGAGAAAGAACTTCGTCTGCACGGCAAGGCAACGATCGAACAGTACGGTGTCGAGCCCTTCGTCAAGAAATGCATCGAGTCCGTCTTTCGCTACACCAAGGAGTGGGAAGCGCTCACCGAGCGAGTCGCCTTTTGGGTGGACCTGAGCGACGCGTACGTCACCTACCATCGCTCGTACGTTGAAAGCGTTTGGTGGGCCCTCAGCGAACTCTTTCGAAAGGGTCTTCTTTACCAGGGTCACAAGGTGGTCTGGTGGTGGGCGCAGGGCGGTACGGCGCTGTCCTCGGGCGAGGTCGGTCAGGGCTACCGAACCGTGGACGACCCGAGCGTCTACGTGGCCTTTCCGATTGTGGGAGAGGACAATCTTGCGCTTCTTGTCTGGACCACGACGCCTTGGACCCTGCCGTCGAACATGTACGCGGCGGTTCACCCGGAGTTCGACTACGTGGTCGCGCGTGCGCCCGGAGGCAAGCGATACGTGCTGGCCAAGGCTTTGCTCCACACGCTCGCACCGAAACTCGGTGGCGAGCTCGTGGTCGAGCACGAAGCGAAAGGCCGCGACATCATCGGCAAGGCGTACCGGCCGCCCTTCGATCTGTTCGTCGCGCAAGCACGTGGCTTCGAGGACGTCATCTGGCGGGTGATCTCGGCCGACTTCGTCACGCTCGATGCCGGTACGGGGATTGTTCATCTCGCGCCCGCATTTGGGGAGGACGACCACGAGGCGCACCGCAAGCTCGCGCGCTCTCGAGCTGCCTTGCCGCTCTTTTGCGCGGTTGAGCCCGATGGGACGTTCATCGCGCGGTTCGAGCGGTACGCCGGCCGCTGGGTCAAAGACTGCGACAAGGAGATCCAGCACGATCTGAAGGACCGTGGGCTACTCATCCACGCCGAACAGTACCGTCACGACTACCCCTTTTGCTGGCGGGCCGACAGCGATCCACTCATTCAATATGCTCGGCCGGCTTGGTACATCCGCACGACTGAGCGCATTACCGAGGCGAAGACCAATAACCAGGCCGTGCAGTGGATTCCCGAGCACATCAAGGACGGTCGCTTCGGCGACTTCCTTGCAAACAACGTCGATTGGGCTCTCTCTCGCGAACGATGGTGGGGTACCCCACTCAACGTGTGGATTTGTGACCGCGACCCCGAGCACAAGGAGGCGCCCGCAAGTCTCGTGGAGATCGAAGCGAGAAACGCGCACGCGTTCGATCACTTTTACGCGGCGCGGCGCGCGGACCCTTCGCTAAGCGATCATCTCATCGTCCACAAACCATGGATCGACCAAGTGACCTTTCCGTGCGCGAAATGCGCGGGCACCCTGCGCAGAGTGCCGGAGGTCATCGATTGTTGGTTCGACTCGGGGTGCATGCCTTTCGCGCAGTGGGGGTATCCCCATGCGCACGGGTCAAAAGAGCGGTTCGAGTCGAGCTTCCCGGCTGATTTCATCAGTGAGGCAATCGATCAGACGCGCGGCTGGTTCTACTCGCTGCTCATGATCTCGACGCTCGTGTTCGACGCGCCGTACCCGCACCCGTTCAAGACGTGCATGGTGCTCGGACACGTGACCGACAAGGAGGGAAAGAAGGAGAGCAAGAGCAAAGGCAACTACACGCCGCCAGAGATCATCCTCGACAAGGTGGCGATGGAGTTTGCAGTCACCGAAGAACCGGCGGTGCCCAAAGGCGTTGCGCTGGTCGGGCGGGACGACCTCGAAGGGCTCGACCTTCAAGACGGAGCGCACGTAAGGCTCTACCGCGACGATGCCCCGGATGGGGGTCTGGACATGGTCATTCGGGGCAGAAAGGAGCTCCGGCGCCGTCACATCGCCCTGCACGCGGACGACCGCGCGGCGCTTGGGGTCGTGCCGGCGACCTCGCGCGACATATTGGCCGCGCACGTCCCGCGTCTGACTCGCGAGGAGCGCATAACGCTCGAAGACCCCACCACGCCCGCCCCCGGAGCGGATGCCTTTCGGTGGTTTTTCTATGCAGCCAGTCCTCCGTCGTCGGCCACTCGACACTCATTGTCGAACGTTCGCGCTCTGCAGAAGGAGTTCGCGGTCAAGCTGCGCAACGTCTATTCGTTTTTTACGATTTACGCGGGCATCGATTCGTTCGATCCGTACCGTGACCCGCCGCTCCCGCACGCCGCCCGGCCCGAGCTGGACCGATGGATCTTGAGCGAGCTGGCCTTGTCGGTTCGCGATGTGACCTCGGCGCTCGACGGTTACGACGTATTCGGTGGCGCGCAGAGACTCATTGCGCTGGCCGACTCGCTGTCGAACTGGTGGGTGCGCCGCAGCCGCGCGCGCTTCTGGAGGTCGGGCTGGGACGCCGAGAAGCGCAGCGCGTACGAGACGCTGTACACGTGCCTTGTCTCGTTGGCGAAATTGACCGCCCCCTTCACGCCCTACGCCGCGGAGGCTATGTGGCGAAACCTAGTCGCAACCCCCGCGACTCGCGCCGGCGCGAACGCTGCTGAAAGTGTGCATCTGTCGGATTGGCCAGAGTGGGACGAGGCAGCCATCGACCCGCTTTTGTCGCGAAAAATGCAAGTCACACGCGATGTCGTCAGTTTGGGTCTGCGCGCGCGCACCGACTGCAAGGTGAAGGTTCGTCAGCCATTGCGCGCCGCGACAATCGTTCTCAACGAGGAGAGAAATCGGGCTCTTGTCGCGAGCGCGATGGATCTCATCCGGGAGGAACTCAATGTTCTCGAGGTAAAACTGGGGACGGACGAGGATCGCCGCCAGTTTGGCACGACCCGGTTCAAGCCCAATTTTCGTAGCCTTGGTGCTCGTGGATTGGGCAAAAAAGCTCAGGAATTCAAACGTGAATGGGCGAGCCTGGACTCGCCTGGTTTCGGAAAGCTCTTGGAGACGCTGAAGTCTGGACGGGGAGAGTGGGGCGAGACTGAAATCTTGGCTGAAGACGTGGAAGTTTCGTTTGAACCAAAGGCGGGCTTCGCCGCCGCGGCGGATCGTGTGGGGTCGGTCTTCTTTGACACGACACTCGACGACGAGCTGCGGGATCTTGGGCTCTTGCGAGAGCTCGTCAACCGCATTCAGACCGCGCGCAAGGAAATGGGCTTGGAGTACACAGATCGGATCAATTTGTCCGTACTCGGACGCGAGCGGATTGCGCGGGTGGTCGATCGCTACAAGGAAACCATTGCGGCGGAGGTGTTGGCCGTAGAAGTGTGCACCACCGAGCACAAACCAAGCGCCAAAGTAGGCGAAGTGGAGCTGGACGGTGAAGCGGTGCAACTGGGCATCGTGCGAGCGTGAGCGAAGGTGAGGGGGGTACCACCCGCATCGCGGGGTAAGGACGCCCCAGGCTTGTCGCCTAGGCCCAATGGCCAAGAGCAAGACGCGCGCCGCTGCGTGGTGGTGTTTTTCTATATGTTCGACCTCGAGTGGCGCTCCGCCTCTGATATGGTCGACCGACGGGCGCGGTCCCGCGAACGGGGGCAACGGACTTGGTGAAGGTGAAGCGGCTTGCAGCGGAAGCGGTGGTGCGTCGGCACGGGATGGCCGCGTTGGACAGTTCCGGGCAGGCCCTCCCGCTGGCGAAGGCACGGGAACGCGCGGAACGCTCCACGCTTCGGCCGGCCCTGGCGCGGACAGAGCTCTTGGACAAGTCTACGCGGATTCGCCTTGAGGACGAAGTCGACGCCGCGCTCAAGCGAAGGCCGAGCGCCGAAGGAAAGCTGGCGGGCGCGCTTCGCGCGGTCGCGCCATTGAGCCCTGCGCTGAGGACCGCGCTCGGCGAGGCAACGGCAGTTCTGCTACGGCGCGGAGCCCGCCACCGCGAGCTTTACGCGTGCGGCCTTCGTTCGCTGGCCGAAGCACAGGATCGCCAAGCAGCGTCCCTCCTTCGGCGCGCGCTGTCGAGCGACGAGGCCGGTGGCGCCGCGGCGCTGAGCGCCGCGTGCTTCTCGCGCGATCCTGAGCTGTCGGTTCCGCTCGCAAAGATTGCAGCGAGTCGGCAATCTCACTTGGCTTTCGGGGCAGAGCTGGCTCGCGTCGCGCGAGGGGAGTCCAACGGGGCCCTTCTCGCGCAGTTGGCTCCCATGATCAAAGAGAGTCACCGCATCTCGATGTGCATCGAGCTATTCGTGCCGCTTGTGCGAGCTGCTCCGCTCGCAAAGCAAGTCGGCCCGGCGTTGTCGGTGCTGCGCGGGGCCGAGCGACATCTGGGTCGCTGGTTGGTTTTGGCCGAGATTGCCGTAAAGGCCGGGGACATGACTCCCCTCGAGGAGGCGCAGTCGCGTGCCGATGGAGGGCCCGCCAGCTCGCGCGCGGCATGGTCGCTTGTTGCATGGGCGCTTCGTCAGACGGATGCCGTCGCGCGAGGCGGTTCAGTTCCTGCAGCTCCTTCTGCGCGGCCGACGCTGGAACTGGTTGCGCGCTTGTCCGATCGTCCCAGCGCCGATAGGGATACGACGTTTCTGTTTCGCATGGCGCGTGCTGGGGCGACGTCCGCTCGGCCCATGCTGGAGGGGTTCGTTCGAACCCGACCCCTGGCCGACGAGGCGAGCTTGCGCGCGGCGTTGTACTTGGCGCTCGATGCTGAGCGGGGCGATCTTTGCGACGCGCTCGCGCAAGCGGCGGCTGGCTGCAAGCGCGAGGACCTACGGGGGATGGCGGCTGCGGCGCTTTGGGACGCGGCGCCCCGGAATCGAGCCGAACACTCGGCGAAGATACGGGCTCAAGCGCGAGACGTCGCCGACGATCTGATGACATCCCGTGTCGTGGGCAACGTCGCATGGGGAGCCCTCGTTCGCGCTGCGGCGAAAGGCGGTTTCGGAGCTGAGCCTCTGCTTACGGAGACCCCATTCCGATGGATTCAGTGGGGTTGGCTCGAATAGCGATTGCGTGCGCAGTCTTCAGCGCGCTCGCCGCGACCGATGTGTCGACTCGCGCTGCCGAGCCGAGTCCGCCAATTCGCGTCGAGCTGTGGGCGGACCGTGACGATGACGATGCGGACGGCCGCCCCGACGGCGAGCAAACCGCGCTGACGCTACCGACTCACGTCGACTTGGTGCCCATCGGTGGGCGCCTGGCGGGCGCGGCGATGGAGGTTATTTCGGGAGGCGAGCACGCTCGCGTAGTCTCGACGCTCGGCAAGCCCCTTGCTTGGGGTCGAGTCCTTCCAGCGGCCGGCTGGTTTCAGGGGTTGTCGCCGGGGCGCGTGGAGCTTGTCGTTCAAGTCGGCGGAGCGCGCGTTCGTTTGGTTATCGAAGTGCGCGGCATTGACATGCGCGATGGCGAGGGGCGTTTGATCGACATGGCGCGATCGCACGCGTCGCTCGAGCGGACGCCGCCTTCGCGTATCGAGGGGGCTGCCTTGGCCGCCTACGACGACTTCGACGCTCTGCGGGTTCTGCTGTCGATTCCAGACGACGGTTCCGAACCCGCAAGCGACCACGAGATCTCGGTCGAGTCGCTGAGTGCGTCGGGTGTACGGCTCGACGCGATCGCAAGTCTGGCCCTCTTACCGGCACCCGGCGCTGTTTCTTACGAGGGCATCCGGTGCTGGGCTAGCGCGCCACTTCGCTTCGTCATCGACGACGTGGACAGAAACCATCCTCTGGTCGCGGAGCGATCCATCAAGGCTGCCCTGGGCGGCGCCATCGTTTTTCGTCACGCCGGGCGCAAGGCCCAAATGATCCGGGTGCTTGGGCCGCGAAGCTCGCCGGCCGGACCGATCGCTCGGTTGCGTGCCACGATTCGCCCGCTCGTCGTGCGCGTGACGCGTGGCGGGGCGCCGTCGGTCGGCGGAACCGACGCTGGCGCGCTCGAAGCACTGCGGAGCGAGCTCGCTGTCGCGTCGGCCGTTTGGGGGCAATGCGGCGTCACGTTTGGCGATCCTCGATCGTTCGAGGTCAGGCTCGTCGATCCTCCGCCATCGCATCTTGTCGCTATCGGCGACGACTTGGGAATTCCTGCGCGCGGCGGCGAGATTCGGCTTCGCGCCGACGGCAAGGCCATCGCCGTTGCGACGCTTTCCGGCGAAACTTCGGACCGCGTGGCGGCCCACGTTGCACAAGCGGCCGAGCGCGTAGGTCTCGTGGCAATTGTGTCACCCAATGCCCGCATCGGACCGGGTTTGGGTCCGAGCGTTGACGTATCGCTGAGGCGAAAGGACGGAACGCTCGTAGCGGTTGACAGCGAACGTGGCCACCGTTTGTCGACCGACCCCACATTGAGCGTCCGGATCGGATCGGTCGACCTGTCCGACGGCCTGGAGCATTTCACGGACTTGGACGCGATGGCGGGCACGCTCGAGGAGCGAACTCTCGTCAAGGCCCTGGATGACGGGGATCCGGCGACCATTGAAGTCATTGTGGTGCCGCTCTTTGCGGGGGGCGGGCGCATCGGCGAATCCTTCATCGCAAGCGATCTCTCGAGCGTACGCAACGTCGTTCTGCTTGATCGCGCGGGCATTCGGGCGCGAAGAAGCAGCCTGACGCTTGCCCATGAGCTCGGCCACGTGCTGATGGACATGCCCGGTCACCCTGACGACTACGGGGTCGACACGCCTACGCTGCTAATGGATTCGGACGCGGCCGACGCATCCCCCTATGGGCCCCGTCGGATCTCGTTGGATGAGTGTGCGCGCGTCGTGAGGCAGGCGGGGCCCAACGCGCGTTTGCCCATGCTCGTAGAGTGGCCCATCGGCCCGATTCCCTATGACCCACGCGTTCGGTAGGTCACGTTTTCACCGCCAAAGACGCGCGCGCCTTGCGCGAACCAGCAGTGGACCTACGATGAGAGGCATGAACTTCCCGCGGCCCAAGCAGACTCTGCGCCAGTACATGGCGGTCTATGCGAAAGAGCACACCCAGCTCGGCACTAAGCTGACCCACATGGTCGGCATTCCGATGATTGTCGCGTCGATTCCGACCGTGTTCGTGAACCCGCCGGCGGCTGGCGGTCTTTTTGTCGGTGGGTGGGCGCTTCAGTACGTAGGGCACTACGTGTTTGAGAAAAACAAGCCAGCGTTCTACTCCGATCCCTACTACCTCCTGGTCGGCCCGGTTTGGGTCGCGGCCGAGTGGATGCAGCTCTTCGGTCTCCCCGTACCCGAGGCCTTGCAGCCGACCGATGCGGCGGACGTGCCGGTGCCAGTAGCCAATGGCGGGACCGTGACTGCTAGCAACTAGTTCAATTTTCACTCGCGTGGCGCGGTCTGGTGGGGGGGAGCGGGGCCGCTCCTCCCCACACCCCCCAGCCGGAGCCACTCGAGGCATTGGAAGACTCTCTATGCCCTACCGGCGGTGCGAAGTAGCTCTAGGGCGACGGTCTTTCGCGAGAGCTCGCCGGGTCCCACACACGACGGACAGCCGGCCGCGCACGGACAGCTCTCGATCATGCGAAGCGTGCGCGCGAAAAGCACGTCGCGTTGCTCCCAGATGCGCTCGGCGAGCCCGGTGCCTCCTGGCACTTGCTCGTGCAGGAACAACGTGGGGCTAAAGGGTGCGGCGCGGCCCTGGGACAGGTCTCTGGGCGCAGCCGAGTCCACGGAGCGGCCGTCCGCCGCGACCGCGAGGTTACCTAGAGTAGTTCCCAAATCGCGTGGATCGCACATCGTCGCGATGGTGGCCACGATCTCGAACGCCGCACCTATCCCCCGCAACGCATCGATCGCTGCGGCAGGCCCTGCCGCGGTGGCCGCGCACGCGCGCTCGGGGAGAGCTACCCAGAAGGCGGTCGTGTGCATCTCCATCTCGGGCAGGCGTACCTCGCCGTAGCCGGCGTTCTCGTGCGTGTAAAACTTGATTTTCTTGTATCCGACGACCTTTTCCGCGATGGACACTTCGCCCCAGCCGCACGGCCAGTGGCCGCCGGCCGCACGTCCCTCCGCGCTCTCTTCGATGATCGCGATTTGGACATTCGTCATCGCGTCCGTCCAATAGTCCGGCTCCACACGCCGAACGAAGGCCTTGTGGTTTTCGTGGTCGAAGCGTTCGACCTGCCAGCATTCGCCGCTGTGCTGGTAAATGGCCTGTTCGTGCAGCATGGTCTGAGCCGAGCGCCAATCGAGCTCAGCAACGGAGCGGTCGTTCTCGACGTCGATGATGACGACGTTGTCCCATCCGACGTTCCGAAGAGAGACATTGTTTGCGGGAAACGCCTCGGTCGCCCAATGAAATGCCCCCGCGCTCTCGTGCAGCACCCGATGGCGCACGAGAACCGAAAGGGCCTCGTTCGTCGCGTCGGGGCCGAGCGAGCCAAACGACTCGCCGCGCGCGAAGGAAAGCTCGAATGCGGCGCATTTGATGTGCTGCACGAGGATCTCCACGTTGTCAGGATCGATGCGCGCCTCTTCGACCGGCGCCCCCAGGAGGAATTGAGGTTCGCGCGCAAGGTATTGGTCGAGCGGCGCGCTCGAAGCCACGAGCACACATATGCTTTGCGAACCGCGCCGGCCTGCCCGCCCGAAGCGTTGCCAAGTGGCTGCCACCGAGCCGGGGTAGCCGGCGCAGACGACGGCATCGAGCTCGCCGATGTCAATACCGAGTTCGAGAGCGTTGGTGGCGACAACGCAAAGGATCTCGCCGTCTCGCAACTTGCGTTCGATCTCGCGCCGTTGAGCCGGCAGGTAGCCGCCTCGATAGGCCACGATGCGATCGGGTTCGATCCCGGCCCCCCGGTCGGTGCGACGTGGGCCGGTGCACACGGCGTCGCGCAAATACCGGAGCATGACCTCGACGGAATTTCGCGACTGTCCGAAAACAATCGTGGGCAGGCGGGCTCGAACGAGATCCGCGGCAAGCATCACGGCTTGCTTCACATAGCTCGCCCGAATGCCGAGCTCTTGGTTTACGACCGGCGGGTTGTAGAGAAAGAACCGCCGGGGGCCGCGGGGTGCGCCGCTTTCGCCGACGACGGCGATATCGTCTTCACTCGTACCGAAGAAGCGCGCAGCGTGCTCGCGCGGGTTTGCGATGGTCGCCGTGGCTCCAACAATGCGCGGCCGCGATCCGTGGAAAGCGGCGACTCGAAGCAGACGCCGGAGCACATTGGCCACGTGAGAGCCGAAGACGCCCTTGTAAGTGTGCATCTCGTCGATGACGACGTAGCGAAGGTTTCGAAGGGTTCGTGCCCAGCTCGGGTGGTGAGGCAAAATCCCGGCGTGGAGCATGTCGGGGTTGGTCAGCACGATACGAGCCCGCTCGCGCGCTGCGCGGCGAGCATCCGCCGGCGTGTCCCCGTCGTAGACCACCGCTAGGCTGGGCAGGCCCGCTTCTTTCATCAAGTCGAGGAGATCGGCTTCCTGGTCGCGCGCGAGGGCCTTGGTCGGATAGAGGTAGAGCGCGCGCGCGTCGGGATCCTCGATCAAAGCTTGGAGCACGGGAATGTGGAAGCACAGACTCTTCCCACTCGCTGTGGGCGTGGCGATGACCACATGACGCGTCGACTGGGCGGCTCGGATTGCGCGGGCCTGATGCGCGTAAAGCCGCTGGACGCCGCGCCGCTGTAGGCCGTGAACCACGCCCGGAGCGAGCGAACTCGGGAAGGCCATGTAATCCGCTGCGGCCGCGCCGAGGGTCTCATCCACGCAAATGCATGGTTTCACCCAAGAACTTGCCGTCCAGCGGGCAACCACGGCATCAACCCCAGCCTCAGTGTCGATGTCGCGTAGGCGATGGGACAGCATCCACGATAGCTAAACAAATGTATCGTATAAGGGCAAGTTCCAAACTGGGGTGCGCTCCGGCATCTCTGGCGTCCTTGCAGCGCACTTCTCCTGTCTTCAACGCACGTTGCGCTTTGTGCGAACCCTCTCTATCCACTAGATCGCGTCGACCCACCCGTGACCGATCCTATCCATCCGCCCCCTCCCGGTCCGAGTGATCCCACCGGGGGCTCCGATGCTCCGGCAGCACAGCAGCCCGAATCCGGGCCAGCCGTTGCGGGCGAAGGGACCGCGATTGCTGGGGAACGACTCGGCGTTCCCGCGGGCACGGGGCGCGAGGTCCCAGACCATGCGCACGCGCACCCGTCCTATGGCTTCCTCATCGTCTTGTCGCTTCTGACCCTCGCGGCCGACCTCGGAACCAAGACGTGGGCGGAGCACCATCTGGAGGGGTACCCAGGAACCGTCGAGGTATGGCCGAATCACCTCACGCTCATTCTGGCGAAGAACCGCGGCGGAGCGTGGGGCCTGTTGCAGACGACGAGCGAAAGCATTCGCCGGCCATTCTTTCTGCTCGTCTCGGTCGCAGCGATCGCGTTCATCATGACGCTTTACCGGCGGCTGCAACCCCGGCAGCGCACCCTCAAGTGGGGGTTGCCCCTCGTGCTCGGCGGGGCGCTCGGCAACGTGTTCGACCGAATCCGCTACGGACATGTGATCGATTTCATCGACGCCCACGTGCTCTACAAAGGTATTGAGCGCCATTGGCCTACGTTTAACGTGGCCGACATCGCCATCTGCATTGGAGTCGGCTTGATGGCCATTGACATGTTTGCGAGCAAGCGCGGCCCAACCGTTCTTCACGCACCCCGTGTCCCGCCCGCGCAGTCCGGCGAACCCGTGCCCGATTGGCCAGCCGCGGGAGAAGACGCGGCGCGTACCCTCGATAGGGCCGTCGCTGAGCCTGCGCAACCTCTTCCAAAGGGGTCGACTGCGTCGCAGGCGCCGGACACAAATCGCTAAACTAAGTCGCGAGCGCTACGCTCTCTCTCGCGCGTGCACCCCGACCTGTTTCAGATTTTCGGGACGTCGTTCCCCTCGTACTTCGTCCTTCTCCTCTCGGGGTTTCTCTTCGCGACCGCGATCGGCGCCCTTTGGGCGAGTCGTATCGGCGAAAGTGCGGACGTGATCGTCGACCTGGGTCTAGCCATGCTCCTTGCCGGCGTCGTCGGTGCGCGGATTCTGCATGTGATCGCGGACGGCTATTTCTGGGACTACGTGCATATGTGCACGGATCCGGCGCGCGTTGACTGGCCGCTCGAGCGAAGCGAGTGCCTGTCGAGCCTGTACGACGGCGTGTGGGATGCGCTCAAGAACACCTGTCATCCCAAGGCGCCCGATTGCTTTGCGTGGGCGAAGTTCTGGGCCGGAGGGCTGACGTACTATGGAGGGTTGCTCGGAGCCTCGGTCGGCGCCTGGTTTCTGCTCAAGCGCGATCGTTTCCCGTTCTGGAAGGCCGCCGATATGGCCGGTTTTGCCGTTCCACTGGGACTCGCATTCGGACGCATGGGCTGTCTCATGGCGGGGTGTTGCTTCGGCGCGACATGCAGCCTCCCTTGGGCGGTCTCCTTTCCGTGGCGTAGCGCCGCGAGCGAAGAGCAATTCAAGGAGCATCTTTTGCCCACAGCAAAGATGTGGAGCTTGCCGGTGCACCCGACGCAGATTTACGAATCCGCCGTCTGTCTTGCGATTGCGGCCGTTTGCTTGCTCTGGGTACATCCTCGAAAACGGTACGACGGGCAAGTGTTCGTCGCGTTCGTGGCGATGTATGCGATGGCGCGTTTTCTCCTCGAGTTCTTACGCCGCGATGACCGGGGTGGCCTGTTTGGCCTCTCGACGTCGCAGCTCCTGGGATTGGCCCTCTTGGCGGCTGCGGCGGCAGTGCATGCATGGCGCGGGCGCCGACCCCTGAGTGACGCGACTGTGTGAAAAACATACTAGTCTCGCGCGCATGCCCGCTCGCATCCTCGATGGCAAAGCCCTTGCCGAACAAGTCCGCGCCGACGTGCGCGCGGGTGTCGACGCCTTTCGCTC
>WNFJ01302861.1_pt3 | contig 20611 bp, 19 predicted proteins | sample 5400461 | NCBI WGS metagenome assembly WNFJ01 (sample SAMN13153349, study PRJNA577476) | soil metagenome | isolation source: 115 cm saprolite on Douglas fir-dominated hillslope | place: USA:California | collected 2013-09-17
ATCGTTCGCGCGAAACGCGATCGTGCCGTGCCCGGGCTCGCGCATCCACTCGAAGCCCGGCATGCCGCCGAGACCCTCGTAGACGAGCAGGTCGTGGCCCGCTAGAGCGTCGCGGGCGTTTGGACTCCCTTTTCGTTCGAGGTACAGCTTGGACGCGTACACGCAGCCGCGAAGCTCTACGACTTTGCGCGCAGTGAGCGATGCCTGCGACGGCCGCACGTTGCGAAGCGCGAGATCCGCTTCGTGCTGGGCGAGGTTTAGGATCTGGTTGGTCCCAACGAGTTGCACGTCCAATGTCGGGTACGTCTTTTTGAGGTCCGGCAAGAATGGAATGAGGAACCGCGCGGCAAGCCACTGCGGCGCAGTCACCCGGACGGTGCCGGACGGCTTCGCGTCCGAGGACGCGGCGAGCCTACCCTCAAGCGATCGCGCCGACTGATCGATGTCTTCCGCTGTCGCGACCACCTCGCGGCCCGCTGCGGTGAGCGTCGCGCCTCCGGGCTTGCGATCGAAGAGGCGCGTGCCCAGTGCCTCCTCCAACGCAGCAAGGCGGCGACTCATCGTGGCCTTGGTGACGCCGACCACCTTTGCGGCGCGGGCGAGCGACCCGTGCCGATGCATCGCGAGCAGGTATCGAAGGTCGTTCCAGTCCAGGGGTTGCGATTATCGCACCTCTTGGTCTCGTTTTCGGCATCTCCTGCGGAGGCCGCTGCCGCGGTACTTCTCCAACTCGCAAAGGAGAATCCTATGGCCCTCATCGTTCACTTTACTCCCAAGGGTATGACCGAGACGAAGTACGCGGAAATCCTGCGCCGCCTTGATGCCGCCGGCGCCGGCGCTCCCCCCGGTCGGCTGCATCACACCTGCTACGGCCCCAAGAGCGCTCTTGTCGTCGTCGACGTCTACGACACGCCCGCAAACTTCCAGGCGTTTGGTAAGACGCTCGTACCAATCCTGGCGTCGGTCGGCGTGGACGTGGGCGAGCCGGAAGTCACGGAGGTTCACAACATCATCCGCGGGTAGCACACTGCTGAAAGGGCCACTCCGCGAACGCCTACGGCTCTTTCATCGAGAAATGCACGCAGAAGTTCCGCTCGTCGTGGCGATACGACAGCTTGACGCGGCCGCTCGTCTTGGCCCACTGCACCGACAGCGTGAGCTGGTCGTTCGAGTCTTGCGTGCGAACGATCGTATCCGCCGGCACGTCGGTCCCCGTGACGATGTCCCAGCCGGAGCGATGGATGAATCCGCCCGCCGACGAAGCGGTGACGAGGGCGGAACCCTGCGTCACCTGCGTGTCGAGAGTCTCTGCGTCGTAGCCGATGAATTCGTCCGAGTCCCGAAGCAACCCTCGCATCCCCTGGTTGGTGCCTCCCTGCGCGCCGCCTCCGTCTTGCGTCAGCGCGTAGGCGACAGTGATCTTGTCGGTACCAGGGTCAGCGGCGAGCGTAATGATGACGTTTGTGCCCTGGATTGCGGTCGACGCAATTCCCAATTTGGCGCCCTGTCCACTCGTGACCTCGAAGCCCTTGCCTGCCGCCCACTCCGTATTCACTTGCTGGTGGGGCAGCGAAACGTGCGCGTCCCATACGAGCGGAGGGGTCGGCACGTCGAAGCCTACCGTGATGGTTGCGCCGCTACGCGCAATCTTGTTCGGCTGGAGCGGCTTCCACGCGACCTTTTGGTTTATGACAAGGTCGAAGACCTCCGCGTACTTTTGACCGAGTCGTTCGTAGCCGGGCGCGGGAAGGTGCAAGTTGTCGCGCAAGTATTGGTACTGGTATTTTGGGCCAGTGCAGAGGATCTGTCCGGGATGCGCGATCCCCGCCAACCAGACGGCGACACCGGAGCCGGTGGCGCCGGTGTTCACGGTGCTTTGTTGAGACACGAGCATCGGGATGTCCTGCGGTTGCCCGGTGATTGCTTTGAGGTCGGTGTTGTAGTCTTGCCATAGCTGGTAAATTCCAGCTTCGTATCCGGGGTTGCCGCCGTCGCACTCGCCGTGGGTCAGAATGATGGCGGCGTAGCCGAACGACTTGTTCGCTTTGGCGGCCAGCATTTTCCAGACGCCCGCTTCATGGAGGCTTGCCGGATACGCGCGCTTGCCTCCTTGCTTGTTCAAGTCGGCCAGGCAATGCCCGCTCCACCCGAACTCGGCGTGAGCCGTCACGTAGTCGCCGAGGCCACGCGCCGCCCATAGGGTCGACAGTGTGTTCGCCATGCCCGAGTGGGGACTCTCTGCTTCGATGTTGTTTGGATACTGGCCATCGCTATAGCCCGGCCCCGAACCAGGACCCCGTGGCCGAATCGGTTCGACCAGTGGCACCACCGCCCATTGAGGACTGCCCGTATTGTCAATCGGGTATTTCGGATCCGCACCATTGTCGGCGAGTTTGATGTTCTTGAAGGGCTGCGTCGTGCTCATGTTGATCGCCGGGCCGCCCCCGACCGCGAGGCTCTGGCCGGTGCCGAGGATTCCGACCCAATCGAAGGGCACTTTCAATTGTCGCTGTGGGCCGCCGCCATCGGCCGCGCCGTCTTGCGCACTCTCGCCGGCATCGCCTGCGTCGGCGCTGTCGCCGCTCGCTGCGCCCGTGCCTCCGAAGCCGACACCGCTTGCGGCTGCGGAGCCGGAACCCGCGCTTGCGCTGGCTCCGGAGCCTCCCGAGCTGACGGTGTCAATCGTTCCAGTGCTCGCCATCCCGTCGCCTGTCGAGCCTCCCGAGCTTCCGGATGTCGAGGTGGACGGCGCGCCCGTCGGTCGATCATTGGTTCCGCACGAGACCCCGAGCAAGAGCAAACACAACCCGTATCGAGAACCTAAGCGCATCCGAACCAACTGTTCACTCCTTTGGCTTAGCGATCGCCCCGAGCTTCGCCTTGGCGGCGCGACAGGGCTTCCTGCACGCAAACGCCGACGGTGTCGCACTTGCGGTCACCCGCCAGCTTTCGCGAGCGCCTTGAGGCTTTGTCCTCGAGGCGTCACAACCATTAGAGTCGCTCCGGGTAGCTTTTTCTGTTCATTTTTCGAGCGCAGAGTCACCCGGCACTACCGCCAGCATGACGCCCGTCGGTCACCGCGGACGACGAGCGTCTTGAATACTTGCTTTGAGGTGCCAAATTGGTACCCCTTCAATCCCCTGGCGTCCTGGCGGTTCACTCTCTCCTATTCGATTGCGGCCGCGCCCCGGTTGTGCGACCGAGCGCCGAGAGGTCACTCCTTGGGCTTGGCGATCGGCCCGAGCTTCGCCTTAGTGGCGCGAAGATAGTCTGCCGGCGCGAGCAATATCTGAGTGCCTCGAACCCCCGCCGAGACGCGGATCACATCGAAAAGCTCCACCGTTTCGTCCACGAAGGTTGCATAGGGCTTCCTGCACGCGAGGGCCGTCACTCCCCCGCGCACGTACCCCGTGAGCGGCGTCACCTCTTTGAGGGCCACGGTGTCGCACTTGCGGTCACCCGCCAGCTTCGCCAACGCCTTGAGGTCGAGCGCAGAGTCGCCCGGCACTACCGCCAGCATGACGCCAGTGCGGTCGCCGCGGACGACGAGCGTCTTGAATACTTGCTCCGCGGGCAGGCCCACTCGGCTCGCTACCTCTTCTGCGGCGAGGTGCTCGTCACCAGGATCGTAGTCGCGCAGCTCGTAGCGAATCGCGAGCGTATCGAGAAAGCGGGCGGCGTTGGTTTTCATCGTCGGGGCGAACCGATTGGACGGCCGGCCATTCCGCCGATGCCCAGCAGCGCGTCGAGGCGCCACTTGCCGCACAGAACGGAGCCCACGCGAATGCGAGCACGCGCAACCATTGGGTCGAGCACGTCGGTTGCCGCATTGGAATCTGCGTCGACCGTCACGAGGCCCTCAACTGAGGCTGTTGTTCTGGCGCGTGCGTATCATCATGTCGCGGGCGCGATAGTACACGGTCCAACATACCGAGTAGACACAGCGGCGGCGACCGCGCGCGGGGCGACTCCTTCCTACCGTTGAAGGCCAATGGTACGGCGCGGCTTGATTCCAGACGCCATCAGTTCGCGAATCGCGTCAAATACTATTTTGAACTGGGCATCGTATTTGCTCTCGAGCGCGGCGAGCTTGCGGGCTAGATGCGCATGCGTTGACAACATCGTGCGTAGTCGCACGAACGCGCGCACGATTTCGATACTCACTTGGACCGCGCGCGGGCTGCGAAGCACCGTGGACAGCATCGCAACACCGTGCTCCGTGAAAGCGTAGGGGCGAGTCCGTCGTCCACCTCGCCCGGCCTTTGAGGTCACAGATTGTGACCTCAAATTGGAGAACTCCTCTGCCGTCAGCTCGAACATAAAGTCGGCCGGAAAGCGCTCGAGGTTGCGCTCATTGCCTGCACGAGCGCCTTCGTCGGCACGCCGTACAAGGCTCCCTCCTTTCGATTGCCGCAGCGCGCTGGTTGTGCGCTACAAACCGCGTTGGCCCCCCCCTTCTAGCTTGCAAGCGCGTCACGAGCGTTTGCGTCGCTTCACGCTCGCTCCCTCCGCTCCCTCTGCCACGGGCGCCGCCTTGGGTGATAGCGCGTCGTCGATTTCCTCCACTGTGAGCCCCATAGCGCGTGCGCGTCCAAACGCCGCGCGAAGCGCGTCGCGAGCCGCTGCGGGTTTGGTTTCCAGGGCTTCAGCCGCGGCGCAAACGACCGATTCGACCATCAGGTGAGTATAGGGGGCGGCGCCCGTGGTGGAGGCGCGGGAGGGGGCACCGCGGCGGCGATGCCGAGGCTCTCCAGCGTCTCACCGGTTTCCTTGGCAATCTGCGCGGCAAGCGAGCGGTCGGTCGGGTAGATAAGGCGCGCGAGCTTGTGAAGCTCCTGCGGCGACGGGAACGCTTGGCGTGGGTCCCGAGCCCACGCCGTTTGGGGCTGGGGCCCCAAACGACGAACCTGGGGTGGCTGACGCGGCTGCCGGAACGGAGCCGGAGCGAAGCGGAGGCGGAGTGAGGCTCATGCTGAACCGGGTCAATTAACGTAAGCTACCCCCGCATCATGAGCACTTTCGCCCCTTCGTTCGACGCGCCTGCGCTCGGTGGGTCGATCATCGCGGGCAAGTACCGTGTGCTCGAACTCATTGGATCGGGCGGGATGGGCACGGTTTGGGAGGGCGTCCACGTGACTCTCGGCACGCGGGTCGCCATCAAGTTCATCAGGCCGCAGTTTGCCGAACAATCCGAGGCGAGGGCCCGCTTCGAGATCGAGGCGCGGGCCGCCGCCCGGCTCGACACCACGCACGCGGTGCGCGTCTTCGACTACGGCGTAAGCGCCGATGGACTGCCGTATATCGTGATGGAATTTCTGGAGGGCGAGTCGCTTTCGGACGCGGTGATTGAGCGCGGGCCTCTCCCCCCCAAAGAGGTTGCTCAAATCATCGGGCAGGCGGCGCGAGCCCTCGCAAAGGCCCACGCAGCGGGCATCGTCCACCGCGATCTGAAGCCGGACAACATCTTCCTGGCACGAAGCGACCAACCGGTCGAAGGCCTGCCCTACGTCGTCAAGCTCGTCGACTTCGGGATTGCCAAGATCCTCGACTTGGCACCAAAGGATCCGACTTCGGCGAGCGCCTCCACGCACATGGGGGGGCCGACGCGGGAAGGAACCGTCATCGGTACGCCAAACTTCATGGCGCCCGAGCAGCTCACAGTCGGAGGGGCGCCGGGGCCATTGACGGATCTCTGGTCGCTCGGCGCATGCACGTTCGCGGCGCTCACCGGGCGGTTGGCTTTCGAGGGCGACATTCTCGGAGACATCGTTCTACGGGTCTGCGCGGCCCCCATGCCGGTACCCTCGAAAGTGAACCCCGAGGTCCCCGTTGGATTCGATGCCTGGTTCGCGCGCGCGTGCTCGCGCGACCCCAGGCGACGATTCCAAAACGCCGACGAGCTTGCCCGCGCACTGGCCGGCGTATGTGGAATCGGTCGCCTCCGGATCGCCACATTCGACGAAGACCAGCCAAAGTACTTGGTCGGCCGCGGAGTGGACGCCGACGCTCCGGACGACATGCCGATGCCCGCGGGCATGTCGCCCAAGTCTGCGCTCATGGCGGGCGTCGTCCTCGGAATTGCGATGATGGTTGGCATCCTCGGGTTTCTCGCGTGGCGAGACCAATCGCGAGCCCCCGCGAACGAGCGACCCGCGGCCACCGGTGGCGACGCGGGCTGAAATCTCCCGCCCTGGCGTCAGGCCGCCGCGCGCCGGCGGCGTAGTTCGACGCGCATTTCGTCGAAACTGGGCGGATGGCGCCCGTGTGCCCGGCTTAAGAGAAAGAGCGCGTGGTGGACCTCGGCGTCGTCCGGCGGCGCGTGCGAACCGTCTAGGCGATTTCTATCCCAGGCCAGCGCGTAAGCGGCGGAGAGCTCGTCGCCGTTCGCGTGGTCCAAATAGGCCATGGCCTCGTCGAGCGAGACCGTTTCAAGGCTCCTGATGCTCGGCTTTCTCTTCATGCACCCTGCCCCTTCGGTGCCGCTCGGTGGCGGCCGCACCCCCCCCTTCGCAGCGTTCGTGCCGAGGGCACGACGCATGCGCCTGACCAGCGGGTAGACAAGGGCCAGCGCGTCGGCGGCGCCAAGCCTGGTCTCGGTCTTGTCCGCCCCAAGGGTCAGCCCGCTCTTGCGGCGGCGCCCGCCGCGCGCAACTCGCTGCACGCCCTCGAAGACCCGGGTCCCGCGCGCGTGCGATCCGTAAGCCGACAAGCTGCGGCGTCCCTCGCGCCGACCACCCAAAACGGCTCTTCGGATCTGTGAATCCGGCATTCTCCTCGCCCGGGGAGGGCGAACCTCCGCGGCACTTATTAACCTAGCCTCGGACCGGGGCGGTGACCAATTTTTTCGGCCGGCTCAAAGAGCACGAGCGGAGTGAAAGAGAACCGCCAGGACGCCAAGGACGCCAGGAGAAGATCAAATCTCCGAAGAAATCCTTCACTTGGCGTCCCTGGCGTCCTGGCGGTCATCTCTGCTCTTCTTGCGGTCATCGCTGCCCTTTTTGCGGTCATCGCTGCCCTTTTTGCGGTCATCGCTGCTCTTTTTGCGGTCATCGCTGCTCTTTTTCGTCACCGCGCTCGGGCGACCGCAAGCTAAGCCAGCGCACAAGGGCGCTGCCTGTATGCTGCGCGAAGTCGATTCGAAGCTGCCAATCGACCTGACTCGCTGGCATCGCCCCTTCCACAGCATCGGGCTCCGCCAAAAGGTGGCGAAGGCCCGGACGAAACTGGTGGCGCAGCAGCAGGGCGAGTGAGCGCCTCATCTGGAGCTCAAGCGTAGACAGCTCGCCCGGACGGGACCCTGCGCGACGCGCCGCGTTCAACGTGGCGATGCCCGCCTCCGACCGGCTGCCGACGGGCGTGAGGCGCGGGGTCACGAGAGGGCCCAAACCGTAGCCGCCTTCTGCGTCGTAGGGGGTCTCGCCTGCTTCGTACTGAAGCTTGCGGCCAAAGGCCTGCCAGCGCAGACAAAAATCCAGCGCGTTCGGGTTCGGTGCCCGATCCCACAGGTCGTCGGTGGCCTGACAAGTCCAATGTTCTTCTCCGAAGTAATACCGGCTGCCGAAGAAGCTCCACCCAGGGCCTATCAGGCGCGCAAGAGCGCGCGAGGCAGCGTCCAAGTCCGCCGGAGCGTGCAGGAGCGAATGAGCCCGCGAGAGCGCGAGCGCCGCCTCACCCGAATAGTAGAGAAACTGCACGTCGATGGGGCGGCGTTCGCTCCGATCGTACTGATGCATGAACTCGCCGTCCGATCGCTGCTGCGCGCGCAGGAAAGCCGTCAGCCCCGGCACGACGAGCGCGTACGCCGGATCGAGCTTCGTCTTCGCGATCTCTGCAAATGCGATGACCGCAAGGGCAGTCGAGCCAACGTCCACGATGCGATCCGAACCGATGCACCGGTTGTCTCCGCATTCGACCATGGCGTGGTCCCGCAGCTGACTGGCAGCCCGGAGCGTCGCCCAGTTGATTTGCGCGTCGTCGAGCAGCGCGGCGCTCTGCGCGAGGAAATACGTGGCGCCCGCATGCCGCGGCCAGTCGTAGCCGGAAAGCGTGCGATTGGTGGGCGCGTCGACGAGGTAGCGGAATCGGCCCTCCGCATCGACGCCGCGCGCAAGAAAGCGAGCTGCCGCGACGGCGCCATTGCGCACGTCGTCTTCGGTCATCGTCTCGGCGGTGATCACGCGAGGCGGGGAAGCGCCTGGGATGGATCGAAGCGCACGAAAGCGACGGAACTTGCCGCGATCCAACAAGTCAGTCACCGGAATTCGGAACCGCTCGGCAAGGACGGCGAGTGCGAGCTCGGCGTCGAGACCCGCGGTCAAGCCGAGCCCAGCGATATTGATGCCGCGGTCGTAGGCCTGCCGCGCGAGGAGCTCGTCGGGGGTCAAGTATTCGGTGCGGCCGTCGAGTGTGATCTTGAGACCATCGCGACCTGGGACAAGGGACATCGAAAAGGCTGCGATAGGCCGCGTCGCCACGAGCCCCTCGCCGACGATGCACTCGTCCACGCGCGTCGCGCCCGGGTGCGAGGCAAGGGCCGCGTCCAGCGCGGGCGCCTGCTCGGCCACGCTTGCCAACACCGCGCGCGCGATGATCTGCCCGTGACTCCAGACGCTTGCGACAATGCGACCCGTCGCCCCGTCAGCGCGAATCGCGAAGGCGCGCGAAACGGCAAAGCAGGCCAAAGCGGTCGTGGCCAACCATAAGAGGAGCGACCATGTGAGCGCCCGTACCGTCATGACTGTCGCTCGGGCCGCATCCACACCAGTTGGATCGAGGGCCACACGACGAAGTACGGCAGCGCCAGCGCCGACACGAGGACAAGAATGAGCGCACCACCGCGACCGACGGGCCCGTAGACACCGGCGAGCCAGCTCGCCGTAAGCGCGAGCGTTGTCACGACGCCGGTGCCGAGGGCGAGAGCCACCGCCGCCGCGACCGCGCACAAGCGCCGAGCGAAGCGAGCATCGGCAAGCAAGGCGACTCCGGAGATGACCTCAAGGCCCGTGAGTCCCGCTGCCGCGCTATCGACGGGCCACCAGCGCGCCGGAAGCGATACAAAAACGCCGAGAACCAAGAGCGCGGCAGTCGTCAGGTTTCCGACGCCAAAGACAATCGCGGCCCGGCGCGTAAGCATGCCTAGTGGGATAGCACCATGGCAGATCTCAGAACTGTCCGTACACGAAGGGTTCCACGCGGGTACCCGCGGCGAGGTGAAGCGCGACGGCGAAGGCAGCGAGAACGAGCCCCTGCACGAGCGCCGGGGTTCGCGCGAAGGCCTCGCGAAGACGCGCATCCCACGCCCGGGGGACGACGTGCAGCAGCGCGGCCGCCGCGATCACGACGACAATGCGCGCACTGATGTGATCCATCCTCCAAGCTCCGCGCGCGATCTGCCCCAGCATGAGCGAGGCATGCGCCAAACTGGGCGCGCGAAAGAAGATCCATGCGAAGCATACGAAATGGAACGTCAAAAGCACGCCCATCGTTCTCGTAAGAAAACCCGGTTCAGCATGAGCCTCAGGGGCGGGAGCGAGGCCGCTCCCCCCAAACCCCCCAGCCGGAACGCGTTTTCCAGCTCGCTGCCACATGCGAGTCGCGGCTAGCGCCACCCCGTGAAGGGCGCCCCAGACCACGAAGGTCCACGCCGCTCCGTGCCACAGTCCGCCGAGGACCATCGTCAAGAAGAGGTTGCGGTACGTGTTGAACGGCCCCCCGCGCGATCCGCCCAGAGGCTTGTAGAGGTAGTCGCGCAACCAAGAGCTGAGCGAGATGTGCCAGCGATGCCAGAATTCCTGCAGATTGCGCGCCAGGTAAGGCATATTGAAATTCTCGGGAAGCTCGTAGCCAAAGAGCGCCGCGCTGCCGATCGCAACGTCGCTGTAACCCGAAAAGTCGGCGTAGATGAGCGCGGCGTAACCGTACGTCGCGAGAAGGATCTCGAGCGCCGTGAAACGCTCGGGCGTGTCAAAAACGCGATCGACGATCGCTTGCGCGAGGTAATCGCCAATCACGATTTTCTTCGTGAGCCCGGTCGCGATGCGCCAGAGGCCGCGCGACTGCATCCCCGGATCGGCCCGCGGCGGCGCGGCGAGCTGAGGAAGCATTTGCCCCGGGCGCACGATGGGGCCCGCAACGAGGTGCGGGAAGAAACAGATAAAGAGCAGATAGTCGAGATAGCTGCGCGACGGCGGCAGCTGTCCGCGCCAGATATCGATTGTGTAGCTCATCGCTTCGAACGTGAAGAACGAAATGCCGAATGGCAGAACCACGCGCAAATGCGTGACGTGCAGATTCAGACCGAACGCTGCGAAGAGAGACGAAAGCGAATCGAGTGCGAAGTTGCCGTACTTGAAGATGCAAAGGACGCCGAGATAGTAGGCAATGGACGCGAAAAGCAGCGCATTCCTGAACGCGGGCCGCTTCACGTGACCGAGCGCGCGGCCTACGAAAAAGTCGATCGTGCTTCCTACGAAGATGACGCCGAGACACAGGATTGCCCATGCGAGCGGTGGCAAGGGAACGGGCTCGCCCTGCGCGGCTTCCCAGGTGCCATAAACGTAAAAGGTGTAGCTCGCGAGAACGAGAAACAGAGCCCGCGCCGACCGCGCGCTGCGCAGGAGCCAAAACCCGACCCAAGTCGCGATGAGAAAAGCGCCGTAGAGCGGGCGATTGAAGAGCATCTCACGACGCTTCGGCGATCATCATGCGCACCGTGCGGACCGGCACGCTCACCTCGAGCGCACCTCCGGCGCGGGCCACGCGCCCCTCGCCGAGCGCGTCGACGAGCGCAGACACTCCGGCCAGCGACACGCGCGCGACCACGTCGTTGGGGGTCGGGTTCATCACGAATACGACGCGCGGGGTTCGCGTCTCGTCTTCGTGAACGGCAACATAGGCGTCGACGGGGTCGACCGGCCACGTCGGCAGTGTGAGCTCGTCAATCCGGCGCGCAACCAGCGCATCCGCACGCGCGAGGTCATCGAGCGGCTCGATCTCGAAGCCGGCAACGTTCACGGGCCGTCGAAGCGGACGCATTGCGCCGTCGAGTTCGGGAACTCGCGGACCCATCGTCACGAGTGCCCCCAACTCCCGAGCATCGTGCAAGCTCTGCACGAGATGCGGCTTGAGCCCGCCCGCGCTCGCGCACACGATCCATTGCGCCCCTTCGATCGAATGCTCCACTGTTTCGCCTCCCGTGTAGGCGAAAGGGACGCCGCGCGCGTGCAACGCACGTTCGAAGGCGCGAAGGTAACCCTCGGCCGCCATCACAGGCGGCGCATCGAGCCCGAAGTCGCGCTCGAGAACCGTCTCGCGCCACCCGGCGCCCGCCACATGAAAGAGAGCCGGGGTCAGCGGTCCGAATGCGTGCGTAACGCGGGCGAGGCGACGAAGCGCACGAGGAACGACCAGGCGCACGGGGGCACGTCGGCGCAGCTTGTGAAATCCGGTCTGATCCAGAGCTTGTAGAAGACGCGCGTAGCGTGCCGCCATCGGCCGCGGACGGCCGTGCGGGTCAATGGGTGCGCCGATCCAACGGTCGCGTTCGACGGCCATGTACAAGTTGAACCCACGCAAGCCGTATGCAAGCGCCGCGATTAAGGCGTACATCGAGTCGTGCTCGTCGAGCGGGCTGAAGAACGGAGGAAAGCCGGCGCCGACCTCCGCGCCGAACGCAGGCCGGTCGCGTCCCTCGCACCGGCAGGCAAGCTCCGTCGTCCTTCGGAGAATGGCCCAGTGTTCGGTGGGATTGGCGGCGTGATAGTAGTCTAGCCCCACGAGATCGATGGCGGTAAGGCGCGCGGGATTGAGCGGCGTCGCGCTCTCGCCAAGCGGAAGATTGTGCGTCGTTGGCAACCCGGAGAAGCCGGCTTCCTTCAGGGATGTGGCCATGCGGTCCATCGCCGACGACAAGAGCTGCTCGTGAAACTCGGCCCAGTCGACATGCCGCGAGAGCTCTCGCGTCTCGCGTGCGTCAAAGCGCTTTGGCGGCTCGACCGTGGCAAAGCCGAGAGTCTCTTCGTCCCAAGAATTGCGAAGGGCCTTAGTGTTGCGACGGTACTTGGCGCGCAAGAAATCGCGAAACGCCCGCACCGCATCCGGGTGGTAGTCTTGGTCGTATTGGCCGTCGCGGAAGTAAAGTGCCCCCTCGTTGTCGACCTGCACGAGAACGATGGGGCCATCGGGCCAGCAGAGGCGCGCTAGGCGCTCGCCAACGGCTTGGTACCAGCGCGAGGTCTCCTCGAAAAACACCTCGCTGGCGTAGCTCGGCACCGGAAACGCGACCGGAACGATAGGCAGCATCACCGGGTGGCCGCCGGGCGTTCGCGCCTGGCACTGCGGATCCCAGACGATGCGCTCGGGCAACCCGAAGAAGGTCAGCTCCGCATTGATGTGGGGGCCGGGCCGCAGCAAGCACCGAAGCCCGACTTCGTGAGCCAACTCGAGGAACCGCGCCACGTTCAGTCGCGGGTCGCGCTCTCCGAAATCGTACTCCCCGGGCGCGGTCTCGTGCACGCCCCAGGGCACATATGTGTCAACGATGCGGAGCCCCATTTTCTTCATCGCCTCGAGACCAATGCGCCAGTCCCGCGGCGGGTGCCGCCAGTAATGCATGGCCCCCGCCCACAGCGGAAGCACCTCGCCGTCGCACAAGTCCAGGCCGTGGGGCGACAGGCGCACGCACACGGGCGCGGGCGCGGCCGAAGAACGGGGAGCACGGTGGCGGGGCACCATTTACCTCGGCAGCACGCGCGCTAGCAGATCCGACAGAGCGTTCATGTCTTCGTCGTCCGGGAGGCGCGCGGCGCTTGCGCGCGCCTTGGCAATCGTGGGCTCAACGAACTTCAGGAACGAACCATTGCCCTTGACGCGATCGACGAAAATAAAGCGTCCTGCGTCTTTGAGCTTGCGTTGAACGGTGACCCGATCGAAATCGTGACCGAGCTTTGTGCGCTCCTCGTCACCAAGGCCTGCAATGCGCGCATAGTCGTCGAGCCGAGCCTCGAGAAAAGAGCGTTCGAAAACCTGGTAGCTGTCGTTGAGCAGCGCCACGAGGTCGTAGACGCGTGGGCCACGCAGAGCGTCTTGAAAGTCTAGCCAGCAAAGGCCGCCCCCCCGCCGAACCATGAGGTTTCGCGACTGGTAGTCGCGGTGAACGAACACGCGCGGAAGGCTTGCAATGCTCCTCGCCAATCGCCGTGCGACGTGATCGAACGTGCGGCGATCGTCCGCCGACAGCGCGATGCCACGCGCCTCCAATGCCCATTCGCGAAAGTGATGAATCTCGCAGGAGAGCAGCCTCTCATCGAATGCGCGCGAGGCAACGACGCTTGCCGAGGGCAGATCCGCCAAGGCGGCTTGCGCTCGGGCCAAGTCGGTCACCGCACGCACGTAGAGATCAACTTTGCTTGCTGCGCGCGCGAGCAGGACCGCGGCGAGCGTGTCGTCACCCAGGTCTTCCAATAGAAGCCAACCCCGCTCGGTGTCTTCGCCGTAGAGGGCCGGCACATCCACGCCACGCGACGCCAGCAGCTCTCGAACTTCGAGAAATGGCCACTTGGCAACCGGCCGATCCATGTTGACTATCTCGTCGGGCTTCGCTCCTTCGGGAACGAACATCGCCACAGCTGTGCAGTGCGGCATGCGAAGGCGAAAGTAGCGCCGCGTAGAGGCCCCGCCCGGCATCGGTTCGCAATCGAACGTCCCTCCGGTCGCGGGGAAACTTGCCCCCACCAGTCGGCGAAGGGGCGCCAGGTCCACGCCGAAGGTGGGCAGCTCGGGCGAAGGGGCTAGCGTCATGCGTTTGAGCTCGCGGCCAAGCCGACCGAGAGGTACCACTCTCGCTCGGTGGCAGCCAAGCTCGGAGCGCCAAATCCCATGGCCACGCAACTGACCGCTCTCCTCGATCGCGCGGCCGCGGCCGGCGGGATGGGCACGTTGCTGGATTCTCGCGCCCGGGCGCGTCTGGAGAAATGGCTGAACCGCCTTGAGGAGTGGAACGCCAGAATGGACCTCACGGCCGCAAGGTCACAGGCTGAGCTCGTCGACCTCATGTTGGCCGACGCAGTCGCCATGGCCATGCGCATTCCATTGCAGGCGAATCTGGTTGATGTGGGGACGGGAGCTGGCGCGCCAGGCCTCGCCCTCGCCTTGCTTCGGGACGATTTGCGAGTAACGCTCGTTGAGCCGCTGGGAAAGCGCGCGAGCTTTCTTCGTACCGTACTCGGGGATCTACGGCGCAAGGACATCGCCATCGAACGCGCGCGCGGCGAAGCGCTAGCAGGCCGGCGGGCATGGGACGTGGCGATTTCGCGCGCGACGCTGGCCCCGCCCGCGTGGCTTGAGCTCGGGACGACGCTCGTGAGGCCGGGCGGCACCGTTTGGGTCCTTCTTGCGAAAGAGGTTCCGCCGAGTCACGCGCACACAGTGATCGACGCGGATCACGCGTACACGTGGCCGCTCACGGGGGCGGACCGGCGCGCCATCGTTTACCGCGTGGAGCAATAGCACGATGAGCTTCAAGGCAATGCTCTTGACGTCATTGACGCTCATAAGCGGCGCCATCCGCGTATGAGATTCCGCTTTATCGGTCCCGGGCTACAGTCTCGGATCGGTTGATTCCCCAGCCCGCTACTTAAGTAATGCCGATGGCTTGGCCCAAAAAGAGCAGCAAATCCGAGCGTTGAAGTTAATAGCACTTGACGAAAGTCGGAGATTGCTCTCCAAAGGATGCTCACTATTTCAGGGACCAGCCCAATGAGCACATTAAAGACTCGCCTAGCCGACTTGGCCGCATCGTTTACCAATTCCATCGTAGAAGCCATCCGCACGACGTCGCTGGAAGAGCTTCTGACCGAGTCGGGGCCGCGTCATCGGGCGCCCCGAGCCGCTAGCGCCCCGCGCGCGTCGCGGTCGTCGGGCCGTCTGCGCCGGCGCTCGGCCGGCGACATCGCCGCAGAACTCGACAAGATTGTTTCGCTCGTGAAAAAGAGCAAGGACGGTCTGCGCGCCGAGCAGATTCGAATCGAGCTCGGGATGCAGGCCAAAGAACTGCCGCGCATCCTCAAGGAAGGACTCTCGACCAAGATGCTGAAGAGCAAAGGTCAGAAGCGAGCGACGACGTACTTCGCCAAGTAGTGTCGTTGCGTGGAGTGGGCGCCATACTTCGCCAAGTAGTGTCGTTGCGTGGAGTGGGCGCCTAGTAGTGTCGTGGGCTGGGGCCTGGTTGAATTGCGCGTTGCCACCGCTGTTCGCGACCGCCTTACGGCATCTTCGTCACCAATAGTGGGTCATGAGAAGGACGTTGACCTCGATCGATAGGTCGCGACTGTGCAGCACGGCTCCCGCGTCTTCCGACCCGGCGCGTCCAGTAACGGGTGCCGCGCGCTAGTCGTATATCGACGTCGGGGGGGGCTCCAGGATCTCGGCGCACCGTGAACAACGTGAGCGTCCCGATGGCCATCCTGGTGGCCGGCAAAAGTATTTTGCGGCGGACCGCAACTAGGTGAGCAGAAGAGGCGCGCTTGTGTGACCTCAAGAGGGATTCTCTCACCCATAACACGGGCTCAACCGCACCGAGGTCACCATGTCTAGCTTTTTCTCAACAATATCCAGAACATTCCTGACACATCCGGTTCGCCTTGCGTTCGCGCCACTTATGATCGTCGGGGCCGTTGGTCTGGCGGGCGCATGCGCGGGTAACAACACAGGCAGCTCGGGCAACACGTCGGGCGCGAGCTCGGGCTCGTCAACGGGGTCAGGGTCAGGGTCGACTGCCGGGTCGGGATCGGGATCGATGTCGGGATCCAGCTCCGGGACAACCTCGGGATCCAGCTCCGGGACAACCTCGGGATCCAGCTCCGGCACGACGTCGGGATCCAGCTCCGGCACAACGTCGGGATCCGCAACGGGCTCTGCATCGGGCGCGGCCTCGGGCTCCATGTCCGGCGCAGCCTCCGGATCGGCTTCGGGATCGGCGTCGGGTTCCACGTCCGGGACCATGGACGCGGCCCCGGCCTGCAATGGAGCGCCCATGGCTATCACCGCCACGCTCCCTTGGGCGGTCGACCAGACCGGGGGCTTCGTGGCCACCGGCTACATCGGCGACTACTGGGCGATCACCAACTCGGGAGACACGACGGGCGGGCTGTGCGGCAGTCGCGCGGTGACTGGAGCCCAGGGCCAATGCTGGAAGGTCACCTATAAGGTGGCGACGGATGACGCAGGCGCCATCAGGACCGCCGGCTTTGCTGGTGTCAACTGGCAGGCCAATGTTCAGCCGATGGGCGGTGGGGCCTATTACAATAACTTCGGAGTGGCGCCGGGCATCGTTCCGCCAGCGGGTGCGACGCAGGTAACCCTGTATGCGAAGGGAGCGGTCGGCGGCGAACAAGTGACCTTTTCGGTCGGAAGCAGCGCGACCGGGCCATGCACCGACTCGGTCGTTGCCGTAGCTGGCATCACAACGCTCACGACCAGCTGGCAGAAAGTGACGATCCCTTTCAACGGGGCGACGTACGCAGGCGGGCAAGTCCAGGGCTTTGGGTGGGAAATGACCACGGCCGGCGAGGACGCGGGCGCCACGACCACGTTCTACATGGACAACATCGTCTGGACCGCGGGGGGGACGAGCGATGCCGGCCCGAGCGACGCGGCGGGGCAGTGAGTAGCTGTTGGTATGACATGGAGTGGACCCAGTGAGCCCGGCCGCGGCGGTGTAGAATCAAAGAATGGGGCAGGCGGCAGGATCGGGGTTGCGCATCGCGCTGCTCCTCGAGTCGCTCGACGACGAATACGAGGCCGGCGTGCTCCGCGGAGTCCACGAACGCGCAAAGCAGACAGACACGACGCTTCTTGCGTTTGCCGGGGGGGTCGTCGACGCGCCCGAGAGCGATCGGAAGGCACGCAATGTGATCTTCGATCTGGTCAGCCCGGCCACCAGCGATGCGGTGCTCGTCCTTGCAAGCGCCATCGGCAACGCGCTCGGGCCGGCGGGGCTCGCCACCTGGCTCGAGCGGTTCCGTCCGATGCGCATGTGTTCCCTCGGTGTCGGCTTGCCGGGGCTTGCCCAAGTGGAGATCGACAGTCGGGTCGGGATGGCGGAAGCCACGCAGCATCTGATTAAGGAGCACCGGGTTCGTCGCGTCGCATTCATCCGCGGGCCGCGGGCAAGCCCCGAGGCCCAGGCTCGCTACGAGGCTGTGAGCTCTACGCTCGGCGAAGCCGGGCTAGAACTCGACGATCGCTTTGTAGCCGATGGCGACTACACGCGCTCGAGCGGCGCTCGCGCCGTGCGCACGCTCTTGGACGAGCGACGAATCCACGTTTCGACCATCGACGCGTTGATCGCGGCGAGCGACAACATGGCGTTGGGCGCCCTCGATGAGCTCCTGCGCCGCGGCGTGGCGGGATAACGTCGAGGCCGGTCAGCAAGTGCACCCGGCCCTCACAACCGTGCACCAGCCGACGGAAGAACTCGGGGCGAGAGGGGTCGACACGCTGCTCGACCTGCGCTCGGGGATGGCGCCGTCGGCCCCGCCGCTTCCCACGCGGCTCGTGGTTCGGCAGTCGTGCGGCTGCTCCCCTGAGGAGGCCAAGCTTTGGCCTGAGCGTAAGTCGTACGCGGGGGAGCTCGCTCCGAGCCTCGAGGCCGCGCTCGTCGGGAGGCGGCAGGTCCTCTCGGTCGAGCTCTTGCGGGCAGCGCGCGGAACGCTGACGGGCGCCGGTCCCGGCTGGGAGGCTCTCCTCGTAGAAGCCCTGTACGCCGAGGCGCGTGGAACCGCGCGCGGTGCACTGCCGCGGGCGGTCGACCAGCTCGTTCGGCGCGTGCTCCGGGGCAACGGCGAGCTCGGTTTGATTCAAGATATCGTGACCACGCTTCGCACGAACGTGCTGCCGTGCGTTCGCGTCGACCGAGCCGCCCGCGACCGCGTCGAGGACGCACTGCACGCGGCCCGACTGCTCGCAGGTGCTCACCTCACCCGGCGAGCCGTCGAGCGCGCAAGCGAATACGGCAACCGGCTGCACGATCTCGCGCGAGCCGCCGAATTTCACATGCTATCCGAAGACGATAGCCTCTCGAAGCTGGCCGCTGCGCATTTGCCCGCGCTGGGCGTCGAGGCGTGCATCGTGGCGGCCTTCGCGGAGCCGCGCGACGGTCGATGCCAAATGATCTTGGGATTCGATGGCCCGCGCATCTTTCATGACCGCGATGAGTTTCCCGCTGCGTCGCTCGTCCCGCCCGACACGCTCGACCTTAACCAGCGTTCAGCCGTCGTCTTGCCGCTCGTTTTTGGAGCGGAAGCTCTCGGCTTCTGCGTATTCGCCTGCGGAAGCGCCCACGGACTTGTCTACGAGCAGTTGCGCGAGGTCTTCAGCACCGTCGTGAAGGGCGGCCTTCTCGCCCGCGAACTCGGGCGACTGCGGGGTCGGGGTTGATCATTTCATCCAGACGAGGGTCTGCATCGACTGCGCGGGGAGCGTGCCGTCAACGGCCTGCGCGCCGACCACAACGGTGTAGTCGATTGGCATGGTCTTCTCGTTGAAGAGCACGACCGCCGTGCTCCCGTCGAGGTTCTGCGCGGCCGCGGCGAAGTTGTACGTACCTGAGTTAATAGTGTCGTCGGCGATGGGGGTCGTGCTGCCGGCAAGCTTTGTGCTCGTGGTCAAGACCGTCGCCCCAGGCTGGATGAATTTGCTGAAGTGCTTCATCACGTAGAAAATCGGCGTGTAATAAAGCATCCCGGTCTGACCCGTCTTCACCGGATCCTCGTCGATCATGATGCTCGCTGGAATGGAGTTCTCGATGTGGCTAACGCCGGGCTGCCCGACCGTTCCAATGCCGCCGCCGGCAGCATCTTGCGCACCGTACCTGTTGGTCACGGCACACCAGTCGATCCAGCCCGTGTACCAGTGGTTGAGCCCAATCAAGATGTCGCTAGCGTAGCGGGAGACAACCGCGTACTTAGCGTGCGGGACAGCACCGGCGGCACCGGAGTAGTTCCAGCCCCAATCGTATTGGTTCACGTCCCAGAACCATGGGTCTTTCTGCCATGCGTCGTTGAGTTGTTTTGTCACCGTCGCAGGGGGCACACCGGGGTCGGTCCTAGCTCCGCCGAAGATGAACCCATCGGCGGTGCCCTCGTTGAACAAAATGTCCTTGGTCGGGTCGACCGCGTGCAGCGCGTCGAGGCCCCTCTCGTAAGCGAAGTGGGTGCTGTCGTACCAGTGCACCGCGGCGCCGGCCAGGAACGGGGCGGTCACCGGATCCTTGTACATCGTTCTCGCCCATTTGATCATTGCTGCGTCCTGAGCCGCACCCGGACCTGGATCGCCCTTGTTGTGGTCGAACATATAGATCTTTGTATTAGGCGAGACAGTCTTGAGCTGCGGCCCGAGTTGGTCGCGGATGAACGCGTTCATGGCCGCTCCGCTCGAGGTTGCATCAGCCCAACCCGTGCTCTCTCGAGCGCCACCATTGTAAAAAGGCTCGTTTTGCGGCGTGACGGCCCAAATGTTCAAGCCCACTGCCGGGTCTTGGTACGACTGAACGTACTTCGCCAGGTACTTGGCCAATACCGGATAGTTCGCCGGGTCGATGCCCCCGCCGCGGAGGGAGGGGGAACCACCGTTCAGGCCAGTCTTCATCCACGCGGGCGGGGACCACATGCTGCTCAAGATCTTGAGCTTGCCACCCGTTGCCATATTGGCGGCCTTAAGTCCGGGGATTAGGTACTTCTGGTCGCGCTGAATGCTGAAGTTCGCAAGGGTGGGATCCGCCGCGCCGTCGTCGTACGTGCCCTCCGTCACCGAGAAGTCGCAGCTCCCAATGCTCGTGCGCGTAAGCGTGTAACCTAAGCCACCGGCTGAGTATAGGTCGTTATAGACCTGGGTTTGCTGAGTGGGGGAGAGAATCGCGATCGTGCTCGCCACAGTCTCGGTGATTGCGCCGCCAAAGCCGGTGATCTTCTGCCTCGGCTTGGTCGGGTCTACGGTGATTACCGCAGCGCTGGAAGAGAAGCGCAGCCCTCGGACTTGCCGCCGGCGCCGGCGCTCTTTGAGGATTGATAGAGCTGAACGGTCGTGTACGACCCGGCGCTGACGCTTCCCGAACTCGCTCCAGACCCCGCACCCGACGAGGTCATTCCGCTGACGGCAGCTCCCGACGTGGATCCGGTACCCGGCGTGCCTGCGCTAGCGACCCCACTGCCACCCACTCCCGATCCGGCAACACCGCTGCCCACGCCTCCGCTGCCCGGCGTGATTCCGGTGCCTGCCGCCCCGCTGCCGGGGGTGCCGCTGCCTCCGGGCGTACCGCTGCCGCTACCCGTCGAAGTGCCAGACCCGGTCTGGTTGCCACCATCGGGTGAGTTCGAAGCGCAGGCGCCAAAGAGATAGAGCCCAAGGAGCGCGAGAAGCCCGGGAGCCAGGATTCGCGAGTACGTCATTGCCATCAGGACACCTCGTGGAGAGAACGCGAGAAACCGCGGGGTCAGCACAGCTGAAAAATTCGCGTGCAGAGTGACCTCTGGTCAAACCTGAGTCAAGCCCGCCTTTTGCAGTCTTCTGGTAGCGGTACCGGGCCGCCGGCGCACCCCGCACCGGCGGGTCTTAT
>WNFJ01235666.1_pt4 | contig 20609 bp, 21 predicted proteins | sample 5400461 | NCBI WGS metagenome assembly WNFJ01 (sample SAMN13153349, study PRJNA577476) | soil metagenome | isolation source: 115 cm saprolite on Douglas fir-dominated hillslope | place: USA:California | collected 2013-09-17
TTGCTCCGGTTTCAACTCTCCAAGTTTCGCATGGGCAGCGAATACGTCCGGCGTTTTGAAGAACCACTCTTGCGTGCCACGCATAGTCATCTGGAAACTCTTTACGGCGAACTCATCGCGCCTCTGAGCCCGTTTTTCCAGGGAAAGCACCTCATTGTCGTGCCGCATGGTCCTCTCCATTTCTTGCCATTCCACGCTCTGCGAAATGGGGAAGAGTATCTCTGCGATGCCTTCACGGTTTCCTACGCTCCCAGCGCCACGGTTTTCTCCTGGTGTCAGGAGAAGCCGGCGAGTCAGAGCGCGAGTTCTCTTGTTTTTGGAATCGCCGACGAGCGAGCGCCCCAAATCCTGCATGAAGCACAATCCGTTGCAGCCCTCTTGCCGCAGTCTTCTCTCCACGTGGGAGACCATGCAACGTCTTCCGTACTGCGCGAACAAGGTCCACAGAACGGCATTCTTCATCTCGCTACTCACGGCATCTATCGGCAGGATAACCCGATGTTTTCCGGCATCCGGCTGGGCGATGGCTATTTGAATCTATATGACCTTTACCAGATGCGGTTGGACGCCAGGCTGGTGACCTTGAGCGGCTGCGCCACTGGAATGAATTTCGTTGCGGCCGGTGATGAATTGCTTGGGCTTCAACGGGGCTTGTTCTGTGCCGGAGCCACGACATTGCTGCTGTCTTTGTGGGACGTACACGATCAAAGCACTTCGCAGTTGATGCAGCACTTTTATCGAGAGTACATCCGAACCGGAAACATGGCCGGCGCGCTCCAGAGTGCGATGCAAGAACTTCGGCGCCAGAATCCCCACCCCTACTTCTGGGCGCCCTTCGTCTTGGTCGGCAAACTCTCTGATTCTTCAATGCTTACCTGATTTCTCACGCGCCTATATCTTTCGAACCTCCGCCTCCCCTTATGCTTCGAGGGTCATAGATCGTCCCATCCACTGGGGAGTGCTTGGGATGCGGAAAGAAATCTGGGGGGAAGACATGGAACATTTTACGACTGAAAAGTGGATCGATTTCGTGAATCAGGCAGTGGACACCAGCGAGAACCAGTTGATGGCGCAACACCTGAAACAAGGCTGCAAACGCTGTACGAAAACAGTTTCGGTGTGGCAGAGAGTTCGGCAATCGGCGGCTTTCGAATCGAATTACCAGCCTCCCGAAGGCGCCGTCAAAATCGCCAAGGCGGCGTTTGCGGTAGCCGGGTTGGCGGGTCAGAAAAAGCGGGCGGGCAGCCGCATCAAAGTTCTCTTCGACAGTTTTCTGCAGCCGGCATTCGAAGGAGCTCGATCGGCAGGCGCCGTCACAAGGCAGATGCTTTATCGCGCGGACCCGTTTCAGATCGATGTCCAGGTGGAGGCCAAGCACAGCGGGAACCGGATCGTGGTCACCGGCCAGCTCCTGAACTTGAGCAGTCCTGGAATTATTGGCCAAGACGCCCGCGTCGTTCTTTCCAACTTGCGCGGACAAGTCGTGAACGCGGTCACAAATAAATTTGGCGAATTTAGCGGAGAGATTGAAAACAGCGGAGACCTGCAGATGACGTTCGAAAGCCCCGGGAGCCAGCCAATCGTGATTTCGCTCCGGGATGCGCTCGGTAGTCTGCCTGGGGAGGCGCAATGAATGGAAATCAATTCATGCAGCCGCCACGCATCGCAGCCCTGGTACGAAAGTACCAAGACCGCTGGGAATTTTGTTTAGACAGGAAGACGCACTCGTACTATTGGCCCGGAAGATTTGCCCCGTAAAACTAGAGGGGCAATGAACTGCGCCCATGGCGAGTAATCTACTTGTAGGAGAGCCCTTAAAAGGGTCGAAACTATGAAACGCATCACCATCATTGTTGCGATGATCGTCCTCATGTTCGCCGCTGCAAAACCCGCTGCAGCGCAAAACCGCTATATCGTGCGCTCAACGGGCGGCCTGTCCTCCGTCCTCAATCTTTGCAATCTCCTCCAATGTCAGGTTCAGGGCGGCTTAGACGGCCCGGTCGGCCAGAACTTTCTCGTGACGTCTACCAACAATCTTCTTGCCAACCTTGTGAACGGGACACTCACGCTTGTGGAGTCCTTGCTGGGGATCGTCAGCGTTGAAGCCGACCACCTCCTGCCCATCCCTCAGCCGCGTCTCGCCAGCATTCCTTCGGGCCTGTACGATACAGCCCCGGTGAATTATTACGGCACCACCGTTTGGCATGGCTATGCCGCACAGCCCGCGGCGCAGATCATAAGGCTTCATGACGCTCAGAACGGCTTTCGGATCGGTGGCACGGGCATTGTTGCTGTGATCGACACCGGCGTGGATGTAAACCATCCCGCGCTCCAAGTTACAAGGAACCAGCCAGGCGCCTCCGAGTGGCTCGATGTCACCGGGATGCAAAGCGGCTACACCGGCACTGGCGCTCAGAATCAACAGCCCGGCTACGTGCAGCAATCCACGGCTGCCGTGCTTGATCAATCCACTGCAGCGGTTCTGGATGGCTCGCCTTATGTCGCCTTCGGCCACGGCACGATGACGGCTGGATGTGTGCACTTGGTTGCGCCCAAGGCCAAGATCCTTCCGCTCAAGGCCTTCTCGGCGAATGGCACCGGCTATCTTTCGCATATCGTCGCCGCTATCTACTACGCCGCCCAGCACAATGCCAACGTCGTCAACATGAGCTTCGACCTCACCTCTTCTTCGCCGTCGCTCACTCAGGCCGCCTCCTACGCCAACAAAGCTGGAGTCGTTCTCGTCGCTGCTGCTGGGAATGAAAGCACCAGCGCAGCTGTTTACCCTGCGGCGCTGAACAATTACGTCGTCGGCGTTGCCTCCACTACAAACTGGGACAGCCGCTCATCATTTTCGAATTTTGGCTCAACCGATGTCTGGATTGCTGCCCCCGGTGAGAACATCGTCACCTTCTACCCTGGCGATACATATGCTAGTGCCTCTGGCACTTCATTCAGCTCCCCCTTTACAGCCGGCACCGTGGCTCTGATGCTCAGTGCAAAGTCGTCATCCTTAAATCAGAGTCAGGCAGCCAGCGCTTTGTCCCATGCGATCAAGCTCACGCCTGATCTCAATCACGGCCGCCTCGATGTGTATCAGGCGGTCTCCGCCTGGGTGAATAACTCCGGCTCAACATCCGGTTCCGGCTCTGGCACCTGCCTCCTGTTCTGCTGGTAGCCGCTGTGTTGAACAACCAGATTCCGGCGCTCACTATGGACTCGCCCTTTATCGGGGCGCCGGATTTGCTGCGCATCAAGCAACTCGAGGAACAGACTTCCGCGCTTCGCAATTCGGTCATCTGCGCCTTCAACCAACTCCTTGACCTGAAAGACCTCAACACCGGCGTGCACAGCACCCGGTTGGCGGAATGGGGTATGCGCGTCGGACTGGAACTGGGCCTGGAAGAAGCCCAGCTTCAGAATCTGGAAGTCGCCGCGCTCCTGCACGACATCGGTAAAGTAGGCATCCCGGATTCCATCCTCCGCAAACCTGGGCGTCTCGAACCGGAAGAATATGCCCTCATGAAAAAGCATCCGGAGTACGGCTGGGCTGTCTTGCGCATGCTCCCGGGCTTTGAACGCGCGGCTCTCGATATTCTCCATCATCACGAATCTTTCGACGGGAAGGGTTACCCCGCGGGACTGAAGGGCACTGAGATCCCCGTAGTTTCGCGGATCGTCTGCGTCATCGATGCCTTCGATGCCATGGTTTCTTCCCGTCCCTATCGCAAAGGCCTGCCGTACGAAGAGGCGGTACGCCGACTCAACGAGGCAAGCGGTACGCAGTTCGACCCTGTTGTCGTCCAGTCCTTCCTCTCCTTCGCGGAAGCCGAAATGTCCCCCGTCTTCGCCGCCGCCGGCACCTCGGTCTCGTCAGCCCTGTAGGGGCTGGAGCTGAGACTGATGGCAGGCTCAGGTAACGAAGTGACGAAGCAATGAGGTAACGAGCGACGGATAATCATTGACATAAGGTACCAATATGCTATAATGGTTCCGTCGAATCGGCAGGGTCCCTACGTGCCATGCGAACCATGCGTCCCCGCCAGGCGGTCCTTCTAACCCTCTCTGGCGACGGGCATTTCGTCGAGTCAAGTAAGTCCTTCCCTGTATTGTTACATTTTGAAGCATAGTCCGGAAACTGCCATGCACTCCGCTAGGTCTAAACGCCTAATAAATAAGGGGTTAGAGTTTGGAGTTAGCCTTGCCCCAAAAATCAATAGGAATCCGTGTGCCTGGACGTCGTTACAGACGCGGGATTCAAGGAGATCTCCATGAAGAAGCTGAAGTACTTCTGCTTGGTAATGTGTGCCTTTTCCCTGCTGGCGATTCCGGCTGCGGCACAGAAGGGCAGCCGCTCCAACAAGGGCGCCGCGGCCACGGGCGACACGCGTGCCGATCTGGTTCAGTCTGAGAACAAGAAGAAAGATAAAGACAAGGATCCGAATAAGGACAACGACAAGAACAAGGGCAAGCATAAGGGCGAGACTCAGGGCAAGCATAAGGCCAAGGGTCACAGCCACTAAGAGCAGCCATCCAGAACTCGGCCATCCCGATCAAGGGGAGCCGCCAGTAGTGCCGGTGGTTCCCCTGTTCTGTTTCTCGGAGTCCCGAAAAGCAGTTCCAATGCTTATCGCGAAATCCTCATCTCGCCCATAAGATTCTGCTTCTTTTGCACATCCTTCTCGATCCTGTCTGGGACGTCGGCTTCACGCCAAATGGGCGCCGCTCACTTGGCCTACAGGTTCAGACCCGGCGCACTCCGGGTGTCGCCCGCTCGAATACCCCGGCGTCAATTCAAACAGACACTCCGCTATCCCGCAGCATCCAAACCACTTAAAGTAATCATTGACGTACGGTACCAATATGCTATAATGCCTTCGTTAATTCGGCGCGATCCCTTCGTGCCCTGCGAACCATGCGCCCCCGCCACGCCGTCCTTCTAACTCCTTTAGAATCCGCAGATCCAACTTATTTACTAATTAGTATAATAATTGCGCCCGTAACCCCTTTGGAATCCGCACTTACAAGCCCCTCCCAACTCACTGAAAACACAGCCACTTTAAGTCCCACAGAATCCGCACTTACAGAAATTTCTCCCGCAACTCCTTTAGAATCCGCACTTACAAAAAACATGGGGGGTGGGGGTCTTTCGTTTAGTGGACATTCTTCCTCTCCGTGCGCTCGCTGTCTCTGTGGCGATCCATTCCGGATCTTTGAGACTCCAAAAGCAGACCGGCGCCACGCTAGACTACGCGTGGCGCCGGCTGTTGGGGGGTATGTTTTCGTCAAACTAGAATTTGAAAACGATACCGGCTGACGGCTGAGCCGTATTTGTTGTTGCGTTCGTACGCAATGTGATCAGGCCGAAGTCGGGACGCTTATAAACGAAGCCCCGGTATTCGAGTCTAAACGCAAAGTGACTGAAGAAATCCCAGTCAGCGCCGCCACCATACTCGAACACTGCTTTCGACTGGGTACCCGCTCCAGGGACGAATGCGCCCCTGTTCTGGGTGGGATTAAAAGTCAATGCGCCTGAACCCGCAAGCACATAGGGCTTTAGCCGCCAGAAGTGTGGAAGGGTTACGACACCGGCGGCAGTAGTCTCATGAACATCCGCCTGAACGGACAAGGTTGTGGGTAGGAGCCTGGGGCCCGGCCCGAATATCGGAGTCGGAAGCGTGATTGGGATGGTTGTAAGAGTCCGCTCGCTGTTGACGACGCGGCCATAGCTCACGTCGGCAGCCAACCAACGATTGAAGTGGTAGCGGTAGCCCAGCAGGAACCCGCCTGCATTGGTTGAGGTCTGACTGCGGCCATTGCCGGTTGAGTTTTTGGTGAAAAACCCGGTCCCTTGCGCGCTGGCTTCCTGTTTGCTGCCTTCGTCTGCCCGCGCGGTTGAAGTAAACAACAACATCCCGAAAACTACTCCTGCTAACAGTCTGGACTTCATGTTTTTACTTTCTCCTTATGTAGACTGCGTTTTGTTTTTTCTGCGAGACAAACTACGAAAAAGCAACTGCGTTCAACTTCCTCGACACCCAGGCCACAACTTCAGAAAATGATTGGCTCCACCAGTCAGCAACTTTGGGCTTCCGTCGGACCTGCCGCGCAGAGTCCCCACAGGAGCCCAGGATTCACCGTTCCGCGTAACTTCTGGCGTCCCTGAAAAAGACGTGACTTGACGGCGCTAATCGAGGTACCCAGAATCTGAGCCGTTTCTTCGAGAGAGCGTTCTTCGATGACGCTGAGCAAGATCGTTCTTCGAATCTTCGGACCCAAACGATTGATCGCTTCGGTTAAGAGTTCCATCCACTCGCGGGGCCAGCCGGACTCCTCTGGATTGGGACTCTGGTCAACAAATGCCTCCCACACCGGCTTCACACCATCGGCAGGTGTTTCCGGCAAGACTTCGAGAATTCCCCGCCTTCGACGCAGCAACATGAAGCCTTCATTCATGGCGATGCGTGTCAGCCAAGTGGAGAACCGCGACTTTTCTTGAAAGTCGTCGAGATGAAGGAAAGCCTTATGAAAGCTCTCTTGCACCACATCTTCGGCATCCTCCCGGTTGTTGGGTATCCGTTGCGCCACGGCAAAAACTCTCCGTTTGTAACGAAAAACCAATTTCTCGAAGGCGTGCGTCTCTCCACACTTTGTTGCAGCCACCAGCTCGGCGTCGGAGTACCCATCTAAGCCGCTTACGCGAAGCGTACCCATGATTCCGTACCCCTTTGGTCAAAACGGTAGCCAGTACGGAAGAAAGCAATAGCTGTGCCAGACGGTGTCGCTGATGAAAACGACTCGGAAGCGATTGGCAGAACGGGAGATGCGCGAATTCAAGTGCGTTATGGCTAGGTCAGCCGTCCCGTGGAACTGTCGGCATCTCGCCACTCTGTTCACTGGATGTGTCAAGTGCTGAGGTCCGTTCAGGAAGGCCGAAATGGAGAACCGACTGCAGCAAATTCAAGGGTTGGGGGTGTGGCCCAGACAATGCAGAAACCACCTTCCCCGAGTAAATCAAGCACTTGATGGTGTTGTCCGATTAGGTCGCCTTTTTGATAGAGAGTTTTGCGGAGACGTAGCGCCGGCGAGTCAGGCTCCAAGGGCGCTCCAGGGCTAACGCCTTATTGGGAACAAATGAGAAAGCGGCAAATTCCTCTGGTTTTACGCCATTAGCGTAGAATCCCACCTTCAAGAACCGAGGGTTGGGCACCCGCGAGGAGAAGAGAGATCTCTCTGCGCAGGCCGACCGGTTCATCCCGCAAAAGCGTGCGGGATGGAGAAGAGCGCACAGGAGCGAAAGCGGGAAGAAAAAGCGTCGGCCTGCTTCGTTCGAATTGACGAGGCGGGGAGCGGGGGGCAGAGGAGAGCGGAGAATAAAGTACGTTAGGGCGCTGCTGCCATCTGAGAGGATTGCGGCCATGGAATCGGCGATGATTTAGAAGGATGGCTGGAGTAGAATGGATGTATTCAGGGAGGATATTGATGAGCACGATGACTACCTCTCCCAAAGCCTCCGATGCCGCCCGGCGTGCCCAACGCGAGAAGTATGTGCGCGAGGCCCTGGCGACGCTGCGCTTGGAAGATTTAGCTCCCAGCAAAGAAGTCCTGGCACTTGCCAACGAATACATCGAAGGCCGACTGGAAGTGCAGCAACTGACGACAGCGGTTCGGCGCCTCCACGGCCGGAAGTGAACCAGGAAGCTAACATCCAAGATGATCCGTACGTTTATCCTGGCACCTCTGTTCTCCGCAATCTTGCCGAACTTCGCGATGCGGAGCGCTTTGAACGCTTTGAAAGCGACCACTGTTTTGCACGGCTCCTCGAGCTATACGAAAATCCCGTTCCTCTCGGCTTTGACTTAAATCACCTGAAGTAAATACACCACCATCTCTTTCAGGATGTGTACGCATGGGCCGGAGAATTCCGCACTGTGAACATGGCTAAGGGCAATTCCTTCTTCGCCCGGCCAGAGTACGTCCTTCCGGAACTCCAGAAAGTCCTCGACCGTCTCGCGAGCGAACACTTTCTGCGGGGAGCTGACTCACAAAGATTCTGCGAGAGAGCTGCTTACTTGTTTGCGGAGATAAACGCCGTCCATCCCTTTCGCGAGGGCAACGGGCGGGCACAGAGAGAGTTCCTTCGAGAATTGGCGGTGGAAGCGGGTTATGAGCTGGCGTGGGATCTTGTTACGCAGGAGGAAAACCATGCGGCTTCAATTGCAAGTTTTCAGGAAGGAAGCGGTGCAGCGTTTGCCACGCTCCTGAACAAGATCATACGTCCCCACCGGTGAGCGTGCGCCACGGACCTTTTAGCGTTCGGTGGTCGTGAGACTGGCGGCGGATCAGCCTTGAGAATAAGCGCGTTGGTGGTGAGAAATCCGGACTAGAGAAACTCAGAAACTTTGAGAGGACTCGCAGGGGCCGCAAGCTGGCCTTCGGAGGAAGTCATCGATTGGGCGAGAGTGAGCCGCTTGGTACTTACGGCCCCAGGAGTTCATTCAGTAGCGGCTGGGCGGCATAAAGCTTCTTGAGCGTTTCGGTCATGGCGGCGGTGTGCACGGCGACGGTACGGTTGGTTGTGCCGTCATAAACGTAGTCGCCGACGAGGGATTCGATGTTTCCATCGAAAACCAGGCCGACGATTTCGGCGTTGCGATTCACCACGGGGGAGCCGGAATTGCCGCCAACGACGTCGTTGTCCGTGACGAAGTTAAACGGCGTCGCTAGATCGAGCTTGTCTTTTGCATCGGCATAGCGCTTTGGGAGATCGAAAGGCGGCTGGTTATCGAAGCCGGCGGCGCGATTGTACAAACCGTAGAAAGTGGTCTTGAAGGGCGCCTTGGTCCCGTTCATGGGATAGCCTTTTGCTTGTCCATAGGAAAGCCGCAAGGTGAAGGTGGCGTCGGGGTAGGTTGTTTTCCCGTAGACCGCAAAACGCGCCTTGCCGAGTTGTTCGCCGGCGCGCTGTTCCATGCTCTCCACGTTGTGCTCAAACCATGCGATCTGCTCGCGGCGGATCGGGTCAATCCTGCGCGCCATGACGATCATGGGATCAGTGGAAGCGTCGACGGCGGGCTGCCCGCCTTCGATGAGGGATTTCCGGACGGCGGGGTCAGCAAGTTTCGTTCCGCTGACGAGTTCCGTGGCGGCCTGCCGTGGGGGGCGGCCATTGAGCACGGCCTTGACCCAGGGGTCTTGCGGACCAAGTTCTTTCTGGGCTGCTTCCAGTGCGCTGGTAATGCGCGCGATTTCCAGTTCGGGATAGATGGGTGCGGGAGAAAACATTCGGAGCTTCAGAGAGTCGAGCTGCGATTCGTGATAGCCGTTCAGGCGCTCGCCGTCGGGCTTCTTCACTTCGGCAACGTAGGTCACGATGTTAACGGCCAGGGTCGCGAACTGCGAGTCCAGGCCGCGAAAAAACTGCTCCTTCGCGCGCGACTTTCTGTTGTCGTTCGCGCGTCCCATGGTGTCCCAGGCGCTGCCATATTCCTTGTTCCATTCCGGATTGGCCATCACCGCGGCTTTGAACGCTTCTTCTTCCTGGCGTTTTTTCTCCATCAGATGCTTGTCTTGCAAGCCCTGGTAGCTGCCCTCGAAGGACTTCACAGCGTTCTGCAGGCCGAAGATGATCGAGGCGGCCTGCCGTGCCTGCTCCGGGCCGCGCGCTGAATACTCTTTCAGGACGGCGACGCGGCGTTTGAAGACTTCGAGAAGCAACGGGGTGATGACATCGCGGTCGGTTTCGAGCTCCTTGTAGGTGCTCAAACGCTGCGTGGAACCGGGATGGCCAGAGACGAAGACGAGTTCGCCATCTCCGGCGCCTTTGGGATTCCATTTCAGAAAGTTTTTGCTCTCGATGGGCTTGCCGTTTTCGTAGACGCGAAACAAGGCCATGTCCAGGTCGTACCGGGGGTAGGTAAAGTTGTCAGGATCGCCGCCGAAGAAGGCAATCTGTTGCTCCGGAGCAAAGACCAGGCGGACATCGGTGTACTTCTTGTAGCCGTAGAGCCAATATTCGCCGCCCTGGTAAAGTGTGACTACATCAGAGCGCAGGCCGGTTTTCTCGGTGGCGGTGCGCTCGATATCAGCAATGACGGCTTTTCGTTTGGCAAATTCCTGTTCGTCGTTCTTTGTGCCCTTGACCGCGGCGTTCACCTGGGCGGTCACGTTTTCCATGGAGACCAAGACGTTCACTTCCAGGTCCGGCGATTTCATCTCTTGCTCAGGCGCCGGCGCGTAAAATCCGTCACGGATGTAGTCATGCTCTGCCGTCGAGTTCTTCTGGAGCTGTCCCCGGGCAACGTGGTGATTGGTGAGCAGCAAGCCGTGCGGGCTGACGAACGAGCCTGAGCCACCGTCATTCAGGCGGACGCTGGAAAGCCGCAAATGGTCGAGCCAAGGCTGAGTGGGCGTGAAGTTGTATTTTTGCTGGAGCTGTTTGACGGGAGGGTTGTCGAAGGTCCACATGCCTTCGTCGGCGCGAACCGCAGGGCAGAGAAGTGGAGCAGCCAGCAAGGTAGCCAGTGCCCGGCGGAATACGATGTTTGATTTCACGGTAGGAATCCTCGCTCTTTAAGACGTAATGCCGCTTTGGGCGGCAGCAAACAGCTTATAAGCCGTAAATTCCGTTGTGACTTCCAGGCCGACCGATAATGTACTTCTGAGTGCCTCAGCATGCAATGCGCCGGCCAGGTATTTGAGTGCAGAGCCTTTCCGGCGGTCGCGGGAAAGTCACAAAGTCCAAGAGTGGCGCTTTACAGGCCGGGTCTTCTCTCGAGCGAGCGCGATGTTGAGATTCACCATGAAAAAGCGAATCGGAAATGGCGAAACTCAGAGACTTTGAGAGGACGCGCGAGGCGCAAGCTGGCCTTCAGAGGAAGATATCGATTCGGCGAACACGAGGCGCGGGGCTCGAAGCAAGAGGAACAGTTCGCCTGCCCAGAGCAGAATGTCCAGCAAGCGTCCGCGCTGGAGATTGCTCAGGTTTTCAGACTGCAGGCTGACGTCGAGCGCCTTTCGGGAGCATTCCTCGATGAAGGCACGCGTAGAGATCAAGTCGAGAGGCTCAGCGCTGGACTTGCGGCCCCGCGGATCAACGCCCTCAAGCCTTTCATAGCAACACAGCAGGAAGTGGTTCAGGCAGAGATCCTGGTGATCCAGTGCAGTAATCGCGGCGCTAGCACAAGAACCCACACTGCAGTTTCGTTTCCCAAGCATCGTATCCATTCCACCCAGGCCCCTTGATTTATCTCCACAATCGGTCTCATTGTTATTCGAATCTTTCTTCAAATAGGGCTTCAAATATATGATGCTCTACGCGACGCAAATGTTTTCTTCTTGAGAAAGGAGATCCTGCATTTCAGAGCACTCACCGGCAGCAAATGTTTCCGGGCGAATCGCCGGCAACACAGGCAGGAGCGCGACCATGGTTTGTACCCGCAAGCAGCGGTCAAGATAGGGCTTCAACAGCGCATGCACCCAGCGGGCGTTTTGGCTGCAGAGTTCCACGCGGTCATCTCCGGCCCAGAGCGTGACGACCGTGACTAGCCGCGCTTCCTGATCCGAAATCATGACCAGGCATCCGGCAAACCCGGTTACATCCTTCAGCGCACCGGCGATGGCTGCCGGAATGGCCGCTTCCACACGGTGAGCTTCCTGCGGCTTGGCCACAAATTCCACACTCAGGGCGGCCACAGAGGGGCCACCTGATCTCCCTGTCGTCGGCGGCTGCGAATTCAGCGCGGCGGTCTGCGGGAATGGGCGAGCGACATTTGTTGTCATATTTGAGTGACGTGCCGGACTTGACACAATTCCTCCAATGAATTGGCCCACCCTTGGGAGAAGGGAGGCGCATCCTCGCCCGTTCAGGGCAGGCCAGAATGCGCCCGCTGGGGCTCGTGGGGACCGGGGAAGGTTCCCCACGGATTAGGACTCCCGAGCGTACGGGGGTGCCTACGAACGAGTAGTGCATCTGGCAGCGATTTCGTTTCAACCCTCCTTCAATGAAACTTAAGCCTCATTGCCCTCAGAGGGTTGCGAGGCTATACTCCTCCCCCAAGAATCCGAGGCAAGCGTGGAATTTTTCATTTTTGACAAAGCGTACGTGGAACGGCTGCGGGTAGGGGACCCGTCGACCGAACAGCACTTTGTCGGTTATTTTGGGCAACTTCTGCGGATCAAGCTGCGCTCCCGGACACTGACATCCGACAGAGTAGAGGATTTGCAGCAGGAAACGTTCATTCGAGTGATCGCAGCGCTGCACAGGGAGGGAGGCGTGCGGCAGCCGGAGCGCTTCGGGGCTTTCGTTAACTCCATTTGTAACCACGTCTTACAAGAGTATTACCGAGCTTCCGCCAAGAATCTGCCGATGGAGGACGCGCACATGGACATACCGGATAAAGTATTGAACCTGGAGGGCATGCTCGTCACCAAGCAATCCGCGGAGCAAGTGCGCCGGATCCTTGATGGAATGCCAAGACGGGACCGCGACCTACTTCGCGCTATCTTCTTTGAAGAAAAGGACAAAGACAGCGTATGCCGGGAAATGGGGGTCGATCGCGAGTACCTGAGGGTACTGGTCCATCGGGCCAAGGATAAGTTCAAAGCCCTGTATGAGAAAGGCCAGATGGGGGTTGCTCGACGGGCGCCTGGCTTGGGAAACCAGTGAAACGTTTTAGCCCCCCCTCGCACTACCTTACGGATGGCACAAATGGACCATAACGAGGCAATACAGCTGCGAGCTGCAGTAAAGTATGTACTCGGCGAACTTTCCCCGGTCCAGCGGGAGGAGTACGAAGAGCATTATTTCGATTGCGTTGAGTGCGCGATCGATTTGAAGGCGGCTGCGGCGTTTGTGGACACCACGAGGGAAGTGCTGCGGCAGGAGAAGGCGAATTCGTTTGCGAAAGCTCTCGTTCCGGCGCTTGGCGGATGGCTGCGTTGGCTCCAGCCGGTTACGGCGATACCGGCGTTTGCGGCGCTGTTGGTGATTATCGCCTATCAGAATACGGTCACGATTCCTCACGCGAAGGAAAGAGCCGCTATCGTTGCTGGTGAAGTTTTTACCTCTTCCTTCTCTCTGAAAAAAGCGGACACGCTCGGCGGCGAGGAAGTCCACGTCGGGGACGAAGGCAAAGTCCAAGTACGTCCCGACGAAGGTTTCGCGCTCAAATTCGACTTCACCCCCAGGCGGCGCTTTGACAGCTACATTGGCGAGATTCAGGACGAGTCCGGCCGGTCTGTGGTCCAAGTGAGGATCCCCGGAATCAACGCGAACAGAGAAGTGCATCTTGCTGTTGCTGCAGGGCTTCTCCAGCCGGGGAAGTACTACCTCGTTTTGGCCGGCGATCCCGAGGCCAAAGGCCGGATGACCAAAGAAAATGAAGTTTCCCGGCTGCCTTTTACAGTTGAATTCCGTCCCTAAATGAATAAATATCTCCGCTTAGCCTAAACCTAACTTTTGAGGAGTCCCCATGCCAGCCCCAGCAAAAAGAGCGTTTCACTATCATGCTAGTGCGCACGCTCTGAGCGGCCAATTCACAAGGCCAATCCAGCATCTCATCGAAGTAACCATCGGAGGCCACGGGAACGCGCGGGTCGACGATTTCCGCTTCAATCACCTTGTCTCATTCAAGGCCGGCTACACCCATGTCTCCGGGAGTGAACTTCGGGAAGGAGACAAGCTCTATCACACCACTCTGGTTACAGCCACTCTGGAGGGCCTAAACTTTCTTGATGTGGTGACCGCCGACCGCCTTGTTGCTCGAATCTCTTCCTATCATCTTTTCGAGGAAGACGAGTCCCACTACAGTTTTGTGGGAACCAAATTCGAAAACCTGCGCATCGGCGGCTATCCTGTTGAGCTGGAACTCAATGAGCGTCTCTTTGCGCACCTCGGCACCTTTGACAAGGTCAAGAAAGAGTTGGACACGGACAAAGAATTCCGGAAAATGGCGGAGGATCCTTTTCAGACGGGGCAGAAACAAAAGGTTGGGGATGGGTATAAGGAGATCCTTTGCTCGCTCGTGAAGGACATGAAGACCTCGGCCCCGGGAGTAAGACGCGAAGGGCATGCTTTCAGCATCCATCATTTTGGAAGAGTCTATCTGGCGGAAACGCTTGTCGGTCGTTGCAAGAGGACGTTAACGATGTTGCGCTTCGAATTGGGTTCTCCGGTGTCCGGGAGTTCTACCGCCGCAGGGGTGGTCGGCGACGGCGAACCCTGGCCATAGGATGTCTACTGGCCTGCACCCTCTGGCTCGCAGCATGGGCGTGCAAGCAACCGGCAGACCCACCTCCTCAGCGGAGCTACCAAGAGGCGTGGCTCAAACTAAAGCGCGGGGATCAAAAAGGCGCGCTTGCGCAGGCTGACGCAACTCTACTTCGTTTTTCCGCTCCAGAAACGGAATGGCACTGGCGTTTCATCCTGCTCAAGGCTGAGATTTTGGTACAACTGCGCCTGAATAAGGAATCGCTTGCGCTTCTCAACAATCCCATCCCTGAACGGTATGCGAAGACGGATCTCCCCGTCTGGCAGCGACTGACTCAGGGTATGGCCAACTGCTTCCTGCTGAACTTCGCGGAATCTCAGAAGCTCTTGGCCGATGCTGAGAGGCTAGCTTCGTCTCACAGCCCAGGCCTTCTGGGTGAGGTCTCTCTGCGCCAAGGGACGCTCGCTTTCGTTCGCGGTGACACTGCGGCGGCCAGCGCGGCTTATTCCAAAACGCTTCGCCTGGCACGAGGGCAGAACGACGCATTCCTTGAAGCTGCCGCTCTCGGTAGCCTCGGACTTGTTGCCACGAGCCAGGAGCACTACGATGAGGCCATTGACAGGGATCAAGAGGCCTTGCAGCTATCCCGATTCGTCGGCGCACAGAATTCTGAGGCCAAGATTCTAGGCAATCTTGGCTGGGAATATCTTGAATTGGGTGATTACGATAACGCGCTCGTTTTGTTTGAACAGGCGGAGGAAGCGGCCCGGCAAGCCGGGCGCATTTCGTCCCAAGTCAACTGGAGCATTAACATTGGCAATGTCTTTTTCAAGCAGCGCAAGTACGATCTTGCCGAAGCCGCCAATGGGAAAGCCCTGGGCCTAGCCAGAAGCCGCGAGGAGAAGAGTTCGATCGTGGAATGTTTGGAAAACCTGGCCATGGTGGACTTAGAAAAGGGCGATACCGAATCCGCACAGAACCACGGCCAGGAGGCTCGACTGCTGCTGAAGTCCGTGCCGGACAACTCACTGGCGCTGGGCGCATCGCTGATCGCCGGTAGGATCGCGTCGAGCAAACATGAATACGGCCTGGCGGAACGCTATTTTCAAGAGGTGATCGAATATCCAAATGTAAGGAAATCACTCCGGTGGGAAGCCGAGGCACGATCGGCACGTGTGTATTGGGCCGAAGGAAAAAAACAGCGGGCAGAGCGCGCGTTCCTGCGTTCACTCGGAACTATTGAGGAAGTGCGATCTTCGGTAATTCGGGAGGAGTCCCGTCTGTCATTCCTTTCCAGCGCCATCTCGTTCTACAGCGATTACATCGACTTTTTGATGTCGCAAAATCGATCAAAGGACGCGTTGGAAGTCGCCGAGTTGAGCCGGGCGCGCACGCTTGCTGAAGGACTTGGAGCAAGTCCAATGGCTCTAAAGTTTCCGATGCTCGATTTTCACCCTCAGCAGATCGCTCGGAGGTTGCACGCCGCGCTTCTCTTTTATTGGCTCGGCCAGGATCATTCTTACCTGTGGGTGATCACTCCGGGGAAGATTACGTGGTTCAATCTGGCAAAAGCCTCGGACGTTGAATCGGCTGTTAAATCCTATCGACAGGCGCTTGTGGAAATGCACCGGCAGCTCCGAGGGGAAGCAGTTGTATACCATGCTTGTGGAGCCGGCGAAAAATCTGCTTCCTCAAGGCTCGCGGGTGATCGTTCTGCCCAGCGAGAGTTTGTATGGGCTGAACTTTGAGACCTTAATCGTGCCGGATCCGCAGCCGCATTTCTGGATCGAAGACGTTACCCTGACGACGGGGAACTCTCTCTCCCTGTTGGCTTCCTCCGCGGCACGCTCCAGGCCAAGAGAGAAAAGCCTCTTTCTCGTAGGCGACACGGAGCCACCTAACCCTGCGTTTCCCCCACTTCCCCAGGTCCGCGAGGAAATGAAGCAGATCGAGAAATACTTTCCGAAGTCTCAGACCAAAGTTCTGGAAGGGAAGCTGGCCACGCCCACGGCGTATCTCGGCAGTAACCCTGAACGCTTTTCCTATGTCCATTTCGTCACGCATGGAATTGCCAGCCAGACCCGTCCACTGGAGTCCGCCGTAATCCTCAGCAAAGAAGGTGACTCGTACAAGCTCTATGCCCGGGACATCGTGAAGCACCACCTGAACGCCAGCCTGGTGACCATCTCCGCGTGCAACGGCTCCGGCACACGTGCTTACTCCGGAGAGGGCCTGGTAGGCCTCTCCTGGGCCTTTCTGCGCGCCGGCGCCCACAATGTTATCGGTGCTCTTTGGGAGGTAAGCGAGGCCTCCACGCCGCAATTGATGGATGAATTTTACGGCGGATTATTTCAGGACAAAGATCCCGCGACAGCCCTCCGCGATGCCAAGCTCAGGCTCCTGCATTCCTCCGATCTTTACTCGGTGTTCAAGAAGCCCTTCTACTGGGCGCCCTTCCAGCTCTATGCCGGCTCATAATTGAGGCACGGCCGCTCCCAAAACGCAGCAGATTGCCTGTGGACTGTTGGGGCTGTCACCATCGCTAACGTAAACACAGCGTCGCTTGGAGGTTCCAGCGGGCCGTCCTTTTTCGATTTTGCGGCCTTAGCCTGTTGCGAGTTGCATTTAAGGGGCGGAGTCGGCAGCCATATGATCGATGTCTTTCGCAGCGTATCCGAGGCTCTGCAAAATTGCGCTGGTATGCTCACCGAGCAACGGCGGCGACAAACGGTAGCTTACCGGCGTGTTTGAAAAGCGGATGGGGTTTGCGATGCTCTTTGCCGTGCCGATCGCGGGGTGTTCGAGCTGCACAATCAAGCCGCGCGCGCGTTTGTGGGTTCTCAATCGCCCCCGCAACCGTGTTGATTGGCGCGGCGGGAATGTCCGCCTTCGCCAAAGTTTCCAGCCACGCTGCCGCGCCTCGCGGATGATCGTAGTTGAGAGTGATCGAACGTTTATTGCGATTCGCCGCTAGATGGTAAGCGGATTCGCTGCCCACAAACGGCGGGCCCCAGCCGCGTGACTGGTCACCGACGCCGGGCCGCTCGACTTTGATCACGTCAGCGCCGAAATCGCCAAGCAGCATGGCGCAATAAGGGCCGGCGAGCGCCTCGGTCATTTCGACCACGCGAATCGAATCGAGAATTGTTTCCACGGGGCGCGATTATAGCTGACATGGCGCCCGCCATCGTTCCACATCCCTGGCGCATTTCTGCAAACCGATGGCTCGCATCCAAAACTTGGTTCGAAGAAGGGAAGGTTTCCACAGGCGCCGCTCTTGTGCTTTCGGACCGTCTAGGCATAAACTCCCTCGCAGCGTTTGTTCTTGCGAGCCGCCTCAACCTCTTGAGGAACTCCATGGCTCGTACGAATGGGGGTTGTGATGTCTGGGGGAGAGAAAATGAAAAAACTATTGTGTGCGTTTTTCGTCTTGACACTCGCGCTGGGCATTGCCTCGTCCGTGTGGGGTCAATCGCAGATTACCGCGGGAACCGTCCAAGGAGATGTCCTGGACGAGAAGGGCGGAAGCGTCGCGGGGGCGACAGTCGAAGCAAAGAATCTGGCGACCAATTTCGTACAGACGGATACCACAAATACGGACGGTCATTTCGCCTTCCTGAGTCTTGTGCCAGGGCGGTACACGCTCACCATCAGCAAAGCCGGCTTCGCCACCATCCTTCAACAAAACGTGAACCTCACGGTGGGCCAGGCCATCAGCATCCCCGTCACTATGAAGGTATCTTCGGTCTCCCAGCAGATTATCGTCACTGACGTTCCCATCGTGGAAACGACAAAGACAGAGTCATCTTCGACGTTGAGCGAGCTTACGGTTAGCTCGACGCCCGTGCTGGGGCGCAAGTTTGAAGATTTGCTGACGTTGACACCGGGTGTGGCCATCACGCAGGGGCCAGATGGAGACGAGATCAACTTTAACGGACAGCGGGGCGTCTTCAATAACATCAGCCTCGACGGCGGCGACTACAACAATGGCTTCTTCGGCGAGCAACTCGGCGGACAGCGCGCTGCGATTGATATCACGTTGGACGCGGTCAAGGAATTTCAAGTGGTTGCCAGCGGGGCCAACGCGGAATTCGGGCGGACAGCCGGCGGCGTTGTCAACGTCATTACCAAGTCCGGAACGAATGACGTACACGGAAGTGGCTTCGAATATTTCCGCACGGAAGCGCTAACCGCCGCGACCTCCGACGGAAAGCCCCTGACCGATTTCCGCCGCAACCAATTTGGGGGAACGATGGGCGGGCCCATCGTCAAGGACAAGATGTTCCTTTTCGGAGCTTTTGAACAGATTCTCGCAGACTTGACCCGCCCCAATCTGAGCGCGCCGCTCGGAGCGGCGTGCTCGGTGACAAATCCGGTCGTGGGAACCAACGACGCTGTGATCGGCGCCAGCGCCGAATGTCAGAGGGTGGCACTCCTCAACTTTTTGAAGAACGGCGTGGGGCAAGACGACGGCCAACCCGTCAAACATCCCATTCGTAACTCGGCAGCGCTGGCCCGATTCGACTGGAACGTAAATCAGAAAAACCAGTTTGCGCTATCCTACAATTTCGACTATTCGAAAAACACTAACCAAACCTTCGACGTGCCGACCTACGGCAATTCTGCGAACGGAATCGAGGGACCATCGAAGATTAACGTCATTAACGCCAACCACTACACCACCATCTCCTCGAACAAGCTGAACGAAGCGCACTTCAGCTATCAGCGGGAGGTCAGGCCGCGAGCGGCTACATCATCCAAGATCCCGGCGGACACGGCCATGGGATTTGGTGTGCCGGGGGTTCCAGCGACAACGACATTCCGCTTCGGTAATCCCTTCTTCCTCGAACCTACCGTAGACGAAACGATTTGGCGCACGCAGCTTCGCGACAATTTTTCCATTGTCCATGGGAAGCATAATTTCAAGTTTGGCGGCGATTGGTTGCACACGAACAACTCTCAGGTATTTCGCGGATTTTTCACCGGGCGCTACATCTTCGACAGTCCTGTGGGTTTTCTGCACTATGCCTCGCCGGCGGCCGCGAACGGATTCGGACCCACTGCGGGCGAATGCTTTAACGCCAGCGGCACATTCACGGGCTGGATCACTCAAGGGGCTCCATTCAATCAAACATGCCCGGCAGGAAGCAGCGTCGGCGGCCCGCTGATTTTTTACCTCCAGGATGGCGTGCCCACTGGGCTGATTAACATCAAGCCCGGCGCTTCTAGCATCAACAATGAGGATTACGCACTCTTCGCTCAGGACAAGTGGCAGATCCTTCCGAATCTCAGCTTGAGCTATGGTCTGCGATGGGAAGCGGAGATTTTTCCAAACGTGATCACGCCTCCCAACAAAACCGCCTATGGCATTTTCCTGAGCAACCCGTTGTTCCCATCGGATGGAACGCTTCATAGCCAGAAGAAGGAGTTCCAACCGAGAGTCGGTTTCGCCTGGGATGTGCTGAACAACCATAAGTCCCTGCTGCGGGGAAGCTACGGCATCTACAACGGACGGCAGAACATGCTCTCGCAGGTAGGCTCCATCACAACCAACGGCGTGCAACAGGGCGTGATATTTACCAAATCCGCGTTTGGTGGCGGACCGGTATGGCCTGGTCCTTTTCCCGCCACGACTGGAATCTCTTCTTGTGGGGCCAATCCGTTTCCGTGTTTTACCGGCGTGCGTCTGTTTAGCAAGCACTACGCGAATCCCCGGATTTACACGACGAATGTGGCGTATGAACAGGAGATCTACCCGAATTTGACGGCATACGCCGATTTCACTCTATCCAAGGGAGTTCACCTCACAACGTTTATCGACGGTGGCGGCAACGGCTACTTCGCTGACAACGGGACCTTTGTGCCCCCGGGGAACTTTTCTCCGCAACTCGACTTCATATTCATAACCAGCAGCACGGCCAAATCACTGTACCGTGGCCTTACCCTTGGGATGAGAAAGCGCTTCAGTCAGCGCTTCCAGTTGGAGTGGAACTACGTGCTCTCGGAAGATCTAGACACCGACTCGAACGAGCGCGATCCCTTCACAGACCGCCGCCTCAACCCCAGAATCCCGGCTCTGGATTACGGTTTTTCTGACCGCGACGAGCGTCACAAATTCAATCTGTTCAGCTATTTCGAGCTGCCCGGCGGATTTAACTTGGACGCCCGCCTCCAGGCCCATACGCCGCAACCCATCACTCCGGTGGGCTGCGCCGCTAAAGCGGGCTGCAAACGCAACTCGACCTGGAAGGACAATGAATTCGTCTCCTTCGATTGGCGCGCCATGCGGCCCTTCAAGGTTGGAGAACACTACCGGATCATACCAGCGGTAGAAATGTTCAACACCTTTAACAATAAAAATAACGTGAACCCACTTTCGACGCCCGCGCTATTCAACTT
>WNFJ01446192.1_pt3 | contig 20598 bp, 20 predicted proteins | sample 5400461 | NCBI WGS metagenome assembly WNFJ01 (sample SAMN13153349, study PRJNA577476) | soil metagenome | isolation source: 115 cm saprolite on Douglas fir-dominated hillslope | place: USA:California | collected 2013-09-17
GCCGGCAACTACAGAATGTGCGGCCGGGCGTACTCGCCGCGATTTCTATGGATGTGGCCGAACGCCCGCATCAGCGTGATGGGAGGCGAACAGGCGGCCGGCGTTCTGACGACCGTCAAACGCGATCAGCTCGCGCGCGATGGAAAAGAATTGTCGAACGAAGAGGAGCGCGCGATCGCCGAGCCGGTGCTCGAAAAATACGAAACCGAGGGCAATCCGTACTACAGCACCGCCCGGATTTGGGATGACGGCATCATCGATCCTGCCGAGACGCGCACGTACCTGGCATTGGGACTGTCGATCGCCTACAACGCGCCGATCGAGGATCCGCGCTTCGGCGTGTTCAGGATGTAACGCGTGCCCGACATCGCCTGGTTTATCTTCGACCTCGGCAACACGGTGATCAAGCTCGCTTACGAGCGCGTCATGGAGAACATCTGCAAACGCGCGGCGATCGACCGCGATGCGCTGGTGGAATTGCTCGAATCGCCCGGTGCATACCGTGACCTCGAACGGGGCGGGGTTTCATTCGAGCAGTTCTACGACTTCCTGTGCGACAAAGCGGGATATCGCGGGTCGCTCCAGGATCTGCGCGAGACCTGGTCGGATTTCTTCGTCGGGCCGCTGCCGGGAATCGAAGACCTACTCACGCGCCTTCGGCGGAAATACCGCCTGGCATTCCTCTCGAATTCGAACGAAGTACACGCCGAGGTCATCCCGCGAAAATTCGCGTCGCTGTTCGAGCGGGATGACCGCCTCATTTTTTCGCATCGCTTCAGGACCGCGAAGCCCGATCCTGAAATGTTCCATCGAGCGCTGGAGGTCATTGGTGTGCTTCCGTCGCAGGCAGTGTTTGTCGATGATCTACTGGAGAATGTCCTCGCGGCGCGATCGGTAGGAATCACTTCGTATCAATTTCGCGACGCGTTCGCTCTCGAACAGGCGCTGCGAACCGACGGATTGCTTTAGAGACCGTTCGCTACGGTGCGCGTCAGCAGATCGCGCCCGTACCACTCGCGGTGAAACTGTACTAGCGCATCGCGGGCGGAATCACTGTCGTTGACGTGCGAAGCCTGCGTCGGGTGGAAGAGGCGGGGGAACTTGTAGAGAACGTAGTCGAAGTTGCGTTTCGCATACTCGTCGCCCAGGCGGTGGAATGCGGCGCCATCGATCTCGAACTTGGTGATTCCGCGATAGGAGAGCTGCACGCGGCTGATTTTCCGCTCGCGCACCTTCTTTGCGAATTCGAGGAACGCGGTGTGGACGTCGATCGGAGTCTGCCGCACGCTCAAGTCGCGCAAGTCGTAAACCACCACGCCCGGCACGATCCAGTACTCGTAGTGCGCGCGCACGTGCATGCCGCTGAAGGCCGAATTCTCTTTGAGAACCTGATTCATCGGCTCCTGCAGCAGAAACACATTCGCGGAATAACCGATCAGAGCTGCGACCAGCGGCGTTCCGACGAAGATCAATTTCTTACTTCGCAGATGGGGAATCGGAATCGCGACGCGCTCGAACTTCATCTGCCGCCGAAGGCGAACCAACAATGGGAGCTTTTTTCGAGCTAGTGATGGCGGTTCAACAGGAATCGCGTAGTAGGCGATCGACAGCAGCAACCCTGCCGCCACGGAAAGCAAGCCGACCGGTCGGAAGACGAGCAGCGCAGCCAGACCGAAGAGATAGGCGACCCAGCTGGCGTAGTTCACGCGGGCGCGAATGCGTTGCGCGCGCTGACGGTAGTAGTCCTCGTTGACGATCTCACCGCAATGTTTGCAGCGGATGGCATCCGTTCGGATCTCGGCCTTGCAGAATTCGCACGGGACGAGCTGATCGGCCGCACGCCGCCGTGACGATGCGAGATCTTCGGCCCTTCGCTTGGGCGCCGCAGCGTTCAACAGGATCAAGCCGCAGGAGGTGCAGACCGTCGCTTCAGGTTCGTGGGCAGTGTGGCATTCGGGGCAATGCATTTGCCTCGTGGAATGTGCAAACCGGCTGCCGCCCCCCAAGTCATTGCCGAGGCCGGATTTGGGGCCTCAGTGGCCGAAACGGCGCTCGATGTTGAAGCCGAGGTGGAGGTCGGAACGCTTGAGAGGCGAACCCTGGTAAGTCGATGTGACGTACTGATCGACGTGCGTTGCGTTGCTGTTACTGATCATGAGCTCGAAGTAATGCCCGCCGATCACGCGTTTCATCCCGATTGCCCATCCGAAATCGGCGTGCATGTCTTTGGGCAAATCGCGGTTCTTCGGAGTGACCTCGCCGATCACGCTGAACCCCGGCCGCAGCATGAACGCGATGCCCACCGGCACATTGAAGGCGTGTTTGAACAACGCGACCGATGCGTTACCGCTGACTGCGCGTCCGGCATCCGTGACGTAGCTCGGAACCGCCGAGATCTCAACGCGCTTTCCGAACTGCCGCGAGACGACCACTTGCGCGAAGCCTGACGTGCGATTTGTCACGCCGCGCTCAGTCCGCCAATCGCCGCCGATGCGCAATGCAGTTGAGAACGGAACGGCAGGGGCTTGCTGGAAAATGTTGTATCGCGCAGCGAACTCGATGTCGTCGAGCGCGTTGCTGCGATAAAACGACAGCTCGAGGTCGCGCACCGCGACATACGAGAGACCGATGCCGACATCTGCGTTGCTGTCGAGTCCGTAAAGCGAATGCACGCGATCGCTGAAGCTTCCCTGGTCTAGCGATTGATTGAATCGGTGTGTGAACTTCACTTCCCAAATCCCTTTCGACGCCATGTGTGACGTCGGGAGATTGAGCAGAAGATTGCCGAGCGGAAGCGGTGCGACGGGCGTGTAACGATCTTCGGCAACGGCGCCGACAGCGATCAAGAGGAGGCAACCAGCCACCGTCAACCGGCCACTAATCATTCGGTGCTCCACGTCGAATCCAATCCCTCACGAGCTTGATCTGCGCGTCCGTGAGATACGGTCCACCCTGAGGCATGCGATCGCCGGTGATGCCGGCGCCGGTGATCTTGCGATAGAGATAGGAGTTCGCTGGATCGCCGGGCGCAACGCGAAGCAATTGCGGCATCTCCACGCTTGGACGGCCGACAGTTTGCGAATAGGCGCTGCCGACACTTAGCTGAAGATCCTGCTGCCTGCCGAGTCGATCGTGGCAGCCGATGGCGGCGCATGTAGGAGTAAAGATTTCCGTTTGCACGCGCGTAAAGGTAGCCGTCGGATCGATCGGCTGCCCGCCCAGACCCGGATCCGTCGGAAGTTCGGCCAACTTCCCGCAACCCATTACGAATAGCGCAGTAACAAGGAGCGCCTTGCGAAACATGGGGGCGAAGGTTAGCACGCACCCCGCATCAAAACGTGACGGGCGTCACGTCACCAACCGTATGTTTTTCCAGGTTGCGGAGCTTCGCGGCCAAGAAGTCCTTCGCGATACTTTGCAAATTCCGTGGTCTTCATGAAGTGTTCGGGGAGGACCGTCGCGAGATAGGCGAGGTAGCGCTCACCGTTCACCGGCTTGCCGCCGTCGGTGATCAGATTTCCGTAGACGTCGTATGGCATGTACACGATTTCCTCCAGGCCGCGGCGCCGGAAGAATTTCTGATCGGGAACAAAGAGGAGATCTTTCGGGGAAACACCTTTGATGGTCTCACCGGTGTCTTGAACTTCGCGCACGAGGCTTCGCGCGTCGGGCGCAGCCAAGTCTTTCACTTTGCTGCGTGCGACTTCGACATTGACGAGCTCCAGAACCTCGCGGACCTCGCTGTACCACTCGGCCTGCGCCGTCCCGTTATCGCGGTCTTTGAATCCGAATGCGACCGCAGTCGCGCCGCCGCGCTCGTTGCCAAACATCTCGATCCCGCGCGGAACCCACGCGTTGAGCACTTTCTGGATGGCTTCGATCGAGTAGCGGCCTTTGTCGCTGACCGCGCCAATCGCGAGCTCTTTGAGGAACCCTCGTCCCGATCCGATGTGATACCCCTCCTCGGACAGCATCGGACTCATCGAACGCGCCATCGGCGCGTAAGAGAAGACCTTCTGCATTTCGAGCTGATACTTTCCGACGAGATCGATCGTGGTCGCGAAGACAACGTTGTCGAGAAAGTCATGGAACGGAATGTTGAAGGCGTCCAGGACATGATTGCCGATCTTCATCGATAGCAATTCGTCCATCGTCTCCTTGGCAACGTCGGGATGACCGGGCTTCCGCCATGTTTCGTCGTGATCGAACACCCAGACCATCTGATACCCGTGCCGCAGCTCCTCGGCGATGATGCGGAGGATCGATATTTTCATCTGATCGGTCGGCGCCTCTTCCAGAGTCAAACGATGCTGCTCAATCGATCCGAGCTCGGTCGACGCCTGCGCGCGGATGATGTCGCGCGCCGTGTAAAACATGTTGCCGATCATCTCGCCGGCGCGTTCGACGCGCGGCTGCCCCGCCATGCGTCCGAAATTGATCGTTTCGGAATTCAGCTTTCCGATTTTCGCGAACAGCTGATAGGGCGTCTGGGTGGGGTAGTACTTCGTCCAGTTCTTGAGGAGGAAATCGAGCTCCGGGAAGTTTTTCCGCTGCCAGTTGACGAGCGCCTCGTGGTACTTCGGCGTAATTGACTCGGTTGTGTAGGCTGCCAAACCGTTTCCTCCTGCGGAGCCGACAACGCTTGCGTAATCAGCAACATTCTCGTTGCGTTCAGTGCAATAATTACTGCAAACAAGGCGCGATTGTAAGCGGATTCTGCCGTGCGGTGGAAGAACAAGAGTCGGCGGACAGTTGCAGCCCAGGCCCAGTAAATGCAGACTCTGACGCTCATCCACTCGAAGCGATTTCCGATTGCTCGCTATGCGGAAGCCTTCGAGCGTGAGTCGATTGCTCCGAGGCTGATTGACAGCCTGGATAATCTGACTACTGACGCCCATGCGCTTCGGGTGGTCCTGGTGGACACCGCGATCAGCAGCAACGGTCGCACGGCCGACATCACGGATACGCGCACAGCCATCGTCGGCATTGGCTTGCCGGAAGAGCCGCGCTGGCTGGCGGACGACAGCGTGTACTTTGACCTTCCCGAGGATCCGTCGCCGGCAACGCTGGCAAACGCGGTCAAACGCGCCTACCAGTTTCTTTACCAGAAGTTGCGCGCGGATCAGCTCGAGCGGCAACTGTCGGATCGCACGCAGGAACTGCGACAGCTCAGCGAGGTCGGAATTGCACTTTCAGCCGAGCGCGACCATTCGGTGCTGCTGACGACGATTTTGAGCAAGGCGCGCGAGCTGTCCCGCTCCGATGCCGGCTCGCTGTACCTGCTCGATGAAGATGAAGGTCAGAAAGTTCTTCGCTGGAAGCTCGCGCAGAACGATTCGATCGACGTGATGTCGTTTGAAGAGAAGGTCCTGCCGATCACGCGGCGAAGCCTCGCGGGTAATGTCGCGCTCACCGGTGAGACGCTGGTGATCGATGACGCCTACAATCTGCCGGCCAGCGTCGAGTACACGATCAACCGTTCGTTCGATGAAGAAAACCACTACCTGACCCGTTCATTGCTCGTGTTTCCGATGACGAACCACGTCGGAGAGCGGATCGGCGTTCTGCAGTTGATCAACCGCAAGCGAGCGGGCGCGGCGCGGCGTTTGACCGCGACGACCGTGCCGAACGAAGTGGTGCCTTTCGATCAGGAGACGGTCGAGTTGATGCGTGCGCTGGCTGGACAGGCCGCCGTCGCCGTCGAGAACAACATCCTGTACGAATCGATCGAACGGCTGTTCGAGGGATTCGTCACGGCCGCTGTAACGGCAATCGAGCAGCGAGATCCGACGACCTCAGGACATTCGTTCCGAGTCGCTGACCTGACCGTCGAGTTGGCGAAGACCGTCGACCGCATCGATGCCGGGCAGTATCGCGACGTTCACTTCACGCCCGATCAGGTCCGCGAGATCCGTTACGCGTCGCTTCTGCATGACTTCGGCAAGGTCGGGGTTCGCGAGCAGGTGCTGGTCAAGGAAAAAAAGCTGTATCCGATGCAGCTCGAAACAATTCGCGGGCGCTTCGACTTCGCGATGAAAACAGTGGAGAGCGATGCCTACCGCCGCAAGCTCGATTACCTTCTGAAGTTCGGTCGCGACGGCTTCGAAGATTTCGAGCGGCGCCTCGATGCCGAGAGCGCCGAGCAGATCGAGCGTCTGCGGAAAGACTTCACCGTCGTCGCGCAGTCCAACGAGCCGACGGTTCTGCCGGAAGGCGATTTTCAGTATCTGCAGCAGTTGTCGACGCGCGAGTTCAACGACATGCGCGGCGAGCGCCGTCCGCTGGTGCATCCGGAAGAGGCGCGAATCCTGTCGATCCGCAAAGGCAACCTCGATCCTGCCGAACGCACCGAGATCGAGAGCCACGTCACGCACACGTTTCATTTCCTCCAGAAGATTCCGTGGACCAGGGATCTCGTGAGCGTGCCGAACATCGCGTACGCGCACCACGAGAAACTCAACGGAAGGGGATATCCGCGCAAGCTGACGGCGGTGGAGATTCCGATCCAGTCGCGCATGATGACGGTGTCCGACATCTACGACGCGCTGACGGCCAGCGATCGGCCCTACAAGCGGGCGATCACCACCGATCGTGCGCTCGATATCCTCAAGATGGAAGTCAACGACGGCCTGCTGGACGCCTCGCTCGTGAACGTGTTCGTCGAGGCGAAGGTCTACGAGCGCGCCGGCGTCATTCGCACTTAGTTCAGCGTTAGGCTGCCCAAACAGGCCAAAACATTATGCCCGTTCAAACTGACTTCGGCAGAGCAATCGAGGCCATTGTGGCTGACGAGTTCGCGGCCGCGGGTGTCATTCTGCTGACCGTTGATGAACCAGCGAAAGAGATTTATATCGAGGTCACATTCCGGACGCAGCGCGCGAGAGTCCGTTTCAAGCTTCTCGATGAGCTGACAGAACCAGAGAAGGATAGACGGGCCGCAATTCGGCGTAACATTGACCTCGCCCGTCGGATGCGGAAAAGCAAGTGCCCGCCGCAGTCGGAAACCCGGTGAGTGACGAAGTCGAAGTCAACGTCGCGGATCTTCTCCGCCTGAAGGCGGCGTTAAACGCTGCCATCACATACGGCGGACGCAACGCGCTTCAAATCAGGGAACTGCCGAGCCACCGGCCGAAAGCTGGGCAGCGTTTGAGGAACGGCGGACGGAGTTGCGCAAGAAGGTTCTCAGTTCCAAACGTCGCCTTCACTCGCTTGTCTTGACGGTTCTGGTTTTGTTCGGCGTACTCATCTTGCTCATTGCTCCCGCGCTCGCGGCATTGCGGGTTTGGCAACTCGGCATCCTGATCGGCGCGGCATGGGCGTTCCTTGAACTCGCGCAGCGCGAGCGCGAGAAACAAGTTCGCGCTGAAATATACGAAGAAACATACGACTTTGTCGGGGAGATCTTTGAGATGAGCTTTCAAGACGGAGTTGATACCGCGCTCGGCATTGCGCGCGGCGATCGGCCAACCATCGAAAAACGTGCCATCGATATAGAAATGGACCAACTGAATCAAGAATGGATCGACGAGGACGAGGACAAAACGCGGTGAAGACTGGCGTCCAAAAGCTGGAGAGACGATGGCGGATGTCTTTATAAGCTTCATCCATGAGGAACAGAAGGTGGCGAGCGCTCTTCAACAGCTCCTCCGCGCTCAGTTCAACAAAAACAAGATCTTTCTCTCTTCAGACGAGTGGCAGATTCATGCTGGCGACCAGTGGCTGGAGAAGATCAAAGCCGAACTCGGACCAGCAAAGATCGTGGTACTCATGCTTAGCCCACGCTCAGTAAGTCGCCCTTGGGTGAATTTCGAAGCTGGTGGCGCTTGGCTGGCCGGTAGAGTGATCATTCCGGTTTGCTTCTGCGGTTTAGAGAAAGGAACGTTGCCCAAACCGTATTCAAACATCCAGGCTGTCGAAATACCGGAAGACACGTACTATCTCATTACGTCGGTGTCACACCATCTCGGCGAGCCCGTTCCTCCACCGCCAATCATGTATGACATGAAGGAACTCGAAGAACTCAAGAAGGCACTCGCGGAGGTAGATTGCGGCCAAGCAGCCTAACTTGCCACTATGATGACGGTGTCCGACATCTACGACGCGCTGACGGCCAGCGATCGGCCCTACAAGCGGGCAATCACCACGGATCGTGCGCTCGATATCCTCAAGATGGAAGTCAACGACGGCCTGCTGGACGCCTCGCTCGTGAACGTGTTCGTCGAGGCGAAGGTCTACGAGCGCGCCGGCGTCATTCGCACTTAGTTCAGCGACGGACCGCGCGGTGCCGCTGCTGCAGCGACGCTGCGAAGATGCTTCCGCCGTTCGTTCCGGCGTATACGAAGGGTCCGTCGCTCGTCACACTGGTCACGTCGGACGGAAGAGTCTCGGATGCGGGCACGAACGACCAATTCGTCCCGTCGGCGCTGAACGCGACGCCGGCTGAAGACGCAACGAAAACACGCGATCCGGAAACACCGATTGCCTTGATCTGTCCCGCCAAAGCGCGCGTCCACATACCGTTGTTGCGCACGAAAAGGCCGTTGTCAGTGCCGGCGTAGATGCGGTCGTCGACGATCGCCAGTTGGCGAATCGCGCTTGGAACGTCGGAGCGTTGCCACGTCGCGCCATTGTCGGTGCTGATCAGCGCGCTCGCGACGTCCGACACGACCATCACGGAACCTTTGACGGCGATCGCAGTCGCGCTCAACGCCGGGTAGCTCGTCACAGTCTGCCACGAGGTCCCGCGATCGAGTGATTGCACGACATTGCGGAATGTCGTCACGGCCACCTCGTCGCCGTCGGCCGCCAACCCGAAGATGTTGGCCGGCGAGAATCCTGACGTGACGTTGTCCCACGTCGCGCCTTGATTGCTCGATCGGAAGACGCCCAATCCCGGAGCGGCCGCGTACAACGTCGATCCGTTGGTCGCGAGAAACGGAACAGTCGCCGGAAGACCTGCACCGGCAGACATCCACGAGCCGCCATCTCTCTTCAGAACGCTGTGAGCCGCAGTCGCGGCCAAAAGAGCCCCTGACGCGAATGCCATTTGTGTAACGCGAACATTGGTGAGACCTTCGTTCCTGCTGAACCATGGAGTTCCGTCGGTCGTCGCGAAGACACCCGCGCTGGTTCCCGCCAGCAGGGTCGACGGCGCTCCTTCAAGAGACAACACCGAGGGAGCCGGAATCACGCCGACGACTTCGAGACGTCCGATCGTCAATCTCGCGAGTGAATCGCCAAGCATTGCGTAAAGGGAGCTCCGCCAGGATGCGACGGCGTCGACACCGCTGGCGGTGAATTGGACGCAGGTGTCCGAGCAGCCCCACACGCCGTCCGCTCCGCCGGCGTAGATGAGATCTCCGAAGGTGAGGCTCGTGATGTTCGTCGGCGGCAATCGATGCCACGAGTTTCCCGCGTCATCACTCACAAAAAGATTTCCTGAGTCGACGGCCACCAGCCGGTCTCCCGCTCGCGGATCGATGCGCACGATCGTTACGTTGCTGGCAACCGAAGGAGGCGAGGAGATGCCATTCCAGTTGTCGCCGCCGTCAACGCTTCGCAGCAGGCCATCCTTTGGCGTCGAGACTACGACCTCGCCACCGAAAGCAGCGGCATCGATGATCGACGTGCCGATCAGCTGTCGCCACGTCGCGCCGTTGTCGTCGCTGCGAAACAATCCGGTGGTTGTTCCGATGTACACGCGCAAGGTCAGAGGATCGACGACAACGCGCGTCGGTGTGACGCCGCGCGGCATCGCATCGAAGACCAGGGTCCATGGTCCGCCGCTCAGGCTGCGAAAGACGCCGCTCCGCCGATTGAGAAGATAGACATTCCGGCCGCTCGTATCGCTGCTGAGTGAACGCGCTTCCCCACCAAAGGGACCGATGTTGGTCCACAGCGGCGCGGCTTCCGCCCGCGCGAGAAACGCCACTGAGTACGCCAAAAGGAGAGCGCGTCGCATTCCGTTCTTGATCAGTTTAATGCCGGAAGTGACGTTCGCCCGTGAACACCATCGCCAGTCCTCGCTCCTCGGCGGCCGCGATGACATCCGCGTCGCGCACCGAGCCCCCCGGCTGAATCACCGCGCGCACGCCGGCGTCAGCGAGGATGTCCAGACCGTCGCGAAAGGGGAAGAACGCGTCCGAGGCCGCGACCGAGTCCGTCGTCGGCACCGTCGCTTTCATGATCGCGACCTTGGCGGCATCGACGCGGCTCATCTGGCCCGCTCCGATGCCGATCGAATGCGCGGCGCTCGTCAGTACGATCGCGTTCGATTTCACATGAGCGCATACGATCCACGCGAACTCCAGCCCCGCCATTTCAGACGACGACGGACGCCGCCTCGTGACAACCTTCCAGGTGTCCGGCGGCGCGATGTGATCGACACTCTGGGCCAGGATTCCCCCTGCCGCGCTGCGGTAATCCATCGCGTTGGATGGAAGCGCCGCGAGGATGACGCGCAGATTCTTCTTTCGCTTCAGACTCTCCACCGCGGTCGGGCTGTACGACGGAGCGACGATCACTTCCAGAAAAAGCGACTCGATCGCGAGCACACATTCGTCGTTGAATTCGCGGTTGACTCCCACGATCCCGCCAAACGCCGAGATCGAATCGGCTTCGATGGCGCCGCGCAGAGCCTCCGAAACGCTCTGCCGCCTTGCGACGCCGCACGGATTCGTGTGCTTGATCACCGCGGCGGCCGGATCGCGGAAGGCATGCGCCAGCCGGATCGCAGCATCGAGATCGAGAAGATTGTTGTACGAAAGCTCTTTTCCCTGAAGCTGATCGAAGGGTTTTCCGTTGGCGTAGAACGCTGCCGGCTGCTGCGGATTCTCGCCGTAGCGGAGATCCTGGAACTTCGAGAGTCTTAGAAGCAGTTGTCGGTTGTCGGTTGTCGGTTGTCCCAGGAAGTTTGCGATTGCTGCGTCGTAATTCGATGTTTTTTCGAAAACGGCTGCTGCGCATCGCAGGCGAAAATCTTCCGCGATCTCGCCACTCTCAAATTGACGGATGAATTCCGCGTACAGCGAAGGATCGGGGAGCGGCAGAACGTGCCGGAAATTCTTCGCGGCCGCGCGCAGCATCGACGGTCCGCCGATATCGATCTGCTCAACCGCCTCTTCGATCGTGACTCCTGCCTTCGCGATTGTTTCTTCGAATGGATAGAGATTGACGACGACGAGATCAATCGGAGGGATGCCAAGTCGGGCGATATCGGCGAGATGATCGGGTTTCTCGCGATTATGCAGGATCGCGCCGAACACTTTCGGCGTCAGCGTCTTCACGCGGCCGCCGAGGATCTCGGGAGCGCCGGACCAGGTGGCGACCGGAGTCACTTCGATCCCGGCGTCGGCCAAATGCTTCGCCGTCCCGCCGGTCGACAGGATCTCGACGCCCTTCGCGCGAAGCGCCCTCGCGAGCTCGATGATTCCGCTCTTGTCGGACACCGAAAGGATCGCGCGCTCAATTCGCATTTGGAATGACCCGAGCTGTGCGCATGGAAGCCGCCGATCGGACGTCGCCGCCCGATTGCTCCCAGATGTAGTAGTAGAGATTCACGAGATCGGTGATCGCATGTGAGTAACAGATCGACGCGACACCGAAAGCGGTCGAACGATCATCGAATTCGCTCGACGTATGGCGTGCGCCGTCGCGAAAGTATTCCTCATGCATCAACGGCCCGTAGCCCCTGGTGCGCTTGAATGTACGGTCGAGATATTTCGGCAGCGTGAAGCGCGAATCGAGCCCGTAGAAAACGGTCGGAAAGTGCAGCATGCGTCGCTCGAAGTAGTGTTCGAAATCCTGGTGCGACGATTCCAGCTCCGCTTCGACATCGACGTGAAACGGATTGTTGGCGTCACCCACCAGATGCGACAGTAAACCAAGCCGCGCGACGACCTGCGCCATCGGCTGGTTGGAGTGCAGCATGCCGATCACGCCGCGCGTTTCCTTTTCGATCCGTTCGCGAAGGTATGCCCGGTGTTCCTCGGTGGCCTCTTCGCGGATTCCGTAGTCGATGCCGGCGGCGTACTGCTTGTGGTAGCGCTTGACGATGAGATTCAGATCGATCGGCGCGAGCCGCGCCGCGCGATCAGCAATCTGATAATCGGAAGTGCGGGTCCAGGCGCTGGCGGTCAGTGGGAAAAGAAAGATGAGGAGGAGGAATCGCCGCATCGACGGCAAACATTGTGGCACAGACACAAGTAGCGCCGGCGGCCCCGCCGGCTGTTCCGCCGGGCGCTGGCCGGCGCCCGTCGCGCAGAATCCGTGCCGGCGAGCCGCCGGCGGAACAGCCGGCGAGGCCGCCGGCGTTACGAGTGGCCTACGGATTCGCTCCTCTCTCCTGCGGACGAATAATGTCGTTCCGTTTCGGCGCTTCGCCGCTGACCAGCTCCGCGATCGAATATTTCGGCGTCACTTTCTTGATCCGGACGGTTCCGATCTCCCTGTCGGGGGTTCCGAGGTTGATGCCCGATGCCGGATCGACGAGCGCTTCGCCTGCGCGATAAACCGCGAACGTCTGTCCGCTCTCCACGCCTGCTTCTTCGCCGGCGTTCAGGTAGATCTGTCCGCCGTCGGCGCGAATCACCCGCGCCTCCCATTTCGCTTCTCCGAGTTTCGCGACGATGAAGCGCACCGCGCCGTCTAGCGCCTCGCGCGATGCGCGTCCGAGCGGCGTAGTGACGAAGCCTGCCGCGCCGGCCTCCATTTTTGCATTCGCCATCTTGACGTCGCCGCCGCTCGAGGTCGCCGTCCCGTGAGAAGTCGCGGACGCAACGACCTCGCTCGTCAGCGCATCGTAGACGCGCGTGTCGATACCGACTTGCGCGCGCAACACCGACGCACCGACGCTGAGCCCGGGGATCATTTTGAATGAGCTGTTCGTTCCGGTCTGGCTGTACGAGTACTCGCTGATTGCGCAGCGGACGAGATATTGCGCGCCGATGATCGAGCCGGTCTTGGCCGCCGTTTCCGCGTTCGCTTTGCCGCTGGCCCCGAGATCGTGTTCGGCGGCGATGTCGCCCATCGCCTTTCGCTCCAGGACGATGAAGCGGCCGGTCTTGGCGAGCTCGGTCGTGAGAACTTCCGTCAGGGCCATCGCGAAATCGGCGGGCGGCGGAATCTGAACCAATGTTGTGAAGGTGCCGCCGCCTCCGCCGGTTGGCTGGGCCATCGTCGTGGCGGACATCGACATGTCCATGATCGCCACGCGCTTCTTCAGTCCCGGCGGAGCGGCAGCCAACACCGGAGACGCAATCAAGATGAGCGCTGCAATTGTCTTCCGCATTCGGGAAAACCTCCCTCGGTTTCACGTACTGTGTTCCCTTCAGCCGCCAGGCGTTACAATGGCCGCCCTCACCGGACAACTTATGGTCGGCACCTCCGACGCGGTAATCCGTCCAGCGGACGGCTCGGCAGACGAGATTGCCGTCGAGCTCACGGACCGTTTCTGGAAACGGCTGTGCATTTTCGCCGCGCGCCGTCTGCGCGATCGCTTCGCGGCCGAGGATGTTGCGCAGGAGACGCTGCGGCGGGTGCTCGAGGCACTGCGGGAACATCGCGTCGAAAAGCTCGAAGCACTTCCTGCTTTCATTTTTCAGACGGCGCGAAACGTCTGCATGCATTACGGCCGGTCGGCTCGGCGGGAGGAGGGCGCGCTCGTTCGATTTCGTGGCGGTATGCAGGCGCAGAGCGGCGACGAATCCGATCCGCTCGTTGCTCTCGTCAGCGAGGCGCGGCGCGAGCAGGTCCGCGCGGCGCTCGAGCAAATGCCGGATGACGATCGCGATTTGCTGCGGATGCTCTACGTTGACGGGCTCAGGAGCACTGATATCGCGGGCCGGCTGGGCGTCGATCCGGGGACGCTTCGAGTTCGGAAACATCGCGCCTTGAGGCGTTTGTCAGAGATTCTCGGAAACGTTTCGTCATGAGCGGGAACTCATTCATCAGCGTGGATCAGATGGAATGCCGCTACTCGGAAGATGACGACGTTCTGCGACAGTACGTCGCGGGAAAACTATCCGGAGCGGCCGCTGAGGAATTCGAGGAGCACATGTTCGAGTGCGATCGGTGCGCCGAGGAAGTCGAGCGCGCGATGGAGCTGCGAGCGGTCATGCGCAAGCCGCAGCAACGTCGCATCTTCGTTCCGCTAGCGGCTGCCGCGATCGTGGCGGCGGTCGCGCTGAGTCTATGGCAGGCGCGTCCGCGCGAGAATCCGCTTGCACCACCGCCCCTGCGCGGCACGACATCCCGCGAAATCGTTGCGTCGGGCAGCGTCGTAAAAGGAATCTTCACTGCGTCGTGGAAACCGGTTCGCGACGCGCGCTCGTATCGCGTCCAGGTCTTCGATTCCATCGGAGAGCCGGTGACCTGGACCGAGACGAGCAAAACGACGTTCTCCGCGCCGATCGGATCTGCGCCGCGCGGCGAGACTAGCTACTGGAAAGTGCAGGCACTCGACGATGATCGCGTCGTGATTGCGAGCTCGGAGCTTCTGAAGATCGAGACGCGATGACCGCTCTCCTGGTTGTGCTCCTGGCGATTGCATCTCCGTCCGAGAGAATCGATTCAATACTGCAAAAGGCCTCGGAGTTGCGATCGCAGAAGGTGCGGCGCGCGGATCTCGCGATTCCGTTTCTCTTGCAGGCAGTCGAATTGTCGGCGGCGTCGGGCGACGCGAAACGCGAAGCGCACGCGTTGACAGAGCTCGGTGCCGCCTATGACAGCACGCACCAGGCCGAGCGAGGGTTCAACGCCTTTCGGCGCGGCCTCATGAAGGCGCGCGCATGTGGTGATCGCGAATCCGAGATGACTGCTCTTGCCGGTATCGGCGGAATGCACATCGAGCGTGGCGAGTACGCCGAAGGGCAGGCTTTCTTTCGAGCCGTCGTTGACTTCGCCACGCGATACAACGATCCCGCCTTTCACGTGCGTGGGCTGAACGGACTCGCTGCCATGGCAAATCGCCGCGGCCGCAGTGCCGAAGGTGAGCAGTACTCGCGCATGGCGCTGGGGGAGCTCGACGCAGGCGTTCGTCGAGGCGTGAAGTTTCAGACGCAGTCGTTTTTCTCGGTCCCCTTCAACCTCGGCAGAGCACTTGGGGAGCAGGGCGAATACGCTCAGGCATCGATTTATCTCGAGCGCGCACGAGCTGCTGCCGAGCGCGTCGGCATGATTACAGGCGTTTGGCATGTCCTTCAGGAAACGGGGGAGCTGTACCGATCGCAGGGAGATCTCAGCACGGCCGTGCGCTATTTCCAGCGTGCGCTGGCTGAAGCGAATCGCGTGGAGTCGCACGATCCGGAGGCCATCACGTTGCGCGCACTCGGCGCGGCGGCCGAAGCGCGTGGCGATTTCGACGCATCGCTCAATCACTATCAGGAAGCGTTGGCGATCTTCGAGAAAGCCGAGCATCTCGGCGAAGTGCCGCAGACCCTCACGATGATGAGTCGCGTGCAGTTCCGGTCGGGAGACCGCGCGGCCGCACGCGCGTCGCTCGATCGCGCGAAGGCCGTCCTTTCGAAAATGGATCAGCCGCTCGTGACATCGATGTATGGTCTCGAATCGGGGCGCCAGAAATTTGACTCCGGTGACTTGACCGGATCGGAGATGGAATACCTCTCCGCGCTGAATACGGCGCGGAACAACAATCTCGACAGCTACAGCGCCAGCGCGCTGCTCGGTCTCGCCGAGATCGCGCGCGCGCGTCGCAGTATCGATCTCGCGTTGCAGCGCTATGCCGGTGCGGCCGATGCCATCGATGCCACCCGCGCGAGGATCCCGTCGATCGAACAGCGCACGGCATTTGTTTCTGCGACGCATCGCATCTACGAGGGATGGGTCGACACGCTGCTCGACGCGCAGCACCCCGAGCAGGCGTTTCTAGTCCTGGAGCGCGAACGCAGCCGCAATCTGCTGGATGCGCTCGTTTCGCAAGTGATCGAACGGCCGGCCGAGGCGCGTGCGCTCAACGGTCTCATCTCGTCGTTGCAGATCGATCTGACCGCGCTCTCCCTCACGCCCGCCCGTCGCAAGCTTCTCCTCGGCCGCCTCGACGACGCGGAGCGCGAGCTCGACCTGCTGCAGATGCCGGCGAAAAAGCAGGCGCCCTTCCACGCCGATCTCGACGCGTTGCGGCGCACACTGCGAAGGGACGAGGCCTGGATCGAATACGCCGCGCGGCCTAACAGGGTCATCGCATTCCTCGTGACACCGCGGGGATTGCACGTCTCGCAGCACGCGGTCGGCTCGCTCGAGTCGCGTGTCGAATTCTTCAATGACTTGCTGAACAGCGCGAATTCAGAGGAAGCCGTTCGCGCGGGTGCCGCTCTCTCACGCGATCTTCTCGGCGATGTGCTGCCACAAGCGCGCTCGGCGCGGCGCCTGATCATCGGCGTGGCGGGCGAGCTGGCCGCGCTTCCGTTCGATGCGCTGCCTGATCTGCAGAATCCATCGAAGCCGTTGCTGGCGAGATACGAGATCGCGTACGCACCTTCGCTGGCGATGCTCGCGGAGGTTCGGGATCGTCGCGCCGCCGTTCCGCGGTACGATCTTCTCGGCGTCGCTCCACTCGCAAGCGGCACGATCGCAGCGGCGTTGCCTGTGTATCGCTCGGCTGCGCTGGCGCCGTTGCCGGGAAGCGGTCGCGAGGTCAGCGAAGTCGCGCGCCTCATGCGAGGTCGCACGGACGAGCTGCTCGGCGCATCGGCCACCGAAACCGCGTTCAAACATCTGAGGCTGCGCGACTACAAAGTGATCCATCTCGCGACACATGCGCTGCTCGATCCGCAATTTCCCTCGCGATCGGGCATCGTGTTCAGCCGCGGGTCGTCGAGCGACGACGGTTGGCTTCAGATGCGTGAGATTTATCAGCTGAATTTATCAGGACAATTAGTCGTCCTGAGCGCCTGTCAGACAGCGTTCGGCACGGTTTCAAGCGCCGAGGGCATGCACAGCCTCGCGAGGGCGTTTACATATGCCGGCGCGAATGCAGTCGTTGGCACGCTCTGGAAAGTGCAGGACCCCGCCGCCGCAAGCATCGTTCAAGACATGTACAGCGCAATCAGTCGTGGGCAATCGATATCGGCCGCCCTCCGGACAGCGCAACTCCAGGCAGCGGGACCGAATCCCTACCGCACTGCCCGCGACTGGGCGGGCTGGGTGGCGACCGGCGACGCTTCGGCGCGGCCCGATCTCCATCCACCGATTCTGCAGGCGCGCGCATTTCAAATGAACATTCTCGTTGCGGTCGCGGCGGTCCTTATCGGCGGATTTCTCGATCATCTCGCGACGCTCTACGCGTGTCGCGCATGCCCGAATGTCTTCGGCCGGCCGGTGACGGGCGCTGTTCCAGGCGCGAAGGTCATGCTGGTCGGACAGGCTCCCGGACCGCATGAAGTCGAGGATAGGCGGCCTTTCGCGTACACGGCGGGACAGCGTCTATTCAGTTGGTTCGAGAAGTTCGGCATCGATGAAGAGAAGTTTCGCGAGCGCATCCACATGTGCGCCGTCATCCGCTGCTTTCCGGGGCGGAATGCGAAGGGCGGCGGCGATCGCGTTCCGAATCCGACCGAGATCGCGAACTGCGGCGCGCATCTCGATCGCGAGATACGTCTTCTGCAACCGAGACTGGGGATCGCGGTGGGCACGCTCGCCGCGCAGGAGCTGATCGGAGAGTCGGAGCTGCGCAGCGTGGTCGGGCGGCTGCATCGCGCCGAGCGCGCCGGCGTCGCGTTCGATGTCGTCGTCCTTCCACATCCGTCCGGGCGATCGACGTGGCTGAACGACGCGAAGAATCGCGCCCTGCTCGAGAAAGCGCTCGCGCGGATTACGTCGCACCCGGCCTGGCGCGCTACTTTCCGGCTTCCGCGAACGCGGCGCGCGTGAGGTTCTCGTGACCGGTGGTGGTCACGACGACGTCATCTTCGATCCGGATCCCACCGAACTTGCGGAACTCGTCGACCTTGGGCCAGTTGATGTACTTCGCGTTGGGGCTTTTCTCGAGGTCCGCCAGCAGCGGCGCGATGAAGTACATCCCCGGCTCGACCGTGAAGACGTGCGTCGGTTCTACAGTTCGCGTGAGCCGCAGGTACGGGTGTCCCGGAGGCTTCGGAATGTTCGTGCCCGTCCGATCGGCCATGAATCCGGCCACGTCATGCACCTGCAGTCCGATGTAGTGGCCGACGCCGTGCGGAAAGAACACGCTGCTGATGGTTTTCTCGACGATGCCGCCGGCGTCGATGTCGCGCGTGAAGCGGAACTGCTCGAGCATCCGCGCCACCATGCGATGCGCGCTCATGTGCAGATCGGGATAGTTGATCTTCGGCTTGACGGCCGCGCAGAGCTCCTGCTGGCCGGCGTCGAACGCTTCGATCATCTGGCCGAATTCGTCATTGCGCTGCGCGTGCGTTCGCGTGATGTCAGACGCGTATCCATTCACGTTCGCGCCGGCGTCGATCAGAAACGAAAAGCGTCGCGACTCGTCGAGGCGGCGCCGCTCGTGCTGGACGTAGTGGAGCACGGCGGCGTTTTCGTTCATCCCGATGATGTTCGCGTACGGCAATTCCTCCTCGGTCGAATTCGCGGCGCGGAGATACTCGAGATGGATTTCGTATTCCGATGCACCGGATCGAAATGCGCGCTCGGCCGCGCGATGCGCGCGCGCTCCGATCTGATTTGCGCGACGCATACACTCGATTTCGTACTCCGTTTTCCAGGCGCGATCGAAATGCAGTTGATTGATCAGCGGGATCGGATTCAGCTCGCCGGCATAGTCGCCATCCGGCTCTCCAATGTACGCGAGCCGGCCGTTGCGCGGGAAATGCTGCTTGGCATCTGCCGGCGTCCCGATGACCTTGATATCGAAGTGATCGACCCAGTAGCCGGACGGCGTGTCGGCAGGCTTGTACCAGTAGTCGACCGGCTGAAAGTAGATGAGGCGTGGCTTCTGCCCGGGCGTGTAAACGACGAAGCAGTTCGGATTGTCGGTGATCGGGACCCAAGCCTTGAAATGCGGGTTGGGCTTGAACGGATAGAACATGTCGTCGAGAAACGCCATCCGAATCGCGCCGCTGAAGATGATGACGTGGTCGAATTCGCTCTCCGCCAGCGCACGATCGTGCCGCTGCCTCAGCGTCTGGACGTGCGTGGGGTAAAGGTCGGCAAGGCGATCACCCATCGCGCCATTATGGGGTCAGGCCTACCCTTTCCCCTCTTTTCTACATGACGTAGAAAAAAGGGGAAAGGGTAGGCCTGACCCCCAAAAGAAGCGCGCCGACCCGCTTGGGATTATCGGCGCGCCTCGTGTCGCTAGCGGCTGTTTTTCGCTTCTGCGTGAGTTATGCCAACCGGGAGCCCAAGAACTTGAGCAGTGGGTCGATCGACAGCATCCGCGCTTCGCCCCCCGCCGTCCGGAAGATCGAGTGCTGCCGATGACCGGCATCTCGAGCTCCGTTGTGTATGGAAACCGTTCGTCGTAAGTTGGCATGTGTCAACTGCTACATGTTTTATCGCAAGATCCCAACCAGCGGCGAGGAGCTTCCTGTCATCGGCCTTGGCACGTGGCAGACGTTCGGCCGCCCGACTCCCGCGCTGGTCGAAGTTCTGCGCCGCTTTTCCGCCGCCGGCGGACGCGTTATCGACACATCGCCGATGTACGGAAATGCCGAGAAGGTCGTCGGCGAGCTCAAGACCAACGTCGCGCAGCCGTTCCTTGCGACGAAGGTCTGGACGCGCGGACGCGAGAACGGAATCGAGCAGATGCAGCAGTCGCGGCGCCTTTTGCGAACGACGCAGATCGATTTGATGCAGATCCACAATCTGCTCGACTGGCAGACACACCTGCGCACGCTGCAGGAATGGAAATCCGCGTCGCATATCCGCTACATCGGCGTCACGCACTATCAGACCGGCGCGTTTCCGCAGCTCGCGGAGATCATGCGCACCGAGCCCATTGATTTCGTGCAGTTGCCGCTGTCGATCGAGCTACCCGACGCTGAGCGCACTTTGCTTCCGCTGGCGCAGACAAAAGGCATCGCGGTGATCGTCAATCGTCCGTTCGAGGCAGGTGCGTTGCTTCGCGCCGCGAAGCGAAAGCCGCTGCCTGCGTGGGCAGCAGAGTTCGATTCGACGAGCTGGAGTGAGTTGTTCCTGCGCTACGTCGTTTCGCATCCGGCCGTTACGTGCGTGATTCCGGCGACAGGAAACCCCGAACATCTCTCTGAGAATCTGCGAGCCGGCGAGGATCGCACGCTTACGATGGAAGAGCGCGTCCGTCTAAGGAAGCTCAGTGTCGGATCAGCTCGAAGTTGACGGCCAGTTCGTGCACCACTTCCACCGGCTTGCCATCCTGAATCATCGGTCGAAAGCGCCACTTTCGAATCGCGTCGATTGTGGCCTCGTCGAACATCGAGTTTTTCGCGTGATCGATGATCTGGACGTCGATTACCTGCCCCTTCTTGCCGATGATGTATCGCACGATGACCTGATCTTCGAGCTGCTCCTTCTTGGCCTTGTCGGGATAGATCGGATACTCCTGCTCGACCACTTTCAGCGGAAGTGACTGGTTCCGTTCGATGTGTACGCGGCCGTCCTGCGGAA
>WNFJ01706424.1_pt3 | contig 20592 bp, 21 predicted proteins | sample 5400461 | NCBI WGS metagenome assembly WNFJ01 (sample SAMN13153349, study PRJNA577476) | soil metagenome | isolation source: 115 cm saprolite on Douglas fir-dominated hillslope | place: USA:California | collected 2013-09-17
CCCGCCACTCACTTCGAGGTGAGGGAACGGCTTTCAGGCCGCCAACAGATGGCGCAGCACGTATTGCAGGATGCCGCCGTTCCTGAAGTAATCCAGCTCGTCCAGCGTATCGATGCGGCAGATCAGCGGGATGCGCCTGAGCCTGCCGTCGGCAGCGACGATTTCCGCCATCAGCCGCTGGTGCGGCTTGAGCTCGCCTTGCAGCCCGCGGATCGTGACCTGCTCGCTCCCCGTGAGGCCAAGCGATTGCCACGAGGTGCCTTCCTCGAACACCAGCGGCAATACGCCCATGCCGATCAGATTGGAGCGGTGGATGCGCTCGAACGATTGGGTGATGACGGCACGCACCCCCAAGAGATTGACCCCCTTGGCGGCCCAATCGCGCGAGGAACCGCTGCCGTATTCCTTGCCGGCGAAGACCACGAGCGGGACCTTCTCGCTCTTGTACCGCATCGCCGCGTCGTAGATCGACATCCGTTCCCGCGACGGATAGTGGATGGTAACGCCGCCTTCGACGCCGGGCACCATCTGGTTCTTGAGACGGATATTGGCGAAGGTCCCGCGCAACATCACCTCATGATTGCCGCGGCGGGTGCCGTATTGATTGAAAGATTGAAATCGAGCGGCTTGACCTTGTGGGCCAGGAGGTATTTGCCGGCCGGCGAATCGAGCTTGATCGAGCCCGCCGGCGAGATGTGGTCGGTGGTGATCGAGTCGAGAAACAGACCGAGCACGCGGGCGTCGACGATGTCGGTGACCGGCGCCGGCGAACGGCCCATGCCGACGAAATAGGGCGGGTTCTGGACATAGGTCGACTTCGCGTCCCAGCCATAGGTCAGCGCGCCCTTGACCCTGATCTTGCGCCAGAGCGCGTCGCCCTTGAACACGTCCCCATATTTCTTCGTAAACATCTGCTTGGTGATGTTCTTGCGCACAAACGCAGCGATCTCGCGGTTGCTCGGCCAAATGTCCTTGAGGAACACCTTCTTGCCCGCCTTGTCGGTGCCGAGCGGCGACCTGTTAAGATCGACCTGCATGGAGCCGGCGAGCGCATAGGCGACCACCAGCGGAGGCGAGGCGAGGTAGTTCGCCCGCACATCGGGATTGACCCGGGCCTCGAAGTTGCGATTGCCGGAAAGGACCGCGGCGTTCACTAAATCGTGATCGTTGATCGTCTTGGAAATTTCGGGCGCCAGCGGACCCGAATTGCCGATGCAGGTGGTGCAGCCGAACGCCACCAGGTTGAAGCCGAGCTTGTCGAGATCGGCCTGCAAGCCGGACTTGTTGAGATATTCGGCAACCACCTGCGAGCCGGGCGCAAGCGAGGTCTTGACCCAGGGCTTGACCGTCAAACCCTTGGCGGCGGCTTTGCGCGCCAGGAGCCCGGCCCCCATCATGACGCTCGGATTGGACGTGTTGGTGCACGACGTGATCGCCGCGATCACCACATCGCCGTGGCCCAGGTCATAGTTGCGGCCCGCGACCGGCAGCCGCTTGCCCATTTCGCCGCCCTTGCCGAATTCCTTGTCCAACGAGGTGGCAAAACCATGCTTCAGATCCTTCAGCGCGACGCGGTCCTGCGGACGCTTGGGTCCGGCGAGCGACGGCTCGATCTGCGACAATTCGAGCTTGAGAACATCGGTAAAGACCGGATCCGGCGTTGTCTTGGTGCGGTAGAGGCCCTGCGCCTTGGCATAGGCCGCCACCAGGGCGACGCGGTCACTGGAGCGGCCGGTGTCGCGCAAATATTGGAGCGTGTCGTCGTCGATCGGGAAGAACCCGCAGGTCGCGCCATATTCGGGCGACATGTTGCCGATGGTGGCGCGGTCCGCGATCGAGAGATTGGCGATGCCCACCCCGAAGAACTCGACGAACTTGGACACCACGCCGCGCTTGCGCAGCATCTGGGTGACGGTGAGCACGAGGTCGGTCGCGGTGACGCCTTCCTTGAGCTTGCCGGTCAGCTTGACCCCGATCACCTCGGGCAGAACCATCGAATAGGGCTGGCCGAGCATCGCGGCTTCCGCCTCGATGCCGCCGACGCCCCAACCCAGCACCGCCAGGCCGTTGACCATCGTGGTGTGGGAATCGGTTCCCACCAGCGTGTCCGGATAGGCCAGCTCGATCTGGACCGGCTTGCCGTCGATCTTGAGCTTCTCCTTCCTGGTCCACACCGTGCGCGCCAGGTATTCGAGATTGACCTGGTGGCAGATGCCGGTTCCGGGCGGAACGACGCGCAGATCCTCGAACGAGCGTTGCGCCCATTTGAGGAATTCATAACGTTCCTGGTTCTGCTTGTATTCTTCCTCGACGTTCTTCTTGAACGCAGCGCCGCTGCCGGCGAAATTCACGATGACCGAATGATCGATGACGAGATCGACCGGGACCAGCGGATTGATCTTCTTGGGATCGCCGCCCAGCTTCACCATGGCATCGCGGATGGCGGCAAGATCGACCACCGCCGGCACACCCGTGAAGTCCTGCATGAGGACACGCGCCGGACGAAAGGCGATCTCACGCTCCGAGGTCTTGGTCTTGAGCCACTGCGCCACCCCCTGCAGGTCTTCCTTGGTGACGGTGCGGCCGTCCTCGTTGCGCAGGAGATTTTCCAACAGCACCTTCAGCGAGAAGGGCAGGCGGGAAATTCCCTTCAAGCCGTTCTTTTCGGCCGCCGGGAGGCTGTAATAGGCGTAGGTCTTGGTCCCGACCTTGAGAGTCTTGCAGCACCTGAAGCTGTCGAGGGAGGTCATCTTGGTTTGGTCCCCATCCGACCGGATTGAAGCACGGTGCGGCACCATGATACCAGCACGCCCCTGTAATCGCCGGCGGCGATTTTCCGCGAGGGTTGCGCCAAAATAGGCCCGGATGGTTCCGGCTTATAAGTTCTTTTCTTGCAGTGTTCCAGATAATCAACACTCGCGGTCCTTAGATTCCGAAGTTCGTATCTGAACGTGTCGCGCGTGCTTGCGAACTGCGGTATCGGACCACTCGTGGCGGGGGGGCTTCTGATGCGCCTTTTGGGGTCGGATCTCGCCTGCTTCCGGGGCGGCCGCCAAGTCTTTACGGGGCTGGGCTTCACGGTCGGAGCGGGCGAAGCCTTGGTGGTGCTGGGCCCCAATGGGGTCGGCAAATCCTCTTTGTTGCGGCTGGTGGCCGGGCTGGTGGCGCACACCGGCGGCGCCCTGTCGCTCGAAGGCGGGGATCCGGAGCTCAGCATTGGGGAGCAAGCCCACTATCTGGGCCACCAGGATGCCCTCAAGCCGTCCCTAACGGTTGACGAGAATCTCATGTTTTGGTCGCGCTATTTGGGGAACGGCGAAGGGACGCAGGCCGCGCTCGCCGCGGTCGGCCTCGATGGCATCGCGCAGCTTCCGGCCGCCTATCTTTCGGCCGGCCAGCGGCGCCGCCTCTCGATCGCGCGGCTCATCGCCATCAAGCGACCGATCTGGCTGCTCGACGAGCCAACCTCCGCGCTCGACACCTCCGCCCAGGCCGACCTTGCCGGCTTCATGGGACAGCACCTCGCCGGCGGCGGGCTCATTCTGGCCGCCGCCCATGGCCCGATCGGGCTTAAAGCCGCCAAGGAGTTGAGATTGGGAGGCCCGCAAGCGAGCGCCCGCCCGCCGGGAGGATCGCGATGAGCCCGCTGGCGGCGCTCCTCGTCCGCGATTTCAGGCTCGCCATCCGGGTCGGCGGCGGCGCGTTGATCGGCGTGCTGTTCTTCCTGATCGTGGTCACCCTGGTGCCGTTCGCCATGGGCCCGGATCTGGCTCTGCTCGCGCGCGTCGGACCGGCCATACTGTGGCTGGGAGCGCTCTTGGCCAGCCTCCTGACCCTCGACCGCCTGCTGGCGATCGATCACGAGGATGGCTCGCTCGACCTCATTCTGACCGCCCGGGTGGCGCTCGAGCTCGCCGCCGCCGTCAAGGCGATCGCCCATTGGCTGACCACCGGCCTGCCGCTGGTGATAGCGACGCCGCTCCTGGGATTGCTCCTCAATCTGGAGCCCAAGGCGACCGGCGCGGTCGCCCTCACGCTGCTGGTCGGTACCCCGGCGCTGACCTTCATCGGCCTGGTCGGCGCCGCCATCACGGTGGCGCTGCGCCGCGGCGGCCTCTTGGTTGCGGTCCTGGTCTTGCCGCTGACGATCCCGGTCCTGATCTTCGGGGTGGCGGCATCGAACGCCGCCATCGTCGGCCCGGTGAGGTTCGGAACGCCGTTCAGCATTCTCTGCGGGCTGGCGCTGATGAGCATCGTGGTCGGCACATTCGCGGCCGCTGCGGCCCTACGACACGCCATGGATTGATAGGGCTGGATTGAAAGACTCGGGTCCCAAAGCCATGCTGTTGACACACCGGCATCCGATAGGCTGTGCACTCGGGAGCATCTCGCCATGGCCCTGATCGATCTCGCCAATCCGTCGCGCTTTCGCGCGCTGGCCGACAGCGTCCTGCCGTGGCTGGGCGCCGCGACCGTGGTGGCCTTCGCTTTCGGCCTCGAGCAGACCTATTTCGCGCCCGACGACTATCAACAAGGCGCCACCGTCAAGATCATGTTCATCCACGTGCCGGCCGCCTGGCTCTCGATGATGGCCTGGGGATTGATGAGCGCCGCGGCGCTCGGCACGCTGGTCTGGCGCCATCCGCTGGCCGACGTCGCCGCCAAGACGGCGGCCCCGATCGGTGCCGCGTTCACGCTGTTGTGCCTCGTCACCGGCTCGTTGTGGGGCCGCCCGATGTGGGGCACCTATTGGGTCTGGGACGCGCGGCTGACCTCCGAGCTGGTGCTGTTTCTGATGTATCTCGGCGTGATCGCGCTGTGGCGCACCATCGACGATCCGGGCCGCGCGGCGCGGGCAGCCGCAGTCCTCACCCTGGTCGGCGCGCTCGATCTGCCGATCATCAAATTCTCGGTCGACTGGTGGAACACGCTGCATCAGCCGGCCTCGGTGTTTCGCGTCGGCGGCTCGACCATCGATCCCACCCTGCTGACGCCGCTCCTCACCATGGCCATCGCCTTCACGTTCTTGTTTTACACCTTGCACCTTGCCGCCATGCGCAACGAGATCATGCGGCGGCGCGTGCGCACGCTGCTCATGATGCAGGCGGCGATTTGGGCCCGCACGCCGCCTTCATCGTGAGCGCCTACGGGTTCGCCATCCTGATCATCGGCGCCATGATCGGCTGGATCATGGTCGATCATCGGCGGCAAACGCGCAGACTCGCCGAGCTGGAGGCGCGCGGCGTGACGCGCCGATCGGAACGGACTACGAACTTTTCAGGAGAAAGCATGCCCCGGACTTGATCCGGGGTTGAATACGACAATATCTCCGCCCTGATCGTTTGGGGCGGGTGCCCTTCGGAGAGGCAACGTGGCTGCAGCTGAGGATACCGCAAAGGTCGGACGACGCCGGATGGTCGTGCTCATTCCGCTGGTCCTTTTTTTGGGCCTGGCGCTCTTGTTCGTCATCCGGCTCGGCGCCGGCGACGCCTCGCGAATTCCCTCCGCCCTGATCGGCCATCCGGCGCCGGCGACCAATCTGCCGCCGCTCGCCGGGCTGGCGCGTAACGGCACGCCGGTTCCGGGCCTCGACCCGGCGGCATTCCGGGGCGAGGTCTCGGTCCTCAATGTGTGGGCATCGTGGTGCGTGCCTTGCCACGACGAGGCCCCGCTGCTCATGCAGCTCGCGCAGGACAAGCGCATTCGCGTCGTCGGCATCAACTACAAGGACCAGGCCGAGAATGCGCGGCGATTTCTCGGCCGCTACGGCGACCCTTTCGCCGCCAACGGGGCCGACGAAAATGGCCGCGCCGCGATCGAGTGGGGTGTCTACGGCGTGCCGGAAACCTTCGTGGTCGGCCGCGACGCGCACATCGCCTTCAAGCTGATCGGTCCGATCACGCCTGAAAATCTCGATGCCGTGCTCAAGCCTGAAATCGAGAAAGCCATCGCGGCCGGCGGATAGCTGCGGGCCGGTAGCCCGGATGGAGCCATAAGGGCGTTTACGCCCGTCTTCGACGGGCTATGGCGAAATCCGGGGCTGGCGGTCCCGCATTGCGCTTCGCTCCATGCGGGCAATAGCGGGCTTACTTAGTGACCCGGTTCAGTGATCTGCGCCGGCTCTGCCTGCGCGGGTTCCGGCGCAGCGCATTTGTGCAGCAGCCGATACTGCAACGCGGCGAACAGGAAGGTCAGCGGCACCACGCCGAAGACCTTGAAGCTGACCCAGACATCCGTCGTCTGCGTGCGCCAGACGATCTCGTTGGCGAGCGCGAGCGCGAGGAAGAACAGCGCCCAGCGCAGCGTCAGCTTGCGCCAGCCTTCCTCGGTCAAATGGAAAACGGAATCGAACACGATTCCGAGCAGCGACTTGCCGAAGGCAAGCCCACCCAGCAATACGCCGCCGAACAGCACATAGATGATGGTCGGCTTGACCTTGATGAACAGCTCGTCATGCAGCACCAGCGTGAGGGTGCCGAACACCACGACCACGACCGCGGTGACCAGCGGCATGATCGGCAAATGCCTGGTCAGCGCATAGGAGACCGCGAGCGCGATCACGATTGCGGCCATGAACGCCGCCGTCGCGGCAAAAATGCCGAAGCGCGAATTGGCGGCAAAAAATACCAGCAGCGGCCCGAGGTCGAGCACGAGCTTGAGGGCCGGATTGAGCTTCGGCTTGCTGGTCAGCTTGCTGGTCATGGGGCGGGATCTAGCGCGATCTTGCCGACTTGTCATCGGGTACGACGATGGGTCGCAATGGCGGGTCACGGCAGCCCCGCGATCGCCCGTGCGAAATCCTTCGCCTCGAATGGCGCCAGATCGCCGATGCCTTCGCCGACCCCGATGAAATGCACCGGCAGCGGGTGCTTGGCCGCGATGGCGGCGAGAATTCCGCCGCGCGCGGTTCCGTCGAGCTTGGTCATGGCCAATCCGGTGACGCCGGCGATCTTGTGAAAGACCTCGACCTGCGACAACGCGTTCTGGCCGACGGTGGCGTCGAGCACGAGCAGAACCGCGTGCGGGGCGGCCGGATCGATCTTCTTCATCACCCGCACCACCTTGTGCAGTTCCTCCATGAGCACGGCCTTGTTCTGCAGGCGGCCGGCGGTGTCGACCAAGAGCACGTCGGCGCGCTCTCGGCGCGCGGTCTCGAACGCCTCGAAAGCCAAGCCGGCCGCATCGGCGCCGGGCGCCCGCGCCACCACGCTCGCCTGCGCGCGCTCGCCCCAGATCTTGAGCTGATCGATCGCGGCGGCCCGGAAAGTATCGCCGGCCGCGAGGATCACGTTACGGCCCTCGGCGCGAAACCGCGCCGCGAGCTTGCCGATGGTCGTGGTCTTGCCCGAGCCGTTGACGCCGACCACCAGGATGGTGAAAGGCCGCTCCGGGCCGACCACCAAAGGCTTCGCCACCGGCAGCAGCACCTTCTCGACCTCGGCCGCCAGGACGGCCTTGACCTCGTCGGCCGTGATCATCTTGTCGTAGCGCCCCTCCCCGATCGCCGCCGCGATCTTGCCCGCAAGCTCGACCCCGAGATCGGCGCGGATCAGCACCGCCTCGATCTCCCCGATCATGGCGGCATCGAGCTTGCGCTTGGCTGCGAGATCGAAAATGGCGCCGGTGATGGCCGTGGAGGTGCGCCGAAGCCCGCTATTGAGCCGCTGCCACCAATTCTGCTCTGCCATCGGCTGATCTTTCACGTGCTTTGTGAGGGTCGGATGGAAGAGCTGCCGCGCGGTTTCCCTACCCCAACCCGAAAGCGAGTGAAAGGGAGTGAACTAACGATACGCGCCGTGATAGCGGTTTCACGATGACACCGGAAGAGATGGTGGCTCGGCTGCTCTATCGCGATGCCCTGATGCTGGTGATCGACAAGCCGGCCGGCATGGCGGTGCATCGCGGCCCCAAGGGTGGCGAGAGCCTCGAGGACCATTTCGATGCGTTGCGCTTCGGGCTGCCGCGCGCGCCGGCGCTCGCGCACCGGCTTGACCGCGACACCTCCGGCTGCCTGGCGCTCGGCCGCCATCGCAAGGCGCTGGCCGAGCTCGGCCGGCTGTTCAAGAGCGGCTCGATCGGCAAGACCTATTGGGCGGTGGTCGAGGGCGGCCCGCAGGCGGATACCGGCCGGATCGAGCTTCCGCTCGGCCGCAAGGACATCGCGCGCGGCTGGTGGATGAAGCCCGATCCGGACGGACAGCCGGCAGCCACCGCATGGAAGGTCATGGGACGCTGTTCGCCTCCGGCCGGCGGTGCGAACGTGACTGCAAATTTGACTTGGCTGGCCCTTGAGCCGCTGACCGGCCGCACCCATCAGCTGCGGGTCCACTGCGCCGCCATGGGCTGGTCGATTGTGGGCGATCCGATCTACGGCAAAACACCAAGCGCGCAAGCGCCAGGCGCGGAAGCGCCAGGATTGCAGCTCCATGCCCGGGAAATCGTGGTGCCGCTCTATCGCAAGCGCGAGCCGATTCGGGTGACCGCGCCGGTGCCTCCCCACATGGGGGAGCGGCTTAAGGCGTGTGGATGGACCGGGGAGACGCTCGCCCCGATCGCTTAGGAGCATTTTTCAGGAAAAGCCTGCCCCCGCGAAGGCCGAGGGGGCCTGCCCCATACTGGCTGCTGGTTGCTGGTTGCTGGTTGCCGGGCTGCCTTCAGCGCGTCGAACCGCGTGCGACCTCGCTGTATTGAGCCTTGAAAAGATCGTGGAGACACCACTCGGCAAGCTCCATGCCGGTCGCGAACCAGATATTTCCCGCCTTCTTCATATGCTGAATTATCCCCCGCAGAGCCAAGGTGCGGCCGGGCCGACCGATAATATAGGGATGGAGCGTGAACGGGATATAACCCGGGCGCTTGCCGGCCTCTTCATAGAGCTCGTCGAAATAGGCTTTCCAGGTTTCCAGCCCGTGATACGGGTTGCCGTATTCGCCATGGCGGTGGCCGAAAAGGGTACCGTCGCCAAACGGCTGCCGCGGCAGTTCGACCATCACCTTGCCATTCATTTCCCAAAGGAATGGCAACTCTGCGTGAAAGCAATTACTGTTCCAGACGAAATCGTGTTCGATCAGAAGCTCAAGGGTGTTCGTGCTCTGCGTGCACGAGCGCCAGCCATAGGGACGCCTCCCGGTGCGGCTTTGGATCATCGCGATGGTCTTCTTCATCACTTCGGACTCTTGCTCGCGGGTCAAGTAGCGGGCAATCTCGTGATGGTATCCGTGGCCTTCCACCACATGGCCGTGGTCGAGGATTGCCTTGACGGCTTGCGGAAAGCGCTCCGCGATAGCGCCGCAGGTCAAGAAGGTCGCCCTTATATTCTCCTCCTTCAGAATCCGCAGCAGCCGATAGATCGCATGGTGAGGGCCGTATTCGCCCTGACTCCACATTTCGTAATTGAGATAGCCGTTCTTGTCCGGCTTGACATCCTCGCCACCCTGAAAATCGAAAGTCAGCACGACGGCGGCCCGCTCTCCGCGTGGCCAGCGGATCAAATCGTCGTAGTGGTATTCCTTGAGCATTGTATGCCTCACGATGTTAGCGGCCCGGAATTCCGAATCTTTTTCACCAACCCATCTGCGACTGGATCACTCTATGTTAAGCCGGAATCACAATGTTTGGTATACTAGGTCGGGCCTGGTCTGAAAAGCCGGTACGCGTGCCATCCTTGAGCCGGATGCGACCTTTTGCTAACCGTGTTGCCGGCGCGAACACGCGCGAAAGAGGAAACCAGATGGGCCTGCTGCCACGAATGCTTTGGACGCTCGCGGCGCTTGCCGTCATGCTCGGGTTCACGCCAGGGCTTCGCGCCGACGCGGTTTCCGATTTCTATCGCGGCAAGACGCTCCGCGTGCTCGTCGGCTACGGCGAGGGCGGCGGCTACGACATCTATGGCCGGCTCTTTGCCGAGTTCCTCGGCCGGCACCTCCCAGGCAACCCGACGATCGTCGCGCAGAACATGCCGGGGGCCGGCAGCTTCAAGGCCGTCAGCTACCTTTACGAAGTCGCCCCGAAGGACGGGACCTATTTCGGCAGCGTCGCGCAGACGCTGGCGGTCGATGCGGCAACCGACGAGAAGAACACCGTCGATGCCACCAAGCTTCCTTATCTCGGCCGCTTCACCACCAACATCGATGTCGGGGTCGCGCCCAAGCGGGCCGGCATCAAGTCGTTCGAGGATGCGCGCCAGCGCGAGATCGTCATCGGCACCAGCGGCGGCGGCTCGACCACGGTTGTCTACCCGCTGGCGCTCAATGCCTATGGCGGGGCGAAGTTCAAGCTGGTGAAAGGCTACAAAGGAACCAATGAGATCATGCTCGCGGCCGAGCGCGGCGAGGTCGACGTGGTGGCGGCGGTCGGGATTCCCGGGCTGCTGGCCGCCCACCCCGACTGGCTGAAGGGCGAGGCGACGATCCTCTATCAGAATGCGCTCAAGCGCCATCCGTTGCTGCCGCAGGTGCCGACCCTGCCCGAGCTCGCCCTCAACGACGAAGGTCGCGCCGTGCTGCGCGTGATCGCCGGCACCGCCGAGATCGGGCGCTCGATCCTGAGCACGCCCGGCGTGCCGGCGGAACGGCTCGCGGCGCTGCGCACCGCGTTTCAGGAGATGCTCAAGGATCCCGAATTCCTGGCCGCCTGCGCCAACCGCAACGTCACGATCGAGCCGGCAAAGGGCGAGGAGATGGACGCCATCACCCGCGACACGATGCGCATGCCGAAAGCGATGGCCGAAACCGTCGGCAAGCTCTTCAAGGAATAGGACCCGGCAATGCGGTCGCGGCCCGGCCGGTCATCCGCGCCCCCAGCGCGCCGGCGTGACCCCACTCCCTCGATCGTTCCCGCAGCCGGGGGTTGTCGATGTCGCAACGGGTCGCTTGTTAGCTTGTTAACAACAGGAAAAAGAACAAGCGGTGGGGCAACCCTAGGACGCATCATCCGGCTTGCCGCGGTCCTTGGGGGATTCGCCTTCGAGCATGTGGAGGCGCTGCTCGAAATCCTTCGTCATCTGGTTCTCCCCTTGTTGGGCATCCAAAGCCGCTCGCGGCGGCGGATCGCGGGCATGAAAAAACCCCGGCGCGGTTTCCCGCAGCGCAACCCCCACCCTAACCCTCCCCCGCGTGCGGGGGAGGGAACGGGAGGGGGCTTGCGCACGCATGAAAAAACCGATCTCGGGCAGGCCCGAGATCGGCGCACACTTCGTGAGTTTCAATTTCCCGAATACATCGTTTCGGTGATTTGTGCAAGGGCCTGCCAAACCGAAATTCAACACGCTTCGCGCGGTGCCGCAACGCGCGCAGCACGGCCCGTCATGTAGGTTGCCACCCCTCGGAATTGATCGATTGATCGGGCCCGCGCGAGAGCGCTGCGTAAATTACCCCTCGGGAATTGACAAGCGTCAAGGCGCCGCGGCGCCTCCGGTTCTATAGTCAGGTTCGTGCCAAATTGATTCCGCGTCAGAGGACGGCGCTGGCATCAGGGGATGCGCAATCATGAGCGACGATCGATCGATCATCGAAACCTGCCGACGACAATTTCTCAAGACGCTGGCCGTGACGTCCGCGGCGATACCGTTACGGTCTGCCCTGACGGCGGTGCCCCCCGCCGCCGCAGTCGCGGTCACGACCGGCTCGAGCGCCGCATCGGCGCAGCAGGCAGGCGCGCCTCCCGACGGTTATCAATATTTCGGCATCGAGGAGGCAGCGTTCGTCGAGGCCATGGTGGACACGATGTGTCCTGCCGATGATCTGACCCCGGCCGGGACGGCCTGCGGCCTTGCGACTTACTTCGATCGCCAGCTCGCCGGCGGGTTCGGCAACGGCGAGCGGCTCTACATGGACGGACCCTGGCAAGCGGGCAAGCCGCAGCAGGGCTATCAGCTTCCATTCGATCCAAGGTCCTTTTTCAGCGCGGGCGTCGTTGCCGCTCAGGCCGCCTGCCAACATGCAAACGGTAAAAGATTCGAGGCTCTTGCGGCGGCGGATCGCGACTCGTTTCTGCGCGCGCTCGGCGAAGGTAGGGTCACCGACGAGCGTGTGCCGCTCGCGCAATGGTTCAACGAGTTTGTCGTTCCGCTGTTCGAGCAGGCCTGCTTCGCCGACCCGATCTATGGCGGCAACCGCGGCAAGGTGTTCTGGAAAATTTCTACACGCTCGACGTGAAGCAATACCGCGGCAAGCCGTATCCCGGCGCGCAGCAACCGAGATCGATTCAGGACTTCAGCTGAGCGAGGCACGCCATGGCGAGGCAACTTCCGAAGCGAACGGTGGTGATGATCGGCGGCGGCTTCACGTCCGCCCTGGCGGCACGGCAGCTGGCACCCAAGGGCGTCGATATCGTCGTGCTCGAGCGAGGTGTCGATCGCGCCCGCACGGCGGTCGACGAGATACCGAGCCAGCGCGATGAGCTGCGGTGGGAGATCCGTCACGAGAATGCGCAGAACCTCGCGCGCGAGACCTATACGGTGCGCTATGGTTCGACAGAGACGGCGTTGCCGGCGCGCCGATTGGAAGCGTTCATTCCGGGCGAGGGCGTCGGCGGCGCGGCCAATCATTGGAACGGACAGACTTGGCGCTGGGCCGAATACGATCCCATCCTGCGCACGCACCTTGAGAATCGCTACGGCAGAAACGCGATTCCCTCCGACCTGATCGTTCAGGATTGGGGCGTCACCTACGCCGAGCTCGAAGGCTACCACGACCTGTGGGAAAAGCTGTTCGGCATCGCCGGAAAGGCCGGCAACCTGCGTGGAAACATTCAGGCCGGCGGCAACCCGTTCGAGGCGCCGCGCCAGAACGAGTATCCGCAGCCGCCGTTGGAGGTTCTGGAGGCCGGCGTCATCTTCGACGACGCCGCCAAGAAGCTCGGTTACAAGCCGTTTCCGCTGCCGGCAGCGAACTCGCCGAATGCCTACACGAACCCCGACGGAATGAAGCTGGCACAGTGCCAATATTGCGGCCACTGCGAGCGCTTCATCTGCGAGGCAAATGCCAAGGCCAGCCCGCAGCTGCTGCTGTATCCTTTGCTCGCGACGCGCAAAAATCTCGAGTTGCGCACGCAGGTCCAGGTGGTCGGCCTCGACTACGACAAGGGCACGAAGAAGGCCACCGCCGTCCGCTACATCGACCTGATCACGGGCGAGGAGTGCGTTCAGCCGACCGATGTCGTCGTCTGACCAACACGAAGCTTCTCCTCATGAGCGGCATTGGCGCGCCGTACGATCCGCAGACCCGCCGCGGCGTCGTGGGCAAGAACTTTTGTCATCAGACCATGTCCGGCGTGACCGTCTTCATCCCAGATCGCTGGATCAATCCGTTTCTGGCGAGCGGCTCGTCGCAAAACGTCGCGGACGAGTGGAACAACGATAATTTCGACCACTCCGGCCTCGGCTTCCATGGCGGCGGCTATATCTATTCCAACGTCACCAATGGCCGTCCGATTGCGTCCCGGCTGCTGCCGCCCGGGACGCCGCGGTGGGGCAGCGCGTGGAAGAAGGCCAGTGCGGACTGGTACGCGCACGCGTTCACGATCAGCGTGCATGGAAGCTGCTACGGACACCCGGAGAATTATCTCAGCCTCGACCCGACGTATCGAGACGCGTTCGGGCAGCCGCTTGTCCGGATAACCTTCGATTTCCGCGACAACGAGCTCAAGATGAGCGCGTTTCTTACCCTGAAGGCGGCGGAGCTTGCCCGCGCCACCGGCGCCACGATCGTCGGGCCCGCGGTGCCGCGAACAGGCCCCTACGACGTGCGCGTCTATCAGACGACGCACGTCACCGGCGGCACGCCGATGGGCACGGACCCCGCTACCAGCGTGGTCTCGCCGCATCTCCAGCACTGGGATGCAGAGAACCTGTTCGTCGTCGGCGCGTCGGTCTATCCGCAGAACTCAGGCTACAACCCGACCGGACCGCTCGGCGCGCTCGCGCTCCGGCTCGGCGATGACCTTGCGGCATACGTCGAACGTCCCCGCCATCTCTGACCGGAAACCGTCATGGAAACTGGAGCGATGCGTTCTCCGCCCGTACGCCAAACATGGTGCCTGGTTGCCGCCATGCTTCTTTCCGCCTACGGCGGTTTCCGGGCGCAGGCCGATCCGGTAACGGACGGCAAGACGGCGTTCGCGGCCTGTGCGGCCTGCCACAACGTCGAGGGTGAGGATGTCCTGGGCCCGCATCTCAACGGCGTCATCGGGCGTAAGGCCGGTTCGGTGCCCGGCTTCAACTACAGTCCCGCGATGAAGAAGGCTGACATCGTGTGGGACGCGCAGACACTCGACCAATTTCTTGCCAATCCGCAGCAGGCGGTCCCCGGCAACCGCATGCCGTTTTCGGGGGTTCCGGATGCGACAACGCGTGCAGACATCGCCGCCTACCTCGCGGCGCTGCGCTGAGCCGGCGAGAGAGTGCGCGGAACAAGCGGCATGTTCCGGGAACGTCGCCGCCGGTAGCACGGTCTCGAAATAGAGGGCTCGCCGATGTCGATTGTCTCCGCCCCGAGGCATCAGGGGTAGGGAGGATAGTCATGCGATCGTCTCAAAGCGTTGCGGCGAGCATCGCATTCTCGGTGCTGATGGCGGCAAGCGCGACCTGCGCCGGTGCCGAAGACAAGCCGCTCGGCGTTCGGTTGGTCGATCAGATGAACGCGCTTTATGGCGCGCATCCGAGCGTTCGCGCGAACCATGCCACGGGCGCCGTCTTCGAAGGCATGTTCACGCCGGCGCAAGGCGCCGATGCGCTCAGCTCGGCTGTCTTTCTCCAAGGTGCGCCCACACCGGTGGTCATTCGTTTTTCCAATTCGGGCGGCGTGCCGGACGCGCCCGACACCGACCCGTCGATCGGCGGTGTCCGCGGCATGGCGATCAAGTTTGGTTTCTCGAATGGGGGTGAGGCCGACATGGTCTGCATATCGGCAAACGGGTTTCCGGTGGCGACCGGCGAGGATTTTCTAGCCATGCTACAGGCCGTCGGCGCAAGCGCTCCCGACGTGCCCAAGCCGACGCCGGTCGACAAATTCTTGTCGACCCATCCGGCCGCACTCGCTTTTGTCACGACGCCGCGCCCGGTGGCGGTCAGCTACGGCACGCAGCCTTTCTTCGGCGTCAATGCGTTCAAGTTCACCAATGCGCAAGGGACGAGCAGGTTCGGCCGCTACCGCATCGTGCCCGAGGGCGGGCCCGTCTATGTGAGCGACGAGGAGGCGGCGAAGCGTCCTCCGAATGCGTTGGCCGAAAATCTACGGGCATCGCTCGAAAAAGGACCGGTCAAGTTCCGCCTGCTGGTGCAGGTTGCCGCCGCCGATGATTCGATCACGGATGCCACGAAGGTCTGGCCGGACAGCCGGCCGACGGTGGAGCTCGGCGAAATCGCGGTCATCAAGGCGTTGGACACGAAGGCGGTCGAGAACGGGTTGCTGTTCTTGCCAACCAATGTGACGCGCGGCATTGATGCCTCGGGTGACCCGATCATCAACACGCGTACCGAAGCCTACGCGGAATCGTTCGGCCGCCGTACCAAATAGATCGCCCGACAATTACCGGATCGACGCCTGCGCGGGAAAGGTTTCGCCGTGCACGATCCTCCCCTGCAGCTGTGGCTCGCCCACTTTATCGGCGGTAAACCCGTCGACGAGGCGCCGCACAAAACGTGCCCCCTGCCACGAGGCCGGGGTGAAGGCGCACGACTGGGCGTTTACGCGATGGACACGCTGAAGACCGCGATGCAAGATGCATCGCGCTCCAGGCATGTCCGCATTTGGGGTAGACCGGATGATCCAGCACGCACGTCACCTTGGCTGCAAAACAGCAGTCGAATCCAGTTGACACCCGCTGTCTGCTGCAAGGAATGGGAGGTTGGAATGGCACATTGGAAACCATTGACTGGAACCGAACCATGATGGTTGGCGCAAGGGAAAAAGCCCGGCGCCATTCACCGGCAATCAGGCCGCTCAACCCAGTCTCGGACTGAGTCCAAGCGTCACAGCGCCACGCGAGACCCATCATGCCACACTATTATTTTCACCTCACCAATGGCAAACAAGTACTAAACAATCACAAAGGCATTGACTTGCCGGGCAATGCCGCCGCTCGCGATGATGCGTTGGCGCTCGCGCGCGACCTCAAACACGGCGCAGCTATGCCGGGCTGGGACTGGACCGGCTGGTTCGTCGCGATCATCGATCAGCACGGAAGCAAGGTAGACGAGGTGCCGATCGCGGATGTTTGATTCTTTAGCGGTCGCAAAAGCGGAGGCGGACATGCGTGAGCTGACAAAGGTCTGCTTATGGGCACGGAAGGGACCTGCCCGACGCGCCGACCAATGTCCGCAGTTCGGGGGTAAATCGGACACAGCGCGCACGCCGACTCTGGGCCGTTTTTGACCCAGACATTGAGCAGGCGGGATCTGCAGTACCGATGAGTTTGGTTGGCGCCTTTGGGCTCACCCCCGTTTGATGTCCGCCAACCCTTGGCCGACTTCGCCGTCTCGTCAGCGATGAGCTTGCCGAAGTCGGCGGGCGCGCCCGCGAGGACCATGCCGCGGCGTCACGGTGCCGCTGCCGCTAATCGGCCTAGCCGACGAGGCGATCGAATAGGACCGTCTTTTCCGGTATAGCTAAATCGATACAGCCTTTGCGGGCCTTATCCAAAAACGGGCCGATGCGCTCCTGGTCAGCAGCAGTCCGCTGTTCTTCGAGCGTCGCGTCGCGCGGCGAGCGCGAAGGCGTGATTTGCGTCCTCGCCGTCGTCCGCGACGCTCACCGGCATCGCAGCTAGGCGCGCGCCGGGATTCGCTTGCCAGCGAGCACGGTTGCGATCGGAAAGAGCCGCTGGCGGCCGACGCGCGTGCCCTTGTAGTTATCGAGGAACTCGAACGTGCCTTCCCGCAGCTCCATGATCGTCACGTCGGCCGGCGCCCCCACGTTGAGCGTGCCGCGGTTATCGAAAGACGGGAAGACGCGCGCTGCATTGACGGTCGCGCACGCGACGACCTGGCTAAGCGGCATCCCGAACATGATGAACTTCGATATGACGTTCGGGAAGTCGACAACGCCGGTGGTCTTCGACATGACGTTCCAATCCGTTGAGAAAGTATCGGGCCAGAAACCCTGCTTTACCGCGCGCTCCACGGTGGGCCAGTCGAAATGATCGGCGACCCCGTTGCCGAAGTCGAAAATGACGCCGCGGCGACGGGCGGCCGCCACGTCCGGGAACAGTCGGCCCTGGTCGTCGAGGATGCCGTTCGGCGCCGGCGCGTACATATGGGTGACGATATCGCCGCGCTTGAGCAGCGGCAGGATGGCGCGCATCGGCGAGACCGTCTGGCCGATGTGGATCATGACCGGCAGATTGAAGGGGGCGGCCGCCTCCTGCGCGCGCCGCAGCGCTTCCAGATCGTTGGCGCTGGCCACGTTTTCCGACAGCCGCGCCTTGACGCCGACGACGACGTCACGATGGCGTGCGATCGCCCCTTGCGCCAAGGCCACGTTGGCGGCGTTGATGTCGTGCAACTCGCCGCCCGGAGCGACGCCGGTGCGCGCAATATTCACCAGGGCGCGGCCGATTTGCGGCGCTTCCCGCGCGACGGCGGCGACCTGATCGATGTTGTCGGCGCCGCCCGAGCCGGCATCGACCCAGCCGGTTACGCCGTCCTGCAGGGCCAATTGCGGCCCTTCCTTGCTACGGCCGGCATGGGTGTGGATGTCGATCAGGCCAGGGGCGACGATCCTGCCGCGCGCATCGATCGTTTCTTTGGCGTCGCCCGCGATGTTGGCGTCGACCGCCGCGATCTTGCCGCCGACGATCGCAACGTCGCGGATCGCATCGAGCCCGACCGAGGGATCGATGACGAGCCCGCCTTTGACGATCAGATCATAGGTCGCCGCAAGCACATTCGGGACCCGGGCGAATATCGCAGCACCGGCTGCGGCTGCGGATACGAATTGGCGCCTATTCATCATGGTCCTCCCGCTTCGTTTGGAATCATTGCGTCGTCAGCCACCCGCCGGCGCGGCGAGTACCTAGCTCGTTGGCACTGAAAGCTAGCACACTCGCCCGAGGTCGCGCAGGCAGAAATCCTGCCGTCTAACCACGGGCCGGATGTCTGCTCGCCGTCTAAGCCGACGCAGGCCGATGCGCCCGGAGGAAGGAATGTATTTGGCGCACCGCCAGGGGTATCCGCTCCTTCGGCTCCTTCCACGGAAACATGCTCACTTCGGCCTTCGGCGCGAGCATCGCGGCCTCCATGGCGACGGCGCACGGATGCGCCGGGATATCATCCGGCAGCATCAGGACGGGCGTCTGGCAACTGCGCACGAAATCGCGCGTTACGGTCAAAACGAAATCGGGGTTGGTGCGGTTCCGACAGATTGGCGACGACCGGCTGCATCAACGCCGAACCGCTAGGCTGCCGATCCAGGGCGTCCTAGTTTGCAGTCATTCAAGAGGCGGTCCGGTTTCGCGCCGGCCGGCCGCCCGCAGGGCGCGCGCGCGCAACCACATCGCGGAACCACATCATGGTCAACATCAAGGTCAACGGGACCCCGCATCAATTCGATGTCGAGGGCGATACCCCGCTTCTCTGGGTCTTGCGAGAGGAGATCGGGCTGACGGGAACGAAATTCGGCTGCGGCATCGCCGCGTGCGGCGCCTGCACCGTGCACGTCAACGGACAGGCCATGCGCTCCTGCTCGGTGCAGATCAGCAGCGTCGAGGGCGCCGAGATCACCACCATCGAGGGGCTCTCACCCGACAGCATGCATCCGGTGCAGCAGGCGTGGCTGAGCGAGCAAGTGCCACAGTGCGGTTACTGCCAGTCCGGCCAGATCATGGCGACGGCGGCCTATCTCAAGACCAATCCGAACCCGACCGACGCCGAGATCGACGCAAACCTCACCAACATCTGCCGTTGCGGCACTTACGAGCGGCTCCGCCGCGCGCTGCATCGCGCTGCAGCTCTGATGCGCACGTGAGAAGGAGGGCACCACAATGACCGATACAACTATCTCCCGTCGCGCCTTCATCACCACCCGGCGTTGGCATCGGTGGTCCCGCCGAGGCGGCGAGCCTGAGTGCGCGTCCCTGGGGCGATGATGCGAAACGCTATCCCGGCGAGGTCAACGCCTGGGTCGTGATCGAGCCCGACGACACCGTGATCATCCGCTACGGCCGTGCCGAGATGGGGCAAGGGAGCTTCACCGCCCTGCCGCAAATTCTCACCGAAGAGCTCGAATGCGATTGGGCCTTCGTCAAGCCGGAATACGCTTCGGCCAACCGCAATCTCAAGGAGAACAAGGTCTACGGGAGCCTCAGCACCGGCGGCAGCCGCGCGGTGCGCGAGACCGGCGAGCTGGTCCAGCAGGCCGGCGCAAGCGCTCGCGAACGCCTGATCGCTGCCGCCGCGAAGCGCTGGAACGTGCCCGCGTCCGAGTGCGCGGCAGCCATGAGCAAGGTCACGCACAGGCCGACCGGCCGCATGTTCCGGTTTGGCGAGCTGGCGGTAGAGGCGGCCGCGATCAAGCTCGACAAGGAGCCGGCGCTCAAGCGGCCGGATCAGTACAAGTTCATCGGCCGGCGGCTCGCGCGATTGGACGTGCCCCTTAAGATCAACGGTTCAGCGAAATACGGCATCGATTTGGATGTACCGGGCATGGCGCGGGCCGCGATCATCAAATGCCCGGTATTCGGTGGCACCGTGAAATCGGTCGACGAAGGCGCGGTCGCCTCCCGCCGCGGCGTCCTTGCGGTGGTCAAGCTCAAGGACGCGGTCGCGGTCGTGGCGGACCGTTACTTCCGCGCCCAGGCTGCCCTCAATGCGCTGCCGATCGAGTGGGAGATCGGCGCTGCCGGCATCACCAACAGCGTGCAGTTCCGCAAGGAGTACCTCGATGCCCTCGACCAGAAGGGCAGGGAAGCGCGTCACGACGGCAACGTTGATGCCGCCATGCCGACGGCCGCCAAGGTGATCGAGGCGACCTACGACGTGCCGATCATCGCGCACGCGCCCATGGAGCCGCTCAACGCCATCGCGCATGTGCAAGCGGATCGTGTCGACGTTTGGGTCGGCACACAGAACGCCGACNGCCGACCTCGCGCTGACGTTTGCGGCGCAGGCCTCCGGCGTGAAGCCGGAGAACATCTACGTCCACAACACGTTCTCCGGCGGCGGCTTCGGCCGGCGGTTGGGTCCTGACGAAGTTGCCCAAGCGGTTGCGGTCTCCAAAGCGGTCGGCAAGCCGGTGAAGCTGATCTGGACGCGCGAGGAGGAAATTCGCCAGGGCCGTTACCGCACGCAGGCCGCGATCCGCTTCAAGGCCGCCTTTGCGGCCGACGGAACGCCGATTGCGCTCGACATGCGCAACTCGGCGGGCAGCTCGAACCCGGGCGCCGTGCGTGACGGCCTCGACCCGCAGACGATGCAAGGCTTGATCAACACAGCCTATAAATTGCCGAACTACCGCATCGTCTCGATCCTCAAGAACACGCACGTGCCGCTTGGGCCCTGGCGCGCGCCCGGCCACTCCCAGAACGTGTTCTTCATGGAAAGCTTCATCGACGAAATGGCGCACGCGACCGGCAAAGACCCGGTGGCGCTGCGGCGGG
>WNFJ01681746.1_pt3 | contig 20583 bp, 16 predicted proteins | sample 5400461 | NCBI WGS metagenome assembly WNFJ01 (sample SAMN13153349, study PRJNA577476) | soil metagenome | isolation source: 115 cm saprolite on Douglas fir-dominated hillslope | place: USA:California | collected 2013-09-17
ACAACGCAGGCCGGCCGACAACTCAGCTAGAACCTATTCGGCCTCGGTTTCGATCAATTGTTTCTTGTGTTTTGCAGGCCGTTTCCGCTTGTCGGGAATCACGCGCGTAACGGCGGGCGCGATTCCAGAATTCCGCGCCGCTCGCCGCGCTTCCGTTCCCTTGTCTAAAATTCTTTTGCGTTTTTTCATCCCGGCCTTAAGCCGGGATTCTAGCGGATTTAGAAATTGAAGGATACCTGCAAGTCGATGCGACGATTGGCTGTCGAAGAAGAGTACGGCCCACCCGCAAGTCCGTTGGCCTGGCCGAAGAGCGGCGAACTCAAGTTTCCGATCGGCGTGGCGAGATTGACGTTGTTAAAAATGTTCCGGCCGGAAACGCTGAATGTCAAATTATAGCGATTGTTCGAAGGATTGCCGCCAAACATCCCGCCGCCGCGATCTCCGCCACCACCGCCACCTCGTGGCCCTGGGCCGCCGGGGCCACGTCCAAACGTGCCGGCACCAGGTCCACCACCGGCTGCCACTGGTTCCTTTTTCGCGCCGAAACCAAATGTCTTGCTCAGGCGCACATTCAGCGTGAAGCGCCCCGTGCTCGTCAGAGAATCGATGGGAACGATGGTTTCGCCCAACTGGGGAATGAGATCAAATGAACCGTATTTATTGCTCACCACGTTTTGCGAAAGAGACTGACTGGTGGCGAAAGCCGGACGATCGTTGAAGATTGAGTCGCCATTCAAGTCCTTCCCGGTGGTGATATTAAACGGAACACCGGATTGGGCGACGAGGAAGGGACTCAACCGGAAGTTGTGAGGCAAACCGACGGTACCGCCGAAAAAGAGGCGGTGGCGAACGTCAAACGGGGCGCGGCCGTAATCGAGACTGATGTCGTTGCGCGTCGAGGGAAAACTGCCCGCGCCGGAAGTATCGCTGTTGGCATAGTTCAAGGTGTAGTAGCCAAAGAGGGAAAGCTTCGTGCCCATCCGAATGCTGCTGTTGATGATCAGCTGGTTCTGTTTGAAGATGCCCTCGGACTGGTATTGGTAAACGTTGTCGGCGTTGCCGAGCGGATGTGGCGAGGTCGCAGGATCGCAAGGCAACGTCGTGCAAATCGGGGCGTTGATGTTCTCGGTGAAGAACTGGTGGACGGCGCGGGATGTCAGATAGGTAACCGAGAGATTGGCGACCTTCGAGAGCTGGCGCTCGAGAGTCACGCCAGTTTGCATGGTGTAGGGCGTGCGGAGACTCGGATTTGGTCGATAAAGCGTCGGGGCAACGTTGCTCATTTGCTGGAGAGCCGAAGGGGGCGGCGTATTGTTCAAATAAAATTGCGGGTTGGCGACGACGAATTGCTGCTGCGTGACGTTGTTCAGACGCTCCTGCTGAAGCACGAGGTCGTAGCCAAAACGGTCGTAAAAGATGCCAAAGCCCAGGCGGAGGACGGTCTTGGGCGATTTTTTCCCGCTTCCATCGAGGCCCCAAGCGAAGCCGAGACGCGGCGCAAAATCGGCATGGTCACCGATGTTGTTTTGACTTTCGTAGCGCAATCCGTAACTCAGGGTGATATTTGGCTTGATACGCCAATCGTCCTGAATGTGCAGACCAGCATCAAAATAAGTCACATCGGCAAGGGCGCTACCCGTGGTGATCGAGTACTGACTCGCGCCGCCGCCCGCGGCGATGATTTGCGCCATTGTCTTTCCCTGCGCAAGACCTTGCACGGTGATTTGATATGCTTGAATGCCACTGAAATTGAATCTTCCGTTGAAGTTGGACCGTGAATCATTCGAATCGCGGTTGGCACGCAACCGGACGCCAAATTTCAAAAAGTGTTTGCCTTGCGACATGGAAGTGTAGTTCTGCAGCTCGTAACGATCAAGAATGTCGCTATTTAGCCCGCTACCATTGCCCCCGTCGACGAAGCCGGCCTGCACCGAAATGGTCGGCGTGGTGTTTTGCGGGGTCTGGTCACTGGTCTCATGGACGAACCGGAAACGCGTCTCGTTGATGATCTTGGCATTCACAACCTGCGTGTCGCTCAACTGGAATTGGTGTTCGGTATTGAGCTGATTGAAAGCGAGCGAAGGGAGATTGAATTGTCCGATGCCGTTGTTGGTTTCATTCTCGCGCTCGAACTGATAGCGGACGGTGAGCGTGTTGCTGGCGCTGATCTGATAATCCAATCTCGGGCTCAGGTTTGTGCGTGTGCGGGGATTGTTCACCGCGGCACTGAACGGGACAATCGCGAAGGTCGTTGGATCCACGATCTGGGCGCTGACGACGGACAGCTCATTGATGTCACGCCGCTCGAGGTTGAAGAAGAATGAGGCCTTTTTGCTAACGAGCGGGCCGCCGATCTCGCCGCTAAATTGCCTGGAGTCGTATCCGGGCGGCTGGGTTCCAGCCGGGAGGATCTCGAAGGGGTTGCGCGAATTGAAGGCAGAAGAGTTGCCGGTCAGGAAGAGCTGGCCGTGAAGCTGATCCGTGCCTGGTTTGGTCAGGATTTCGATGCGGCCATAGCCCAGCCTGTCGTATTCGGCAGAAAAAGGATTTTGGTTGATGCGGATTTCGCGGATCGAGGCTTTGGGCGGAAGCGTGCCGCCTGTAAACCCGTCGATGTAAATCTGGCCGCCGTTCGGGCCGGCTGACGGCCCGGCGAGGGCTTGAAGTTCGGATTGCAACTCATCGGGATCGTCGGAGAGTGCTTCGAGATCCTTGCCTTTCATGACCACCGTTGCGGCGTTGTTGGAAGGATCAACATCAACTTTGGTTGAGGAATCCGTGACTTCCACTTTTTGCTCTTCCATCGCAATGAGGAGCCCAATATTCAATTGCTGCGTCTGACCGGCAACGATGTGGACATCTTCCTTTGTGTAGAGGGCAAAACCCTTGGCGACGGCTTTCAGTGTGTAAACTCCTGGGGCAAGCCCCTTGAATTCGTAGAAGCCATCGCGGTTGGTGGTAGTGTCGAGGGACGCACCGCTCGATGTGGTTAGACGAACAACGGCTTTTGCGATCACACTACCGGAGGGATCGGTGACCACGCCGCTTAGCCCACCCGTTGGGGCCTGTGCGCTCGAATTTCCGCCGAACGCAGGAATCAGCTGAAGAAACACAAAACTGAATACAACAATTCGAACGTGCCGAAAACTCATCAGTTCTCCTGAATGGAAAAGCGTTTGGACTGAGACGCTAGATTAATACTGTGGAGCATCAAGGCGTGGCTGCTTCCCCGCCAGCCGCACTGCCGAGGCTCCATGGCGTAAGGATGGATGAGGCGCTACTTTTGGGAGAAGCTTCGAGGATGGGCTCGACTCCCCCGAGCAAGATAATCACCGTGGAAACTCCCGTGGGGCCTCCCTCGGTCGCAACAATCATGACGGCATCGCCCTTTTGTAAATCGGCAAGAGCGGCCGCGGGCATGCGACTGATCGCCTGTTGCAGATCGGCGGGTCCTCCGCCTGCGGGTCGTCCCATTCCGCTAGCCCCGCCGGGTCCTGGGCTGCCAGAGGGCGGACCGTTAGGTTTCGCGGATTGGCCCGCATTGGGGCTCCCAGGGGGAGCAGAGCCTCCTTGGGCCGCCGCAGGCACCTGAGCGTCAGGGGGAATTCCCTTCATGCGCATGGCGATGCGCTGCGCCATCGGCTGAGGCAGTTTGCGCAATTGCGATTCCGGGGTGATCTTCACAGTGACCGACTTCTTGGAAGCCAAATCCTGCAGGGTGACGCTGCCTGCAGATGCGTCGATGGCGGAAATGGTGCCCGCGATATTTCGAAACGTGCCGGAAACGATTTCATCGGCGGCGAGTTCCGCGCCATCGGCGCTGCGAGTACCGCGAGCACGAAGCTGGTCGCCTGGCTTGATTTGATCGAGAGGAACGGGTTTCGCATCATCAAATTTCATGGAATCGGAAGCATATCTGCGCAGGACGGTGTCTTTCGAAAGATGAACGGCGACAGTCTTTTTTTCGCCGACGGCAGGAAGCGAAACGCTGATCGTTCCGGTGGCGACATCGACGCTGCTGACCAAGCCCCCCAAACCATGTTTCTGCCACTCTTCGCGCTCGCGGGACTGTTTTTCCACTATGTCTGCTTTCTTCATGGCAATGAGCGACGCGGCAAGAACGGATTTGCCATCGTCAGCAAGTTTGCCACGTACAAGGACGCGGTCGCCGGGCTGGACGTCAGCCAACTGAATGGGCGTGGCGTCCTTCAAGTCTTTTTGCCCAGGAGCGATGCGCATGAGTTTGGTTGCATCCTGGATCTGAACGGTTATGTCGCTTCCGGCGTCGGTGGTCACCGTGATGGTATTCCCTGAAATCGATTTGATAGTTCCAACGGGCCGTGCCGCTGCTGGAGTTTGCGCGGCCGGTTGCTGCGCCGGCGGGGGCTTCGGAGTGCGAGAAACAGGCGCGCTTCCCCCGAGAAAGCTGAGGCAAGTTGCTGTAACCAAAAGAGTTCGTTTGCCTACAGGCTTCTCCCAAATCACCATCTTGACTCCACTCCCCATTAGCTGAGTATCCGGGCGCGGCCGGATGCACCTATCCCCACGCAATTCCGCAGGAAGGATCCAGGTCAAGGATTAGACGTATTCAGTGGGGAATATCGTTTCAGTAGGCGGGATTTTTCACGCAGAAATGACCACGGGAAAGCCCATGAAGGAGCCGCATCTTATTTGCCTTAATATGGCGGAAGCGTGTGGGAGTCGAACCCAAACATTCAACTCCCAAATCACGGCGAATGATGACGTTGCGGCTTCCGCCAAGTTCCAATTGGAGCCAATTGGAGTCAACTTGAGCTGTAAAGGAGACAATGAACATGGAAATGAACCCGAGACTTAGAGAACGCGCTCTCACGGAGCTTAGACGAGCCGTCTACCATCAGATTAAGGTTTGGGATTTCAGCCACTCCTTGGCCAAAGATCTCAACTTGGAACTGGATGACGTCTTATCTGAAGTGCAGGCACATAGCATCACTGCCGATACCGGAATGGATGTCCCGCAGAAGGATCTGGAGGATTTTCTGGCCTTCATTGTGTAGCACCGACAATGTGAGTCGCTTCGGACGTGGGTTCGATTCCCATCGCCCGCTCCATAAATCCGCAAAATTCACGTTGATTCGGCTGCCCTTACTCACTGGCCAACCCACGATTTGCGCTCAGAAAGCCGGGGTTTTGCGCCCATTTTGCGCCCAAGTTTTATCTAAGCGAAGGAAGCCACAGGATGAAAAAACACAAGAGACCAGAGGTTGACGCGCCGCCGATTGGAGGTTGTTTGCTCACGCTGCGCGAGGCGGCGGACGTGTTGCACCTCAGCACGCGCACAGTGCGCGAATACGTCCAACGCGGCGAGGTCGAAGGGAGAATAATCGGTGGACGGTGGAGATTTAGGCGTGCAGACCTTGACGCTTTCTTTGCAAACGCTCCCCGTGCGTGGAACTTCGTTGGAAAGAGTGATCACGGGGATTAGATGGTGAGAGGCCGTGCAATCTACCCGAGATACAGGTGTGGAGGACGCTTTTACGGGCGCAGAGTGAACTGCGAGCACGTTCCGTCGCTGCCCGCATGGATTGTGGGTCAGGTTCTGGACGATCCGCGAAAGATTCCATACCTGCTAGTGTGGAGAAGCCGCTCGGATGGTACGGCGCGAGAGGCTCTGCGCGTTGCCCCATACAGCGAGCCGCCCAGCTCACTCCCGTGTGATTGGAACGGCTGGGCCGAGGTTAAGCGTCCCGATGGAACTCGCAGCTTGATTCACACCGTTGTGCGCCCACTGCCTCGAAATGGAGGCAAGAGCCGGTTTCTGTTCTGCCCTTATTGTCAAATTCCCAGACGTTCGCTCGTTGGTTGGGAGGTGGATTTCTGGGGCCGATACAACACGAGTGCGCGAACGTGTGCGTGGAGGTGCCGGAGTTGTGCCGGTCTGCGCTATGAGTCTGAAGGTGGGGGCCTAGTGCATCATGGTCGTGGAGCGTTCTCCCGATTGATTGAAGCCGCTTACGGCCCCATACGCTCCGAACGCACAGAGCCGTGGCTTCCTTACGTGTTCACGTCGCCAGACGAGGCAGCGGACGCGAGCTTCTGCGCTTTGAAGTAAGTCGAAAGGGAGCAGCCCTTGAGCTTGCGGGGGAAGCGGTCACAGCCTCGTTAACGCGCCCAGGATGAGCCGCAGACTGGCCCTAGCATCCTGGTAGGGTAGCCTAAAAACTCTTAAACCACGATCACTCTTATTGACCAAACTGCCTTGCGAATTTTCGTTTCGGCCCGGTTTGCCATTTCAGTTGTGCTGACAAAGTAGAACTTTTCGCCTTCCATCCGACTGAGTTTTTCGAGCGTTTCCTGCATCCTGCTGGCGACCTTCCCACCAGGAAATATTGAGGTTGACGCTTCCGCAGAAACGAGAACCTTGCCGTGCTCGCTGCCTCTCAGGTCCGGCTCGTTTCTGCTCCCTGTCTGTCTCGGGTTCCATTCCCATTTTTCCACACTGGAGGAGAAGCCATTCACTCTCAGCCAGGCGAGTCCTCGAAGCAACAAATACTCGTGCTGAATTTGGTTTAGGTCTTCGTAGACTGACGAGCGGATTTCTCGTGGCTGCTCAATGCCGCTGCTTACGTCCTTCACGTCCCGTGCCGAGAGCCGCCTGACTTTCGAGACGAATTCTTGCATATCCTTCAGGACTTTCGTCTCTGCCTTGGCGGAATCTTCTATTCGCTCCAAAAGTTCACCTCTGCCCTACTACAAGTGGCCTCAGAACCAACCACCTTCACCGGACGTGCTCCTTAACGTCGAGGTCTTTGTGTGCAGCTGCGACAAGCGCGCTGTGTAGGGAGTTCCAGAATTCGACCATCCTGGGCCAGTCCTTCTCGCCAGAAAGTAATTGCCATCGTTCAAGGACGTTTTCGTGCCGTATTTGATGCGCAATGAAAATCCTGCTTTCGATGGCTCTTCGCGCTTCAACGTCTGCCTGCGCAAGCCCTTTCTGTATATCTCCGCCGATCGCAATTCCGTAGCCGCTGAAGTTCTGGATATAGTGGAAACTCTGGGACAGGGCACTAATGAGTTCTCGCCACTCCTGTTTCTTGTTGTCTTTGACCCACTCTTGATGACGCTGCCTCGATGAAAGAAGCTGCGAGATTAGGCCGCCGATGAATGAGCCGACACTCAGACTGCTGGCAATAGTGACCCAGAGCGGGACTGTTTGGCCGGGCATGCCGCTCCCCTTATGTGCTCAGTTTCAACTGTTTGAGAAAGGGTCGCAATGCCTGTTCAAGCCGAGTCATTGCGCCAATAATCCCATCTTGCAGTCGCGGCCACTGTTCTTCTGGAGAACGATAGCCGCCGCCGGTTTGAGTAAATCGTATGCGACAGGCGCGCTTGCCTTCCAAGCGTTCCCAGCTTAATGGGGCACCAAAGGCTTTCTCTACTTCAACCTTGTGTGCTTCCAATTGATCGAAGATGTTTTTATTCTCTTCTTTCGAATCCTTGCCGCGATCAATATACAATTCGGCTGCGCATTCATCCTGTGTAACAACATAGTTGAAATTCAAGCCGCGAATCCCTGCGCTGGTCCCGATCCACGAATGTTCTCCCGGTGTGATGTGCGCGTGGAGCTTTGACACTTTCGCGGACCGCTCCACGAGTTGAGTCCACCAACGCTTTCGAATTCCATATCGCTCGGCTATTTCCTTCTTTGCCTGGCCCACTTCTTTTGTTTCTGCCGATGGGCCGACGATGAGTGTGAACAAGGCAGCGGCAGGGGAATCCCCAATTCGCACAGCCTCGACCTTGACCATGTAGAAGTCTGCGCTACTAGATTCATTCAACCAACCTATCGCAGCGACATGCTCTGGCCGAGGATCGGAAACAATCCAGATGGCGGCCCGAGCATTCATCCCGGTCAGGTACGTTATTATTTTCCCGAGATGATCGTGATTGCTCTTTTCCAACTGATTCTCGATGATCACGGTTCCGCCGCTGTCGTCTTCTGCAACCAAATCGATACTGAAGTCCCCTGTTTCCCGTTCTCGGTCAACATTGACCAAATTGAGATCAAGGGCATCGTTGAGCACATCGATGTTTTCTTGAAGCCACTGAGTAAAATCCATCGCCTCATGCTTCCAAACCTCCCGTAGCGAAACTCTCTCTAGCTTTCCAATCGGAGATTCTGTCATCAATGCAACTCCTGCTTCGGTATGGGGTCCATGTATAATCCCGGAAAGCTCACAATATATGCAACTACACAAAGGTTACGAGGTGGCTTGTTGAAAGAAGCGACCGCTCGCATCAAGATCAACAAATTGCTCGAATCTGCCGGGTGGCGCTTTTTTCCCGACGGCAAAACTCCAGCGAACATCTGTCTAGAGCTTAGTGTCAAAATCAAAGAGAGCGATCTGAACGCTCTCGGCGAGAACTTCGAGAAAACGGAGAAGGGCTTCATCGACTTTCTCCTGCTCAACGAAAAAGGGTTCCCATTCATCGTTCTAGAGGCCAAAGCCGAAGACAAGAATCCGCTCGTTGGCAAAGAGCAGGCGCGCAAGTACGCAAAGGCTCAGAATTGCCGTTTCGTCATCCTGTCCAATGGCAATCTTCACTATTTCTGGGATCTGGAGCGAGGCAATCCCTACATCATCACTTCATTCCCGACCCCCGACTCAGTGGTGGGCTACCAAAAGGTCTCCCCAAACCCGAGGCGCCTCATCGAAGAGCAGGTCGGCGACGATTACATCGTTCTCACTCTGCGCCCAAGCTATCAGTCGGAAGCGGCGTGGCGGAACGAAGCGGAGCGTCCCGGCTACATCAAAGCCAACAAACTTAGTTTTTTGCGTCCCTACCAACTCAAGGCCATCTACGCCCTGCAACGGGCGGTCAAGGATGGCAAAGACCGCTTCCTCTTTGAGATGGCCACCGGCACTGGCAAAACGCTGACAGCCGCCGCCGTCATCAAACTCTTTCTCCAATCCGGCAATGCCCGGCGCGTCCTATTTTTGGTGGATCGCCTCGAATTGGAGGATCAGGCTTGGAAGGCTTTCAAAGCGCTGCTGTCCAACGACCTTCAGACCGTGATCTACAAGGAGAACCGTGACGACTGGCGGCGGGCGGAAATCGTTGTCACCACGGTACAGTCGCTGCTCTTCAGCAACAAGTATCAGCGGCTTTTTTCGCCGACCGATTTCGATCTCGTTATCTCCGATGAAGCCCACCGCTCCATCGGCGGCAATGCCCGTGCCGTCTTCGACTACTTCATCGGTTACAAGCTCGGGCTCACCGCCACGCCCCGCGACTACCTTAGGCGGTTTGACCACACCAACCCTTCCACCCGCGACCCTCGCGAAGCCGAGCGCCGATTGTTGCTAGACACCTATCGCACTTTCGGTTGCGAGAATAGCCAGCCCACCTATCGCTACTCGCTGCTCGATGGCGTGAAGGAAGGCTATCTCATTAACCCCACAGTGGTTGATGCCCGCACAGGGATCACCACTAAACTGCTTTCCGAAGAGGGTTTTGTCGTTTCCTTCACCGACGATGCTGGCGAAGACCAAGAAGAGGCTTTCAAGCAGCGCGAGTTCGAGAAGCGCTTCTTCTCCGACGCCACCAATCAAATCTTCTGTAAGACTTTTTTGGAAAACGCTCTGCGCGATCCGGTGAGTGCGGAGATCGGTAAGTCCATCATCTTCGCCGTCAGCCAGAACCATGCCGCCAAGCTGACGCAGATATTGAATAAGATGGGCGACCGTATGTTCCCGAGCAAGTATCAGTCCGACTTCGCCGTGCAGGTCACCTCACAGGTTCCCGACGCCCAGCAGTACACCATCAACTTCGCGAATAACAATCTACTCGGGTCGGCCAACTTCATTGCTTCCTACAGGACGAGCAAGGCGCGTGTCTGCGTTACAGTTGGCATGATGACCACTGGCTACGATTGCACCGATATCCTCAATCTCGGTATGTTTCGACCGATTTTCTCGCCGACCGACTTCATCCAGATCAAGGGGCGCGGCACCCGCAAGCACAACTTTCTCGACCAGCTCTTTGACAACAGCCTAAAGGATGGCGTCGCGCAACCTGAGAAGTCTGCCTTCAAGCTTTTCGACTTCTTCGCCAACTGCGAATACTTCGAGGAGGAATTCAACTACGACCAGGTGCTGAAGCTTCCTCGGCCCCGGACCAAGGGCCGCGATGACGGCGGAAGCACAGCAGCAGGCCCGGTTGTGGCCGGTGGCGCTTACGAGCACCTCGGCGCGGATATCATCGCCTCGATAAAGGAAGAGACCATTGGTTACGAGGGGATGAAGATCGACCGCATGTTCTTCGAGAAATTCGAGGATACCGTGCGTCAGAACGAGACGATCGCCGCAGCCGTTGAGTCAGGACAGTGGGATCGCGTCATCGATTATGTGAACCGCGAGGTCTTTGACAAACCCGAAGAGTTCTACAATCTCGACAAGTTGCGGAAAGCCGCCGCAGTGGATCGGCGAGTAACTCTCCGGGAAATCCTAGAGAAGATTTTCGGTCTCATTCCGCGCTTCAAGTCAAAGGACGAGCTACTGGAAGAGGAGTTCTCTAAGTTTGTCGCTGACTACAAACCCGAGGAGGCCGAGGCCATCCCAGCTATCAAAAACTACTTCAAGGCCTACGTCACAAGCAATAAGGTGCGCGACATCATCGAGAGTCAACACTTCACCGATCTGGCCACCAACCCATCTTTCACCACCAACGATTTCCGCGCCGTGCCAGAGAAGTACCGCGACCTCGTCCCGGAATACGTCAAGGACTACGTCTCCTTGAACGAATTCACCGTCTGAAGGAGCCCAGTTGCTCGATACCGACACCAAACGCCGCATCGACACCGCCCGCGACATCCTCGTGGGAAAAGTACCCGACCCCAAATCCCAGGTCGAGCAGATCACCATTGCCTTAATCTACAAGTTCATGGACGACATGGACGCTGAGAGCGAAGAGCTCGGCGGGAAGCGCAAGTTCTTCGCCGGCGAGTTTGCCCGCTACGGCTGGGCCAAGCTCATGCGATCCGGGCTGGGCGGCCACGAAACCCTAAGCCTCTACGCCGAGGCCATCGTCAAGATGCCAGAGAACCCCGGCATCCCGCTGCTCTTCCGCGAAATCTTTAAGAATGCGTATCTACCCTACCGCAACCCCGAGACTCTGCGGGCCTTCCTCAAGGTCATCGACGAGTTCAACTACGACCACAGCGAGCGCCTCGGCGATGCTTTTGAATACCTGCTTTCTGTGCTCGGCTCCCAAGGCGACGCTGGCCAGTTCCGTACCCCGCGCCATATTATCGATTTCATCGTTGAGGTACTCGACCCCAAAAAGACCGAGACCGTGCTCGATCCGGCTTGCGGCACCGCCGGGTTCCTGATCTCCTCCTACAAACACATCCTCAAGGCCAACACCGATGCCAGGGGAAACAGCACCCTGACTCCAGACGAAAAGGGCCGTCTCGCGCAAAACTTCAAGGGTTACGACATCTCGCCGGATATGGTGCGCCTATCTTTAGTTAATCTCTATCTTCACGGCTTTGCTGCCCCGCACATCTTCGAATACGACACTCTCACAAGTCAGGACCGCTGGAACGAATACGCCGACGTGATCCTCGCCAATCCGCCCTTCATGTCACCGAAGGGCGGCATCAAACCGCACAACCGCTTCTCCGTGCTGTCTAAGCGCAGCGAAGTTCTGTTCGTGGACTACATGGCCGAGCACCTCACACCCAGCGGTCGCGCCGGGATCATAGTGCCTGAAGGCATCATGTTCCAGAGCCAGACCACCTACACCGAACTGCGAAAGATGCTTGTGGAGAACTACCTCGTCGCTGTTGTCTCTCTTCCGGCGGGCGTTTTCAACCCCTATTCTGGCGTCAAGACCTCGATCCTGCTACTCGACAAGTCGCTGGCCAGGAAGATTTCCACCATCGCTTTCTTCAAGGTTGAAAGCGATGGCTTCGGCCTTGGTGCGCAGAGGCGCGAGATTGACAAGAACGACCTGCCCCAGGCCAGTGCCGAGATTAGCGAGTACTTGCGCCGTCTTCGGGCGGGGGAATCGGTTAAGGAGTTCCAGCCGACCCTAGGGCTGATCGTGGTGAAGGACAAAATTGCGGCGAGCGGAGATTACAACCTGAGCGGAGAGCGGTATCGGGAGGGCGCGACTAATGCCGGATTGAAGTGGCCGCTCGTTCCAATTGGTGAGCTTTGTGTTGTCGAAAGAGGCGCATCGCCCCGCCCAATCCACGATTTCATTACCGACGCTCCTGATGGCATGAACTGGGTCAAGATCGGAGACGCAGAGGTCGGAGCAAAATACATAACCTCCACGAAGGAGCGCGTCACCGCTGAGGGTGCGGCGAAATCGCGACGCGTAAGGCCGGGAGATTTCATTCTCTCCAATTCAATGAGCTTTGGGCGGCCTTACGTCATGGCAACCGACGGGTGCATTCATGACGGTTGGCTTCTTCTCCGCGACCAGTCCAACCGATTGGATAAAGACTTCCTGTACCACATTCTGGGCTCGAAGCCCGTCTTTGCTCAATTCGAGCGGTCCGCAACAGGTGGAGTGGTCAATAACCTCAACAGTGAGCTTGTGAGAAACGTTCAAATTCCTCTACCGCCGGTGGAGGTGCAGAAGGAGTTCGTGGCAGAGATCGAGGGGTATCAAAAAGTCATCGATGGCGCCAGAGGTGTACTCGACAACTACCGCCCCCACATCCCTATCCATCCCGACTGGCCCAGAAAGAGTCTGGGTGAAGTATGCAAGTTCATTGACTACAGGGGAAAGACGCCGGAAAAGACAAATAGCGGGATTCCGCTCATCACGGCGAAGAATGTGCGCGATGGCTATATCAACCCTGAACCGAGAGAGTTCATCGCAGAAGAAGACTATGACTCATGGATGACGCGCGGAATTCCAAAAGTTGGCGATGTTTTGTTTACCACGGAAGCTCCTCTTGGCAATGCTGCCGAAATCAAGATGGAGGGGCGATTCGCTTTGGCACAGCGGCTCATTGCGCTATGCCCAGACCCTGACTTACTGATTGGGGGATTCTTGAAGGATGTCCTGTTGTCAAATACTCTCCGAGAGAGAATTTTCGCCCATCAATCGGGGACAACAGTATATGGAATCAAAGCGAGTGTGTTGAAGGACATAGAAATTCCTCTTCCACCACTGGAAACCCAGAAACGGATTGTTGCTGAAATCGAGGCTGAGCAGTCCCTCGTCTCCGCCAATCGCGAACTGATTACGCGCTTGGAGCAAAAGATCCAAACCACCCTAGCGCGCGTCTGGGGTGAGAACGAACCAGCACCAGCGCAGGTCTAAGCCGTGTTAGAAGCCTCCGAACTCGCCAACTATCTCCCGCTTTCCTACAAGACTGAGAGCGAGCAAGAATATATCAAGTTCCTCTGGGACGCCTTCCAATCGAACTACGAGAACAAGAAATTCCAGTTCGCATTCCTTGCCTACCACATGCTTACGATGAGCTTCATCTATTTCAACATCTGGCAGATCAGGCAGAATGAACCGAAAGATTTCGAAAAGGGGTTAATCGGATTTGACAAGGATATCGAAAGGGAACTTCTTGGTGCCACGTCTCCCTTTGTCTTTAGCGTTGTGAGAGAGCGCAGCATTCTCCGACTCCTCAAGCTGATCCAATGCGATAACGGCAAGATCGGTACCTACGCCAAACTAGTTGACGATCGCAACGACACGGCACACCCGAATGGCAACATCTTTTACAGCGAACTCAGCGCGTTAGACATTAAGATCACCGAAATCCTACGTGTCGTGGAAGAAATCCAAACTCACTCCAAGCCCGTCATCGAACACTGCTACCAACGCTTTCTCCTCGAAAACAACAACCCCGAAGAACGCGAATACCCCGATGCAAACGACCAAATCCGTGAACTCCTAATCCACGAAAACTATCTCTCCCAAAAAGACACCGAAATCTGCCTCGCCTACGACCTCACAACTCTGACTGCCGACCCCAACTTTGCGGCCATCAAAGCCCTGCACCAGACCCTCCGCGACACGTATGGGAGTTAAGAAGTGCACAATCATCTTGATCCCGAAGAGATTGTGAAAATCTGATACGAAGGTACTGACGGCCGCTTTGCAACAGCTTGACACGGTCGCGATCCGCGAATTGGCAAGGCCCCCGTGCCACCTGACGCGCCTCCAACAGGCGAACTCGTGGCCTGGGCGGTCAAGGTCTACTTCTACAGCGCCCTTTGTCAGTTTCGCGAGATTCTGCGTGCAACGCTCTTGGTTGTGAACGCCAACCACATTTCTGCTGTCTTTTCTTGTTGTCGCGGATTATTTGATTATTTGAGCTGGCAGCGCACTCCTATTCCTAACGTGTTCACGTCGTTAGATGATGCTCGCCTCGATGAGATCGTAGGCGCACAATTGCGGTGCATCGCCTGAACCCAGTGTCGGAATCCTGTTTATCTAAAGTATCGTGCGGGCGCGCCCCGAATCAAAGCCGGCGGAGGACACGGACAACGCTGCTACTAGCCTGCGAGCCTCAAAGGGATTGTTGGGCAGGGCCGCTCCTATGTACTACCCGGCCAACTTGACGGCCCAACTGAGAACGTGCCGACGTATTGAGTCAAGGGCCAAAATTAGTACGTTTTTGTGGGATGAAGAATGCCGCGCAGCTTGGTCATCGAGTTCTTTTTGTGATCGCGCCCCTCGCAGCAGGATAACGGCACGATCGGTGTCGGTGAGCATCAAGCTCTCCGCGTTGTTCTTGGGAGAGGCGAATTCTGCTAAACGGTCGCTTAGCGCGGAGCGCGCGGAAAAGCTCAAGTCTAAGAGGAATTCCGTTACCATCGTGAAGTCTTGCGTCTGATCGTGTTCGAGTGAGGCGAGGAGCGCGCGAAGCGATGCGGGAATCGCCTGGCTCGGACGCTCAGCGAATGTCTGCCGATGTCCGCTTCGATGGTAGAAATAGGCGTCCATGTTGTCGGTATAACTCGTATAGCTAAGATGGTCGAAACCAGCTGGGACACTGACGAATTCCGGCCCCTCCTTCAGGTAAATCGCGAACCAGTTCAACTCGTCAGACCCTGCGGACACGTTCTTGGCCGAATAAACTGCGAGTCGCCAGCGGAGGAAATGTGTAAATTCTGAAGGTGACGTAACGAGTTCGGAGATCGCCCACAGGTCCGTGAGGCATACTGCCCACGGAAGGTCGCCCGCCTGGAGAACGCCGGTTGCGCGCAATTGTTGCAGGTCAGGGGTGAATACGTCGAGGCTGTCTAGCGTCAGGGTAATAAGGCAGATATCCTTCGTGCGGGTCTTGTCAATGGAGACCTTTTTTCTGTCGGAAGTGCTGAAGACCGGGTGGTCAGTGTGCCGGATGTACTCCGATGCCCGAATCGCTTGCTCAGTAGGGTCGGCGACAAGCTCTCGGAGACTCCGGGCCATACTCGACGGCCCGCCGCGGCGTCCTGCGGCGGCAAAGCTGCCAGCCTTCCCCTCGATCAGGAAGCCGTAACGATCAAACAAAATCAGACCGTCAAGTTCCGTAGGCTGACCATCGGCAGAGTAGGTGAGGTTTTGAAATGCCTGACAACCTGGCAGCATCGCGGCAATGGCCTTCACTCCTTCATCGACGAGAAAATCTGCCCGGTGCTTTTGGTACGATTCCCAGTCAGTTCTAGTTTTCAGGGAGGCCTCGAACTGTTCTTTCAGCGCCCAAGGAAGGTTGCTGGGCACTGGACAAAAGTATCGTGCGTCCATTTTTACGATTGGACGGTGGCGGATGGCAGGAGTCGGCGAAGGCACGATAAAATGGGGGGGCGTACTCCCGAATGGCAACGAGAACGCGTCGAGAAATCGAGAGGTGGTAGTCTTGGACAAAGCGGCTTTCTCTGAAAGGGCATCGCTGGTGAAGGAGATAGTGTCGGAGAGTCCTACGGTGACCCAGGCCGCAGTCAGTGACTTCATGGTGCGATTCCGCTCCTTTTGCTTCATGTTGCGGAGCTTGTCGAACATGGCCTTATCTTCGGGCTTGCCATCAAACTTCTGGGTCTTCATGTAGGTTGCTAACTGAGTCTTCATACTTTCATACTGCTCGCGCGCCGCAGCAGGCCGTTCAACCAGCACCACTGTCATGAGAGCGCTGACCGCATCAATGCATTGAAGTGCGATGCTCAGATCAAACCCGAGCGTTTCTCCCAACCTGGCTGCGACGTGTGGCGGCCCGAAGAGGCCAGAAAGCAAAGCGCTCCAGTGCTGAGGGTAAGCAGGTGGACCGATGGTCATTTCCCGGAGGAGGGTTCGCACTCTAAATTCGTCCAGTTGTGCGGACGAAGCTGCTCGACTGGGATCGGCTTTCTCGGTGAGATAGAACATCATCGTTGCGTCAAAAATCTTCGTGAGCAATTCTTCGGCTAAGGCGACATCTGCCTGATCCACCAAGAGTTCAGAGGTCAGTTGGTAGCTGGCATCCTTCAATTGGAGCATGGCTGCGTGTTCAACGAAATGGGGCCGATGAGTAGCTTCGGTCTCCTTGTATGTCTCGATGTCGAACAGCCCGTGCTTGAGCCACAGGTGGCCCACGAGGTCGAACGATGTGTACTTGTGGAGGAGTTGCTCAAGCTGCTGCGTTGCCTGCTCAATGTCGGCGCGTATTCTCGGACGCGCCTTTGCTATCGCAGCTAGCAGCTGCGCTTGCTGTTCCGGCGTCCTATGAGTCTTGACTTCGATGGAACGTCCTCGACGTTGCATCGTGAGGCCCGGCGCTCGAAAGACCTCATCGGTAGGTGTGCGCTTCATGCGTGTTCATTTTATTCCTGATACTTTTGGCGTTGGAGGCTGGTCCAGAAGCATCGGTTTTGCCGAAGACATGAGTTCGTCCCACACCTCAACTACTGTTCGCGGAGGGGGAGGAGCCGCCGCAGGTTCGGGACCGAGTCTCGACAACCAACCTGGTTGTGACTGTCGCACTACGAGTTTACCAACGTTTTTCCAACCTGACTTTCGCAGCTTGCCTAGCCACTATGTCCGCCAGCTGCAATCCCAGCGAATTAAGTGAATCCGCAAACGTGCGTTGCTCGGTCAAGAGGCGCGCAGAATTGATTACCGAACCCTTTTGAGCAACCTCCGGTTTGCCATACGCAGCGGCCAACCACTCAGTGTGTCGCGCCATATCCGCGTCTGTTGCCAGATCGGTTTTATATCGCGCAAAGTGTGAGTAGTCGGCTTCTTTGAGAAAGGTTAGGGGCTTTTTCATGAAATGGCTTTCACTCGCCGGAAGAACTAGCGTGGACCACGTTTCTTCCATCTCAGTAAGTGTGTGCTCCTTGCGGTCAATCTCCCAGGCAATGTCGCCGAGTTCCTCGGGTCTGCGCTGAACGTAATAAAGGAGCGCGACCCGCAACACGTCCAGAATGAGCTTGATGCTCAGTTCAGCTTGCACGAAAAGTTGGTTGGGCATGGCTCTAGTTTTTTGTTCGAGCTGGACCAGGTCAAACACCATTTCAGAGCTGTACTCGCGTGTGAGGCGGGCCGTGATTTTCGCAGCCTGAGCGGATTTGAAAGCCTCAACCATATCTTTTTGGTGAAGGGCCACATCTACGGCGATGAACTCGACCACGACATCGAAGGACGCAAGAACCTCGATCACCTGTGCCGCCTGTATCTCGTCAAGAGTGCTTCCCTTTATTTCGATCTGTTGTTTTGGCCAAGAATCGCGTAGGCGGAGAAATTGGTAGAAGAGTTCTTTCTCGCACGAGTGTGGTACGACGAGAGCAAGTACAAGAGAATATGAACTCGCACTGGAGGTCGGTGGTAGGAACCCACCCGCTTCATCTATGAATATCCGCATCCCCCGTACCCGCCTCACGCCGATAGTGATTCAACTCTGTCGCCCAGTGTCCAACGATACGTCATCGCGCGCACTCACGTTCCACCCAGGCCCAAGGAGAGCCTTTCAAGAATCTAGTGTTTCTTGAAAGGCGAATGTGCCGCCGTAAGCCGCGCAGAATCAACCAAAAAAGACAGCGCGGGAGGTAGGGTTTTTTGAAAGGCTGAGATGCGAACTGTACGCGCTTTGCCGACGCTACAGCCTAGCTCGTCAACAATCTGCGGTCAGGACCGCCCCCGTGCGCGCAGGCGAGCAATCCTGGCGGTGACCACAACTAAAGCTTGCAGGCCGTCCAGCGCGGAATGTGAGGCTTCCGGGTGGACTGGACTGGCTCACGCCCGCACGGTCTGGCTGCCCGCTGGCGGATTTGTCGGACGATGAGTCCTGCCGATCACCGACGTGGAGTTTTCAGGCCCACTCCCACCGGGCGCGGCGTCGCATGATTCATAACGTAAAGACGCTCAATCCAGTCGCGGAAATCTTTATATTCTGCTGCCGCACGCTCGATGAGCTGCGGTATGTTGTTAGCCAAGGTTTGAATGTAATTCTCAAATGTTAGATCACGAGGAGTGACGCTCTTTGCCTTGAGCAATGGGCCCTTGCCCAGACGGGCGCAAATACTCGACGCATCCGGGGCGACAATTTCAACATCAACCTGTCCCGGCCTGGCTTCCAATGCAGTTCCGAGCAATTCGCGCGCCCGAGTGTCTGTGGGAGGGAACGAATATCCCACGATCACAACTCTGTTCACCGAGTTCAGTAGGTTCGCGGCTTGATTCCAGAGATGATTGATCTTGGTTTGATAAACATCATATTTCTTTTGTCGAACTGGCGTTATCAGCACAGGGGATGACGGAATTCCATCACCATCCGGCTCCTTGAATGGTGTGAAGATACCCCAGTGCGCCATCTTGAGAAACACTCTTCCTGGTGGCGCAGCAAGATGCTCACTCTTAAAAAACTTTCCAGGTAAGTTGGGCGGGTAAAAGCCATAGCACGTAGGGACGTAGCCCCCTCTCCAGCGGCGCTTGTGTGTCTGATAGGGAAGAACAGATTGCCAATATAAAAATATTTCGTCAGAAGCGGGAACAGATGAGGAGTACTTTAGTGTTTGGAAGTTTACAGCTACGATTGGCACCAACCAATTTGTAGACCCGTGCAGCTTCAATAGCTTCCACTCGGTTGAGAATTCGGATTCACCCTTAACGGCAGGCTTCCACACGCCGTCGAGAACGGACTTAAACCGCAAACCATAACCACGATTGGGGTTCCAACCTCCTGTGTCTGCCAGGACCCTATCGAGCAGCGTGTCCCAGTTAAACGTTATGAAAGCATCGTGCGGTCCGCAAAAGTCTAGAAGATAACGGTAGAGAGATTCGGAGGGTCCATTCTGGGCTTCGTTGATGACGTTGGCGAAAATGAAGCCCATGTTGTTGAAAGTCATGGCATACGAAAACATCTTCGAGGCCTCATCGCCGGTTAGGGAGCCTTTGCCCTTTTTCAATCGCAGTTCATCAATTCCTTTTTCGAGCGATGTCATGAAGTCTTCGATGTTCTCAGTCCACTTGGGCACGTCGGGAACTGAAACGCCCCGATAGTCGCGAAGGAAGTCAATGAAGGGGCCGATATACGCATTGAACCCACGTGACGTGGGTAATTGGTGGAATGCTTGAAAGAAGCCGTTCGCGAGTGGCACAGGAACACCCGACGCATTCAAGTTGTAATGACACGAAGCTCCCGCCCCGAATATCCAGACTGTCCTCGATGCTCCACTAAGGACTTTCGCCCTATCGCGGGGACACAGGTTTGCCCAGCAGAAGGAAAGAAAGTCTCTGTTTACCGTCTTTATGTCTAGATTTCCCAACGTTTTCTTCCATCAGCGTTCATGCGATGCGGCCAGCGTGCGAGTCATTATAGCTTCGCGACTTGATAAGCAGTGCCAACACTCACGCCCAACTCCCGCGCGATCTTCGGCCAGGACAGCCCGGAGGCCCGTAACCGTGCGATCTGAGCAGCATCAACGACAATGCGGGGCCTTCCTAGCTTGCGGCCCTTCGCCTTCGCATTCCTTAGCCCGGCCCTCACACGCTCTGCGATCAGCGACCGCTCAAGCTCTGCCACAGCGCCTAGGACCGTGAAAACCATGCGTCCCGCTGGCGTGGCCGTGTCGAGCGATTCCGACAGGCTTACAAACTCGATTCCGAGAACCCGGAAGGTGTCGAGTGCCCTCAAGAGATGGCTGACGCTTCGGGCAAAGCGGTCAAACTTCCAGACCGCTACCGCGTCAAAGCGGCGCTTGTGTGCATCGGCCATGAGGCGGTCCAGTTCTGGCCTGCGATCCTTCGCGCCGGAGATTCCGGCGTCCACGTATTCTCCGGTAACAGTCCAGCCGCGCCGTTCGCAATAGTCGCGCAGCTCGCGCGTCTGCATGGAAACATCTTGGCCGTGATTTGTCGTGCTGATTCTCGCGTAGATTGCCACGCGGTTTATAGTGTGGGTAGCCATCGCATCCTCCTTACAGGTTGCTGTGGTCAGGGGCGCGTTCGCTGTTAGCGCAGCGGCGCGTCCCGCTTGCTCTATCTCTTGCTCTTTGGCTTGCGGCCTCTGCCTTTGCAGTACGTGTTTTCTTTCACCTGAGCCAGCCGTTTCAGATCAGCATCTGACCAAAAACGCACGCCTCTTCCGTCGTGCAGGATTGCTTTGGG
>WNFJ01699576.1_pt2 | contig 20562 bp, 18 predicted proteins | sample 5400461 | NCBI WGS metagenome assembly WNFJ01 (sample SAMN13153349, study PRJNA577476) | soil metagenome | isolation source: 115 cm saprolite on Douglas fir-dominated hillslope | place: USA:California | collected 2013-09-17
GGCGTCGAGACCATGCAGGCCTGGGGCATGACCGAGGCGCTGATGGCGACGAGCTGCTCGCTCAAGCCCGGCCATGGCGACCTGCCCTTCGAGCGCCGGCTCGATTACCGCATGAAATCCGGCCGCGCCATCTTCGGCGTCAAGACCCGCATTGTCGATGACGAGGGGAACGAGCTGCCGCGCGACGGCAAGGCCTTCGGCCATCTGCGCGCGAAAGGGCCGTGGATCGCCTCGGGCTATCTCAAGGGCGAAGGCGGCAGCGCGCTCGACGAGCAGGGCTGGCTCAAGACCGGCGACATGGCGACGATCGACGCCGAGGGGCACGTCCTCCTGACCGACCGGTCGAAAGACGTGATCAAGTCCGGCGGCGAATGGATCAGCTCGATCCAGCTCGAGGATGCCGCACTTTCGCATCCGGACGTGCTGCAGGCGGCGGTCATCGCCGTGCCGCATCCCACATGGCAGGAGCGCCCGCTCCTCTTGATCGTGCCCAAGGCCGGCGCCCGCATCAGCGCCGAGGCGATCATCGACCATTTGCGCCCGAGAGTGGCGAGCTGGTGGCTGCCCGATGCGGTCGAGCTCGTCGACAAATTTCCGATGACCGCGACGGGCAAGGTGCACAAGCTGACGCTGCGCCAGCAGTACAAGGACTACGATCTACAAGCCAAGGAGCACGCCTCGGCGCCGCAGCGACGCTGAGCCGCCGGGTCAGACGCGGAACTTGTACTCGACGCCGGGACGGCGCTCGATGTCCGGCGGGAAGTTCGCGCGCTTTTCGGCAAAATAGCGCGCGCGGTGGTCGCCCGCGGACGCGGCGTTGTAGGTCAGATAGAGGATCCGGCGCGGCCGATCCGTCATATTCGGCTTCGACGCATGCGGCGCGTAGCTGTCGAAGAACAGAACGTCACCCGGCTCGGTCGGCACGGGCACGAGATTGAAGCCCTTCATCTCCGCCGCTGTCAGCGGCCGCCATTCTTCGCCGATGAGTCCGGCGAGCCGCGCGCCATCGCCCATCTCCAGGCAGCCGTTCTCGATCGTCGCGCGGTCGATCGTGACCAGCGCGGTGACGAAGGTGCCGGCGTAGCGCGACCAGCCGGCCTGCTGGTCCTGGTGCGGCTCGAATCCGACGCCGCCCGGCATCTTGAAATTGATCTTCTCCTTGAACAGGCAGGCGGGCGCGCCGAGGAGCTGGTCGATCGCCTCGCGCAGCCTGCCGCGGCGCACGAAGGCGTCGAACGGCGCGTGGTACGGGCAGAAATCCTCGATGCGCTGGATGACGCGTCGCTCCGCGTCGATCAAGCTCGGCTCGCGATAGACCATGTGCTTGCCCGGCTCTTCCTGCCGAGCCGCCAGCTCCTCGGTCCAGCGCGCGAGCGCGTCAACCGCCGCCGGGGCGATGAAGCCGCGGGCCAGCAGCCAGCCCTGTTTGCGATACGCCGCCATCTGATGCGCCGAGAGCACCGCGCTCGGCGATCGCGACGGATCGGCGCCGCTGCGATCGCGGCTGGTGATGTCAAGCATGCGCCACCTCCTGGAGCCGCGGCAGGATCTCACGTCGCGCGCGCGCGACATCGGCCTCGAAATCGATCTCCGTCCACGGCAGGTCGCTGATGTCCTCATAGCCGAAGCGATCGGAATGCGCGAGGATGAGGTCGCGGATGGCGGCCTCGTATTCGGCGCTCGCCCGCCTCGCCTGGATGTAGGCCGCCGCGCGCTCGCCGAGCGCCGCCGCCATGCCCGGGGAAAAGCGGAAAAAGCCGACAGACTCGCCGTGCCGGTCATAGGCATGCTCCGGCGTCTTGGCGAAATCGACGATGATCTCGCCGCGCAGGCAGATCTTCACCGGCTCGGCGCCCGGCTCGATCGCCTGGTCGAGCAGCAGCACGTTCTCCGGCGCGGCGCCGAGCATACGGGCAATCATCCGGCTGTCGTAGAGCACGTCGCCGTCCATCACGAGCACCGTCGCTCCCGCGGCGAGCCGCTCCCGCTGGACGGCAAGCGAGACGATGCTGCCTTCGCGGTAGCGCGGATTTTCGACGAGCGCGACACGATCGAGGGCGCCGATGCGGCTCAGCTCGTTGCGGATGAGGTCGGGGCGATGGCCGACGGTGATGGCGATATCGCGCACGCCGTTGGCATCGAGCGCGGCGATGTGCCGCTCGAGCAGCGTCTTCCCGGCGAAATCGAGCAGGACTTTGGGCGCCATGTTGCCCAAGCGCCGGCCAACGCCCGCCGCGAGGATGACGGCGGAAAGCGGCGGTGCTGATGGGGCGGTCGAGCTTGGCATGGTGCTGGGATGAGCCTCCTAGGAGCCTGTCTGGGAAATGGAATGGGTCTGCGACATCGATATTTCCCGTCGGGCTAGGAGCGAGGAGCGAAGCGATGCCTGGCGCATCGTGAGCGACGAGCGACGACGAGCCGGCGGTAAATATCGATGTCCCTGCGGGTTGCACGAGGACGGGGCGCTGCCGCGTCGCGGCGCCTTGACGATGCGCACGGCATCGCCTGCGGCGCCGCTCCTAACATCGCCCCGTCCTCGTGCAACGCAGACCCATTCCATTTCCCAGACAGGCTCCTAGCAAGAAATTTGGTCCGCGGCAGCGGCCGGCTCTGCCGCGAGGCCCAGCTCCGCCATGGTGCCGCCGACGGCGGCGACCAGCCGCTCGAAATCCTCCGGCTCGAGCGCGCCCATGCAGCCGATGCGGAAGCTTTGCGCCTGCGTCAGCTTGCCCGGATAGATGATGAAGCCGCGCGCCGCGAGCGCGGCGTAGAGATCATCGAAGCGGAAGCGCGGATCCTGCGGCGTCCGGAAGGTCGCGATGATCGGCGACTGGATGCTCTCGTCGAGAAAGAGGCGAAACCCGAGCGCCAATGTCCGGAAATTCGCCGCGTAATGCGCATAGCGGGCAGCCGGGCCTCCTTCGGCCTCGAGCAGCCGCAGCGCCTCGACCAGGGCGGCCACGACCTGCACGGGCGGCGTGAACCGCCATTGCCCGTTCGACTCGAAGCCGCGCCATTGGTCATAGAGGTCGAGGCTGAGCGACGGCGCCACCCGCTTGGCGCGCGCGATGGCTGCGGCTTCGACAAGCGCGAAGGCGATGCCGGGCACGCCTTCCAGGCATTTGTTGCTGGACGCCAGCACGGCGGCGATCGGCGTCTCGCGCAGGTCGAGCGGCAGCGCGCCGAAGCTGCTCATCGCATCGACGATGAAGGCGCGCCGCTGTCCGGCCACGACAGCGGCGACCGCCGCAAGCGGGTTCAGGAGGCCCGACGTCGTCTCGCAATGGACCAGCGCCACATGCGTCAGCGCCGGGTTCTCGGCCAGCGCACGCTCGACGGCGGCCGGCTCCACGGCCTGGTCCTCCGGCCAGCGCAGCGCCTCGACATTGCGGCCGAGCCGCCGCGCGATCTCGATCATGCGCTCGCCATAGGCGCCGTTCGCCAGCACCAGCAGCGCGTCCGAGGGGCCGACCAGCGTCCCGATCGCGGCTTCGACGATGAAGGTGCCGCTGCCCTGAAGCGGGATCGCGACGTGACTGCCCTGGCCGCCGGCAACATCGAGCAAGCGGCGGCGCAGCTCCGCGGTCATGGCGATGAACGCCGGCTCGCGCGAGCCCCAATCGTTGAGCATGGCGCGGCGCGTCTCGAGCTGGGTCGTCAGCGGTCCCGGGGTGAACAAGAGCGGAGGTTGGGCCATGGCGCGGTTTCGTCAATCGGCTGCGCCGGCTTCGACGCGCCGGCTGATGAGCCGCCGCAGGCGCCAGCCGGTGAGCAGCATCATGAACGTCGCGCCGAGACAAGCGGCGACAAGGAGCTGCATGCGCCACCCCAGCCAGATGATCGGCGCCAGCAGGTAAAGAAGATCATCGGGATCGAAGCCGAACGCGCCGGAATAAGCCTTGCTGCCCGGGCCCTCGAGACGCTCCAGCGTCTCCGACCAGTAGCCGCAGACATAGAGGGCCGCACCGGTCCACAGGCCGAGCGCGACGGCGCCGCCGCCGAGCGCCGAGACCCGGAGACCAAGACCAAGGGCGACGAAGAAGCCGGAATTCACGACATTGTCGACGAGGTAATCATAGCGGTGACCGCCCGGGGTCGACATGCCGCCGAGACGCGCGAGTTCGCCATCGGCGCGGTCGAGCAGCGCCGAGACGAGCCACAGCCACCCGCCCCACCACGCCCCGGCTCCGTCGGCCGGGAGCAGCGCGCCGCAGGCCAGCAGGCCCGTCGCCAGCCGCAGCGTGGTGAGATCGTTGGGCGTGACCCCCGAGCCGACCAGCGGCCGGACGAGGATGCGCGCCAAACGATGGCTCCAGGACGTGCCGATCACGACATCAGTCCCCATCGGCCCCGGCCGGCACGGTCACATCGTCGGCGACACGATCGACCAGCCGCCGCGCCTCGATGACCTGCCAGACGATCAACGCGGGAACGCCCAAGGCGACCTCGCGTATGCGCTTCAACAAGGACAGCTCGATCGCCGCCTGCGGGCTGATGCCGAGCAGGCCGCAGACAAGCACGTAGCCGCCCTCCTGCACGCCGAGCGAGGCCGGGATGGCGAAGCCCGCGGCACGCAGCGCCTGGCCCAGGCTCTCGATGATCAGCCCCTCGCGCAAATCGACGGACACGCCGACAAGGTGGAGCGCCAGCATCACTTCGACGCCGCCCAGCAGCCAGGAGATCATGTGGTAGCCGCACGCCCATCCCAGCCGCCCGGGAGAGGCGTAGAGCGCCGTGATCGATCGGTGCAGCCCGGCAATCTCGCCCAAGGAAGACCATGCCGATCCTCGTTCGGCCAGCCTGATCAAGCCTCGCTCGACAAGATGGAACAGGCCGAAGCGCTGCGCCGATATGAAGGCGGCGACGATGACAACCGCGAGGCCGATGCCGCCGATGGCCCAGGGGACGATCCGCGGCTCGTGCAGAGCGGGAATGAGCAGCGCCAAGCCGAGCAGCGTGAAGATGATCTGGCTCATCATCTCCATGGTGAGATCGACGGTGATGCTCGCGCCGCTTGCACCGAGCGGTACGCCGCCCTGCCGCAGCAGCCGCGCGCCGACGAATTCGCCGCCGATCTGCGCCACTGGAAGCAGGTTGTTGACCGCTTCTCGGATCCAGCGAAGGCCGATGAAGGTGAGCAGCCGGGGCGCCGGAGGGGGTGGCAGAAGCGCTTGCCATGCCAGCGAGGAGAACAGCACCTGGAGCGGATGGAAGGCGATCACCGCGAGCACGCCCCAGCCCGCGGCGCCCAGGCCGCTGGCGATCTCGGCAAAGCCGTAATACCCACACAGCGCGAGCGCGAGCGCCAAGCCAATAACCGCGCCGAGGGCAAGAGAAAGCCTCATCAGGCGATGCCCGCGGCGGCGACACGCGGAACGGCGCCGACCGTCCCGGCCTCCGCCAGGAACGCCTTGAAGCGCCGCGCCACGCTTTCGGGCGTGACGGTCGGCCGTCCGAGCTTGCCCATCGAGCCCGGCGCGATGCGGACGTGAATCAGGGCAGGCTTGGGACCGAGCGCGGCGGCGCGATACGCCGCCGCAAACCCGTCCAGGGTGCCGCCGGAAGCGGCGTAGCGGTAGCCGCAGGCGAGCGCCACGCCGGCAAAGTCGACCGAACCCGAAACGGTCGGCTGCCCGCCGGTCGAATCATGGACGCCATTGTCGAGCACGATGTGGGTCAGGCCGGCGGGCGCATAGGCGCCGATCGTCGCGAAGGTGCCGAGCTTCATCAGCGCCGCGCCGTCGCCGTCGAGGACGACGACGGGCATCGACACGTTGAGCGCGACGCCCAAGGCCATGCCCGAGGCCCCGCCCATGGATCCCACCTGATAGAGATGCTGCGGCCGGTCGGCTAGTGTGAACAGCTCGCGCCCGCATTTTCCAGTCGTCGCGACCACCGCCGCCGCGGGATCGACCAGCGACAGGAAGCGCTCGAGCACCGCCGCCCGGGTGGGCTGTTCTCCCGGCATGCTGAAGTCCTCGCGCCTGCCCGGTTCGGCGCGCTTGCACGGCGCCGCCTCGAGCCCATCGTGGCGGACGCTTCCCTGCTCCATGACGAAAGCGAAGGGCAGCTCGCTCTGTGCCATCCGCGCCACCGCGCGCCGGAGAGCCGCCGGCAGCGCTTCTGCGGTCGTCGGGAAAGGCTCGTGCTCGACCTCGATCACGGACAGGAGCTTCTGCGTGATCTGGCCCATCAGCTTGTGCTGCGGCTCGTCGCCGATGCCGGGCTGGCCCCGCCACGTGGTGATCAGCAGCGTCGGTATGCGAAAGGGTGTGTTGAGCGAGGTCAGCGGGTTGACGGCGTTGCCGAGGCCCGAATTCTGGCACATGACCACCGTCTTCCGGCCGGCGAGCCAGGCGCCGGCGGCGATCGCCACCGCCTCGCCTTCGCTCGCCGCGCCGACATAGGCGAGCGCCTTGCTGCTCAGCACGCCGTTGATCAACGGCGTGAGAAAGCTGCAGGGCACGCCGGTATAGAAGTCGAAGCCGTGGCGCGCCGCCTCGGCGAGGAAGTCGGCAGCGGTGATCATCGGCGATGCGTCACGTGAAATTGCGCGCGTTCGAAAGGTCTTCGAGCGTGTCGACGTCCAGCCAATGGCCGGTGATGTAATGCACGAGGACGGGGCGCTTGGCCGCCAGGCGCGTGATCAGCAGCGGCATGTCCATGCTGTCGAGCTTGCCTTCGGCTTCGATGAGGTCCAGCTCTTCGCGCAGCCATGCGGTCCCTTGCGCCGTGAAGCGCGCCAGGCCGATCCATTCACCGGTGGTCTCCGCGGTCGCCAGGTCCTGAGCGACGGCGCGCAGGTGGACCGGCGCATCGTCGAGGTAGTTGCCGGAGAACGACCGCTCGGCCGCGACCAGGTCGCGCGGTGTCGCGCGCGCGCCCGCCAGAGCGCCGAGCGCATCGACCGCGACGACGATATCGCCATCGGTCGCCAGCAGCCCGTCGAGAATGTAGCGGCGGAACAGGATGTCGCCGTAGACGACGATGGTCTCGCCATCGAGCTGCGGGCGCGCGCAGGCGAGCGAATAGACTTCGCCCGTCTCGGCGTAACGGTCGTTGTCGACGGTAGCAACGCCGTTGAGAGCGATCACCTCCTTGTGATAGCCGCAGACGACGGTGATGGAGCGGATCCCGCTATCTGAAAGAAGCGAGACGAGTCGCTCGAGCAGCGACTGCCCGCGCACGTCGATCATGCATTTGGGCTGATCGCGCGTGAGATCGCCGAGATCGCCGCGCGAGGCGGCGAGGATGACCGCCGAGGCAGTTGCCCGTCCGGGGAGGTAACGCCGTTCGGCCGCTTCCAATTCGGCGTTGCCGACGAGGCGGAAGATGTCTTGGACGCTGGCCACCCGGCCTTCCACCTCGCGCAGGGATTCGTCCTCCCAGATGCGGCGGCTGGTGTCGCGCATCGCGGTGATCGCCGCGCGCAAATTGTGGTTCGCCCAGATGACGGTGGAGATGCCCGCCTGGCGGAACAGCGACGTCGGCGTCGAGTGATAGGTGGTGGGCACGATAAGCAACGGGCAGCGGTTCTGCCAGCGCTCGGCGAAGGCCAGGATCTCGCTCGCCGTTTTCTGCTTGGAATGGATCAGGATGGCGTCGGCGCCGGCGGCGTGATAGGCCTCGGCGCGCAGCAACGCCTCGTCCAGCCCGTGCCCGGAGATGAGCGCCTCGGTGCGCGCGACGATGACGAAATCATCATCGCTCTGGCTGTCTTTTCCCGCCTTGATGCGCCCGGAGAACTCCTCGATTTCGGCGAGAGGCTGTCGCTCGCCGACGAACGAGTTGGTCTTCGGGAAGAGCTTGTCCTCGATGCAGACGCCGGCGACCCGGCGCTCGCACAGCTTGCGCACGAGCCGTCGCACGTTGTTGAAATTGCCATAGCCGGTATCGCCGTCGACGAGGATCGGCAATTCCGTCGATTCGGCCATGTACTCCAGCACTTCGAGCACCTGAGTCCAGGAGGCTTCGTTGCTGTCGCGCAGGCCGAGACTGGCGGAGACCGACAGACCCGACGCCCATATGCCGGGAAAGCCGGCCTCTTCGACGATCTTCGCGGAAAGGCCGCTATGCGCCTCCATGAGGAACGTCATGAAGGGAGAGTAGATCTCGGCGCGAAGCGCGGCCGCCCTGCCGCGCTGCCGACGATCCGCCGCCCGATCCCGGGTCGTCGGCTTTAAGGGGGAGCTGACCATCTATCGCCTCGCGCGCTGCCTTCGGGTGGGACCAAAATCGTGAGTCGGATGTTTCGGCCCTACAGGATCACCCCGCGCTCGATGGTAGAGAGGCCGCGGGGGCGTCACTATCAGCAGAACTATGAACTATGGCGAAAAAGTCAACATTGTGACAGCCCTCCCTGGACCGGCCATGCAGGATCGCGACGCGAAGTACAGGGAAACCCGGACGATGGCGATGCGGGCGAACGCCCCATAAACCTGAGATCGGAACGGCGGCTGACAAGGGGGCGGCGCATGGTTTTCGACGCGTGGCCGGCGCCGCGTTCCCGCCTAAGACCGACCCTCGCGTCGCGCCCCGCCTCGTCTACGTCCCCGCAACTTCCTCGTAAGGACCAAGAACCCTACGCTGAGACGTGATCCCGGGGGTCGAGCGGCGGCACTGCCGCCGCCATCGGCGCGCGGGTGTCGCCGGCGGGCCTCTTGCGTCGTCGAAACCGCCGTCCGTGCGGTCACCCCATATTGCAGCGATGTCGCGCGTGCCAGCAGTGGGTGCGGCCAGGTAGCAGCGCTGTCGCCCTCGTGGTTCGTCTATGGTCCAGCAAATGGTGATCTCATCATCCGCTGCGGTAGCGAATCCCCGGCCGGAATGGTCCACTCGGAAGCGCATCTGTAGGTTTCACGTGGCACAATCGCCGCGTTTTCCCCGGCTTCCGCACGCTTTCGGTGATATCGCCCGCGCTACCCCACCGCGCCGCCTGTAGCAACCTGTAGCACTTGCCGCCCGGCGCGCGCCCTCACCGTCCCGCAAGCGGGAGAGGGGTCCTTCGGTCCGTGGCCATAGCCCCTCTTCTGTTCACGGAAGAGGGAGGGACCCGTCGCCGAGCGACGGGAGGGTGAGGGTTGCGACCGCCGCTTGACCAGACTAAGCGTGCGGTTCGCGCCGGGTTTACAGCCGCCCCTGCTGCAGCGCCGGTTCCGGCACGCGCTCGCAGCCGATCAGGCAGGAGAGATTCGTCAGCGACAGGGAGCGAATGCTCTCGATGACGCGGCGCGGCGCGCCCCCTGCATCGCCCGGTGCGCCATTACCGGCGAGCGCGAGCCCGATCATGCCGGCGCACAGAAGGGCGGCGACACTGGCGGCGAGCTGGGCACGCTTGCGGCGCCCCTTCATGGTGCGCGCATTCTCGAGCCCGTCGATGGTGATCTCCAGGCGCCGCCGGTCGAGGTTCCAGATCGAGCGCTGGTGTTCATGCAGCAGCTCGAGATCGGCCAGGTCGCGCTGATGCCGGCTCGCCGCTTGCTCATGACGCTGCTGCGCCGCTTGCGCCGCCGCCAGCGCCTCGGAAAGCTCTGCCTGCATCTGACGCAGCGTCTCCTCCCACTCCAGCCGCTCCTGCTCGCGCGCGACGACAAAGCGACGCAGCAAAGCGACAAGTTGGTCACGCTCGCCGCTCTCGACGATCGGCTGGACGACGCGGTCGGCATGACGCTCGGCCTTGATCGTCGCGACCAGCCGGCCGATCCGCGCCATCGCCTCGCCGGCCGGCCGGCCGCTGCCGGCGGGCACAGGCGCACGCCCGCCCTCCGCGCCGGTCGAGCGAGGGGCGCGCGCGGTCTCCGCCGTGCCAGTATCGGGAACCATGGCCTACCTTAAGCCTTTTTTCGACTATGGCCAGCCGTGGTTAATCAATCGTTTCGCGCGCAGCAATCGTTTCTGCCCGCCAAGCGCGACGACGCGCCGCCGGGAATAAGGACTCAGCAGCCGGGGACCGCCCGCAGCTGCCGTTAATGCTGTACCGCGCGCTCGAGATCGGCCAGTTGGGCGGCGGCGGCTTCGCAGTCCGTGTTCCCGCTCGTCACCGAGCGCCTGCCGTCGGCGACAGCCTCGACGAACATGTCGTGGGCGCTGGTCAGCTCGTCATTGTCGCCGACCTCGCCCTGCACGGCGTCGCCGACCTTCTGCGCGGCAGCATCGAGGCGGCCCTTCTCGATCTCGTCGCAGGCCGATGCCGCGCCGAGCACTTGGCCGGCCGAGGCGGCGAATGTCTCCGCCTTGGTGGCGGGAATGTCGCCCGGCGGCAGTGTCCCGCCGGACTCGGGGGACCCGATCAACGTCGCGCCCGCAAGCGCGATCGCCAGATGAAGCGCCATGTCATGCTCCTTCGGTGAGGCTTGGTCCTAGCAGGTGGGAGGAAGCCGCCCGAGATCGAGTCGGGGCATCTCGGTTTCAATGCGCGCCGTGGACGGGGACGGCCCGGCGGCCGCGCTCGCCCGATGGCAATTTCTCGGCGGGCGTGACCGAGGTCAAGGCGATGGGCGGGCGGATAGGCGTAGATGGTGCTTCCCCCAGACCTGGGCCCCCGCGGGCGGCGACGCGGGGCCTTTTTTCCGCCGCGGCGGAAACCAGGAGAAGCGGCCGATCACTCCGCGCGCGCGACACCACGACCGACCCCGAGCAACCGATGGGCCGGCGAGGTGCGCGCATGGCCGACATGGTGGCCGGCGAGGAATGATCGGTGATGCTCTCCCGATCCGTGCCGCCACCCTCAGCAACGGCACGGATCAGGAGCAGCAAGATCAGTGATGCTTGCCGATATCTGAGCGCGCCGCCTCGACAATGGTCTTCATCGCGTCGAAAGGCACGATGTAGCCATCCTCCAGATTCTCGGCGGTGACCCGATCCACCTGCGACACGTATTTGCCGTGATTGGGATAGAGCGCTGCCAATGTCGCGGCATCGAACGGCTCGTGCGAGCCGTAGAGGATGCAGAAGACCGGGCCGGTGTTGAGGCCGGTATCGGTTGCGGTCGGCACGGCGAGCTCCGCCAGCTGGATCCCGCCGAGCGCGTTGCCGAAGCTGTTGCGCACCGCGGTCGCCGGCGTGACCGACGACAGCTCGATGCGCGGCGCGGTGGGCGGTGTAACGCCCTGGTCCATCCAGCGCACGAGGTGACCGTAGACGGCATTCATCACCTGCTCGGTCGGGACGTGGCTGAGCGCCGGCTTGGTGCAGGCCGTCGTGTTGGGGATGGCAAGCGCGTCGCGGGTCACCAGCTGCAGGCGGAACTGCATGAGGTCGTAGCCGACATGCGAGGCGCCGGCGATCTCCCAGGTGTGGAGGGTGTCGGAGTCCGGCTGGCGCGCGGCGGCCTCGCCGAGCAGCAGCACATCGTTCTCGGTATTCACCTTGAACAGCTTGGTCGGGATGTCCTGGCGCAGCTTGCCGCCCAGGCCGAGATGCAGGAAGAAGGCGTCGTAGGCGCCTGCGAGCGGGTGGATCGAATTGTAGTAGGTGACGAGACGACCCTCTGACTGCGAGACGCCGCCGGCGATGATGCGCTTCGCCTTGAGCCCGCCCAGCGGATCGACGCCGACGGGATTGCGAATCGCCTGGGAAGCCTGCGAGAAGATGTCGTAGGACAGCGCATCATTCGTGATTGTTCCACCCGCTGTCACGTCGAGCGTGCCATAGCGGACGGGGCTCCACGCGGTAAGGCCGTAGGGCGGCTGCTGGACGCCGACGCGTTGCGCGGAGACGCCGACATAGGCGTAGCCCTCGCGCATCAGATGGTCATAGGACAGCTCCCACATGGCGTCGAAATTGTAGCCGCTGGTGACGTTGACCCATTCAACGAGGACCGTGCCGTTGAACTGCCCGCTGAACATCGGCCGGCGGACGATCATGCGGGTCTTGTAGGGATGCCCGCTATCGAGGACGCTTCCAGTCGTCAGCGTCGGCGTGTTGTACCGGTTGGCGGTGCCCTCGAAGAAGAATTCCTCCTCGACATAGCCGAACTTCGCGAGATTGAGCTGGCTCGCAAGCTGCGGGTAGTCGTGCGACGGATCGCCCGGCGCTGCATGGACGGCGATCGGGCCGCTGACGATCGGGTTCGGCACGGTGCCGGCGACAGCCGGCCAGTGCACCGCCGTCATTAGCAAGGTGGCAAGGCCAAAGCTTCTGAGCCGGCGCCGGGTATCCGGCGCCGTCCGGGCGCATGTCATGGATTTTCCTCCCCTCGAATGTTTCTACCGGGCGCTTGGTGCAACCGGCGCGTTCATAAATGCATGAAAGATAAATCTTGTAAAGAAGAGCCGTCTTTTGGGCCGCTGGCGACTTGCGTATCGCCTATTGGCTCGTGGCCGGTTTCGTGCTGACGGCCGAAGCACTCGTCCCGTTGAGGTCGCCCGTCGTGCTATAAAGAACGCGCAGCGCGTCTCGCGAATAGGCGGGCGCGGGAGGGATTTCCGTGCAGGACGTCGATGCGTTCCAGATGCAAACGCGCGCGTGGCTGGAAGCCAATTGCCCGTCAAGCATGCGCACGCCCATGCCCGACGACGAGATCGTCTGGGGCGGTCGCCGCGCCGTCTTCAAGAACCCGGATTCGAAGCTCTGGCTCGAGCGTATGGCGGCGCGCGGCTGGACCGTGCCGAGTTGGCCCAGAGAATACGGCGGCGGCGGGCTCTCGCCCGACGAGGCGCGCGTTCTCGACGAGGAGATGCGTCGGCTCGATTGCCGCGCGCCGCTGCAGAGCTTCGGCATCTGGATGCTCGCCCCCGTGCTGCTCGAATTCGGCACCGAGGAGCAGAAGCAGGCGCATCTGCCGAAGATCGCGCGCGGCGAGATCCGCTGGTGCCAGGGCTACAGCGAGCCCGAGGCCGGCTCCGACCTCGCCGGCCTCAAGACCCGCGCCGTGCCGCAGGGCGAGCATTTCCTCGTCAACGGCCACAAGGTGTGGACCTCCTACGCCAACTTCGCCGACTGGATCTTCTGCCTGGTGCGCACCGATCCGATGGCGAAGAAGCATGAGGGCATCAGCTTCATCGTCATCGACATGGCCGATCCCGGCGTGCGCACGCGGCCCATCCGCCTCATCAGCGGCGCCTCGCCCTTCTGCGAGACCTTCTTCGAGAATGTCCGCGTGCCCCTGGGTAATCTGGTTGGCGGTCTCAATCAGGGCTGGACGATCGCCAAGCGCCTGCTCGAGCACGAGCGCAAGATGATCGCGTCGATCGGCCAGCGCCAGCGCGGCGCCGAGGAGGCGAAAGGCGGCTCGCCCGGCGCCGCTTCGGCCATGTTCAAGTATTACGGCACCGAGCTCAACAAGCGCAAATTCGAGCTGCTGCTGGCCTGCGCCGGAACGCAGGCCCTGGGATGGGAAGGCGAAGGGTTCGCAGCCGACGAGTTGCGCATCGCCCGCGAATGGCTGCGCTCCAAGGCCAACTCGATCGAGGGCGGCACCTCCGAGATTCAGCTCAACATCATCGCCAAGCGCGTGCTTGGCCTGCCGGATTGAGGCGCGCCATGGCGCTGACGCTCGATGGCGATGCCGCGCTGGTGCGCGAGACGGCGCTCAAGTTCTTCCGCGAGCGCGCGCCGGTCACGGCGCTGCGCAAGCTGCGCGACGAGAAGGACCCGACGGGCTTCTCGACCGCGTTGTGGCGCGACATGGCGGCGCTGGGCTGGGCGGGTTTCCTCGTAAGCGAGGAGTATGGCGGCAGCGACTTCGGCTGCGTCGGCTTGGGCCAGGTTCTGGAAGCCGCCGGGCGCACCTTGGCGGCGACGCCGCTCATATCGACGGCGCTGATCGGCGCCAGCGCCTTCTCGCTGGCCGGCAGCGCCGCGCAGAAACGCGCGCACCTCCCCGCGTTGGCCGGTGGCGAGCGCGTCGTCGCGCTGGCGCTCGAAGAAGGTACGCACCACGCGCCCTTCCGCATCGCCACGGCGGCGCGCCAGAGCGGCAATGGCTGGCGGCTCGACGGGGAGAAGCGCTTCGTCCTCGACGGCCAGGTCGCCGACCTGCTGATCGTCGCGGCGCGCACAGCCGGGAGCCGCGACGAGCCGCAAGGCATAACGCTGTTTCTTGTGCCCGGCGACGCCAAGGGCGTGGTGCGCACGCGCACCGTCATGGTCGACAGCCGCAACGCCGCCGTCATGCGCTTCAACGGCATCGAGCTTGGCGAGGACGCGGTGCTCGGCCAGGTCGATGCCGGCGCCGAGATTCTCGACCGCGTGCTCGATCGGGCGCGTGCGGGCCTCGCCGCGGAGATGCTGGGAAGCGCATGCGAGGCCTTCGAGCGCACGGTGCAGTATCTCAAGGACCGCAAGCAGTTCGGCGTGCCCATCGGCTCGTTCCAGGCGCTGAAGCACCGCGCGGCGCAGATGTTCTGCGAGATCGAGCTGACGCGCTCTGCGGTCATCGCCGCGCTCTCGGCGCTCGATGCCGGCGATGCCGGCGCAAGCCGGCTCGCCAGCGTCGCCAAGGCCAAGGCCGGCGAGGCGTGCTTTCTCGTCAGCAACGAAAGCGTGCAGATGCATGGCGGCATCGGCATGACCGACGAGCACGAGGTCGGATTCTTCCTCAAGCGGGCCCGCGTGGCGCAGGCGACATTCGGCGACGCCGCGTTTCACCGCGACCGCTATGCCGCGCTGATGGGGTACTGATCAGCCGGCTACGGCGGCAGCGTCATCAATCAAGAGCTGCACGCCGGTCTGGCCCTGCCAGTGATCGGCGCGGAGATGGCCGGCGACGTGAAAGCCGCGGCCCTGACCCTGGAGCAGCGCCGGACCCAGCTCGCCCTCGAGGCAGCGGAAGGCGATAGCCTTGAGCCGCCCGCCGCCGGCGCCGTCGCCGAGGATGCAGCGCACATGCTGCGCGCCCACCGCATCGGCGCGCAGCACGCGCAGGTTGGCGAGCGCGAAGCGCGGCTCGGCATTGCCCGCGCCGAACGGGCCCAGCCGCTCGACCAGCTCGACGAGATCCGGGCCGGCGGCACCGGCGGCGAGCATGCCGTCGATGCCGAGCTCCGGCATCGGCGCGTCCGTGCCCAGCGCCGCCGCCGCGCGCTCGACGAGAAAGCCGCGCAGCGCGGCGAGCTGGGATAGGGCGACGGTGAATCCTGCCGCCATGGCATGGCCGCCGCCGTTGAGCAGAAGCCCGGCCTGGCGCGCCGCGATCACCGCGGGCCCAAGCGCCAGTCCCGGCACGGAGCGCCCGGAGCCTTTGCCGATGCCGTCGGCAAGGGCGACGACGCAGGCCGGGCGGTTGTAACGCTCCTTGAGACGGCTGGCGACGATGCCGATGACGCCGGGATGCCAGCCTTCGCCGGTGGCGAAGACGAGCGGCGCGTTGCCCTCGCCGCTTTCGACCTGATCGATGGCCTGGGCCAGCACCCGCGCCTCCAGCTCGCGACGCTCGGCATTGAGCGCATCGAGCTGGCGCGCGATGGCGAGGACGGCGGCAGGGTCGTCGCTCGCCAGGAGCTGGGCGCCGAGATCCGCCTGGCCGACCCGGCCGCCGGCATTGACGCGCGGCCCCAGGATGAAGCCCGCGTGATAGGCGTCGAGCCGCTCGCCGATCCCGGCCACGTCGGCCAGCGCGGCGAGCCCGGGATTGCCGCGCCGCCGCAGCACCTTGAGCCCTTGCGCCACGAGGGCGCGGTTGACGCCGGTCAACGGCACGACGTCGCAGATCGTGCCGAGCGCCACCAGGTCGAGCCACTGCACGAGGTCCGGCGCCGGCACCCGCTCATACCAGCCGGCCTCGCGGAGCGCGCGGTTGACGCCGACGACGAGGAGGAAAGCCAGGCCCACCGCGGCGAGCACGCCATGCGGGCTCGTCTCGTCGACGCGGTTCGGATTGATCACGGCGAAGGCCGGCGGCAGCTCCGGCTCGGCGATGTGATGGTCGACGACGATGACGTCGAGGCCCGCCGCCTGCGCCGCGGCGAGCGGCTGGTGCGCCGCCGTGCCGCAATCGACGGTGACGACGACGGCCGCCCCTTCTGCCTTGAGGCGCAGCAGCGCCGGCGCGTTGGGCCCATAGCCCTCGCGCTGGCGGTCGGGGATGTAGACCCGCGCGCGGGCGCCGACGGAAGCGAGAAAACGCTGCAGCAGCGCCGCCGCGGTCGCACCGTCGACATCGTAGTCGCCGAACACGGCAATGACCTCGCCACCCGTGATGGCTCGCGTCAGCCGCCTGACCGCGACGTCCATGTCCTTGAGATGCGCCGGGTCGGGCAGGTCGGCGCGCAAGGTCGGATTGAGGAACCGGTCGGCTTCCGCGGCGCCGACGCCGCGCGACGCCAGCAGCCGGCCGACGATCTCCGGCAGCCGCAGCTGCTGCGCCAAGGCCAGCCCGGCGCGATCATCGCCGGCGCGCTGGCGCCAGCGCCAGCCGCACAGCGAGCGCTCGACGCCGAGAAAGGCAGGCGACCCATCGGGCATGGCGCCCAGGATCGACGACCGCCCCGAGTCGCGTCAATGGCGCAAATCGCCCCGCGCCGCCCTACGGATCCTTGGCGTCCGCGCACACGGTCGCGAAATCATTCGGAAATCCGAGTCCGTTGCTCCGATTCGGTGCTGGCGATCAATCGGAACGCTCAATTCACCGTGCGCTGCATGCGGCGGTAGGCATCGCGCGCCCAATCGGTTCTCGACTCAGCGGTCGTAGCCACTCTTGCGCTCGAAATTGTGCTGCGCCTCGATGAAGCGCACCGTGCCGGTCTTGGAGCGCATCACCATGGAATGGGTGATGGCGCCGCCGGCGAAGCGGCGCACGCCCTGCAGCATGGTGCCGCTGGTGACGCCGGTCGCCGCGAACATGACATTGCCCTTGGCGAGGTCGAGCAGGTTGTATTTGCGATTGAAGTCGGTGATGCCGCAGCGCTGCGCGCGGCTGCGCTCGTCGTCGTTGCGAAAGATGAGGCGCCCCTGCATGAAGCCGCCGATGCAGCGCAGCGCTGCCGCCGCCAGCACACCCTCCGGCGCGCCGCCCGACCCCATGTATATGTCGACGCCGCTTTCCGGCCGCGACGTGGCGATGACGCCGCTGACGTCGCCGTCAGAGATAAGCATGATGCGCGCGCCCGCCTCGCGCACCTTGGCGATGAGCTCGGAATGGCGCGGGCGGTCGAGGATGCAGACGACGAGGTCGGAGACGTCGGCGCCCTTGGCCTTGGCGAGGTTCTTCAAATTCGCCGCCGGCGGCTCGTCGAGATCGACGACTTCGCCGAGCCCGCTGCCGATGCCGATCTTGTCCATGTAGACATCGGGCGCGTTGAGGAAGCCGCCCGCCTCGGCCATGGCGATGACCGCGAGCGCGTTGGCGCCGCCCTTGGCGGTGATCGTAGTGCCCTCGAGCGGGTCGAGCGCGATGTCGATGCGCGGGCCGTGTCCGGCGCCCACCTTCTCGCCGATATAGAGCATCGGCGCCTCGTCGCGCTCGCCCTCGCCGATCACCACGGTGCCTTCGATGGCGAGGCTGTTGAGCGCCTTGCGCATGGCGTCGACCGCCGCCTGGTCGGCCGCCTTCTCGTCGCCGCGGCCCATGAGCCGCGACGCCGACAGCGCTGCCGCCTCGGTGACGCGCACCGCCTCGAGCGCCAGATTGCGGTCCATCGCTTCGTTCTGCGCCATGACTGCTCCTGTTCTTATAGATTCTCGACGCGGATCATGCGGGGCGGCTCGAGCACCGTCTCGAGCCGGCCGATGCGCTCGAGCGCGCGGCGCATCGCCGCCTCCTCGGTCTCATGCGTGGTCAGCACGACCGGCACCGCCTCGCCGGGGGCGCGGCCGCGCTGGATCATCTGCTCCATCGACACCTGCTCGTCGCGCAGCGCCGCGGCAATGTCGGCGATGACGCCCGGCCGGTCCACCACCATGAGGCGGACATAGGAGGCGCCGTAATGCCGCGAGATCGGCGACGACGGGCGCGACTGGAGGCTCGCCGCCGGCACGGCGAAGCTCGGCGACCAGCGCCCGACCGCGATGTCCAGGAGGTCGGCGACGATAGCGGACGCAGTCGGCTCGGCGCCGGCGCCGCGGCCCTCGAGCAGGACGCGGCCGACGAAATCGCCCTCGACGACCACGGCGTTGTAGACGCCCTCGACATGGGCGATCGGCGTCGCCCGCGGCACCATACACGCATGGACGCGCTGCTCGATGCCGTGATCGGTGAGCCGCGCCAAGCCCAAGAGCTTGATGCGATAGCCGAGCTCGTCGGCGAACTCGATGTCGAGCGCGGAGATGTGGCGGATGCCCTCGACATGCACGCCCTTGAAATCGACGGCGTTGCCGAAGGCGACGGCGGCGAGCAGCGCCAGCTTGTGCGCGGCGTCGATGCCGTCGATGTCGAAGCTCGGATCGGCCTCGGCGTAGCCGAGCGTCTGCGCCTCGGCCAGCACCTCCTGAAACTCGCGTCCGGTCTCGCGCATCGTCGTCAGGATGTAATTGCAGGTGCCGTTGAGAATGCCGTAGATGCGCCGCACATGGTTGGCCGCCAAGCCTTCGCGCAGCGCCTTCAGGATGGGGATGCCGCCGGCGACCGCCGCCTCGAAGACGAGCGCCACGCCGCGCGCTTCGGCGAGCTTGGCCAGCTCGGTGCCGTGATGGGCAAGGAGCGCCTTGTTGGCGGAGACCACGTGCTTGCCGTGGGCGAGCGCACCTGCGACCACCTCACGCGCCACGCCGTCGCTGCCGCCGATCAGCTCGATCACCACATCGATCTCGGGATCGGCTGTCATCGCCACGGCGTCGCCGTACCAGCGCACGGCGGAGAGATCGACGCCGCGGTCGCGCCGCTTGTCGCGCGCGGCGACGGCGGCGACGACGAGCCGCCGCCCGCTCCGGCGCTCGAGCAGATCGGCATTGCGCTGCAAGAGCTGCACCGTGCCGGCACCGACGGTGCCGAGGCCAGCGACAGCGATCTTCAGGGGGGCTTGCACGCGGTTGCCGGCTCCCTCGGCGGTCACTGTCCGGTTTGTAGCGCCGCAATCGTCGAGTTGCGACTGTTTTATCGGCGGATGGGCGACGTCAGAATTCCAGGAGAACCTCGGCGCGATCCTCGCCGAGCCCATCGCCGATCGGGGCCGCCTGGACGATGATGCGGTTCGACGCGAGCCCGAGCTGCGTCAGCGCCTTGGCCACGACATTGGCGCGCTCGATCGCCTTGCTGAAGCTCGCCAGCTCCTGCTGCGCCGCGTCGGCGCCGTAACCGCGCCGGCCGTAGCCGACGACGCGGACGACGCCGCCATGCTTGTCATAGAGCTTGACGACGTCGGCGAGCCGGCGATCGTCATCCGGCGTCAACGTCAACCCGCTGCCGGCAAACTTGATCTCCGCCGCCTGCATCGAGACGGAGCCGGGTCTGCTCTGGCGCGGCGGCGGTTCGAGCGCGGCTTGCTGCTCCGGTGTGTTCGCCGCGGTCGGGGCTGGGGCGGCGGCCGGCAATGGCGGCCGCACCGGATCCAGCGCGGCGATCTGCTCGGGCGGCGATTTTTCCGTATCGCTCGGGCCGAGCGGCGGCGGCCACNNNNGGCCGGCGCCGCCGGCGCTGCGGCGGCCTTGGGCGCCTCGGCTGGCGCCGCGACCAGGGGCACCGGCGGCGCGGGTCGCGCCGGCTCAGCGGCCGCCGTCTTGTCGGGTGCCGGCATCATCATGTCGGCGGGCGGTGGCGGGGGTATGCGCATCGCCTGGTCAGCGGGTGCTGTCGATGGGGTAGCGGGTGTCGGGGCAGCAGCCGGCGTGGTCTCCGCTTTGGCAGCGTCGGCCGGCGAGGGCGAGCGTGGCGGCCTGGCATCCGCCGGTGATGCGGTCGGGCGCGGCAGGTCCGCGGCCGCGGTCTGCGGCGCGGGCGACGGGCGCTTGGCCGTGGTCGGGGCGGGCGACGACTTGGCCGCTTGGTCGGCTGCCGACTTGCGTGCCTTCTCGGGCGGCGGAAGGCTGGGGGGCGGCGGCGCCGGACGCGGCGTGTCGCCTTCCGGCATGGCGTGCACGATGGGGCTGTTCAGCGCGGTTTCCTGGGGCGCCGGCTCGGACCCGGAGGGCGAGCGCCGCCGCGCGCTGCGCGCCTCCGGGCGCTCGCCCACGAGCGACGGATCGGCGTTGCGCTTGGTCTCCGTGGGTGCGGCGCCGTCGGTGGCGGATGACGGCCGGGTGATCGGCGTCGGCGCGCCAGCCGCGGCGCCGCGGCTGGCGCGCAAGTCCGCATCGCTCTGTTTTGCCTGGGCGCGATCGTCGGCCAGCCCCTGCTGCAGTTTCTGCCGGTCGATGCTGCTCATCGCGCGATCAGGTGGCGGCGGCACGGTGCCGAGATTGGGATAGGGCTGGTTGCGCCCGGCCTCGAGGTTCTGCGCGTTGCGCTCGCCGGTCGTATCGTCGTTGAGGGTGAAGCCCGCGGCGCTGCGGTAGAGCTCGACGGGATTGACGTATTTGGGGGTCGACGAGCATGCCGCCAGCCCGGCGGCGGCCGTCAATGCCAGGGCCACGGCCCGGCCGCGGTCGCCCGCCTTGTCCCACCCTCCACTGATCCTGCGCAGCACCATGGCCGCCTCGCCTTCCCCTGGGCTAACGGATTGTCGCTCCCTATATAAGCCCTGCAAATAC
>WNFJ01019653.1_pt1 | contig 20547 bp, 19 predicted proteins | sample 5400461 | NCBI WGS metagenome assembly WNFJ01 (sample SAMN13153349, study PRJNA577476) | soil metagenome | isolation source: 115 cm saprolite on Douglas fir-dominated hillslope | place: USA:California | collected 2013-09-17
GCGAACAGCATTACACCAACTCCCGGCGTGCTACAGTCGAGAAATGTTCCGGCGCATTATCTGGATCGTGCTCGACAGCGTGGGCATTGGGGAGATGCCCGACGCCTCCGCATACGGAGACGCGGGCAGCGACACGCTGGGTAACATCGCCCGGCTGCGGCCGATGCGACTTCCTAATCTGCGCCGCCTAGGATTGGGAAACATCAAGCCGCTCACCGGACTGCCGCCCGATCCGGCGCCGCAGGCCGCCTTCGGCCGCTGCACGCTCGCTTCTCCAGGAAAGGACACCACGACGGGTCACTGGGAGATGGTGGGCATACATCTCGCCAAGCCCTTCCCATTGTTTCCGCAGGGATTTCCGCAGGCGATCATGCAAGAGTTCGAGAGGCGCATCGGACGCAGCACGATAGGCAACCGCGCCGCGTCGGGCACGGAGATTATCCAGGAGATGGGCGCCCAACACATGCGCACCGGCGCGCCCATCGTCTACACATCGGCCGATAGTGTATTCCAGGTTGCGGCGCACGAAGAAATTATTCCACTAACTGAACTGTATAGGATCTGCGAGATCGCGCGCGAAATTCTGCGAGGGCCGTACGAAGTAGGCCGGGTGATCGCGAGGCCGTTTACGGGTAAGCCCAGCGCTTTCGAGCGCACGGCCAACCGCCGCGATTACGCCGTCCCACCGCCGGCCGGCATGCTGCTCGACCAACTATGCCAAGCCGGGCGGCCGATCTTCAGTGTGGGCAAAATCTACGACGTGTTTCTCGGCCGCGGCATCGGCGGTCACGTGAAGACGAAGAACAATGCCGACGGCATGGCAAAGACTCTCGACGCGATGAGCTCGGAGCGCGAAGGCCTGATCTACATCAACCTGGTCGATTTCGATCAGCAGTACGGGCATCGCAACGATGTGGAAGGCTATGCGCGCGCGCTCGAGCAATTTGACGGCTGGCTGCCCGGTTTTGAACGGCAGCTTCACGAGCAGGATCTGGCGATCATTACCGCCGATCACGGCTGTGACCCGACAACGCCCTCGACCGACCACTCCCGTGAATACGTTCCGGTGTTGGCTTTCGGGCCTCGAGCAAAGCCGGGCGTTTCCCTGGGCCTCCGCGCGACGTTGTCCGACCTCGGCCAGACCGTCGCCGAAAATTTCAGTTGTCATCTCGAGAAAGGAACCAGCTTCTTACCAGCGATCGTATGAGTAGAAAACCAGTGATGGCGGGCAATTGGAAGATGTATAAAACCGCCGCCGAGACCACCAGCTTCTTTGAGAAATTCCGCGCTCTGGTGGAGCGCTCCGAGCATTGCGAGATTGTGATTTGCCCGCCGGCGCCGAACCTGCCCGCCGCCATTGCCGGCGCGCAGGGCACGCGCGTGGGAATCGGCGCGCAGAATATGTTCTGGGCGAAAGAGGGAGCTTATACCGGCGAAGTATCGGGCGCTATGATCAGGTCGCTCGGGTGCTCACACGTGATCGTCGGCCACAGCGAGCGGCGGCAGTATTTTGGGGAGACGAATGAAAGCGTGCTGAAAAAAACTCTCGCCGCGCTGGATGCGGGGCTGACACCAATCGTTTGCGTGGGCGAGACGCTGGAGCATCGCGAGGCCGGCCAGACCGAGGCTGTCATCACGGACCATTGCCAGGGTGGCACGTCGGGTCTGTCGGCGGAGCAGTTTTCGAAAATCCTGATCGCCTATGAGCCGGTGTGGGCGATCGGAACCGGCAAGACTGCTACGCCCGAGATCGCCGCCGACGCTCACCGGATGATCCGCGCGCACGCCAGCAGCGCCTTCGGCCAGGAAGCGGCAAAGAGCCTGCGCATCCTTTATGGAGGCAGCGTCAAGCCCGACAATATCAAGGGACTGATGGCGCAGCCGGAGATCGACGGCGCGCTGGTGGGAGGGGCTAGCCTGGACCCCATCTCATTCGCCTCCATCGTGAATTTTTAACGACTGCGGTACATTAAAAGAAGAGCCTAAGAATGTTTACGTGGATCTGCCCCAAGTGTGGCCGCGAAGTTCCGCCCGCCTACACGGATTGTCCCGATTGTGCCGCGAAGACGCAGGCGCCGCAGCCAGAAGCGGCTCCGGTAATATCCCGGCCCATACCGCCGCCTCCGCCGGCGCCCCAGTATCAGCAGCCTCCTGCGCCCCAATATCAGCAGGCGCCACCGCAATATGCGCCGCCGCCGCAACAATATGCGCCGCCGCAATACCAGCAGCAACAGCAGCAGTATCCGCCTCCCCCTGCGGCGCCGACATTTTATGCGCCGCCCCCCGAGCGCACCGGTCTGGCGGGAATGCCAACCTGGCTGCTGAGTATCCTATTCGCGGTGCTCTTTGGAGGTCTGGTCTTCGGCGTTTACTATCTGGTGCAGAACTCCCATAAAACGGCTGCAAGCACGGAGGACACCGCCGGCGCGGTTGAGACTCCTGCAGCAACAGTGGCCGGCTCTACCAACAACCCGCTGCTCAAGCAAGTGGAAGTTGCCGGGCTTCGATTGACGCAGAATAAAGCTAAGAAGACAGAGATCCGCTTCCTGCTGGTGAATCACTCCGGAGGCGACATTCAGGATCTGGCGGGCAACATCAGCCTACGGGCGCGAACCTCAAAGCAGGACGAAGAACCGATCGGCGTATGCTCCTTTAAACTGGCTTCTTTGGGACCATATGAATCGAAGGACATGGCCGCCGTCCTCAACACGAAGTTAAAGGTCTATGAGCTGCCGGACTGGCAGAATCTACAGGCCCAGCTTAAGATCACATCGCCGTAATGATCCAGCACCGTCCGAAAACCGCCGCCGAGCGAAAGGCTCGCGTTGTTGAAATTCTGCGCAGACTGGACAAGATGTATCCCGGCGCGAGTTGCGCGCTGATCCATCGCGACCCTTGGGAACTGCTGGTGGCGACGATCCTCTCGGCGCAATGCACCGACAAGCGGGTCAATGAAGTGACTCCCGGCCTGTTTGTAAAATATCCAACTACCGCTGATTTCGCGTCGGTGCGGCCGGAGGTTCTGGCCCGGGATATCCGATCGACCGGATTCTTTAACAACAAGGCGAAGTCGATTGTGGGCGCGGCGAAACGGATAATCTCCGATTTTGGCGGCACAGTGCCGCGGACGATGGAGGAAATGCGCACCATCCCCGGCGCGGCGCGAAAAACGGCGAACGTGGTTCTGGGAACCGGCTACGGCATCGCCTCGGGCGTGGTGGTGGATACGCACGTCATGCGGATCTCCCGGCGGCTCGATCTGACAAGGCAATCGGATCCGGTAAAGATCGAGCGGGATCTCGAAAAGATCATCCCCAAAGAACAGTGGATTCTGTTCTCACATCAGCTAATTCACCATGGCCGCGCGCTTTGCACGGCGCGCAGTCCGCGCTGCGCGGAATGCAAGCTCGAGCCGATTTGTTACGCGAAAGATAAAACCGTATGAAACATGAAGTCCCGCTAACGTTAGAAGGCGCGTCAGTATTGCACCAGATGTTTCGCATCCGCTGGCAGGCGTGGAAGGCGCTGGACGCGGGCCGGCGACTTAAAATTCTGGACGAGGCTACCGGCGCCCTCGGGGCCATGGAGCAGTCCCAAACTGCGCTGTTCTCGCTGTTAGGGCACAAGGGCGACCTGATGCTGGTGCACTTCCGTAGCTCGTTCGACGAACTGAATCAGGCGGAGCTAAGCCTGGCGCAATTGCAGCTCGCTGAATTTATCGAGCCCACCAGCTCGTATCTCTCGGTGGTGGAACTGGGGCTCTACGAATCGACGGTGCGCTTGATAGCGGCGCTCGAAGAGAAGGGCGTAGCGCCTGGCAGTCCGGAGTGGGAGAAGGAAACGGAACAGGCGCTGGAACAGCAGAGAAAAGCCATGGCGCCGCGCTTGTGGCCGGAGATCCCGCCTCGCCGGTATTTGTGCTTTTACCCGATGGACAAGAGGCGCGGCGAGGTTAAGAACTGGTACGAAGTTTCCATACGCGACCGCCAACGGCTGATGCATGAGCACGGTCTGATTGGCCGCAAGTACGCAGGATCGGTGAAGCAGATCATCTCCGGCTCGATCGGATTCGACGATTGGGAGTGGGGCGTGGATCTGTTCGCCGACGATCCGCTGGTCTTCAAGAAGCTGATCTACGAAATGCGCTTCGACGAAGCCAGCGCGGCTTACGCGCTGTTCGGATCGTTTTATGTGGGTCTGCGATTCAGGGCTGCGGATCTGGGGTTATTATTCGGCGGAACCACGCCGACTTTCTCTATACTCTTGTAGTTACCACCTGCAGCCAGGCAGACTCCGTAAGCGCTCCATTATCAACACCATAAAATCGAATTCCAAGATAATGAAGAGACTTCTATCGGTAGTGCCCGCCGAGTGAAAAACTACGACGCGATGCCAGCCCCACGGCGGGTACTACCGATAGAAGTCATTGAACTGAGCCGGGCCGCGAATCTGTGAGCTTATGGGGATTGAATCACGCCTCGGATTTCGCGGCGGGACCCAATGGGTGGACTCGCGGGCAGAACAGGGCGCTGAATGGGGTAGGACCGGCATTTTGGGAAAGTGAATGCTCTGTTGTATGGAGCGGATCGAGGTTCTGAAGCGACGAATCAGAGATTCAAGCCAGAGATCCCCTAGGTCCGCCATTAGACGGGCTGGGTTTGCCAGTGAGTTTGTGGATGCTGCGGTCATGAGGTGTCTTGAAGAGGGAGCTCTGTCGCACGGAGAGGCGCTTCTGCCTCGACGATTGTGACGAAGATCAACCGACCGACCTTGCAGATCGGGCAGCAGCCGGACTCCGGTTGTTCAATCTTCGAATCACTGCTGTTGGGAGAGAAGGTGCTGTCCTGGGTGGCAGTTTTCTGAGCGGACAGCAAGGAGCGGCACAATTCCAGTTTTTCCTTTCGAACGCGGTTGGCTAGGAAGCCAAAGTGCCGGATGCGGACAAAGCCAGCGGGCAGCACGTGGAGCAGAAAACGGCGAATGAACTCGACCGCCTCCAATGTCATGGTCTTGATCTGATGGCGGTCAGCATAGTCTTTCCATTCGAAGGCAACGCGATGATTTTCCAGCGATAGTAGACGACGGTTGGAGATGGCCACGCGGTGCGTGTAACGCGCCAAGTACTTGAGAACCTGTTCTGGTCCACCAAACGGTCGCTTGGCGTAAACCACCCATTCCATCTGACCAGCCTTGTGAAGCAGCGCCTCGAAATCCGCCGGTTTAGTCAGCGACTGTAGTTCGCCGTGGAACTGGAGCTTGTCTTTTTGGAACGCCTTTCTCAATTCCATCAAAAACTTTTTTCGGAAGAATCGGCTGAGGACTTTGACGGGAAGGAGGAACGAGTTTCGACAGGCGATCCAACGCGAGCCGTCTAGACTAATTCCGCCACCAGGTACTACGCAATGCACATGGGGGTGAAGATGCAGATTCTGACCCCAGGTGTGAAGCACGGCTAGGAAGCCGATGTTGGCGCCCAGACGCTTGGGGTCTGCCGCGATCGTCAACAGGGTCTCGGAAACGGCGCGGAACAGGAGGCGGTAGATTTCTCTCGGATTCTGAAGTGCTAAGCGGGCGATCTCTTGCGGCAGTGTGAATACTACATGGAAATACTCCACGGGTAACAACTCCGTCTCCCGTTCAGCCAGCCATTCGGCGCAAGCGGTCGCCTGACACTTTGGGCAGTGGCGATTTCGACACGAGTTGTACGAGATGACGCGATGCCCGCAATCGTACTGCTCCACATGTCCGCCCAGGACCGCTGTTCGGCAATCGCGAATATTCTCCAAAGCCTTTGTCTGCTGGCGCGAGAGCACGTGCCCCCACCGCGTCAGAAAGTCGGCTTCGTGTGTGCGGAAAACATCGGCCACTTCGAGCCGGTGCTCACTCATCGCTCCGGTGAAAATGTGCTGGCGGCCTTGATAATGTCGAGTGGGTCGAGCAATTCCAGCGGGCTAGTGGTGGAACGTACTGCCGTGTCGGCGACATGCAGGTAGCGGGCGGTCGTCTCCAAATTCGCATGACCCAGCAGGATTTGAATTTTGCGGAGATCCACACCCGCTTCCAATAGGTGAGTGGCAAAGGCATGCCTCAGCGAGTGCGGATGAAGCGGCCTCGAAATGCCCGCAGCTCGCGCGGCCTTCTTGCAAGCCAGGAAGATGGCGTTGCAGGAGATAGGCTGGCCGGGTGTTCCGCCGGGGAATAGCCACTCTGTGGGTTGCTTCCACCGCCAGTAGAAACGAAGCAGTTCTAACAGCTTCGATGGGAGGAGGGTTTGCCGATCCTTCCGCCCTTTGCCTCCACGAATCCAGATCGCGTTCCGACTGCTATCGATGTCACACACCTTGAGCTTCGCTACCTCTGATACGCGCGGGCCAGATGCATACATGGTGGCTAGAATCGCTCGGTGGCCAAGGTTCTTCGGCGCCTCTAGCAGCGCTTTGACTTCTTCTCGGCTCAAGATAATGGGGAGCTTCTTTTCATATCTGGGTAGCGGAATGTGTTCGATGCCGACTTGACGGTTCAGCGTGTGGGTATACAGGAACCGGAGCCCACAAACGGTCTGGATGTAGGCCGACTGCGATACCTGCTTCTGTTTAATCAGAAAAAGTTGATATTCACGAATTTGCTCTGCCCCGAGTTGATCTGGCGACTTACCGAAATGTTTGGCGAATTCGGCGACGCGCAGAATGTAGGCCCTGACAGTGCTGGCTGCGTAGTTGCGAATCTGGAGATCCTCCAGCATCCGCTTTCGTAATGAGGTCACAACGAAATCTCCTTTCGTTATTGACATCACCACGAATTTCCGTCTGTCGGAAGCGCGACCCACCGCCTCCGCTCGGACCGACGTCCTGCAGCTCGGCATTGAGTGCGAGTTAGGTCACGATCACCAATGCCAAAGCTGGCACAACTGCCGCGAAGCGGCTTAGTTCAATGCCCGTTAACACTCCTGGCGTTTCACTCTTTGAAAACTATTCCTGTCTCAATGCAACGAGCGGATCAACCTTGGTCGCACGCCGCGCCGGAATCGGGCTTCTGAATTCCCGTCTAGAACAGCTTGCGGCTCTCGAGATTCGCCTCGATCTCCTTTCGCTCACGCCACACCGGCCGCATTTGCTTCTTCGACAGCAGCGTTAACTGTTGGCGATCCCATTTTTCCAGGATGTCCGCGACACTCCTGGCTTGGTTGCCGCCGAGTTTTCGCGCCTGAGCAACCTGGTCGTCTACAAAATGGTCGGCCATCTCGACGTGAGTCGAAAGCTTAGCTGCTTTTAAATCTCGAAGCTAATTTTTCCGGGCTGCGACAGCAACCGGATGCTCATTGTCGCAAAAAGTGCCGGATACTGTGAGGCAGCAACGCATGAATGCCGCAGTCTGCATCTGTCTGATTTTGCAAGCCAAAATGGCGTCCGCGCCTTCAAGCGGATCCGCCAAATGGTAATGGTCGTGCGCTTGCATGCTCAAGTTCAGGGTGACATGGATCGAGGGAGGGTTTTGCTGTTTGCCTTCCGAATCGCGGCCCGAAGGAGGACGGCGACAGGGAAGCGAGGTCCATACTTTGACACTGGTACGAGGGCGGTGATTGGCTTGTGCGTGCGAGGTTCTTGCCGTCTCCCTCGCTTAATGGCCAGCTCCGGGAACGGTAAAATCGTTCGCCAAGAACAGCTCGGGGCACCAACACGAAACCCGCCGAATCGCCGCCCCGTCGCAGGTTAATTTCGTGACCCGTCTTCAATTCATCACCGCGATCCCACAGAATGTTCAGCAAGGAAGCGGATGTTATGTAGGGACCCGGACCTTGGTTGATGGACTCCGCGGAGTGGGAATCGGCGTAGAAATAGTCAGGCCGCAAATCCATCTTCCATTCTTCACGGCAACCCGCGTTCTGTTCAACGAAGCACTGCGCTGGCACAACTTGACGGCCGACGCAACAATTGGCATCGACGCCGACGGCTACGCCATAGCTGGAAGGCGAAATTCGGCGCCTTATATTGCCTGCATTAAAGGCGTCATCGGCGACGCAGTCCGTTTTGAAACCGGCATCACGAGGGCTAGTATGGCGTTTCATTCCCGGTTGGAGGCGAAGAACGCCCGTCGCGCCGATCTCGTTATCACCGTAAGCCGCTATTGTGCGGCGCGTATCGAAGAGTTGTATGGAATAAGAGGGGTTACCGTTGTACCGGAGCTAATCGATCTCAAGGCCTGGCGCGAGTTATTCAATTCAATCCCTGCTCCGCACAACCTGGACAACTTCACCGTACTGTGCGTATGCCGCTTCTACCCCCGAAAGCGTCTTGACACTTTGCTCTACGCAGCCTCGCAGTTGCGTCATACGATTCCGCAGTTCAAGATTCGAATTGTGGGCAACGGGCCGCAGTACAGGCGACTGCGGCGGATCTGCGCTGAATTGCAACTCGATGGCCTCGTGCACTGGCTCGGCGATCTTCCGCTCTTGAGATTAGCCGAAGAATATAAGCGCGCGCATGTATTTTGCTTGCCTAGTCTGCAAGAAGGCTTTGGAATCGTCTTTTTGGAAGCAATGGCAGCCGGCAAACCCATTGTGGCTGTCCGGACCGCGGCCGTGCCGGAAGTGGTGCGTAACGGAATTCTGGTGGAACCTGAAAATCCTGAGGCACTGGCCGACGGTATCGATCGCCTCTATCGCAACCCATACCTTTGCACGTCGCTGGCGTCGGCGAGCTGCCAGGACGTCGAGCGATTCGACGTGCATCGCGTCGCAGGATTATTCTTGTCTGAAGTCGCTAAGGTTGCGCCGGAAATGGCGGCTGCGAGTCGAATATGCGAATCGATCCAAAACCGAATCCCCGCAGGGGCCTCCTCACAGGAGGGGTAGGAGGACTCATCGCGTGCTTTGCGATGAGCCAGTTTCACTCGTTTTTCCAAAATGTGGAATCGCCGTCGGGCGAAGATAAACAGGAAGATTCGACGGTGAAAACCGCGTCCGCAATCTCGCAAAGGATATTCCATCATGAATTAACGCCGCAACAGAAGAAGATTGCGGGACCTGCTGTGCATTATGGCTTCGGCGCTTCCATTGCGACGCTTTATGGAGCCGCAGTCGAGGTCCTGCCTGTCTTGCGAATCGGATGGGGCATGCCATTCGGAGTGGCGGTCTGGCTGGGTGCGCATGTGATTACTGTACCGGCGCTTGGTCTGTCCGAGCCAGTGATTAGGTCGACGCCCCGGCGCGAAGCCGTCGAGTTTGGCGCTCATCTTGTATATGGAGCGGTAGTAGAGGGCATCAGGCGTTTGCTGCGAAACACCGCGTGGTCGATCGGAAGGAGGTCATGAATGGCAGATGATACAGCGCCAAAACTAGACGGACCGGATCTCAGATCTGGCGTGGCTCTTGAAAGTCTTGCGGAACATTCGCCTTTTCTTGGCCACGTGGATGGCGAGGCCGTCATCCTCGTGCGTCAAGGCGAGAACATATTTGCCACTGGCGCTACCTGTACCCACTATGGCGGTCCGTTGGCTGAAGGTCTAGTTGTTGGCGAGACCATCCGCTGCCCATGGCACCATGCGCGATTCAGCCTGCGAAGTGGTGAAGCCGAAGGCGCTCCCGCGCTCAATCCTATTGCGTGCTTCACTGTTCAACGCGAGGGCGAAAAAGTCAGAGTCGATCGGAAGCGTGACGCTGACTTTAAAGTGCCTTGTCCTCGGAACCCGGAATCTGTGGTGATTATCGGCGGCGGCGCAGCCGGCGCGGCTTGCGCAGATATGTTGCGCAATAAAGGCTACGGCGGACCGGTGACCTTAGTAACCGATGAGGAGCCCGGCCCGGTGGATCGCCCGAATCTCTCAAAGGATTACCTTGCCGGTACGGCTCCCGAAGATTGGATTCCGCTCCGCTCCCGCGAGTATTATCAATCCATTCACGTCGAGATGATCACCGGGGATCCCGCTTCTCGGATCGATCCGGATGCCCATGAAACGACTCTCCGGAGTGGACGCGTACTCCGGTACGACGCTCTCTTGCTGGCAACCGGAGCCGAGCCTCGGTTGCTTTCCATCGAAGGCACGGGACTGCCGCACGTTCGGCGTTTACGAACCTTGGCTGATAGCAAGGCGATTATCGCTCAGGCGCAACGCTCCAAGCGGTGCATCGTGATTGGATCCAGCTTCATTGGCCTTGAAGTGGCCGCTTCGCTTCGCCATCGAGGTCTCGAAGTCACGGTCGTCGGTCAGGACACCATCCCTTTGGCGAAAGTGTTGGGCGCGGAACTTGGTCGATGGATTCAAGATCTCCACGAGCGAAACGGCGTTCGTTTTCTATTAGGCACGACGCCGCGGACGATTCGAGAGGATCGGGTGGATCTTAGCAATGGACAATCGGTCGAGGCCGAACTGGTAGTTTTGGGGGTAGGCGTGGCGCCACGAACAACATTGGCGGAAGGTTGCGGCCTCACAGTTGATAACGGTGTCGTCGTGGACGAAACCTTGCGGGCTAGTGCACGGGATATCTATGCAGCCGGTGACATCGCTCGATACCCGGACCCAGTTTCCGGCGAACGGGTGAGGATCGAGCACTGGGTTCTGGCCGAGCGTCAGGGGCAAGCTGTTGCGCGCGCGATGCTGGGCATCGGCCATGGTTTTCAGGACGTGCCGTTTTTTTGGAGCCAACATTATGACGTCGCGATTTCGTATGTCGGACATGCTTCCGCTTGGGACGGTTTTGAGATCCGGGGCGATCTGGCAGCACGAGATGCGTGCACAATTTACCGCAAGGACGGCCGGGTTGTGGCAGTGGCGACAATTGGACGCGATCGCGTGAGCCTGATTGTCGAAGCTGCGTTGGAGCGGGGTGACATAGCGGGGCTGGACTCCGTTCTGCAAACTCAATAGCGCGATGAGTCGTGGGTTGTCGATGAGGGAAGCAATAAGGAGGAACTAGATAACGCATTGTTGCCTCGATCGACGTGTGTCCCATCCAGGGCTGAACCGTCCGCACGTCGAACCGGGGCATGCGGGTTCGAGCGTTCTTGCAATGCTGACCGTACCCTTGCTGAAACTTACGTCGGGCCATTTGTGCGCGAGATATTCGCTAGGTCGCATGCCGGTGGTGAGGGCGACTGCGAACAACACGTGATAAGGATCTTGTGCGGCTTCTTTCAAGAAATCCCTCGCCTGCTGAGGATTCAGAACTTGAATTTCTCCCTTCGCTTGCTTTGGGAGGTCCACGCTCAAGGCAGGATTCTGCGGAATCAATTTCCACTTCACCGCCTGCTGTTGAGCGGATCGGAGGACCGCATGCGTAAACCGGACCGTTCGGGCCGATAGGCCGCGCTCCTGCATGTCCGCATACAGGCCCTGGATTTCCAGAGGTTCGATCTTCGAAGCTGGGCGGCTGCCCAGAGCCGGCCGCACGTACCGCCTGAGCAGCGCCGCATAGTCGCGATGGGTCTTCGCTCGGAGCTTCGGTTTCGCCGCCGTCTCCAGCCACTTGTCGAGATAACCATCGAGGCTCATCCGGGATGGTTCGATGAAGACACCGGGGTCGCGATCCCGCTGGCCTCGGCTGAGGTACGCTTGCGCATCCCGCAGCGCGCTACGGATCGTCTTGTTGACCTATTTGCGCTTCTCCGATTCCGAATCCCGCCCCATGAAGACGCGCACCAGCCAAGTGCGGTCGCCTCTCGGAATGATCTGTCCGGCCTTGCCTGCCATAGCGCCACACCTCGCCCGAATTTTGGCGCACAATTGGCACATTCCACAATCGTACGCCTGAGTCTTGTTGAAGTTAGTAGAGTTTGGCGGCTGATCGCCCATCAGCCGATCGAGGGGGTGGACCTCGGTTCGACTATTGGTCCATCGACGTGCTGACCCCTGCGCCCAAGGCAGATTCCGAAATACGGCGAAATCTGCCGGTTTTCAATTGCTTCTGTTTCAAGCAGGTTCGGTAAACCTGGTGAAGCTTGTAGAAGCCTATTGAATCTGAAGGCTCCTGCCAGCTACAAAATCGACTACATAATACCGGTATATCTCATGTCGCGGCATCGTCAGTGCGAATTCCGGCATAACTGTGATCAAGTATTCACTCTGAAGAAGCAGTCGTTGGTTCACCATTCCCGTAACGTATGCCAACAGCCGCGCCTAATGCGTATTCTTCATGCCGAATGTCCATCATAACCGGCGCGCTCTCAATCCGTTCAAATATTTTGACCGTATGAGTATCGAGGATGTTCGGGTTAATCTGATAGTAGCCTTATGCCAATTGCTTCCATCAATCCCGCAACGGGAGAAACACTGCGCAGTTTCGATGCGCTGGCGCCGGAGCAACTCACAGCTAAGATCGCCTTGGCCGCTCGAACTTACAAATCGTACCGGCGGACAAGTTTTGCCGATCGCCGAGGCTGGATGACGCGAGCCGCCGGAATTCTTGAAGCCGAAAAGGATCGCTTTGCGGCGATCATGACGGCCGAAATGGGAAAGCCGCTGCAGGCGGCCGCCGACGAAGCTGCTAAGTGTGCGACCGCCTGCTCTTACTATGTCGAGAACGCCGAGCGGATTCTCGCGAGGCAGGAGATCGCGACCAATGCCGAGCGGAGCTACGTGGCGCACCAGCCGCTCGGAGTAATCCTCGCGATCATGCCATGGAATTTTCCGTTCTGGCAAGTATTCCGGTTTGCGGCGCCTGCACTCATGTCCGGCAACGTAGGACTTCTGAAGCACGCCTCAAACGTCCCCCAGTGCGCTTTAGCCATCGAAGATATTCTGCGGCGTGCCGGCTTTCCGGAAGGCGCGTTCCAGTCGCTCCTGATCGGATCGGACCAAGTACAGCAGGTCATCGAGGATCCCAGGATCGCCGCGGTTACGCTTACCGGCAGCGAACCCGCTGGCAGTCAGGTAGCGGCGGCAGCGGGCCGGCAGATCAAGAAAGCGGTCCTTGAACTCGGCGGCAGTGATCCCTTCATCGTGACGCCCAGCGTACCGGTCAAAGAAGCCGTGTCCAATGCGGTCCGCGCCCGGACAATCAACAACGGACAATCCTGTATCGCGGCCAAGCGCTTCATTGTGCACGAAAGCGTCTACCAGCAGTTCGAGGAACGCTTTGTCGAGGGCATGCGGGGGTTGCGAGTGGGCGATCCGAGTGATCCGTCCACGCAGGTAGGTCCTTTAGCGACGCCGGGAATTCTCCGAGATCTCGAGGACCAGGTGAATCGCGCCGTGTCCGCCGGTGCGCGAGTGCTAACCGGCGGAAAGCGCCTGGACAAGCCGGGCAACTTCTACGAGCCCTCGGTCTTAGCGGGCGTGACACCCGGCTCGCCCATTTTCCACGAGGAACTTTTTGGGCCGGTAGCCATGCTCTTCCGAGTTCCGGATCTCGACGCCGCCATCGCATTAGCCAACGACAGTCCGTTCGGCCTGGGCGCATCTGCCTGGACCAACGATCAAGCCGAGCAGGAGCGCTTCGCGGATGAACTGGAGGCAGGGCTGGTGTTCATCAATGGCATAGTGGTCTCGGATGCGCGGCTGCCCTTCGGAGGCATCAAGCGCTCCGGCTATGGCCGCGAACTGGGGCCGCATGGAATTCTAGAATTCGTGAATACGAAAACGGTCTGGATCGGGGCGAGCCTATGCGCTCGCAGCGAGTGACAGCAGGGTTCGCTTGACGACGGTTTTTGTTAAGGGAACCTTGTAGCCGTTCTTGGCGAGAGGGCGTGCGCCTTCAACCGCCGCCTGGCCGGCCTTCGCTGCCAGAGCGGGCGTAATGCGCTGGCCAATCAGCATCGCTTCAACCGATGACAGCCGCCAGGGGATCGGCGCGACACCACCCAGCACTATGCTGGCGCGGCGGCAAACCTGTTGGTCCATTTCCAGTACGACAGCCGCGCTTACAACTGCGTGGGTCCAGGCCTCGCGATCGAACACCTTGTGATAGGTGCTCCGCGCGCGGGCGCCGGCGGAGGGCAAATGAACCGCGACCAATAGCTCATCGGGAGCCAGCACGTTTTCGCGCTTGTAATCCACGCGAGGCAAGGTGAAAAATTCGGCGGCCGGCACCACTCGCTCGCCCGCCGGCCCTACTATTCGAAATCTCGCGTCGAGCGCCACCAGCGCGGGCGCAGTGTCGGACGGATGAACGATGTAGCTTGGGCCGCCTCCGAAGATGGCGTGGAATTGGTTCTCGCCCGCAGCGGAGTAGCAGATGCCGCCTCCGTTCTTGAGACACGGAAAGCCATTGCGGAGGTACCAGCACCAGGGCCGCTGGCAAACGTTGCCGGCCAGCGTCCCGACGTTCCGGATCTGCGGCGTCCCAACACTCTCGGCCGCCTCCGCCAGCACGGTGAACTGTTTGCGGATAAGCGGATCCCGGCTCAGCGCATCGAGCGTGTTGAGACCGCCGATCTTCATCTCACCGGCCTGTTCCACCATCTGGTCGAGTCCTTTGATCGCTTTCAGGTTCAGCAGTATGTCCGGCGAGATCAGATGTTCCTTCAGCATTCCCAGCAGATCGCTCCCACCGCCCACGATGGATGCGTTGCGCCCCTGTTGGCGCGCCTGGTTCAACAGCGCGACGGCCTCGCCAAGGTCTCGTGGATTCGCGTTGGCGAAGGCTTTCATGCCAGCACCCCTAGAATCTTGTCACGCGTGATCGGCAGTTCCTTGATGCGGCGGCCGATAGCGTTGAAGATGGCGTTGGCGATGGCCGCAACCGAGGGGATAATGGGCGGCTCACCCAGCGTTTTGGCGCCGAATGGACCATACGCGTCTTCGGTCTCGACGAAGAGCACATCGATCTCCGGGGCGTCACGATGCGTCATCACGCGCGCGCCATAATAGCCGGCATTAAGGGGCACGCCGGAGGCACGGTCGTACAACAATTCCTCGTGCAACGCCATGCCGATACCCTGCGTGGCCCCGCCCTTCACCTGGCTGGTGGCCGTCAGCGGATTCACGATACGGCCGCTGTCATGGACGGCAACGTACTTGAGCACCCGGACGTGGCCTAGTTCTGTATCTACTTCCAATTCCACGAAATGAGCCGCAAAACTGTAGCGGGCGGCATCCTTGAGCGCCGGTTCCGGGTTTGCACTGGCGGTCCGGAACTCGTTGCTCCTCTGCGGCAGTCCTTTCTCCGCGACCTGCCGCTTTAGATCCTGTGCGGCCAAAATTACGGCGTATCCGGTATAGTTCGTGGTCCGGCTGCCCGACTCACCGACCGAGTAGGGACATCGATCCGTGTCACCCCATACCACGTCGATTTTCTCGTGCGGCACGCCTAGTTCCTCCGCCGCGATCATCGCCATGGTGGTCTTGGCGCCAGTCCCGCAATCGGTGACGCCGACGTGCAGATGGTACACACCGCGTGAATCGAGCCGGATCACGGCGCTGCTGCGGCCGACACCCGAGCTGAAGGAGCCCATCGCCAACCCGATGCCCCGCTTGATGGGCCCAGCGCCGGCGCCCGGCGCATGCCAGTGCTTCTTCCACTCGATCGCGTCCGCGCCGCGGCGAATGCAGTCTTCCAGCCCGTTGCTGGTGTAGGGCAGCTCGTCGTGGTAGTTGCGCGTTAGGTTCTTCAAGCGAAATTCCACCGGATCGATCTTCAGCTCGAAGGCGATGTGGTCCATCAGCGACTCGATGCCGAAAACGCCCTGCGGATACGCAGGCCCGCGGTAGTTCGCCGAGACCGCCATATTGGTGTAGACCGGGTAGATCATCGTCTCCACATTGGGGCACCGATACAGTTCGACGCCCGCGATGCCGCCTACGCCTTTGCGATAGGGCCCCATACCGCTGTAGCCGCGGAGTTGAATGGCGGTTAGAGTGCCATCGCGTTTGACGCCGGCCTTGTAGTATTGGGTGGTGGGCCAGCGTCCGTGGACCGCGACGTAATCCTCCTTGCGCGTGAACTCCAGTTTGACGGGCGCACCCGCGCTCTTTGCCAGCACTGCCGCCATCAGATCAAAATCGTGGCACTGGTTCTTGTTCCCGAAGCCGCCGCCCATGAACTGGCAGACCACGCGCACTTGCTCGAACGGGAGCTGCAGATCTTTGGCGATGTCCATGCGGCAGTTCGATATGCCCTGGGTGGAGGCATAGACCGTGAGCTTGTCTCCGTCCCACTGCGCGACACTGACCCGCGGTTCAAGCTGAGCGTTATTCAGGTGAACGGAGGTGTAGCGATCTTCGAACACGCGGTCCGCGGCGTGCAGTCCCTGGTCCACGCTCCCGCGACGATAGACGTCCGGTTGGTGCTCGCCCTTGCCGTTGGGCGAGAGGTTTCCGCCGGGCTGAATTTCGACGGCGCCGGGCTTGAGCGCTTCTTCCGGGTCGAGGACGAAGCGGAGCGCTTCGTAATCGACGTCGATCAAGCGCATTGCTTCCTCCGCGATGTGCCGGTTGCCGGCGGCCACCGCTGCCACTGCATCGCCCGCGAAGCGTACCGGATTGTTGAATAGATACCGCTTGTTCTTGCTGTCGCCGCTGGACCAGACCACGCGGCAGTTCTCATGGGTGAGGATAGCTTTGACGCCGGGAAGCGCCAGCGCTTTCGAGACGTCGATGTGGCGAATGCGCGCGTGCGGATGCGGGCTGCGAAGAACGCGCGCGTAAAGCATCCCGGGCAATGCGACGTCGCCGGTATAAGTAGCCGTTCCGTTGACGCGCTGGATGGCATCGATGCGCGGCGAGGCATGGCCGACCGATTTCAGAGAATTCATGCCTTGCTCCCGGCCGCCGCCAGCACAGCTTCGACGTAACGGTTATAGTTCGAGCACCGGCAGATGTTTCCCGTGAGCCCGGCGCGCACTTCGTCCGCCGTTGGATGCGGATTGCGCTGGAGCAGCGCCTGGGCGCTCATCAACTGACCCGGAGTGCAGAAACCGCATTGTGGTCCGTCGTGCTCGACGAAGGCTTCTTGCAGCGGATGGAGCCGATCTTTCTGCGCCAGGCCCTCCACTGTCTGGACCGAACGCCCGTCGGCCCACACCGCCAGATAACTGCACGAGTAAACTGACTTGCCATCCAACAGCACAGTGCAGGCGCCGCACTCTCCGCGATCGCAACCGATCTTCGTGCCAGTGAGCCCGAGGTGATCGCGCAGCAATTCGACCAGGGTCCAGCGATCCTCGACTTGGGTACGATGCTCGCTGCCGTTGACGAGGATCTTGATTGTAGTGTGGGGCGCGGCCGGTGTTCCGGCGTGCGAATCGTCCTGGCCGGACAATGGCACGGCCGTGGCAATGACGAGACCGGCCCCAGTGCTTTCGACGAATTCCCGACGCGAGATCTTGCTCATGGCAGCCTTCCAGTGGACAATCGCGCCAAACTCTCGGCGATCAAATTTTAGCACAGCATTACCGCTTGCCTGGTACTTGTGAGGCCGGCGGCCAGGCTACTCTGGTGTGAGGCGTAGTCAACAGCCCGGCAGAGTGCTATGTCGGAATTCGATGACCTCTGGAATTGTTTGAATTACTCCTCAGCGCTTCTTGTTTGTAGTGCTCCCAGGCCCGCAGAATATGGGCGGAGCCGAGCAACTGGCGGCCCCGCGCCTGAATTTCGTCCGGCGTGAGGAAGCTGGACTGGCCGGCTCGGAGCGCTTCTAGCTGCAGAGCGGCTGACTCCTCGATGAAGATGGCTCGCAGGCGGGCTTGCCTGGTGTCGCTGCCCACAATCGCGGCGCCGTTTCCGCGCAAAAGAGCACCGGATCGAGACCCAATCAAGGCCGCCAGTTCGTCGCCGAGCTCTTTTGTTTCGATCAACTCGGAGCGCGGGAACACGGGGATGTCGCCGAGCAGGATGGCCCCGAAGTCGTGCACTACGCCGACAGCGCGTCCCATAGCCGCGAAAACGGAAGCAGCAAAGGAATGTGTGCGTGCGATAGCTCCCACGTCCGGACGAGCGCAGTAAAGGCAACTATGGATATGTATTTCGAAGGGCGCCTCCGGGGTGCCCGAAACTTTGTCGCCGTCCAGCCGGCGATGGCTGAGGATGCGGCAAGCTGTCACGACGTCTTCGCCGATCTGGCCCAATTGTTCCATTGATAATCTATTATCCATTGGCATACGATGAAGTCTGGCCGACGGACATCAGGAGTTTAAAACTTGATCGAAAACACCCGTTCCCGACTGATCGTGGGCATGACCGGGGCAACCGGCGCCATATTCGGCGTGCGCCTGCTGCAAGGCCTGCAGGGCTCCGAGGTGGAAACGCACTTGGTGATGAGCAAGTGGGCAGTCAGCACGCTGGTCCACGAGACCGCGTATAGCGTCGAAGATGTGCAGCAAATGGCCAATTACTCTTATCGTTCCCAGGATCAAGGCGCTGCAATATCCAGCGGCTCGTTCCACACCAGGGGAATGGTGGTGTGTCCGTGCAGCGTGCGTACTCTAGCCGCAATTGCGCAAGGCAATGGGGAGCACCTGGTACATCGGGCGGCGGACGTGATCTTGAAAGAACGGCGCAAGCTAGTGCTGGTGGTTCGTGAATCGCCTTTGAATGACATCCACCTGGAAAACATGTTGAAGCTGTCGCGGATGGGCGTGGTGATAATTCCGCCCGTTCCCGCCTTTTATAACCATCCACGGACGGTGGACGATGTGGTGAATCATATCGTCATGCGGGTTCTGGATCAATTCGATATCCACTTGGATCTGATGCAACGCTGGAATGGGATATTGTCACCGGGCGGCAAGCTTCAGGAAAAGCAAAGCCGCTAGGGGACGGTCGTCTGAGTCTGCAGAAGCCCGGATCGAGCCAGTACGCCGTCGAGGGTTCTGCCGCGCTCGGCATCGAGCGACACCAGCGGCAAACGCAACTCGGCGGATTCGATCAGTCCCAGCCGGCGCATCATATATTTCAAAGGAATGGGATTCGTGTCCAGGAAAATGGACCGATTGAGCTCGAACAGCTCGTAATGGAGTTTGCGCGCTTCATTCCAATTGCCTCTTGCAAACTCGTTATAGAGCGCCGCGACGCGAGCGGGCGCGAGGTTGCCGACCGCGTTCATCAGTCCGGCGGCCCCGACGGCGAGCATGGGGAGGCTCAGCGATTCCAGGCCGCAGAAGATCCGAAACTCCGGCCCCAGTCGGCCTAGCAACTCAGTCACCAGCTCCAGGTCATTAGCTGCGTGTTTCATTCCAACCAAAGTGGGAACACGCTCCGCGATTCTCTCGGCTGTGGCTGCGGTCATGGACACGGCCGCGCGCCCCGGGATGTGATAGATCATGAGCGGCAGACCAGTTCGCTGCCCGATGGCGGCGAAATACTCGACCAAGCCTGCTTGCGACGGCTTGATGTAGTATGGCGTGACGATGAGCAGTGCGTCGGCGCCCGCCTTTTCGGCGCCGGCGGTGATTGCGAGGGTTTCGGCCAGGGATTGCGAGCCCGTAGCCGCTACCACGGGAATGCGGCCGGCGACGGCCTCGACGGCGGTGCATACCAAACGGCCGCGTTCGTCCGCTGTGAGACTGCTCGGCTCGCCCGTGGTCCCCGTAACGACGATGCCGTGCGATCCTTCTTGGACGTGCCGCTCGGCGAGTTCCGCAAACTTCGGGTAATCGACGCTTCCATTCCGAAAGGGTGTAACCAGAGGCGGATAAGATCCGCACAAGAAGGCTGGTTCCAAGCGCATCATTTGGACACCGGCCGATTGGTGGAGAAGCCGCCGGTAAGACCCAGCGACTCCACCGGCTGGCTCAAATCCTCCTGCCAGAGCAGCGATCCCATCCAGATGTTCAAGGGGCTGTCCTGCACGGTCAACTCGTACACGTCTTCGTCGAAAGAGGCATGGTTGTGGATCGCCCAACCAGGAGCGGACAGCATGAGGTCGCCTGCCTTCCAGGGATATCTCTTGCCCTCCACGACGCTGTATCCGCTTCCCGAAAAGTAATAGTTGATAGCCGCGGCGCTGTGACGGTGCGGCTTATCGACGATGTTCCGGGGACGGACGCACATGGTTGCGAAGAAATTGGCGGTGGTGCCGTTGGTATGCCCGGTGGCCGGATTATACAGCAGATAGAGCCGACGTCCCACGTAGCTCTTTCCGAGCGCGGTCAATTTGTCAAGCTCGTGTTTCACTGTCTTCCATGGAAAATGGAGCGGGTGGTGCTTCACGATGTCGGGGTTGATTAGTGTCTCGTAGGGCATGAGACGTGCCCCGTCGTCGCTGAGCTGGAACGTTCCGAACGGGTTTTTCGCATGATCGTGTTTACCGTTGCCAGATTCAGGCGTAGAACTGGGAGCAGGCGGGTTCTCGTCAACAATGTGAACATTCATCTTTTCGAGAAGCGCGGGGTTACTGTAGGTCAAGCGAACCTGTAGGGCGCCGGTATCGTTCCAGTGTTCGTATACGGACCAGGGTGGAGTGTTCCAAACATCGTACTGTTCGTAGCGGATGGATTTGCCATCGATCTTGGTCTGTCCGCCGCCCCGGATGCAGAAATTAACCTGCGATGAATTGTGCCGGATGGGCCGGGTGCGTTCGCCGGGGTTCAACACGGAAAGCGAAACGGCCGTGCCAGGCGCCAACCCGTTCCCGACGCCCGTGGCCGGGTTGACGATCAGAGACACGCGGCGTCCGTT
>WNFJ01188959.1_pt1 | contig 20547 bp, 21 predicted proteins | sample 5400461 | NCBI WGS metagenome assembly WNFJ01 (sample SAMN13153349, study PRJNA577476) | soil metagenome | isolation source: 115 cm saprolite on Douglas fir-dominated hillslope | place: USA:California | collected 2013-09-17
ATCAGACTGGCGAAAGCCGAGCGTATGTCCTACCGCGAAAAGAAGCAGAAGAACACCAGCGATGCGATAAAACATCGATGCTTTCACTCTTGCCTCCAGAGATCACGGCAGCGGGCACCACTATCCTGCCGCGTAGGTTCAAACTGTACCACTACCATTTGACCCTCCACGGTGGCTTCTGTTTGGCGCCGAGTCAGCGGTTCCAGAGGTTGTTTCAGAAGCACGGAAAATCCGGCGTAACTACTCCAACTATCAACTTGTTGTAAATGGTCTTCTGCAGCTGCGCATAGGTTCCATTGGCAGGAATACGGACATAGTGGATCCACTGCACCAGCCCGTAACGCTGAGCCACGTAGTACTCCTCTTTGTCACCACAATTCTGGTAATTGATATCGCAGTTGTAGCGATAGCTGATCACGAGCGTCTGCAGGTTGTTCGGCAGGCTTCCGCCGAACGAATAGGAATAAGGTCCCCACACTTGATTAATCCCGGTCTGCAGACCCAGCGTCACCGAGCAAGTCTGGGAACAATTCGTGTGCAGATCGTAATTGGTGTTCGGAACTTTGATGGTGGAGCCGGGCGCAGTCGTACCTGCGGTTGCGCATCTGGGAACCAGGGGCAAATTGGTGTTGTTGCTGAATTTTTTATAGCTTTGCGGGACGCTCCAGGAGAGTTCGGTGATCCACAAATAGATGTATTTGCTGTCGTAAAGTTGAATATCCCACGGGTAGCCCAGCCCACCTTTGATCCAGTAGAACTTGCCTGACATCATGTTGGTGTAGAGCGGGTTGCTGGTTCCTTCCATGTGGTAGGTCGCCCTCAGATCAGAGTCCAAGGTCATCCAATCAAGCATGTCGTAGGTGCCTGAGGGACATGCCATGGTGGATTCTGCGACGGATCGGGTTGGATATCCCAGAGAAATGATGGTGACCAGCGTTGTGGCGAGTAACAGCATTGAGGGTTGGGGCATAAAAATTCTTGCAATGACTGCGAGAGCGCGGCGGCCACAACTTTTAGAATCATGAGTCATACATCACCTCTGCTCGCGTTTATTTTTGCTTTCTTGAACGGAGTACGGCGAGACCTGCGTTGGGCCGGGCCTGATATCTTGCTTTATCTCTGCCCCCCGAAATGCTGAAGGGGTGCAGAAGTGGAGATCAGAAGCACCGGAAGAGGCCGACAGCTAAGAGGGGAGTTTCCTGAGATTATGGCCAGAATTTTCAGTCCAAACCAGCTACTCTGTCAATGAAAATCGAGAGTAGATGCTGCGTACGCCTTCATTCTGCACCTCATCTTTTCAAAAAGGCAGGTCGACTGACAGGCAGGTACAGGCAGGTACACGCAGGTCAGGCAGGTCGACTGACTTGACTTCGGCGCAAGCTTCAGCTACTCTCCGGCGTGCTCTGGGTTTGGGGTCTGGAGCGTCCGCGTAAATCTCACCTCATCTGCAAGTTGTATCCAAAATCCACTTCTCGACCCGAGGAGGGTCACGTCTATGAAAAGAATTACAAGCTGTTTGTTGGGAGCGACAATTTTGTGCGGAGGGCTGAGTCTGGCCGCAGCTCAGGAAATGACGGGGGTGACACCGCCGCCTAAGGTGCTGGTGGTCATCCGCGAGTTCTTGAAACCAGGCAAAGGGGGCTCGCCGCACGAGAAGGCTGAGAGCGCATTTGTGCAGGCGTTTGCCCGCGCCAAGTGGCCGACACACTATTTTGCAACGAATTCTCTCTCCGGCAAAAATCGCGCTCTGTTTTTCGTTGCCTACGATTCGTTTGAGGCTTGGGAGAAAGACAATCAGGCGCAACAGAAGAACCCCGCGCTGGCGGCCGCACTAGACCGCGCCTCCGTTGGCGACGGTGAATTGCTGAGCGAGACTGACACCAGTTTGCTTGTCTATAACGAGGAGCAGAGTTTACGGGCGCCGGTTGACATTGCCCACATGCGTTATTTCGAGATCTCCCTGTTCCGCGTCCGCTCCGGGCATCGGAAAGAGTGGAGCGACGCCGTCAAGCTGGTCAAAGAGGCCTACGAAAAGGTCCCCGACATGCACTGGGCGATGTTTGAAGCGGTTTATGGCCAGGAGGACGTGACTTACCTCGTGATCCAACCCATGAAGTCCTTGGCAGAGGTCGACCAGGGCACGGAGCGGGATAAACAGTTCATGGCCGCGATGGGCGAAGAGGGAATGAAGAAGCTCGGCGAGCTGGAATCGTCGGCGATTGAGTTCACCCAATCGAACCTCTTCCAGTTCAGCCCGGCTATGAGCTATCCCCCGGACGCCTGGGTGAAGGCTGACCCGGATTTCTGGAAGGTCAAGGCAGCAGCGCCCGCGAAGGCCAAGGCCGAAGAAAAGCCCGCCGCCAAACAGTAGCTCTGACGATTGTCGGCGAAACGAAGCTGAGAGAGGGTGGTCGCTACAAGCCAACCCTCTTTTCTTACGTTCGTACGCGAGCTTGCTTCTCGTCATTTTCCGTATCCAATCTTGCTCTCGCCGCACCTAAACGATGAGGTGGGGAAGACGCTTGCGAGATTGGGGAGGGACGCTTGACGCTATTACCTTCGCTGGACGAAATCATTGAAGCGCAAAAGCTGGTCTATTCGCTGATGCATCCGACGCCACAGATTTCGTGGCCGCTGCTGAACCAGAGGCTGGAGGCGGAAGTCTGGGTGAAGCACGAGAACCATACTCCGCTTGGCGCATTTAAGGCGCGGACGGCGATTCTGTATGCGGCGGAGGTTTTCAAGAACCCGAACGGGATCAAAGGACTGATTACCGCGACTCGCGGGAATCATGGGCAGTCGGTGGCGCTGGCGGGACAGCGTTTCAAGGTCCCGGTGACTATCGTGGTGCCGCATGGCAACAGCTCCGAGAAGAATGAGGCCATGCGCGGTCAGGGCGCCAACCTGGTCGAGTTTGGCAAAGACTTTCAGGAGGCGCGCGAGCACGCGGAAAGACTAGCCAGAGAGCAGGGTCTGCATTTCGTGCCCTCCTATCATCGCGACATTGTGAAAGGCGTGGCCAGCTACTGGGTTGAGTTGTTCTCAGCGGTGCCGGATCTGGATGTGGTGTATGTGCCGGTTGGAATGGGGTCGGGGATCTGCGCAGGCTGCGCGGTGCGCAACGGGCTGGGGCTGAAGACAAAAATCATTGGCGTGGTTTCCGAAGGAGCTCCGGCGTACGCGCTTTCTTTCGAGGCGGGACGGCTAATCGAAGCTCCGGTCACCACCGTGATTGCCGACGGCATGGCGTGCCGCTTACCGGATGACGAGGCACTCGAAATCATCCTGAAAAACGTAGATCACATGATTCGAGTCAGCGACGACGAAATACGTCACGCGATGAAAATCTACTTTACAGATACGCATAATGCAGTCGAGGGTGCTGGGGCCGCCTCGCTGGCGGCTGCGTTGAAAGAAAAAGACGCGCTGACGGGCAAACGCGTAGGGCTGATCGCGAGCGGTGGCAACGTGGACCATGAGACGTTTGCGAAGGTACTGCTTGCGGAATGACGGAAGACGAGCGACGGGCCGTGCCAGTGCGTGCCAGTGGAGTTTTATTGACTCTGTGGCTGGGCAGGGCTAGAGTCAGGATGAGCAGCGGAGGCCTTATGGGCAGATGGATTTTGATGGCCGCGATCGCCGGAGCCTCAGTAGCATTTTCCGCGAGCGCGTTTGCTCAGGCCGTGGCAGAGTCTGTGGTAACACATGGGTTGTCGTCTACGGCGGGGACAAGTGCCGGAACGGTATTGGGCCGGGCGACTAATCACGCCGCGGGTCAACTCGCGGGACGGCTTGGACAGCAGACGTCGACAGCAGCGCCGCGCCAGGTCATCACCACGATCAGGCCGGGCGTCCAGAAGCAGACGAAGGTTCTTCATCCTGCGACGACGGCACAACCGGCGAATGGTTGGTCGGCGAACGGCGGGTCGGCGAGTGGCGGATCAATGATCGCGTCCATTCAGGGCGCCGCACCCCAGGGAACAGCAGCGGCCTGTGGGTCGGCGGTTCAAGGTACGACCATACAGAGTGCGGATGCTAAGACTACCCAGGCCGTTTCCGGGCAGAAGCAGAGCAATTGCGCGGCCAAGGAGTCTGGCACTCAGGACGCAAACGCCTACCAGTCGGTGATTACTTTGCCTGCGGCGAAGTAGAGCATTTCAGATTGTAGATTCTAGATTTCAGATTCCCGCAGTGGGCAATCTACAGATGTTTCAATCTGCAATCCGCAATCTGAAATCCAAGCTCATCCCATCCGTTATCACACAGGTTCGGGCGTCTGAAATCTGTACGAAAGCGTTCAAATGATGGGATGATTTCAGCAATGAAGCTTCTCATCGTGGTAGGCGCCCGCCCCAACTTCATGAAGGCGGCGCCGATCCTCAAGGCAGTCCGCGAGTTCAATGCGATTCGGGGAGAGTGGACGGAATCGATTGTTCCGATTCTGGTCCACACCGGCCAGCACTATGACTGGCAGATGTCGGACGCTTTTTTTGCGGACCTGCAATTGCTCCCGCCGGATGTTTTTCTTGGGGCGGGCTCGGGCTCGCACGCCGCGCAGACGGCCGAAGTCATAAAGCGATTCGAGCCGGTGCTGGTCGAGCACATGCCTGACGCGCTGCTGGTGGTGGGGGACGTGAATTCTACGCTCGCCTGCGCCCTGGTAGCAGCGAAACTTGGAGCGAGGCGGCCAAGGATCGCACACGTGGAGGCCGGCTTGCGGTCGTTCGATCGCTTGATGCCGGAAGAAATCAACCGAATTGTGACCGACCAGATTTCAGACCTACTGTTCGTCAGCGAGGAAAGCGGCTTGAGAAATTTGCGGGCGGAGGGAATTCCGGCCGACCGGATTTATTTCGTTGGCAACACCATGATTGACTCTCTGCGCGAATACGAATCGAAAGCAGAGCTGTCCTCAGCGCTCGCGCGGTTCGGGCTTGTGAATGGCGAGTACGTGTTGCTCACGCTGCATCGTGCGGCCAACGTTGACGACCGTGGGAGTTTCCTAGAGATTCTCGAGGGACTGCGCGAGGTGGCTCGCTCGCGCCGGATTATTTTCCCTGCGCATCCTCGCACACAAAAACAAATTCGCGAGCTTGGCTTGGAGGCTTACTTCGAATTCTCCCCGCCCTTCGAAAACCGCAACCAAGCCAGCGCGGCGCCGGGAGTCTCAGGAATTCAGATTACAGAGCCGCAGGGATACTTGGATTTTCTTTGCCTGATGAGGCATGCGCGGTTGGTGGTGACGGATTCAGGCGGCATCCAGGAAGAGACGACCTGGTTGGGAGTCCCATGTGTGACGGTGCGCGAGAACACCGAACGTCCGGTGACCGTGGAACTGGGTACGAATGTGCTGGCGGGAACGCGACGCGAGACGATCCGGCAGGCCATCCAGCGGCAGCTTGCTTGTCGCGGGGCGAGGGGCATTCCGGACATGTGGGATGGAAGGGCAGGCGCAAGAATCGTAGGGATTCTGGCGGAGCAGCTAATGGCGCACACTCCGGTCATCCCCGATTTGCAGCCAGAAACCGGACAAATCCAGGAAAATGCAAGATAATGAGCTCTCATCCCCCAACACGCGAAGACTGCGCGTGCCAAGGGCCCCGAGAGTGGATTTAATGCAGGCAGGCATAATTCTGGTGACAGGCGGAGCGGGATTCATCGGCTCCAACTTCGTGCTGCAGTGGCTTGCGAATGAAGCGGAAAGCCTCGTCAATCTCGATAAGCTGACTTACGCCGGCAATCTTCGCAACCTTGCTTCCATGTCTTCAGACCGGCGTTACAAATTTCTGCAAGGCGACATCTGCGACCGGGATTTGGTTGCCGAACTGTTGATCGCGCATCGGCCGCGAGCGATTGTCCACTTCGCTGCGGAAAGCCATGTCGATCGTTCCATCCACGGGCCGGATGATTTTATTCGCACCAACGTGAATGGAACATTCAGCATGCTCGAAGAGGCGCGGACGTACTGGACTGCGCTGAACGATGCAGAGAGAACTGCATTTCGGTTCCTGCACGTGTCGACCGATGAAGTGTTCGGTTCGCTCGAACCCACGGACCCGTCATTTTGCGAGAGCACACGGTACGCGCCCAACAGCCCGTATTCGGCCTCGAAGGCCGCAGCGGACCATTTGGTGCGTGCCTATTACCATACTTACGGATTGCCGGTGCTCACCACCAATTGTTCGAACAACTATGGTCCGTTTCAGTTTCCGGAGAAGTTGGTTCCGCTCGTTATCCTGCATGCGGTAAGCGGCAAGCCGATACCGGTCTACGGGGATGGGCAAAACATTCGCGACTGGCTGTTCGTAAGCGATCATTGCGAAGCCATCCGTACGGTGCTGGCCAGAGGAAGAGTGGGGGAAACTTATAATATCGGCGGACAGAACGAACTTAGAAACCTCGACGTAGTGCATGCCATCTGTTCGGTGCTCGATGAGCTTCGACCTCGTGATCCGGTTGTTCCGCATAGTAAGCTGATCATGTTTGTTACCGACCGTCCCGGGCACGACCAGAGATATGCGATGAATACAGGCAAGGTCGAGTCGGAGCTGGGATGGCGTCCGCAGGAGACATTTGAGAGCGGCATTCGGAAAACAATTCAGTGGTACTTGGAAAACGAACCTTGGATTGAGGGTGTCACTAGCGGCAGCTATCGCCAATGGATGGCAACACAGTATTCTCTTTGAGCGGGTCCCCCAACTTTGGAAATCAAAAGCGCGGGCAGTGTTGATACTTTAATTCCTAACCCTCATGTCGAATCGACCGGTTGAGCGGTCTTCAAAATATAAGGGAATCATCCTAGCCGGCGGCTCCGGGACACGGCTGTATCCGGTGACGAACGCCGTTGGCAAGAGCCTTCTCCCCATCTACGACAAGCCGATGGTGTATTACCCACTCTCCACGCTGATGTTGGCGGAAATCCGGGAAATCATTGTGATTTCTACCGAAGATGATTTGCCTAAGTTTCAACAGCTTCTGGGAGATGGATCGAGCATAGGATTAAGTTTCTCGTATGCCGCGCAGGCGAGGCCAGAAGGGATTGCACAGGCGTTTCTGATCGCGCAGGAGTTCATCGGCGACAGTTGCTGTGCGCTCGTGCTAGGGGACAATATCTTCTACGGGCACGACCTGGCAAAGAGTGTGCAATCGGCCGCGGAGTGTACAAGCGGGGCGCGCATATTTGCCTACCCGGTGCACGATCCGGAGCGGTACGGAGTGGTGGAGTTCGATGCTCAGGGCAAGGTGCTGAGTCTGGAGGAAAAACCGCGCACTCCGAAGTCGCGGTATGCAGTGACCGGACTGTATTTTTATGATCCTCAAGTCGTGGAGTTTGCAAAATCTCTGCAGCCCTCGGCTCGTGGAGAACTGGAAATTACCGATGTGAATCGCGAATATCTCAAACGAGGAACGTTAAACGTCGAGGTCATGGGAAGGGGTATGGCCTGGCTGGACACAGGAACGCACGAAGCCATGCTGGAGGCAGCGTTGTTTATTCAAACCATTGAAACCCGTCAGGGGTTGATGGTGGCGTGCCCGGAAGAAATTGCTTACCGCTATGGATACATCAGTGCGCAACAAGTAGAGAAGGTGGCGGCTTCCATGAAGAACAACCGCTATGGCGCGTACCTGCTGCAGATGTTGAAAGAGCGCGTATTCTGATCATCAGACCTGCATGAAAGTCTTAGATACTCCTCTCGCGGGCGCGCTGGTGCTCGAGCCCTCAGTCTTCGAAGACGAGCGCGGCTTTTTTCTTGAAAGCTACAACGAGCAAGTGTTTGCCAAAATCGGTATCCGAGAGAAATTCGTTCAGGACAATCATTCCTACTCGAAGCGCGGAGTCCTGCGCGGGTTGCATTACCAGGTGCAGAAGTCTCAGGGGAAATTGGTGCGCGTGGTGAGCGGGGAAGTCCTGGATGTTTTTTTGGATCTGCGGAGGACTTCACCAACGTTTGGCCGCTGGCATGGAGTCAAGCTCTCAGGCGAGAACCGGCGGCTGGTCTGGATTCCCGTGGGGTTCGCGCATGGATTTCATGTGATCTCAGAAAGTGCGCACGTGTTGTACAAATCCACAGAATTCTACCTCCCGGAACTGGAGCGGACCATATTGTGGAATGACTCTGACTTGAAGATTGATTGGGAAAATTCAGCCGAGCCACTGGTTTCTGAGAAGGACAAGAAGGCCGTGCGGTTTCGAGACGCCGAGACTTTCGAGTAGTGAGCGGATTTATCTGCCAGCGCGAGTAGCAATCGCAGCCGCGCCGGTATTTCTTTTGACTGATTGTTCTTTCACCCACTGCGTTAGCCGCTTACGAGCGTAGCTGGCCATGTCGAGGAAGCGGACTCCTGCCGAACCTTGATTGTCCTGCCAGACGAGTTCAGCGGTAGCGTGGATGAGGTCGGGAGCGTCAGGTAGCGCGAATTCCAGGTTCAGGATGCCAGAAACCGGCACGTCTCCACTTTCATAATGAATGGCGGCGCCGGAGTCACTCAGGTCCGCAACCAGAACTTGCTTACTGGAGTTCCTGGCATAACGTGGACTGACTCTGGCCTGGAGCATAGTGGACACTCGTGTGTCTCCGCGGCGGCGATCTCTCCCCATTAGGTTGCGGACAGCGCGTAGTCCTTGCCGGACGCGCTCGGGCGAAAGCGGCTTGTACAGAATGACCTGTGTTCCCGTCTTGAAAACCGCGTGCATAGTTGCAACCGGCTCGGCGAGCACAATGCGAACCGATTTATTGCACGCAGGAAGCGCTATCAATTGTTCGACGACGATATGCGCCTCCTCGATCTGGTCGTCGACTACGATCGCGTCGTAACGATTTTTCGTGAGGTGCAAAAGCGCGGCATCGGATTCTGCGAAATGCTCGAGCCCTACCTCGAGGTCCTTGAATCCGCGGCGAACAATGCGGACGGTATTGTCGTCGCCACTGAGGAGAAGACTGCGGAGCATACGCTCTCGATGCTAGGTGCGGCCTCAGGTTCGGGCAAGTTACCGAAGTGACGCCGAGGTGGTAAAGCTCACAATTTCGCCCATTGCCGGGAAGCCGCCGAGGATTCGACGGCTTCGATCAACCTCTGAGTAAGGAGAGCATCCTGAAAATTGGGGTGGAATGCTTCGTGTTTGGCCAGGGCTTCGAGAAAATCACCGAGACTGGCGATGAAGGTGTGTTCGTAACCAATAAGGTGGCCGGGCTTCCAGAAATTCGTGGAGTACGGGTGATTGGGCCCCGTCACCAGCAGGTTGCGAGCGGCCTGCGTGCTTGGCGGTTCAGTGGCATCAAAGAACTGCAAGCGATTCATGTCTTCAAGGTCGAAAGCCAGGCTGCCCTTGGATCCGTAAATTTCGAATCCGTTGCCATTGCGACGGCCGACTCCGAAGCGGCTGGCTTCGAAGCTGCCGATGCTGCCATTCGCGAAACGGGCCATGAGCTGAACTGCGTCGTCGACTTCGCGTCCCGGAATGAAGGTGTGTTTCGTCGCGGAGAGCTCGCTGATATCGCCATTCAGGTATACCGCGGCATCGAGAGAGTGTGATAGCAGATCGCCGATTGCGCCGGAACCCGCTTCAGCACTGCGATAGCGCCACGTTTGTCCCTTTGCGGGATCAACACCCGATTGATTGAAGTACGATGACCGGTAATGGAACACCTGGCCCAGGCGCCCTTCGTCCATGAGTTGCTTAGCGAACGCAATTGCCGGCACGCGGCGATAGTTGAACCAGACAAGATTGGGCAGGTCACCCACAGCGTCGGCCATGCGAGCGGCTTCCTGGACCGAGAGTGCCATCGGCTTTTCGCAGAAGATAATCTTTCCAGCTTTCGCTGCGGCCAGGGCGATGGGCGCGTGCAGAGCGTTTGGGACGGCGATGTCGACAATGTGAATGTCTGGGCGGTTGACGATGGATTCCCATTCCAGCGACGTTTCTTCCCAGTCCCACTGCCGCGCGAAAGCTTCGAGTTTGGACGGATTACGGCCGCAGACGACTTTTGTGTGCAGGTGGAATGGTGTATCGAAGAAATGACTCACTTGGTGAAAGGCATTGGAGTGGGCGCGAGCGATAAATCCATTGCCGATCATTGCGACGTTCAAAGTGTGGTTGTGCTGGGGCATTTGATTGAGCCTCTTGCCTTTAGCGCAGCGATAGACAGGATAGCCTAATGCAGCTACGGCTCAGTGTGCGCAAAGTTTTGCAATCCCGCACAACAACTTCCAGCTTGAGCTTGTGTTCAGGACTTTTCGAAGTAGAATGGCACTACTTGTGAACTTCAACGGCCCTGATCCGAAGAAAGAACAGAGCGACGAACCGCTACCGAATTCCGCGGTGGATGAGTTCTTCGTCAAGATGAAACACGATTTCCGGCGCCCGAAACCCAGCGAAGAAGCCGTGGCCGTTGCCTTGCATGCCATCCAAACTCTGACCGGAGCCGCGGCCGTTGAATCCGGTAGTGCGAAAGCTGTCACCGGGACAACTGGAGAAGAGTGTCCAAAATGTGGGGCTGCGAATTCCAGCTTGAATCGATTTTGCGGGTATTGCGGCGCGTTGCTGGGGCGAACCGAGAAGCCCGTGTCTAAGCTTGAGGGGCCGCAAAATGGCTCGACACCAGGACAGCATTTTTATCATCATCATTTTCACCATCATTATTTTCCTGACTCCCAAGGGAGAGATTCCGCGAATAAAGTTGTCACGTGGACAGGTGGGACGTCCGCCGCTCCGCAGTCCGATGCAGAGGCTGCACTTGAGTCAACCATCCAAAAACAGGTGCAAGACTGGAGTGTGCGCTACAACTCGAAGCGTTTGGATGATTTGGTGGAACTTTACTCTTCAGATGCGATCGTGCTCAGGCCGAATGTCGCCCCAGCTCATGGGAGTTCAGCCATTCGCCAGCTTTTGAATGCCGCGCTTGAATCAGGGTTGGGAGAGGTGGAGCTTGACTGTGCCGATATTGGGGTCGTCGGCGATATTGCCTGTCTTACCGGACGCAGCAAGATGCTGGTTCCTATAGCTGCGGGACGGCGCCATGAAGAAACTGGCAAGTATCTGATGGTGGCACGGCGGGAACAGGGCGAGTGGAAGATTGTCGCCGATTCCTGGTGCATGGACTCGGCCCAAACTCATCCCGGTACGCAGAGTGCGGTCGTCCCGTTCGTCCGCACGCCGCGCACGTAATCAAGGTCCCAGGCCAAGATTCTGCAAGTCCTTCCTCAATTGGATGGGGTCCCGCATCAGCACTGTCCGAATCCCTGCCTTGGCGGCGCCTTGAATATTGACCGGACGATCGTCAATGAAGCAGCACTCCGCGGGATTTTGCTGGGTCAGGTCAAGGGCGAGACGGAAAATGGGCTCTTCTGGCTTGCGCATTCCGACAAAGCAAGAACTCACGAAAACGTCGAAGAACTCTGTGAGGCCGAAGTTCTGGATGCGGTACTGGTTCAATTCGCGGGATTCATTGTTGATGGTTGCCATCAGATATTTGCCGGAGAGACTGCGCGCGACTTCCAGCATCCCGGATATTGGTTTGGAAAGCGAAAACACGAAGCGCTTGAAATCCTCTGTGGTAAAGGTGCGCGGCTGATAAAAGACGGTTTGATCCAGATATTCATCCAGGGTTAGTGCGCCTTCCTCAAATGCTGGGACCAGTTTCTTATGGCGTGTCTCGAACTCGGGTTTATCGAGAAGGAAACGCTCGATGGCCAGGTTGCGCTCATCATGATCCCAGGCGTTGGTCAAAAGGACTCCGCCGACATCCCAAAATAAGGCACGAATGCTTGCCACAGAGCCTCCGGAACCAGTCTGACTGGTCAATGATACAGGTGCAAGTCCGATGTTGAATTAGCGGAGGAGTCAGGCTTTCGCTGCGAATTTTCCAGCCGCTTTGGCTGGAGCCGCACGGCGAGTGCTAGGGACGTAGGCGCAGGAGCGGAAATCGTAGTGATCACTCAAGCAATTTCCGCAGAGGTGCACCTGGTGAACGCGGCAGTGAATTACTGGAAGTTCGGCGCCGCACACGTCGCAGCCGCCGCGAANNNTTTCGGTTGCGGTTTGGCAGTGGCTTGAGATGCGGCACTGGACTGCAAAGCACGGGCCTTCAGGTACGTTCCGATAGCCGCGATGAGGGCGCCGAGTGTAAACAGGCAGATGCCGGCCTGGAGAATGCTCACGTCGGGATGTTGACCGAATGCGGCGGGCAGAAAGCAAAGCCCCATCAGCATCAGGAAACATCCAGTAATTATTGCCCAGCCGCTTGGCTTGCGCATCGGGATGCCTTCTTGCGTTTTATGGCAGGTAACCTGGAAATGGCTACACACTGACCATATCGGTTCCGGCGGTCAGACTCTAGATGACGGAAGTAACGAGAAATCACGAGAGAGACACTGGACCACAGAGAAATACAGATTCATTTTTGTGTTCTCTGTGCCTCTGTGCGACAGACTTGAAAGCCAGCTAGGCTCTCAGCGCGGCTTCAGAAGCCACGGCTTCGCGGAAGTACTCAAGGGACATGCGAAGTCCGGCATCGAGGGAAATTTTTGGTTCCCAGCCGAGCATAGTCTTGGCCTTGGTGATATCGGGCCGGCGCTGCTTGGGATCGTCCTGGGGAAGCTTGTCGAAGCGAATCCTGCTCTGGGAGCCCGTGATCGCGATTACACGATGCGCGCATTCGAGAATAGTGAACTCATCGGGGTTGCCGATATTCACCGGAAAATGCTCGTTGAACTCCGCCAGGCGCAGCAGTCCTTCTATTTCATCACGGACATGACAGAAGCTGCGGGTCTGCGTGCCGTCGCCGTACACGGTGAGGTCCTCGCCACGCAGGGCCTGCTTCATAAAGTTCGGAATTACCCGGCCATCATTCAGTTGCATGCGAGGGCCGTAGGTATTGAAGATCCGCGCAATCCGTGTGTCCACTCCATGGTAGCGGTTATAGGCCATAGTGAGGGCTTCGGTGAATCGCTTGGCCTCGTCGTAAACCGAGCGCGGGCCGATGGAATTGACGTTGCCCCAGTACGTTTCCTTCTGCGGGTGCTCGAGTGGATCGCCGTAACACTCGGAAGTCGACGAGACCAGATATTTGGCGCCACACTTTTGTGCGATCTCGAGCACATGCAGCGTTCCCAGCGAGCCCACTTTCAGCGTTTCAATTCCGTGGACCATGTAATCCACCGGGCTCGCGGGCGATGCCAGGTGAAAGACGTAATTCACTTCTCCGCAGTCGAACTGCCGGTTGATGTCAAGCTGGAGAAACTCAAAATTTCCTTCGCGGCGAAGGTGCTCGATGTTCGACAGTCGTCCGGTGAGAAGGTTATCCACGGCAACGACCGAGTAGCCTTCAGCCAGCAACGCGTCACACAAATGCGAGCCGAGAAAGCCTGCTCCACCGGTAACCAATGCTCGAGGTTTCATGAACGGGTGCTCTTTCTCGCGCGTGGCGGAATCAGAGGGGAGGGCAGGGGCTCAGGACTCGCTGTTGGACGCCCGACGCTGTAGTAGGTGAAGCCATTGGCCGCCATGATCTCCGGATCATACAGATTCCGGCCGTCGATGACGATGGGATATTTGAGCTCAGATCGGAGGCGCAGGAGATCAAGCGCAGCAAACTCTTCCCATTCGGTGAGGATCAGAAGGGCATCGGCGTCGCGGGCGGCGTCGTACGCGCTCTCCGCCAGCCTGACGCTCGAATTGAACACCTGGCGAGCGCGGTCGGCGGCAGCCGGATCGTACGCGGAGATCTGGCACCCCTCCTGCAACAATGACTGGATCAGCAGGATTGCCGGTGATTCGCGGATGTCGTCCGTCCCACCTTTGAAGGCCAATCCGAGCACTCCAAGCTTTTTGCCACGGAGCGTCCACAGAGCGCTGCGGACTTTGCGGATGAAGCGTTGGCGCTGCTCCTCGTTGATGCGCATAACTTCATCGAGCAGGCGGAAGTCGTAGCCGCACTCGCGGGCCACGGCGCGAAAAGCCATCAGATCTTTAGGGAAGCAGGAGCCGCCGTAACCGATTCCCGGATTCAGGAAGCGCTGGCCGATACGAGTGTCCGTGCCAATGCCTTGGCAAACTTGCTGAACGTTGGCTCCCACGCTCTCACAAATGGAAGCGACGGCATTGATGAAAGAAATCTTCATTGCGAGAAAAGCATTGGATGCATGTTTGATCAATTCGGCACTCTTGGCACTGGTAACAATGAGCGGAGGAGGGAATTGGGCGCGATCGGGACGCGGGATGGCATCGGGGCGGCCATAGTAAGTGCCGTCCGCAAGAGGCGCGTAGATTTCGCGCAGCACTAAAGCGCAACGTTCGCTATCCGCGCCAATTACGATGCGATCGGGATAAAGAAAATCCGTGACTGCCGTTCCTTCGCGGAGAAACTCGGGATTGGAAGCAACGTCGAAATTGCCGCTCTCGGCTCCGTTGCGGAGGATGATCTTGCGTACCCAGTCGCTCGTATAGACAGGTACGGTGCTCTTTTCGACCACGATCTTGTAGCTATTGACCGCCCCGGCGATGCCTCGGGCGACTGATTCCACGTAAGAGAGGTCGGCTTCTCCCTGTTCAGTAGGTGGCGTACCCACGGCGACGAAGATGGCAGCGCTGGCGCGGACGGCGGTTTGCAGATCGTCGGAAAATCGCAATCGAGTGCCACGATGCCGGTGCAGTAATTCCGGCAGAAAATTTTCGTGGATCGGAACTTCGCCGCGATTGAGAGCAGCCAGTTTTTTTTCGTCGTTGTCCACCACGATCACGTCGTGGCCAAGGTCCGCAAAACAGGCTCCCGCGACCAGACCGACGTATCCGGAACCAATAACCGCAATCTGCATCAACCCATTCTCCCCCAGATTTGAACCGAAATAGACGCTTCCCGGCTGCGAAAAGCTTACTTTATCAGTTTATCTGTCTTGCGGGAATTAGATCTAGGGACGCGTTGCCGCTCAGGCACAGTTCGGGACAAACTACACCGTCAGCCGCTCCGGAGTGTCGCCAACACCGAGGGGACGCCCACAAGCTTTCACCAGGAAGAGCTCACTTTTTACCCACCTGGAATACAACGCCTAAGTTGCTGTATCCATCCAACGGGCGCGTGCGCATAGTCTTCAGAGTGCTTCTCTTTGTTTTGGCCGCCGGTTTGGCCGCTCTTTTGGCCGGTTGCCAGGGGTTGGTTCCCGGCGCCACTCCTCCTGCCGGCAACACAGTCGCCGTCAATCACATTGTGTACATGATGCAGGAGAACCGGTCCTTCGATCACTACTTTGGTCAGTTGAATAATTACCGGCAATCTAAGGGGTTAAGCCCGGATGTGAACGTCACCCCGGCGAACGCTTCGCAGCTGAGCTACGATCATTCGACGACATTCACCGCGTTTCACATGCATTCGAAGTGCGTCGAAGATCTTAGCTCCTATTGGAATGAGAGCCACAACGACTGGAACCATGCTAACCACACCTCGGCGACCCCGATGATGGATGGGTTTGCCAATTCCGCGGGCGGCGATTCCCGTAACAGCAATCCTCCTGGCGTGGACATTAATGGACAGCGCGTCATGGGCTATTACGACGATACGGACCTCCCGTACTACTACTTTATGGCGACCCAATTTGCCATGTCGGACGCCTGGTTCTCGCCGGTCATGACCAACACCCCTGCGAACCGCATGTATGCCGTCGCCGCAACCTCGCATGGCGTTGTCAACAAGCAGACGACGCAGTTGAATATCCCCACCATTTTCGATGAACTGGAAAAAGCCAACATAAGTTGGAAAGTTTATGTCCCCGATTTCCCCAACGGGACGGCACTCAAGGGATTCACTGCATATTCTTTGTTTCTGAATACCAAAATCGTTCCGATCGCTCAGTACTTCACCGACCTGAATAGCGGCACCCTGCCGCAAGTGGCACTGATCGAACGCGAATCACTGGGAGGAAAGGACGAACATCCCGGCCCGAGCGTCGATATTCAAAAGGGGGCCGCTTACGTCAAAAACATCATCGACTCACTAATGGCCAGCAGCGCCTGGAAGGACTCGGCGTTCTTTTTGACTTACGATGAGGCTGGCGGACTCTACGATCATGTTCCTCCGTTTAAAACGGTTTCACCGGATGGCATTCCGCCAATCCTGGGACCAAATGATACCTGCACAACAACCACGGGGCCAACGTGCGATTTTGTCTATACCGGCTTCCGGCTGCCCAATTTGGTGGTCTCCCCGTTTGCCAAGCCCCATTACGTTGACCACACCAATATGGATACGACCGCTATTTTGCGGTTCATCGAGATTCGCTTCGGCCTCAGTGCGCTCACCGCCCGCGACGCGGCGCAGCCGGACCTCAGCGTTTTCTTTGATTTCACGGGGAAGCCCAACATGAATCCGCCGACGCCGCCCGCGCAACCAACAGTTGGGCCATGCTACGTCACATCACTGCCGTAGCAGCAGGGGCTGCGGCGTTTCCGGCAGAGTCTGAGTCGCCAGTTTCAGCAGGGCTCTTGCCACCCTATCGGTAGCGTGCCGGGCAACATTATCTTCAAACAAGTAATCGCCCTGCACGGGGCACACAGCCATTGCCACGATCGCGTCCAGATCAACGACAATCTGTGACGCACTCTCGAGGGCGTATTTTCCCTTTAACTCATCGGAGATAGGAGTGCGATTGACTAGGGCGTAGTCGAAGATCTGGCCGCCTGCGTGGTCATTCAGAGCGCGAATATGATCCGCGGCGGTGCGGCCCAGGCTTTCGTTGGCCTGCGTCATCAAGTTGCAGACGTAAACCTTGATTGCGGAAGACTCCCGAATGGCTTCCGGGATGCCGTGAACGAGAAGGTTGGGGATTAGGCTGGTGAAAAGGGAACCAGGGCCAATGGTGATCAAGTCGGCGCGGGCGATTGCATCGAGTGTTTGCGGAAGAGGCTCAGGATCGGCTGGAATCAGGAACAATTCTTCGATTCTTCCATGGCTGGCAGTGATTTTGGTTTCGCCGCGAACCCGTGTACCGTCCAGCATCAGAGCTTCAAGTTCGATGTTGGCCGCGGTAGCAGGGAATATGTGTCCCCGGGTGGCAAGGATTTCCGAAGACAGACGCACAGCCTCGCTAAAATCACCGGTGATTGATGTGAGCGCAGCCAGAAAAAGATTGCCGAAGCTGTGTCCCTCGAGGCTTTGTCCTCTTGCGAAGCGGTGCTGAAAGAGTTTCGAGAGTAGAGCTTCGTCCTCCGACAAAGCGACGATACAGTTGCGCACATCACCCGGCGGAAGCATGTTGAATTCTTTGCGAAGACGGCCGCTCGAGCCGCCATCATCGCTGACCGTCACGACGGCGCAGAGTTCGGCAATGCGCGCAGAATCGAGGGAAGGAAAATCTGTGGGCGGGCCGATCGCGCCACACGACACTGCTCCAGAGGTATATTTCTTCAGTCCCTTGAGAAGAGTGGAGAGGCCGGTGCCTCCGCCAATGGCCACCACCCGCAATTCTAGTCGGCTGCGGTCGGACATACCCGCCTAGCCGATCTCCCCGACTCCTTCTTCAGGAAGAGGCAGCTCGGCTCCAGGGTCGGGATAGAGGAGTTCGGTGAAGCGCGGGTCCTCGGACAGATTCTGAAAGTCAGAGTCGTTGCGCGCCTGAAAACGGAGTGCCGCATTCAGGCTGACGGCGCGAGCAAGGTTCCTCAAGGAATCTTCCACGTGGCCGGTCAGACAGTCCAGGGCGGCGAGTCCATAAGCGACGTAGTCGGCCTTGGGCACCTGTTTCGAGAGTTTCTCGAGATGCTCGCGGGCGCCGACATAGTCTCCCAGGTTCATGAGCGAAACGGCGTAGTCGTAGTGCTCTTCCGGCGTTTTGAATTGGGTAGCGCCGCGTTCCAACTGCTGGGTGCAAGCATTCAAATGGACGGCAGCGCGGTCGCCGAGCTCGCGGTTCGCGCCAGACGCAACTTTCTGCAACAGCGTCTTCGCCTTGTCGTACTTGTGTTCCTGCATAGCGCGCAACCCACCTTCATAGGACTGAAGCAGTTGCGCAAGTTGAGGATCGCTCACGAGAGTGTGCTTAACGGTAGGTTTCTGGGCCATCTGAAGGATTTTTCCTGATTGAATCATTCAGAGATTGAATCATGGCGAAGACCTGCGATTTCAATGATTCAATCTCTCAATGATTCGCTGATTCAATTTCTCACTGAATTGCCGCAGCCGACTGCAGATCAATCTGCTTCCATTCCCCGGCAATAATGCCCTTACGAATCTGCGCCGCAGTCTTGTGCTGCTTGGTCATCTGACAGGAGTAATAGACCTCCTTTATGCACGTCGAGCACTGCGCGCCATGCGTGCTTTCAAAGCAGCTGTGCAGGCTCTTATGTCCCATGCGGTCGCAGTAGCAGTAGCACGGCTGCTGGTAAATAACACTGGGGATCTTAGCAGCCAGTTCATAGGCGTGCGACTGGAATGGATATTGTTCGTTGTTACCCCAGAGCTGTTCTTTACCCAGGATTGGCGGCAGATCGGCGCCTTTTGCCGGCGGAGCCGCATTGAATGCCGGCACACGGGTTTCTTCCTGCGATTGCTGCGAAATAGCCCAGGGCGCGGAGACGGCGAGCGTAAGCAAAACCACAAATCCCAGCATTAATCCGCGCTTGAGCATACTCGTCCTCAAGGGCGTATTGTAACCCGAATTACGAGACGGCGCACAGCGGGGGCATCTCGCAAGCAGGTCGAGTGGATTCGATTCAGAGAACCTGGGCGATATCGGGTAACTGTCGTTTCAGGCCGAGTTTCCAAATTGCGGTCGCCTCTGGGGACCGCGGGCGTCAGCGTGACCTCGAATCAACTCACGTTGACAATCGTTCCAGCCACTGAAGAATGGCAGGAGTCCACGTTGAAGGCAGCGCTGGATGCCCTCGATCACGCAAACCAGGCGCGCGGCGCAAAACCTGCTCAGTCCGATCCTCGACAACAAGCGGTAAAGACACTGCGTTACCCGGGAACCCCTAGCGCGGCCCGCGAGATGGCCCACCGCCTGAGCGGCATGGATTCGGATTGGGACTTTACTGCCGGATTGGTCGGCTCCCCTGCGCGGGAAGCGGCGCTGGTGGAAATGAAAAAATCTTCTGGTCGATTCCAATTTTCCCGTAACTGATCGATTTCTCAGTGCGATGTCCGTTGTTGCACTATCCGGCGACATCGCGGAGGATCTCCCGGCGCAGAGAGAAAAAGCGGAGGATCACTTCCGCCAAGAACTCGTTAACGCACTCGGAGCGAAGCAGGGGCCAGCGTTAGCCGTCAGTACCAATACGATTATTGAAGATGCCGCCATGCGATCGCGGTTAATGCCAGCCGATCTGAAGCGGAAACTCACAGACCAGCTGATGGCCAATTTCGACAAACTCCCCCGTTCAGAAGCAGGCTGAGCGGATCCAATATCGCTGGTCAGCTCTTGACCACAAGGAGATGCTGCCACTTCTGCGGATGAAGCGCGGCCTGTTGTCATACAGGAGATGCTCCGCCCTAAGCCGCGTTTCAATGCCAGCGTGCTTGGAATGTTGCCGGATAAAGAATTGCCTGAAGTTGAGCAGGCGTTGGTTGAACATTTGAATTCGGAACAAAGTTTTGACGTGAGCGCTAACATAGCCACGGTGATTCACAGATATGCGACTTCAGTAATCGAAGGTCGGGTTACGGCTTTTCTCGACCCGGTGCTTGGAAAGCTGGGATGTGCTGTGCAACAGCCGTTGCTGGCGTATGTGCTGAAGTGGATCCGGATGGCGCCAGGCCACGGTTGGAATCAGCGATGGCCGCCAGAGGTGAGGGATTTTCCGCTTGTAATCACGGGCTTCTGCCGGAGATTGCGAAGCTGCAGAACCACCAAATCCTTCAGGAGATAGCGTTGAGAGCTCTAGATGATCCCGATCCACAGATCGTGTCTAGTGCCGCAGCGTATTTGATGGAGTATGACACCCCTTCTGCCGAAGATGTGCTCTGGCTCGCTTCGCGGCCTGGAGTGAGCGTTGGCAGGGACGGGAGGATGAACTCCAGTACGTGCCAGGGAGGAGACTCGACGGCACATACGAGTGTGGTGCTGGCAGCAACCTAATGCAACTACTAGCGGCGGGTCAGGGCTGGCTTGCTGACGAAACCAAGCTGCGCAGACTGATTGACCTAAGTGTAGGGCCGCAGCAAAGGCACCAAGCTGAACAGTATCTCGCAACTTGGCGAGCACGTCCTTTGGTCCATTCAGTTCATTCCCTTCGATCGGGGGCAATTTCAAATCGCGCAGTATCACGCAACCTCGCTTCAGGCTGTCGAAGACAAGCTCCCGCAGTTTCCTCGAGGAAGCACCTTCCAAGGGTCAGGCGGCGGCGGAACGGACGACGAAGAAAACGCTTTTCGAGAAATCTCCCAGTTTGCAAGTGAGCATGGTCTGAAGGTTCTGCCTGCCCACCAGTAATGCCTGGACTTGTTCCATCCCCAGACAGCTCCTCCGGAGCAGGGTTGCGCGGACTTCTTGTTCATTTGTCGAATACTCAGTATGGTTAATGAATGTTGCGCGCCTCCGCTGTCGGTGTAATTCGATTCT
>WNFJ01545137.1_pt2 | contig 20547 bp, 22 predicted proteins | sample 5400461 | NCBI WGS metagenome assembly WNFJ01 (sample SAMN13153349, study PRJNA577476) | soil metagenome | isolation source: 115 cm saprolite on Douglas fir-dominated hillslope | place: USA:California | collected 2013-09-17
CGCGGTGACCGCCGGATACGAGGCGGTGGAGCGGGCGAAGATGCTCGAACATGCGAGGCGAGTCGGCGAGGAAGTGGTCAGTCATTTGAAGGCCCCCTCGGTTACCGCCGGGAAGAAGGATTTGGTCCTCCTGCCGACGCACCTCGCCCTGACCATTCACGAGTCGATTGGGCATTCCACCGAATTGGACCGGGCCCTGGGATACGAGGCCAACGTCGCCGGCACCTCCTTCTTGACCACCGACAAGCTGGGGAAGTTCAAGGTGGGCGCGGAGATCGTCAATATCAATGGAGATCGCATCCGGGAGGGGAGCCTTTCCACCTGTGGATACGATGACGACGGCGTGAAGACGCGCCAATTTCCGATCATCCAGAAGGGAATCTTCGTCGGTTACCAGACCATCCGCGATCAGGCGCACCTGATCGGTCAGAAGGAATCGATGGGATGTTGTTATGCCGACTCATACGCCTCGGTTCCATTTCAGCGAATGCCGAACGTCTGGCTGGAGCCGGCAAAGACGGCGGTCACCCTCGCCGACCTGGTCTCGGGGGTGGACGACGGCGTGCTGATCGATGGCCGGGGCTCGTACTCCATCGATCACCAGCGCTACAACTTTCAGTTCGGCGGCGATGCCTTCTGGGAAATCAAAGGTGGAAAAGTGGGGCAGCAGATCGCCGATGTGGCCTACCAGAGCCGCACTCCCGATTTCTGGAGCGCTTGCGATGGAATCGGCGGAGCGGAGCTTTGGGAGAACGTAGGCCTCAATGCGGACGGAAAGGGCGAGCCTGGGCAGATCAACGCGATGAGCCACGGGTGCGCGCCTTCGCGCTTCCGGCAGATGAACGTGCTGAGGACGGGGTAACCATGAGCTGGAATCGAGCACAGGCAAAGGAGCTGTCGGATCGAATTCTCTCGCATTCCCGGGCCCGGGAATGCGAGGTGCTGCTTCAGCAAACGCAGCAGGCGCACACCCGGTCCGCCGCCAACGAGGTTACCACCGCGGGCGCCGCGCAGGATCTGGATATTTCGATCACCAGCCGGGACGGCCAGCGGAGCGGGACGATCCGTCTGAGCGACGCCGACCCGGGTGCGCTGAAGACCGCGGTTGCCCGGAGCGAGCAATTGATGAAGGCCGCCAACCCGGACCCGGAATACGTGGAGTGTTTGGGGCCGCAGAAGTATCCGGAGCTGCGCACTTTCTTCCCGGAGACCGAAAAGGCGGGCGCCCTGGAGAGGCGAGGCGCGTTGAAGCGGGCCACCGAGGTGGCGATGGCACAGAACCTCCTTTCCTCCGCGTTCTGGCAGACCAACAGCCGCTGGGCGGCGATCGCCAACAAGAAGGGCAACTTCGGATTTTTCTCTTCCACCGCTGCGGGCTTCTCGGCCACGGTTCGAACCCAGGACGGTTCCGGCTCGGGGTGGGCGGGCGGATCGTCCCCGCGCTTTTCGGAAGTCCCGACAACGGAGATCGTCGATCGCGCGGTGAGCAAGGCGATCACCTCCGCAAAGCCGCGCGCGCTGAGTCCGGGCAAATATACGGTGATTCTGGAGCCGCAGGCGGTGGCGGATTTGCTCCAGAATCTGATGTCGGGCTTCTCGAAGCGGGCCGCCGATGAAGGGCGGGGCTTTCTCTCCAAGCCGGGCGGTGGAAATCGGCTGGGCGAGAAGCTGTTCGCGGAGGCGATCACCCTCCGGTCGGACCCCTTTGATGGCCGACTGACCTCGCATGCGTGGGCAGCCAGCGGCTTTGGCGGCGGCGCCGGGCGACCCGGCGGCTACCTCGGTTTCGGAGGATTCGGCGCCGGAAACTTCGAGGGCCTTCCCACCCAGAAGACCTCCTGGGTGGAAAATGGGGAGATCAAAGCGCTGACCGTCGACCGGTACTGGGCTCGGAAGACGAAGGCGGTTCCACTACCCTACAGCGGCAGTCTGGTGATGAGCGGGGGTAACGCGACGCTGGAAGAGCTGATCGCGGGCACCAAGCAGGGACTGCTGATCACGCACTTCTGGTACATCCGGACCGTCAATCCGCAAAACGTCGAGCTCACCGGTCTGACCCGCGACGGAGTCTGGTGGATCGAGGATGGGAAGATTCGCTATCCCGTCAATAATTTCCGGTTCAATCAGAGTCCGGTGAATGTTTTGAAAAACGTGGAGGCGCTCGGCCCGGCGGTGCCCACCGGGGCGACGCTGGGATTCGGGTCGACGGCGATGGTCGCTCCACCCATTCGGGCTCGCGACTTTCTCTTTACCTCGGTGAGCGACGCGGTCTGAAGGGACAGGCTTCCGCGCCCGTCTCGAATCGATACCCCCAGGTCCCCATCCGACGGGTTAATCGGTACTCCAGTCGGACGCTGGCAGGATCTTCCAACCAGTCTCCAGACTGTCGCTGCGAAAGCGCAAGACGCGCAGAGGCCATTGGCGCGGGACCTGGCGCGGCCCTTCTCGAGTTTCAATGCTGAACCGCTGAAGTTGCAGGGAGTACTTGCCATGCTTCCCCGCTTTAGCGAGTAACGGCCGGATCGGATTCTTCGCGTGCCAGTACAGCTCCTTGCCAACGCGCGCGACATAGGCCAGCACCGGACATGCCTTTGAAAATCTTTGGGCCTTCTCCTTCGTTGGCGCTAAGAGTTTCGCGGCGTCGGCTTGCGAGAGCTCGGACACGTTCATTCCGCTTCCCTTGACTTGCTGGTTCATCATCCTCCGCACCGCCTCATGGCCCGCGCTGTCCAACTCATTCATCAATTGAACCGCACGCCCCAGATCTCCTTCCTCGATCCTGAAGGGTTCCTTGGAGACGATCCGCCAATTCTCTAGATAGGAGATTTGCGCATCCATTGTCACGCCGCCTAGCAGAAGCTCGCGCGCGCGGTCATCTCCGGTGCCGGTCAGTGCGCTCAAATAGGCCTCGGCTGCCTTCGCCGCCTCGGCCTCTGATGGGCGATCGGAAGTGGAATCTGTAGACAGCAAAAGTAACAAGAGCGCAGTCCGGGAGAGGTTCATCGGGGTCACTGACCTGATTCCAGCTCCGCGATCGCGGCCTTCAGAGCATTTTGCAGACATTTGACTTGCGGTTGGCCCTCCAACTGACGAAGCGCCGGAATCGCCGCCTTCACGCGATACTCGCTGATCTTTTCCACCGCTCGCTTCTTGCTTTGGCACGAGGAGGCCGCTGCCAAGTCGACCATCGCGATATCCCGATAATTCACCTGATCCTCGCCCCCCAATTCCTTTATCAGCTCCACCAACGACCAGCGATGGATGTCTTGTTTGGCAACAACCTTTTCCAGGAGTGGCTGGATCGCGCTGGGGCCAATCTGCTCAAGCAGCAGATGCTTTGCTTCCTTGTGATCTCTGGACGCCACTGCTTCCGTGGCGTCTCGAACAAGAGCTGAGTCATTCCCATACCTAGGGGCCTTGTCCATGGCGGATCGATAGGCTTCGATCCCCGCGTCGAACTGCTTGTTCCCCATCAGCGCTCGGCCCCGCCAATACCAGTACTCCCCTTCTCCCGCGCCGGACCTGATGTCTTTTGGGAGCTGGTCCAACCGCGCCACAGCGGTGACGAACGCTTTGCGCTCAATCAGTCGCTGCACGTCCCAATAGGGGTCCATCCGCCGGTAGGCCCAAACCCCAACAAGCGCCAACGTGATCGACGCTCCCAAGGCAGCGAGGAGGATGCGCCCGCGGCTGAATCGCGCTTCGATCAGCGAGGCCCAAACGACAATCCTTTGCGCCATCTGCTTGGGGAACCCGACCCCTCTTATTCGAGCAGTTTGCAGATCAGCGCTCTGGGGACGTTGTGGCAAAGGATCTGGAACTGCCGTCGAGCGAGGCATTCTTCCTCGGCCCGCCTTCGCTCCGATGCCTGGCCCGGGTTCCGGCGGCCGCAGCCTCTTCACCGCGTAGAGAATCAGGCTCTCCTCGCAATCATCCAATAGCCGGTTCAGCTGCCGTCGATGGATCCCCAGCGACCTCTGAACCGGATCGCTCAAAACATTGAGGAGGGCAGTCAACGCCCCGAGGAGAAGAAACATCAGCCCACTCCAGGTCAGAATCTGCAGCACCGTGGGCTGCGGCGGAAACACATGGTAGAACACGCTCCCGATCCCTCGGCCGAACACAAAGTGGGAGGCCGCCCCATCGCGTGCGCTCGAGCTGGCGAGTCGTTGACCCATCTCGTACGGACTTAGAGTGAGACTGCCAAAAAACGAGTACGCAACCGCGATCGTCAGCCCACCACTAGCGAGGTCCAAGATTGCAGCTCTCGTTTGCATCAAAGCGTTGATCGGTGTGGCGAGGGCGTGGCGAAGTTCTCGGAGCCAATCCTGTGCATCGCCGGCCGCTGCATCTTCAGCCAACGCGATCGGAAGGGCATTGCTCTCAGGCTCGTCCGAAAGGCCCAGTAGCCCAACGACAACCTGCTGCTCGCGCGCCTTCTCAAAAGCGGTCCGCAGTCTGAGCGGCACGCTGTTCAGCACTTTCGCCGCGGAATCCCACCCAAACTTTTCCAGCCAACTCGCAATTTTCGTAACGACGAGGAAGGGGATTGAGAGAATGAAATTGATCGGATGCCGGACGACATCGGTTTTCAGCGTGCGCCAAAGTAGCACCAGCGTTTCTCGGCAAGAGAAATGGTCGGCGATGAATGAGTCGACCTGATGCCGACGCTGGGCGATATAGCGCCCAATCTCTTCGTGATCCATCATGGAGCTCTGCAATCTGATGCATCGCCTGCGAGGCGCGATGGCGATCCCGGCAGAGAACAATAGCTCGGGCTTTCTTCGTGGCGACAGGTGATGACCTGTAGGTGGCGCTGCGTCTCAGGTATTCGCTTTCACTGCACCTCCGCTCGACCAGGTTGCCGCCTTGGGCGTTGACACGAGCGCCCGTTGGCAACCGATATCTCCTCGCGCGTCTGTCGTGTTTGCGGCGGGAATCGAATCAGCTACCGGGCTTGGTCGCCATCGCCTTGCGGCGTGCACCCACCGCTTTCAGAGGAATCACCACTTGGGCAATGCTCACTTCACCGGTCCCCTCGAAGGTCACCGGATTCTTCGCGTACGCGCCAATCCCCACCAGGTTGTCATGTTCGTCGAAGGCGGCGCCGCAGATGTGGCCCACTGTCCCCTGGGTGACGAAGATTTCCAGGAAGAAGCTCATCGATACGTTCGGGTCGATTCCCACTTTCCCCCAAGCGCCGGTGGTGCCGCGGATCGCATCGCAGGGCTCTTTTGCGGCGAAGACCACGAACTTCTTGGCTTTCACCTTAGTCTCCACGGAGCCGGTGATTTCAACCTCTGCCGGCGGCTCGGTCGGGTTGGACGCGCCGATCAACAGGCCGGCGGAGAGGGACGCCACAGCCACAATCAGTTGGATCATGGACGAAGTGTTGCACTACCCCGCGGTGCAAGTCACCTCAGGTCTGCGCCAGCGGCGGTGGGTCCCGCGGCGTGGTTCACGGTCGTCTTCGAAGGTCCTACCGCGACCACCTTTCGCGACAACGCCTGGTCGACGCGACTCATGAACGAGCGCCACTTCCGCGTGACAGGAGAGCGTCCCTTCCGCCCATTGATAGGAGATTCGAAGATGTCCGAATTTCGTCTCCTCATCGATGTTTGGCGGCATGTCTGGGAGCAGATAGCCGGTGGGAAGCGTGAAACGGACCGATATTTCGTTCACCCAGGGACGGGTCAGGATCAGGTCGAACCGCCGCTCCGCAAGCTGTGCGTAGGTCTGCAGATAGGAGCCGCCCAGGCCGCTGAACGGCAAGAAGCGCAGCGCCGCCGGCGCAAGGGCCTCCGCGTAGTGCGGCACATCCAGCTGGTAGCGCCAGGTGAGGTCCCGGTCGACATCGCCGGGATCGCTCACGCTCACTTCAGCCACGGTCGAGCCGGGAAAAGTCTGCGACCAGCGCCGCTCGATCGTCGATTTCCGCGTGGCGGTGGTCTGGTAGCTGCGTCGAAATTCGGGGGCGATGGTGCCGCTGGCCTTGCTTTCTCCTTGAACGCGGCCATCCCCGTTGGCGCGCAGCGCCACTTGGAGCGCGAACCGGAGCCGGTTGTCGTCCGAGGAAGCTTCGGGCGTGGTTCGGAAGCTGCTCTTTCCAGCCGGGTCGATGATCAGCACGTGAGCCAGGCGATCGGCGATCGGCAGCTCTCGCGAACCGTGAAATTCGGCCGTCCCGTCGAGGAAGAGGTCGTATTTGGGAACGTAGGCGATCGCATGGTTGAAGGCGGCCAGGGAAGCGGGGCTTTCGCCGATCGCGCCCAGCTGCCGCATCCGCAACAGCACCAGCCGACTGTCGATCCCGGCGATCTTGAGCATCGCGTAAATCAGCGAAGCCTTGTCCTTGCAGTCCCCGAAGCCGCGCGAAAGCACCCGGTCCACGCTGTAGGGCTTGAAACCGTGGATGCCGAACTCCAGGGCCACATAGCGGGTCTTGCTGACCACGAAATTGTAGATGGCCCGGATCACCGCCAGCTCGTCTTTTCGATCCACGCCAACCAGCGCCCGCTCTACTGCCTTGCGGACTTCGTCGTTGGGAGTGAGCTGATCCCGGACCAGTCCCCAGTAATAACGACCGACCTCTTCCCAATTCTTGTAGGTGGAGACGTGAAGCGTGGGCACCACTTCGGACCAACCGGGCATCCCCGGCTCGGGCACGATCTTCGACAGGTTCTTGATCGTCCAACGGTAGATCGTCCGGCCGTCGATTTTTTCCTGAGCCAAGGTGAGCGCCGCTGGAAGCTTGGCCGCGTTCCAGTAGAGCGCGCGCTCGGTGGGCATGTCCGCGATGTACTGGTAGCGGATCTTGGGGCTGGTGGCTTGGAGGTGATCGACGTCGCCCCAGTAATCCGACAGGAGGTTGTCCTGGGCGGTGTCTTCCAGGCGGTAACGGAGCTCGAGAACGTCGCCTGGCGCCAGCTCGGGAAACGAAAGGATCTTCGCCCGGATATCGTAATACATCCCAGACCAGGGCTCGTTCATGTTGCGCTCTTGCTCCGAGTGACTTTCCACCACCGAGCCGTCGGGTTTGATAATCCGGGCTCGGATCACCTGAATCTCCTGTCGGGAGGGGGAATAGGTGATCGGCATGGAGCGAAACGCGTCCACCCCGCGTTGGGTGTAGAGCTTCACCGCCGTCTGTTGAAACCGCGACGACAGTCCACTCGCCTGAACGCGCACGTAGGTGTAATCGACCAGGTACACCGAATCCTCGCCGGTCAGGCGATCCGCCTCCTTCACCAGCGGTGCCACCTCGAGAGCGTACTGAGCTCCCGAGACTCCCTTGTCGCCCTTCAACGAGCGAAGCGCTTCATTGAGCGCGGGATTTTGCGGCCGCAGCTGGAGGGCGTGTTCCAGAGCCCGAAGCGCCAGGTCCCGCCGCCCTGACTGGAGCAGGGCTCGCCCTTCCCGCTCGTAGACCTCTGGCTCATCGGGAGAGAGCGCTTTGGCTTCGCTGAACAAGCGCGTCGCCGCATCGAGGTTCTCGTTTCCGGCGTACAGCTCCGCCAGGTGCAACCGCGCCCGGTTGTCGAACGGGTCCAAGCGAAGCAACCGGTGAAGCTCTTGCTCGGCATCGTCGACGCGAGACATGTCGGCCAGAGTTGCGGCCAGCGCGCGATGGCTGTTGGTGTCGTCGTACCGGAGCGCCAGCGCTACCCGCAACCGGGAGGCGCCTTCTTCCGGACGATCGAGACGCCGCGAGGTGGTCGCCGCTTCTCGAGCCACTTGTGGCAGGTGCGGAAAATCCTGAAACAGGCGCTCCACCAGGTCGACTGCCCGGGGCCACTCCCCCAGCGCGTCGTAAGCGTGCAGCTCCACCAGCCGGGGGGCGGCAAATCCTGGAAACTCCCGAATCAGAGGCTTTACCACCGCCAGCGCCCTCTCGGGATAACCGCGGGTCAGCTCGTGCTGCGCGAGGAGAAGGCGAGTGAACGGGTAATCCGGAGCGGCCTGGAGGGCGGTCTCGAGGTGTTTGCGCCTGAGGTTGGGCTCGTCCTGTTGGAGCTCAGCCGCCAGCAGTTGCAGCACCACGTCCTTGGGCGCGCTGGCCGCGGCGGCCTTGGCCTGGTTGGTATCGCGGTGCTCCGACTCATCGAACGCGCGGACGTAAGACAGGACCGTGGCGTACTCGCCTCGCAGGCGAGCATCATCCGGGTGTTTCTTGACCTCCTGCTCGAGCAGGGACGAAAGCGTGGGCAGCAATTTCGGAGCCGGACGAGGCCCGCGCTCAAGGGGAGGAAGCGCGTCTGGCAGAACCGGAGTCGCCCGGGCGGCACTGCCTGGGCCGCGCTCGTGCCGGAAGTAGAAGCCGAAGGGTCCGTTGTTCTGGCAGACCTTCAACAGGACGCGGTTGACGCCCTTTCGCAGCCGCACCGCCACTCTGGTTTGATCGGGTCTGGCGCGGTTGTAGCGGTCCTCCAGGGCAGCCAGCTCGCCATTGACCCAGATCCGAAAGGCGCCGGAAGATCCAAGGGATAGGGTGGCCGGCGTTTCGCGAGGCGCCTGGAGAAACGTCAACGCATATGCCACTGCCTCGTGATTGGGGCGAATAGCGGTTGCGAGATCTACGTAGCCGTCGTCGGACTTGACGCTCAACTTTCGCCAGCTGGCGGGATGCCCTTTGCCCGCATAGGTGGCTTTGAGGTCCAGCGAGCCTTCGGGACCAAAGTCCCTGCTGCATCCTCCCTTGCCCTCGTTGTCGAATCCGCCCAACAGGTAATAGTGAGACACGTAGCCCAGGGGTTCGAGCAGGTCCGTGGCCTTGGTCAACCGCCCCCGGGCGCGCTCGACGTCGGCCAGCAGAGCCCGCGCCAGGGCCCGGGTTGCCGGATCCGCATGGGGGTGCGAGAGAACGTCGCTGTAAACGTGGGCGAGCAGCTGGAGATCGCTGACCTGATCTCGCATCGCGTGCAAACGGATGAGGTGCGCGGCCGCCCGGGGGGAACGCACCCAGTGCATGGCCTCGGAAGCCTCCGACTTAATCTGCTCGACGAGGGGATCTGGCGCGCTGGAAGCAAGCAACGCGGCGGGCAGCAAGAGGGCTGTCAAAAGAGTCGTCCGGAAACTGAACTGCATCTTGCCTCGCGATGGGGTTGGAACGGAGGGGCCCGTTCGGCTAGACCGAAGTCTAACTCATTGGAGCCTCGGAACAGTTAACGACGCAACAAGCTTCCCACCGGAAATTCGGGTGGAGTGAGCGGGGAGGGCTGAATGGCGAAAGTAGGAGTCGCGGGAGTCCTGGCGGTGGTGTGCTTGACGGCGTGCCGAACGGCTTCGGACGGACAACAGCGGTTGGATGGGGCCGACGCACTCTTGCGTTCGGACCCTGAGATCGCCTCGATGGTGAGCTCGGTTTCGCTGGAGCGAATGAGGTCGAGCATCCAATCGTTGGTAGACTTCAGGACCCGGAATTCTTGCTCTCCAGATTCTGAGCGAGAGTGGGGAATCGGCGCCGCCAGGGACTGGATCCAGGCGCAGCTCAGCGCGACTCAGACCCTGCGGGTGGCTCTGGATCCGTATCCTCAGACCAGATGCGGAGCGACAGTCACCCGCCACAATGTCATCGCCTGGTTGCCGGGTCGCACCCATCCCGAGCGTTTGATTCTGGTGGGCGGGCACTACGATTCGCGGAGCACGGACCCGGTGAATGGCACCGTGCCCGCTCCAGGCGCCAACGATTCCGGGTCGCAGACGGCGTTGGTCCTCGAAGCCGCGCGGATTTTGGGGGCGCGTCAATTTCCAGCGACGCTAGTGTTTGTGGCTTTTGCGGGCGAGGAGCAGGGGCTCGTCGGCTCAACTGCGCTGGCCCGCAACATTGAGAATTACTTTCCCGGAAGCCGGCTGGAGGCGGTGTTGGTTTCGGACATCGTGGGCGGAGACGCGTCCGCCAATGACGCCGCGGCGCTCCATCAGTATCGCGTCTATTCCCCAGGAGCGCCGCGGGAGATCGCTGGGCCTGACGGCACCACCGACAACACATCGCCTTCACGGGGACTGATGCGATTCATCGGGACCTGGGCTCCGAAGTACGAACCGGAGATGGCGATGCTGCCGCGGCTTCGCGAGGATCGCCCCAGCCGGGGCAGCGATCACAAGCCCTTCATCGCCCGTGGAATCGCCGGCGTCCGCTTCATCGAGACGGCAGAGAACTTGAGCCATCAGCACGCGCCTGACGACACTCTGGCCAACATGACGCCTGCCTATGCGGAGCGCGTTGCCCGAGTGGTTATCGCCAGTGCTGCGGCTCTGGCCCGAGCCCCGGCGGCTCCGATCCATTTCACCGCCACGGCTCAGCCCGGAGGCTCGCTAATCCTAAAGTGGGATTTCGCCGAACCGGGCGCAGTCCAAGCCGTGGTTGCGGCGCGGCCGGTCGCCGAAAATTTCTACCGCAAGCGAGTTCCACTGCCGCCCTCCCCTGGAAATATCCATTCGGTGCGCGTCAGCGATTTGGGCATCGCTCCCGGAGAGGCATTTTTCGTCTCGGTTGGCGCGGTGGACGATGAAGGCCATGAATCCTTGTTCTCCTATCCCGAGCTCCGGTGCAATGCCGATAGCTGCGCAGTGCCCGATGGGGCTCTCGACCCAGGCGCGGTCAGAAACTAGCTAGGCCAGAGCGGAGGAGCAGAATTACGGCTGGGCAAACGCTCGGGCGATGGTCAGGACCTGGACTTCCTTGGCTCCGGCTTCGATCAGGGCAGATGCTGCCGCCCGCGCGGTGGCCCCGGTGGTGAAGACGTCGTCGATCAGAAGAAACCTTCGGCCCTGGACCTCCTTCGAGACCGCGAAGGCCCCGGCGACATTCCTCTCCCGTTCGCCCTCGTGCAGCCCCACCTGGCGCCGGGTAGACCGCGTTCGGGTGAGCGCGTCGATTTCTTGCAGCCGGGCACAGCGGGCGAGCTCGCGCGCCAACAGCCGCGCCTGATCGTACCGGCGCTGCCAGAACCTGGATCGGTGAAGCGGAACGGCGCAGAGGCAACGCGGAGCTTGCTTGAGGAAGGCCCGAGCCTCCATCTCCAGCTGTTCAGCCAGGGTGCGAGCCAGCTCTGGATGGTCCTCGTATTTGAATCGATGTACGGCGCGCGCAATCGGACCCTGATGGGCAAAGGGTGCGAAGGCGCGGGCAAACGAGGGCGGACGAGATTCGCAACGAGGGCAGATGCCCCGCGGGAAATCGCCGGGCTCCGCGCAGCGCAAACAGCGAAGCACCGGAAGGCGTTCGATTTCCAGCTCGCAGCGCAGGCAAAAGGGCGCCCTCGCTGGCACGACGCTTCCACATGCCGCGCAGGAGGGCGGAAACAGCACCTCGAGCAGGCGGGGCAGGGACAGAAGCCTATTTGTGGTACGCCTCTCCGCGCAGAATGGTGAAAGCACGATAGAGCTGTTCCACTAGCACCAGACGTGCCAGGCGATGTGGAAGGGTGAAGCGGGACAGGGATAGCGTCAGGGACGAGCGGTCGATGACCTCCCGGCCCAATCCCTCGTCGCCGCCAATGCAGAAGATGAGCGACTGAGACTTGATCTGCGACTGATTGATCTGCTCCGCCAATCCGTGCGAGGTCAGCGTCTTTCCAAGCTCATCCAGTGCCACCAGTCGGTCGGTCGCCTTCACCCGATCGAGAATGGCGGTGGCCNCCGCCGCGATGCGAGGGAAGCTCCACCAGCTCGAATCGCGCGTAGTGGCGCAGTCGCGCGGCGTAGTCGTTGACCAGGCTGGAGAAGGGATCCGATCGCGCGTGGCCGACGCTGATGACCTGAAGCTTCAGGCCACTTTCTCCCGGGGGACGTCCGACCAGAGCCCCTCCAGGTCGTAAAACGTCCTGGTCTCGGCAAAGAAGAGGTGAGCGACGACGCCGCCAAAGTCGAGCAGAATCCAGCTTCCCGATTCGTAGCCCTCGGTTCCGAGAGGCTGGACGCCTTTCTGCCCCAGATACTCCTGCACCGAATCGGCCATCGCGGAGACCTGGCGCTCCGAGTCGCCCGAAGCAATCACCAGGTAGTCCGCGTAGGACGTCTTGCCGCGAACATCGAGAATGAGGACCTCGACGCCCTTCTTTTCGAGGAGCTGGCTGGCGATCTGATGGGCGAGGGCCCTTGCCTCCGGGGCATCGGGAAGCGCCAGGGCCCCTTGCGGACTGGCTCCGGATTTCCAGTTGCGGGCACGGGTCTTCTTGATCGGGAAGCTTTGTCTCTTCGTGGCGCCTTTCGTCATTCGCGAAAAACCTTTCTTCCAAAGCCCTTTCAGCGCAACAGGCGCATCAGGGCAACGAGTCCCAGCGCAAAGCCCACCACCAGCGCGAAGATGATTGCGTAGCCCAGGAAGTATTGCGGCATCGAGGGAGCGCGTGGACCGAATTCGAGCTCCGGGAGGCCTCCTGGCTGCTGTGCGGGATCTTGGGGAAGGGGTGGGGTCGACGAGGGATGTTTAAGGGAGGAATCCCGATCCGGCATGGCTTCAAAGATAACTATCACAACCTCCACGTCACGCCGATTCCCCCGACCGCTCGAAGATATTCATAGGTGCGTGCCGAGCCGGGCAACCTCGCATGGTACAGGCCGGAGTGCACTTCGAAGTCCCAATGGGCGGAGAGCGGGTGGACGAGCTTGAGGGAAAGGGAGTTTAAGTTCTCGTCGTCCACCAGCAGGAGGTTGGGCGAACCAAATACCTTATCCGGGAAAGTCGTGAATTGCAGAGTGCCGTCCAGCAGGAGACTCCAGTGACATGGCAGGCGGACGCCGGCGGTGGCCGTCACTCGGTGGCGAAAGGCGGTCTGGCCGAAGCTGTTGGAGGTAAATCGCCCGTAGCTATAGGAAAAGATAAGGCTGATCGGACCGCGGTACCGGTAGCCAACCCCCGCTACCGCCATGAAGTCCTCTCTTTGCGGAGGGGCCGCGGGGGCTTCGGTCGTGGGGTTGGGCTCTGCGGTGCCGTTGAACAGGCGAGGCCCTCCTTCTCCAAAGAGGAACGCAGAGTGACGGTTGTTGATGCGATAGCGCGCTCGAAAGCCGAGCTCGGTGGACTTGAAGCTGTACGGGAAATACGGACGGTAGATGAAACGGTGGCCGCCTCCGCGAACGCGGATCGTGAGATCTTTGTTCAAGGAGAGCTCGATGAACGCGGACCCGACCAGATCTGTGTACTCCTGGTCTCCACCCCTGCGGTCTTTTGCCCGCGCCTCGAGCCCCACGGACCACGGGCCCGCCACTGGAAAGAGCACCTCTCCGTTTGCGGATTGAGCTATCAGATCGTTGGAAGTGCTCGAGAAAAACTTTCGCGCGCCCAGCTCGTAACTTCCAATGAACTGAGCCCAGGTGCGGAGATATTCGCCTTGCGCAGAACCGACCGCCGAGAGGTATCCATCGGGTTCAATCCCCGAGCTTTGAAAGGCGCGGGCCGGATTGCTGTCGGCACCCACGCTGGTGGAAAGGCGAAGCGTTCCATGGGCGGCGGCCGCCCAACTGACTGCAGGGAAGATCGACGCCAGGCTTAGCAGTCCCAGTGTCGCGGCCTGCGCTGAGAGCCGCATCTGCCGCAACATACTCGATGCCCATGGGCAGACGAGATGCGCTTTTGGCTACTTGAGACTGCGCGCCCGGTCCGCGAGAGCCTGGGCTTGGGCTTTGAGTTGCTGCGCCAGGGAGCTCAATTGACTCCGCTGTGATTCAAGCGCTTCCAGACTATCCGCATCGCCTGCCTGCGCTCCCTTTGCCGCATCGCGAGCGTTGGCCACTCGAGGCAGGATTGGAAGATTGAGGGCATTGGCGCTGCGCGGCCCGTCCACTTCCGGGCCCGAGGTCGCGGCACCTCGGCTGCCCGCTCCCTGGCCACTGGGTCCCCCGCCGCTGACTCTCGGAACGTCCCCTGGATTCGCGGGCTGGTCCGTAGCGGAAATACCCGACGCCTCGCGCCCTCGCAATCGGCGGTCCTGCTCATCGAAAATCGATTCGTCGGTCAGGAATTCCGTCATCCGCCGATCGAGATCCCTTTCCTCGCGGACCTCGGCAATCCGTAAATCGACCGCGACCAGCTGCTTCTGGACCTTGTCCTGGGCATCGAGCAAGACATCCGCTTGTTCCATCAAGTCCTCTGGGTCGTCCGAGGGTTTGGGCGGCTCGACGGTCGGAACCACTTGGGGGGGAACCCGCGCTCGCCGCTGTTCTCGCTCTGCTTTGAGGGTCCGAATCTGGGCCAACAATCCATGGCGCGCATTTCGGTCACTGCTGTGCTCCCAATCCGCGCGCGCCTTTGAGATTGCCTCGGACAACCCGACGTCGAGAACCGCGTCAGCGCGTTCGGCCTGCGCTTGCGCCGTAGCAACGGCCTTGGCGAGCGAGGTCAAGTCGGCGGAGAGGGTTTGGGACCGGCGGAGTAACGCGTCTAGATCGCCCGTCGGCAGGAGCGACTTTCGCTGGCGTTTGGCGATTGCAATCTGCGCCGCGACCTCATCCAGCGCCTTGCGCGAGGTCGCTTGCTGATCCTGCAAAGTCGACAGGCGTTGGTGCGCCGCTGCGGCAGCCGATCGGAGCCCATCCAACGGAGCACTCGTCGCGGTTGCATAGGCCGCAACCGGAACTGTCAGGGCAACGAGGAGGATGGGCAATTTCATTCCAATGGGATGCGGAGCAATGCGAATGCCAGGGAGGATGCGAGCCGCTGCCTAGAATGCTTAGGGAAAACAGCAAGTTGAAATACGGCCGGACGCGATTGGGTCGGCGCGGGGCGCGCGCATCGATGAAAACCCGTGATGTTGGTGGAAATCCGACGAAGTTACCAGGGAGGCTACAGGTGGAGACTCTTCGGCAACGATCGCGGCGCGCGCTGAAGGCCCGACGGCTCATGCGATCCGGATTTCGACACTGCGAGGTCCAGAAAGGTGGTCCGGCTGGTTGGCGTAAGAGCCGCTCGGAGACAGCGCCAGAGGCAGGCGGGTCCGAATTCGCGCCAGATCAGAGCGAAATTCCTTAGGACATCTCCGCTGGTGATAATGCCTCTCATGGAATTTCTATAATGCAAGACGCAAGCCAAGGCTTTTCTCATTCTTTCTGCCTGCTAAGCGAGCCGACGCCCCTGTCTCGGGATCGATCGAGCGTGCTCAGGAAGGGAATGCAGATGCGCGGGAAGTACGAAGGCTGACTCGCCCTCGAAGGCGAATAGGGCCGGGGCAGTCGGTGCAGCGCTGCACTTTCAAAAATTACTGTTTAATTTCATTAGCTTAGGCCATTTTCTGCACAAAGTGTGAGAGGGAACGAGGTCAAGTCAGGCGCCGATCGTCCGCGTGAGCGCGACCCGGATCCTGGGCGTTCCGTCCTTGGCTCGCTGCAGGATGTAGTGCGAGGCTTCCGTCGACTTCTCCGTACCGGCCCGGTCGAAGCCGGGCCATTGCACGTCGACGGCGGCGATGCCTTCGCTTAGGGCTTCGATCCACTTGATGTGCGGCTTGGTCGAGACGACGCCTTGCGCGCGGTATTGCTGGACCGCTCGTTCGAACATCTTTGCGATTTCAGCCTGGCTCGAGAACGCGAGGGTGCCCTGCTCGGACATCATCAGGGCGGGTACATCGAAGGCGCTCGCCATTCCGGCGGGGTTGCCTGCGCTCGTCATCTCGCCGAGGCGTTGGAGCAGACCTCGGACCTGGTCGTGGGTGATGCCCTTGGCATGTGCTCTTTCCGCGGATGCTTTCTCTGGCATGGCTGTCTCCGATTCCACTTCCCGACCAAAAATGAAATGTGAACAGCGGCCGCTGCGGGAGCAAGCACATGCGTGCCTGGAGCGGGCCTGCTTTCCTGCTCAGGTGGCTTGCTTGGCGACCTTCGGTGGCGCAGCGTTCGTGCTCGGGCTCCTACCTCGAGAACACCGGCGATCCGCCAAGCTGTAAGCGCGTGTAACCGCCGACCGCTCTCGGTGGGGAGACGATCGCGCTGTTCTGGTGTTTAATCGCTTGAAACATTCCCCGGGGAAATCAAGCGATGCGAAACATGCAGTGCGTGCTGCTGCTGTGCTGGAGCTGTCTCATTGGCTGCGCAACCTCGTCGCGCACCACCGTCGTCGCTACTAGCGGCGGCGGCGGCGGCACCGTCTCAACCGATGTCTTCTACACCACGCTGTCTCCGTATGGAGAATGGGTTCAAGTCGATAGCTACGGCCGGGTCTGGAGACCGAGCCCGACCGTGGTGGGGGTCGGCTTCCGACCGTACGGACCGGGCGGGCACTGGGTGCACACGGATTACGGGTGGTCCTACGAGAGCGATTGGGCGTGGGGCTGGGCTCCATTCCACTACGGCCGCTGGCACCTGGATCCGGGCTACGGTTGGGTGTGGGTACCCGGAAATGCCTGGGCGCCGGCCTGGGTCTCGTGGCGTTACGGGGGAGGCTACGTCGGCTGGGCGCCTCTGCCGCCAGTCGGCAGCACCATCGTCATCGAGGAGCACCATCCTTATTGGTGCTTCGTGGAAACGCGCTACCTCGTGACGCGCGACGTCTATCACTACGCGGTACCGATGCAGAATTATCACGTCGCGTTCAGTGCGACCGTCGCCATCCAGCAAAAGATGAGCTACGGCAGCACGCACTGGAGCTCGGGACCGCCGGCGGCTCAAATCTCGCGTGAGACCGGCCAGCCGATCCACACCGCCAGCATCACGCCACCTCCTGGAGACGCGGTTCAAGCGCATCACATTTCGCCCATTCCAGCTCACGTCGCAGGCCCTCCCGCGGGTACCCCGGCCCATCCGAACGCTAACGCAGGGGTTGCAGCGGGAGGCGCGCCAGAGCACGCGGTGCATGGTGAAGGAGCACAGCGGGAAGGCCATCCACAAGGCATCGCGGACGGTGAGGTCGAGCATGAGAGAGAACGCGAAGGTGCTGCCCAGCAGCATGAGCACGAGCAATCTCGGCTTGCTTCCCCCGAGTCGCATCCCCAGACCAACGCGCCACGGGCCCCACCGCCGGGAAAGCGCAGGCGACGCTAGAGTTTTGGGGAGTCGGAACCCGACGACGACCCGGAAGGACTCTTAGGGGTGGTGGAGGCCAGCGCCGTCGCGATTGCTTCCTCGATCCCGCCGGGCCACCGTATCCGGAACTCGATGTGCTTGACGAGTGGGTCCCAGCCGTCGACCCGGCCCTCGGGCGATCTTTTTTCCGGAAACCGATTTGCGGCTTCCGCAAGGTTCTTCGCGTTAGCGTAGGTCACTCTTCGGAATTTCAAGAGGACATAGGCGAGCGCCTTGACAGCGTTCCACTGCCTCAACAGACACCTGTGTGTCGCCTCTACGTTCCAACGGAGGAGCCGGGGGTTGGGACGCTCTCTGAAGAAATCAGCCACCTTGCCAAGATCGTCTCTGGCGTGCTCGAACAACCGCGGATCCCAACGCGTGATGCACATCCGATGCGCCATGAAACCCGCGATCCCAACGCGGACCAGCTCGTCGTCCCCCCATCGGGATGTGAACCCCCAGAGACCGCCGTGCGACACCTCAGTGCGCTCGATCACAACCTCGTGAAACGGTCGCGCCTCCGCAAGAGCGACGACCGCATGGGCCGCTTCGTGAATGGCGGTGCGTTCATAGCGCCTGGTCACGGCGTTTCAGTCTAGCAGCGTCGACTGTTTCTGCGAGCCATGATCACGAATGGAACGCTGGTGCGCCACAGATGGCGTTGATAGCTTGCGCGGCCAAGATGGGGAGGCTTGATGGACCTGAAGAACCCCGCAATACTCATTCGCGGCGCGCTGGTCGAAAAAGTCCGAGAGTTCACGCCGCCCCTCGCCCGCAGGATGTCTCCGAGCGTTCGCAACTGGCTTCTGGAGACATTGGCCGAAGCGGCCAAGTCGGAACTCTACGAAAGGCTCAACGAGAAGCAGGGCAAGGACGTACACCCGGACTCCTCGATTGGCGTCGGGGACTTTGATCTATTCGGAGCAATCGAGCTTCAGCTTCTTCGCAACCACGGCCTGCAGCCCCGCGATACCGTCGTCGATTTCGGCTGTGGAACGGGGCGGCTCGCTGTGCACCTCATCCCCGTGCTCGAAGGCGGCCGGTATATCGGCATCGATATCGCCCGGTCCATGCTCGATCATGCCCAACGACGCGTCCACCAGCGCGTGCCATCTCCTCGCTGCGACGTCGTGTGGGTCAAGCAGATCTCGCCACGATTCGATCTGGCCGCGAACAGCGTGGACCTGATCTGCGCCTTCTCCGTCTTCACGCACATGGAGCATGAGGATACGCACAATTATCTCGCCGCGGCGCTGCGCGTGGTGCGACCTGGAGGCACGTTCGTTCTTTCCTGCCTCCCGATGGATCTGGCAGTGGCGCGGGAAATCTTCCTGGCACAGGCCCAACTCGATCTGAGCGCAAGATGGGCGAACGTGCGGAATGTGACGACCACCGTCGAGATGATCGAGCGAGTGGCGAAGTGCGCCGGATGGGATGTCGTTCGCTGGTACCGCGGCGATGAGCCGAATATCGACGTGCCAGGGCGAGGTCAGTGTGCGCTCGGCCAGTCGACCTGCGTCCTGGTACGCCCAGTCTGATGGACATCCTCTAATGCGGGCGGCCACGGTGAGCGACGCGGCTCACCGCGGCCGAGCCTGGAGCGTGGGTCAGTAGCGGTACATCTCGGGCTTGAAGGGCCCCTGAGGCGAAACCCCCATGTATTCGGACTGCTTCGCGGTCAGCGTGGTGAGCTTCGCCCCGACCTTGGCCAGGTGAAGGCGAGCCACCTTCTCGTCAAGCTGCTTCGGCAAGACGTAGACCTTGCCGGTCTCGAACTTCTGACCGGTGCTGACGGCGCCCCACAGCGCGAGCTGGGCCATCACTTGATTGGTGAAGGAGTTGGACATCACGAACGACGGGTGGCCGGTCGCGCAACCCAGGTTCACCAAGCGGCCGCGAGCGAGCAGTGTCAGCCGTTTCCCGCCCGGGAAGATGAACTGGTCCACCTGCGGCTTGACGTTCTCCTCACGGATTTCCGGATTCTTCTCCAGCCAGGAGACCTGAATCTCGCTGTCGAAATGTCCGATGTTCGCGAGGATCGCCTCGTCCTTCATCGCCCGCATGTGGTCGCTGGTGATCACGTCGCAACAGCCGGTCGCGGTCACAAAGATGTCTCCCACCGGAGCGGCCTCCTCCATCGTGACAACCTGATAGCCTTCCATCGCGGCCTGCAGCGCGCAGATCGGATCGACCTCGGTAATCAGAACCCGGGCCCCTAGGCCCTTTGCCGAAGAGGCGCAGCCTTTGCCCACATCGCCGAAGCCGGCAATCACGACCACCTTGCCGGCGATCATGATGTCGGTGGCGCGCTTGATGCCGTCCATCAAGGACTCCCGGCACCCGTACAAATTGTCGAACTTCGACTTGGTCACCGAATCGTTGACGTTGATTGCGGGGCACTTGAGCTTGCCTTGTTTGGACATCTCATACAGCCGGTGAACGCCGGTGGTGGTCTCCTCTGAGAGTCCGCGAATGGGATCCTTGCCCGAAAAAAGCTGTGGGTGCCTGCTATGGACCCAGAGAGTCAAGTCGCCGCCATCGTCGAGGAGCATGTTGGGGCCCTTGCCCCCTTCGAAAGCAAAGATCTGCTGCTCCAGGCACCAGTCGTACTCTTCGTTGGTCTCACCCTTCCAAGCGAAGACCGGAACGCCTGCCTTGGCGATCGCCGCCGCCGCATGATCTTGCGTGGAGAAGATGTTGCACGAGGTCCAGGTGACTTCGGCGCCCAGCTCCTTCAGCGTCTCAATCAAGACCGCGGTCTGGATGGTCATGTGCAAACAACCGGCAATGCGTGCGCCCTTGAAGGGAACCTTGCCCTTATACTCGGCGCGGAGAGCCATCAGACCCGGCATCTCTTTCTCCGCCATCGCAATTTCTTTGCGGCCCCATTCGGCGAGGGACATGTCCGCGACCTTGTAAGCGGGGAATTCGGTGCGTTGTTGCATTCGCTACTCCTGGTGGAAAGGCTCCGGCTGGAGCCGTGGGGTTAATTGAAGCGCCGGACCCGCTGGGCGGCGAGCCGCGACGGCAAACCACTCGAGGTGGGCATCGGGCCCCTCTCGATGAAAGGCGGCGGGGATCTCCACCTCGCCCAAGATCTCGAAGCCAGCTGCGATCATCTGCGCGGCGAGCTCTGCTCTTCCCGCATGCGGTCATCGTCGTGCGGCAGGTAATCGAGGACAACCAGATGCCCGCCCTTCTTCAGCAAGCGGGCAAAAGATTGGACCGCCTGTGCCGGCCGGGAGGCGTGGTGCAGCGTCCGCGAAGCGAAGACCAGATCTGCGCCACCGGCCGCGTCCACCCGCTCCACCAAAGCCGCGTCGTCGTAGCTGCCAGGGAAAAGGCTGACGTGATTGAAGCCCCGTGCCGCCACGCGACTCGCGCAGCGGGCCAGGCGCGCCGGGCTGCGGTCCACGGCAATGACCCGCGCAAACAGGGGCGCCAGAACGTCTAGCAAGATCCCCTCCCCGGTTCCGACATCGACCGCCAGCGACCGGCCTGGCAGCAGCGGAGCGAGGGCAGCCAAGTGGGCGGCATTCCCAGGAGAAG
>WNFJ01599660.1_pt1 | contig 20544 bp, 19 predicted proteins | sample 5400461 | NCBI WGS metagenome assembly WNFJ01 (sample SAMN13153349, study PRJNA577476) | soil metagenome | isolation source: 115 cm saprolite on Douglas fir-dominated hillslope | place: USA:California | collected 2013-09-17
AAGCGTGTCGTCTCCGACTGCGTCCCATCTTGATGACATCATTCGCGTTCATCTTCGGCGTTGTTCCACTTGTTGTTAGTTCGGGTGCCGGCGCCGAAATGCGGCAAGCCCTCGGCACTGCAGTCTTTTTCGGAATGCTCGGAGTAACCGGATTTGGCCTGTTCCTGACGCCGGTTTTCTACGTTGTCATCATGTGGTTCAAAGAACGCCGCGCCAAAACACGAGCGCCCGCGCCCACACAATCCGCACGGCCTCTAGCGACCGAGCCAGCTGTCAGCTAGCATGAAACGGAAGGGGCTCTAATATGATACTGCAAATCTACACCATCATTCACACCCTGATTAGCCTGGTGGCGATTTTCACGGGCTTTGTTGTTGTATTCGGATTGCTTGCCGGTAAGCGTCTCGATGGCTGGACAAAATGGTTTCTCGGCACAGCCGTCGCGACGACGATCACGGGATTCTTTTTCCCGTTTCATGGTTTCACGCCGGCCATCGGTCTCGGCATCATATCGCTGCCGTTCCTCGCACTTACAATTTTTGCGCGTTACGCAAAGCATCTCGCAGGGCCGTGGCGCTGGATCTACGTCATCGGCGCCGTGATTTGTCTTTACTTCAATTTGTTCGTGTTAGTCGTGCAGGCGTTTGAAAAAATACCGGCGCTGCATGCGCTGGCCCCGACGCAGACCGAGCCTCCATTCAAACTTACGCAGCTCGTCGTCCTCCTGGTTTCCGTACTGCTCGCAATCGTAGCCGCGATCCGATTCCATCCCGAGCCGATTCGTACGGCTTGAATCTAAAGGACACCGAGGAGAAGGAACCAACATCGCCGAAGGGAAAATTTGGCTAATCTGTGACTTGTGTTCCGTTCTTCCAGTCACATGGTAATTGCTGCAGTGATTAATCTGATTATGCCATGAAAGTTCCCGGCGAAACCGAAGGCCTCTTCACTGTTTTGCGACAATCGGCGAAGCCGGAGCCGGTGAGCGCGCTCGAAAAGCTCATCAAGGACGCACCGGACGGTGAGCTTTGCCGCATCAATGCCCTCGCGTTCGCCGCCAAGCATAAGCTCGATGAGGAGGATGTGATCGCTGCTTTTCTGCACGGCGCGCGACTCTGTATTTTCGATGTGTCGTGGAACATCCTCTGTCCCGGTTGCGGTGGCGTCCTGGGTTCAGGCACAACGCTTAAAACCGTAAACCAAGCCGAATATAGGTGCGCCCTTTGCGCCGCCGGCTACGAGCCGACGCTCGACGAAGTCGTCGAAGTGACGTTCACGATCAGTCCGCGGGTGCGAAAAATCGCTGCGCACAATCCAGAGACGCTGCCGTGGATCGAGTACTACAAACAGGTGTATTGGAGTTCGGGCTTTGATTTGCCCGATGACGAGACATTGGCAAAGCTGATTAGGGAAGTCACGCTGGGCACCATCGAGCTTCCAGCCGGCGAGACGGTGGTGTTGTCGCTGCAGTTGCCCGAAGCATGTGTGATCGTGTTCGATCCGGTCGTCCATATGTCGCAGTTCATTGAGGTGACCGGCGAGCCGACGCGCAAACGGCAGTCGCTCGCTTTCGTGATCACCAAGAAGCACTCGCCGAGTGGGACCATACAAATGCGCCCAGGCCCTCTGCAGATTTCGTTGGAGAACCGATCGAATGTGCGCGCGTTCCCCGGCATCTGGGTGGCCGGCAACAAGCTTCACGATCTCCTCAGCAAACGTCGGCCGTTCTTGACCGCGAAACGTCTCCTGACCAATCAAACATTCCGCGATATTTATCGCACCGATACGCTCGACGTAGATCAGCGTCTCAAGATTACGAGTCTCACCTTCCTGTTTACCGACCTCAAAGGCTCTACCGAGCTCTACGAGCGCGTTGGAGATCTGGCTGCGTACGATCTAGTGAGGGCTCACTTCCAAGTCTTGAACGAAATCGTGGCGGCAGAAAGGGGAGCCGTGGTTAAGACAATCGGTGATGCGGTGATGGCGACGTTCCCAACGCCAGACCGGGCAATGGCGGCGGCGCTCAAAATGCGAGAAGCATTGAAGGATTTGAAGGGCGATTTGCTTCTCAAGATCGGCATTCACGAGGGGCCGTGTCTGGCCGTTTCGCTGAACGAACGCCAGGACTACTTCGGACGGACTGTAAACATCGCCGCGCGCGTTCAAGGTCTCGCGACGTCGCGTTCCATCTTCGCGACCAAACGAGTCGTCACGGACAGCAAAGCTTCGAAGCTGCTGCAATCAAACGGCATCGCTGCGACCCCGGAGAAGCGTTCACTTCGCGGCATTGCCAATCAGTTCGAAATTTTCGAGATACCCTGAGGAGCTTGGCTGTCGGAATTGCTTCGATTCATCAAGTGCTAACGATGCCTCTGCAGGGGATTGACTCCGAAAGCTTACGCGAGACGATCGAAGTGAATTCCGTGTGATCCTATGGAGAAAAAAATTCCCGGGCTTCATCACGTTACCGCCATCGCCAGCGATCCGCAGCGGAATCTCGATTTTTATGTGGGACTTCTCGGTCTGCGCTTCGTCAAGCGCACTGTCAATTTCGATGATCCGGGAACGTATCATTTCTACTTCGGCGACAACCGCGGCACGCCGGGAACGATTCTGACATTTTTTCCGTGGCCCGGCGCGCGGCGCGGAATTCGCGGAAGCGGCCAGATCGAAGCAACGGCATTCGCGATTTCATCGGAGTCGGTCGGCTATTGGTTGGAACGCTTTAAGCAGCACCAGGTCACAGCCGAGCGAACAGCGCCGCGATTTGGCGAAGAAGCGATTCGATTCACTGATCCGGATGGGCTGCTGATTGAGCTGATCGCTTCGAGTTCTCGGGCACGAGTTGAGCCGTGGCCGGATAGCCCCGTTCCGGCGGAGCATGCGCTTTACGGTTTTCACAGCGTATCCGCCGCGTTGGAAGGTTACGAAAAAACAGCGCGATTACTCACTGACAGTTTCGGCTATCGTTTGATCGAGGAATCGGGAAACCGATTTCGCTTTGTCTCGCCCGACGACACCGTGCCGGGCAGAATCGTTGACCTGCTCTGTTTGCCCGACACGGGGATGGGGCGAGTCGCTGCGGGTTCGGTGCATCATATTGCGTTTCGCGCGAAGGACGATGCCGAACAACTCCAGTGGCGCGAACATCTCGTCGATCTTGGCTACAACGTGACGCCGGTAATTGATCGCACGTATTTTCATTCCATCTATTTCCGCGAACCAGGTGGCGTGCTTTTTGAGATCGCGACCGAGCCACCCGGTTTTACTTTGGACGAAGAGCTGGAAGAACTCGGTACGCATTTACGCCTTCCGCCGTCGATGGAATCGGCGCGCTCACAGATCGAAGAAATTCTCCCACCGATCCAAGTGCCGCGGAAATCATGAGGCTGCAGCCTGATTTCATCCATGAATTCGTTCCCGGTAAGTCAGACCGCACCTTGTTGCTTTTGCATGGCACAGGTGGAAACGAACGCGATCTGATCCCGCTTGGACGCGACCTCGATCCCACTGCTTCCCTCCTCAGTCCGCGCGGCAAAGTTCTGGAGAACGGGATGCCGCGATTTTTTCGGCGTCTCGCCGAAGGTGTATTCGATTTGGAAGACTTAAAAAAACGCACGAACGAACTGGCGGACTTTGTCGCAGCGGCCGGTCAACATTATGGGTTCGCCGCTGATAACGTCGTTGCAGTTGGTTATTCTAACGGCGCCAATATCGCCGCGAGCATGCTATTGCTACGGCCGGAAATATTATCGGCTGCAATCTTATTTCGGGCGATGGTGCCACTAGTTCCCGAAACGCAACCAAACCTTTCTTCCGTTCGCGTATGGATTGGCGCCGGCTCATATGATCCGATTATTCCAACATCTGAGACGAAACGATTGGCGGAGCTTTTGCGCAGCGCGGGAGCGGATCTCACGATGCGCCATTTCCCAGCTGGCCACGAACTGACGCCGGCCGATGTTGAAAGTGCGCGAGAATGGCTGATGACACTAAGATGATCAAAGGCAGCGAAGTTCGAAAAGCAGACTTTCCGGTCGAGCCGCTTCTGATCGACCGTTGGTCGCCGCGTGCAATGTCAGGCGAAGAAATTTCGACAGAGGAATTGATGCGGCTCTTCGAAGCCGCGCGCTGGGCTCCATCGTCATTCAATGCTCAGCAATGGCGCGCGCTCTACGCGCGTCGCGGCACAGAACATTGGCAGACGTTCTTCGATTTACTCGTCGATGCGAACAAGCTGTGGGCTAAAAACGCTGCCGTTCTCGTGGTGTTTATTTCGCGCAAGAAGTTTGAGCACGATGAAGAGCCGTCGGTGACGCATTCTTACGATGCCGGAGCGGCCTGGGAGAATTTCGCGTTGCAAGGCTTCCATCAGGATCTGGTCGTGCACGGGATGCAAGGATTCGATTACGATCGCGCGCGCAAAGAACTGCGGATTCCCGATGAATTCCAAGTCGAAGCAATGGCGGCAGTCGGCAAACCGGGCCCAAAAGAATTGCTTCCTGTAAAGTTACAGGCGCGCGAAAGCCCAAATGACCGCCGGAAAGTTTCCGAAAGCATTTTCGAAGGCCCGTTCAAGTCTCAATAGAAATTCAGCCTTACGCGCAACGTTTTGAGCGCATAATGGCGATTACTCACAACGCCACGGTTCCGCGCAGTATTTCCACGGCATACCCGCCCACGCGAACGTTGGTAACGCGCTCGTCTTCCCGAGTTGCTCGCACATACATGTCACTTGGACGACGGCACTCGAAGCCTTGGCGAATCAGGACCTGTTCATCACTGTTTGCGACTCGGTGTTGAACCATCCAACTCGCGGCGCAGCCGGCAGCCGATCCTGTGGCAGGGTCTTCGCCGCCGTAAAAAAACATTCGAGCTCGAGCTTCAAGCCGGCCTTCGCGCCGTTCAGGGCACAGGAAGTAAAAAAAGTTGGCACCGGTATTCTTCAGAAATTCCGCTGCCTGCGCGTAAGTAAACTTCAGATCGGACAGTACCTGTTGATTGCGGAATGGCACAATCGTAAAGGTCAATCCGGTCGAGACCAGCTGTATTGGCCATTCCGAAGAAATTTCGTCAACGTCGATTCCAACGACGCGAGCGACCACTTCTCGCGAAAGTGTGGTTCCGAATTCAGGATCGCGTTGGCGCATTTCACCGAACACCTGGCCGTCGACTCGATCACGGCCGGCATTCTCCGAATTCGCAGTGAAGCGCACGGGAATTTTCCCAGCTTTCAAATCAAGTGTGATCTGGGGAGAGTTCTTTGAATTAGCCTCCGACGCATACAAGCAGAGCGCTGTGCCGAGTGTCGGATGTCCGGCAAAGGGCAACTCCTCCTCAGGCGTGAAGATGCGGACTTTCTTTCCTTCACGAGCTTCAGTGGCGGGATCGCGGGGTAGAATGAAAGTGGTCTCCGAAAGATTCATCTCCCGCGACAAGGCTTGCATCTCATGGTCATTTAATCCTCGAGCGTCCTTGAAGATAGCCAGCGGATTACCCGCTAGCGGCGTCTGGGTAAAGACGTCAAGCTGGACAAACTCATAGTTACGGCCCGGCATAAGGTAAGCTTATCAATTTGCGCCTAAGAATGTGCAAGGCGAACATTAGTTTCTCGCGACGCGAATTGTTCAGGCAGCGATGTGTTCTTAGCTAGCTAGTAAATATTCCACAATGGCTGAGCCGATCCTTGGCATCCCACTGACGCTCGCGAATCGCGCCGAGCAAGTATTCCCGACGTTAACAGAAGCGCAGGTCGCACGAATTGCCGCGCACGGACGAAAGCGTCCAGTTCAGCCGGGCGAAGTGTTGTTAGATCTTGGCGATCAACTTCGGTTCTTTGTTGTTACCAAGGGCAAGATCGACATCCTCAGCGTCTCCGGTTCGAGCGAGTCACTTATCGTCACATTGACGCCCGGCCAATTCACCGGCGAAGTCAATCTTCTCGCCGGCCGGCGCGGGTTTACACGCATCCGCGCGAGTGAACCGGGAGAAGTGATCGAGGTCGATCGCGAACAATTGCTAAAGCTGATTCAAACCGATTCTGAGCTGAGCGATATCCTGATGCGCGCTTTCATTCTGCGCCGCGTGGAATTGATCTCGCACCAGATTGGCGACGTCGTGCTTCTCGGTTCGACGTATTCGCCCGACACGCTGCGGATCAGGGAATTCCTAACGCGCAACGGTTATCCGCATGCTTATATTGATCTCGATAAAAATCCGGACGCGCAAGAGTTGCTCGACCGTTTTCATGTCAAGGTCCAAGACATACCGGTCGTGATCTGCCGCGGGCAATCTGTGCTGCGCAATCCAACCAATCAGGAAATTGCCGATTGTCTCGGCTTCAATGAAGCGGTCGATCGAACGCATCTGCGCGACCTGGTGATTGTCGGAGCCGGACCAGCTGGCCTCGCCGCTGCAGTTTACGGCGCGTCGGAGGGATTGGACGTGCTCGTTATCGAATCCGAAGCGCCGGGGGGCCAAGCCGGCTCGAGCTCGAAGATCGAGAATTACCTTGGCTTTCCGACCGGGATTTCCGGACAGGAATTGGCCGGGCGAGCTTATACGCAGGCGCAGAAATTTGGCGCTCAAATCATGATCGCCAAATGCGCAAAACGCCTCGCCTGTGATCGCAAACCTTACGCGATCGAATTGGACGACGGACAAAGCATTTCTACCCGCGCAGTCGTTATCGCCAGTGGCGCTATGTATCGCAAGTTGTCAATCGACAACGCCGCGCGATTCGAAGGCGCAGGCATTTACCACGGCGCCACATTCGTTGAGTCGCAATTGTGCCGTGACGACGAAGTGATTGTCATCGGTGGCGGGAACTCCGCTGGACAAGCGGCTGTGTTTCTCGCTCAAACTTCCAAGTGCGTCCACATGCTGGTGCGCTCAGACGGATTGGCTGCAAGCATGTCGCGTTATTTGATTCGGCGCATCGAGGACAATCCGGCAATCGATTTACGCACTTGCACCGAAGTCGTCGGCCTTGAAGGAAATGAACACCTCGAGCGCGTGCGATGGCGCGATAAACGGACCGGCAAAATCGAGACGCGTGATATTCGGCATGTCTTCGTCATGACCGGTGCAATTCCCAACACGGGCTGGCTCTCTGGTTGCGTCCAGGTCGATGAAAAGGGTTTCATCAAGACTGGTACCGAACTCACTCGAGCCGATCTGACAATCTCAAACTGGCCGCTGGCACGATCTCCGTACCTATTGGAAACGAGCTTGCCCGGAGTGTTCGCGGTTGGCGACGTTCGCGCTGGGAACGTCAAGCGAGTCGCCTCGGCTGTCGGCGAAGGATCGATAGCAGTTGCATCTGTTCATCAAGTGCTGCGAGAATAGAACAATGACTGACCGAGGCTGTTCTCATCTCGATGCGATTGCGTCAATCAAACAGCCGCAACGCCTCGAATGCGAAGAATGCGTAAAGATCGGCGCGCAGTGGGTTCATCTGCGGACCTGCCAGACTTGTGGAGTCACGCTTTGCTGCGACAGCTCTCCGAACCACCACGCGACCAAACACGCGCATGCCACAGGCCATTCGGTCATCGCGTCGGCTCAACCAGGCGAGCGTTGGTTGTACTGCTACCCCGATGACGCGTTTTGCGAATACTAACAGCTGCGTGTCCGCCGGTTGTTCAAGCAAGGACAGGCGTAGTTTGTTTCGTTCTATTTTCGCTGTGCCTGTTCGATAAATTTCCGAATCTGCGGCGCGGGCATCGCTCCGGCCTGACGCGCCACTTCGAGACCGTTTCGGAATAACGTCATGGTCGGAATCGCCGTGATACGAAAACGAGCAGCCAGGCTTGGAACCTCTTCGGTGTTTATCTTTGCCAGCACGAATTGACCGGCCGTTTCCTGCGCCACTTTCCGGAACTCCGGCGCAACCATTTTGCAAGGGCCGCACCATGGCGCCCAGAAATCGACTACTACAGGCAACTTTGAGCGACTAATCAGCGCGTCGAACGCGAGATCGCTTCGCGCATCCACCGGCTCATTTAATGGCGGCAGCTCGTTCTTGCACTGGGCGCAATGAAAAGTTTGTCCAAGTCCCTCGTATCGCATCCGATTACGGCGCCCGCACTTTGGACAATTCAACAAAATCCCGCGATCATCGAGTTCGCTCATCCTAATTAGATAACGCATCCGGCTCCCGACAAGGCTGCGTCAGTAATCATTCAAAATCGCGTAGCGGCGAAAAAGAGAACTTAAGTTACCGGTCCATCGGAACGGCGTCAGACACATCGTTAGGTGGAGTGGATGACGACGCCATAAGCGGCCGCAGTGCGATAGCGCGCACAATCTTGACTGGGAGTCGGAAGGGCGTGGCGGTCTGAAGGCTTCTAATACGCATCACGTCGTCAAAAGTCGCGACGTCTCAGAAGAACAAGAAAGGTCACGTAGTGGGTTACCAGCAATAACGGGACCCAAAAGGCCGGAATCCAATAGGACGGTCCCATTGCGACCGGCGCGTTGTAAATGGTGGCAAGGATGATTGCCACGAGCAAGTCAATCGTACCGAAGACGTTGAAAACCCACACTGCCGATTTGGCGAAGGAAGAACCGCGCAACACGATCGGGATTGTTACGAGCGCTATTATAGCCGTTAGTAGATCGCCAAATGCTGCCGGATAAGCGAACTGCGGGGGCAATCCCGGATAAGTTGCGCCACGAGTTAAAAACATCATTCCCAAATGTCGCGTCGAATGTAAGAGCAGAATGGGAACGAGAATCTGTTGCGGCCGAAACCGTGAAAGTTGAGGCAGCAAATACAGTCGCGCGACGAGATAGAAGATCGCCGTGTTCGCTATCAGATTTAACGTTAGAACACGGTCAGAGACAGCAGACACGTCAGAATTATAATCTCGTACGCTCTCCAAAAGCGAACGTATTGACGTATTTTCGTGTGTAAGAAATGCTGGTTAGAGTATTGTCGGGTCGGGTCCAAATGTCCTTATGAGCGGCTTCTTCGAGGAGTTGCAGCGCAGGAAAGTGTATCGCGTTGCCGCCGCTTATATCATCGCTGCGGGCTTCATCATTCAGATTGGTTCGGCGGTTTTTCCGGCCTGGGAATTGCCAAACTGGACGCTGCGTCTTGTGGTCGTACTTTTGCTGGCCGGTTTTCCGGTCGCCCTGATTCTGGCTTGGGCTTACGACGTGACGCCGCAAGGAATTCAGGTCAGAAATATTGTTGCTCTTACTGCAATCGGACTCGCGATCTCTGCGGTCGCCGGATTTTTCCTGTTCCCTCGCGCGTCCGGGCGCAGCGTCGACAAGTCGATCGCCGTCCTGCCCTTCCAAAGTCTCAGCGACGAAAAAGAGAACGCCTACTTCGCCGACGGCATGCAGGACGATATCCTCACCAATCTTTCAAAGATCGGCGATCTGAAGGTCATTTCGCGTATGTCGGTCATGTCGTACCGTGGCGATGCGGTACGCAACGCTCGCGAAATAGGCAAAGCGCTGGGCGTAGCGACGCTTCTGGAAGGCAGCGTCCGTCGGGTCGGCAATCGCGTCCGAGTGAACGTGCAGTTGATCAACGCGAATAACGACGAGCACATTTGGGCCGAAGATTACGACCGCGATTTGACTGACGTCTTTGCCATTCAAACCGATCTCGCGCAAAAAATTGCCTCGGCCCTGGAGGCAAAACTTTCTCCGAACGAAAAAGCGCGACTCGATAATCGGCCAACCCAAAATCCTGACGCCTATCTGCTCTTCGTTCAGGCGCACGATTACGCCAATCGAACGGACATGTTTCGCGACACTTCGTCGAAAGCCGAGCGGCTTTTCGAACAAGCGATCAAGCTCGATCCAAACTTCGCCGCCGCTTTTGCCGGGCTCTCGATGGTGGAGAGCTGGATGTACCACAGCTTTGACCCGCTGCCAGCACGGCGTGAAAAAGCGCGGACCGCTGCCAACGAAGCTTTGCGATTGCAACCGGATCTTCCGGAAGCGCATCTGGCTCTCGGTTTTTCTTATTACTACGGCGATCGAGATTACGAACGTGCCCTGGCCGAATTCGAGATCGCGAAACGCGGTCTACCAAATGAAGCCCAGGCCTACATGGCTATTGGCGCGATCCAGCGGCGTCAGGGCAGGTGGGTGGAATCAACGGCGAACTTGGAAAAGGCCGCTGAGCTTGACCCCAAGAACAGCTCGGTCCTCTTGAATCTCGGCTATAACTATATGGCCACACGAAATTTTGAAGCTGCCGATAAGATCTTCGATCGCGGAATCGAAGCTGCGCCGGAGTCCTTCGGCTCGCGTGCATTAAAATCGGAGTTGGCGATCAGATGGAAAGGAGACATTAGCGTCGCCGAAAAAGAATTGGCTTCAGTGCCACCGGGAGTCGATCCGCAAGGCCTGGTCACGTTGGGCCGCGCAGGGGTCCTGACGTTGCAACGAAAATTCAAGGAGGCGCTTCAGGTGATCCAACAATTTCAGGGAGAGACATTGCTCGTCCGCGCCAGTACGACCTGCCCGAAAGCTTCTCTCGAAGGTACGCTGTACTTGTATCTGGATGACAAAGTGGACGCGCACTCGGCGTTCGAGCGCGCACGGATCATCGCTGAGCGATTGGTGCGCGAAAGCCCCGACGACGCTGCTCGCCATGGGCAGCTTGGCCTGATTCTAGCCGGACTCGGTCAAAAGGATGCGGCGATAGCGGAGGGCAAGCGCGCGGTTGAGTTGTTGCCGGAATCGCAAGACGCTTTCGATGGGCCGGAGGTTACTGCTGAGCTCGCGCAAATCTACGCCTGGACCGGCGAACACGATCAAGCATTTGGGCTACTTGATCATTTGCTCGTTGTTCCAAACGGAATTACCATTCCCGATCTCAAGCTCGACCCCATCTGGGACCCGTTGCGCAAAGACCCGCGCTTCCAAGCTTTGATCGACAAGTACGCGGCGAAGAGTTAACGCGCGTTTTCAGCGTCGATATGAAAGACATCTTCGGACTGAGCATACCGGAAACGCTCGAAGAGGTGTGCGATCCACGGCGAGTCGCCTTGCTCGTTTACGACATGCAGGTTGGAATTTTAAGCCAGATCAAGAACGCTGACGCGGTTACGCAACAGGTTCTCAAAGTGCTCACCGCCGCTCGCGAATCTGGTCTGCGTGTGTTCTTTTCACGTCACCTTTCGCTGCCAAGAGAACTCATGGGCATGTTTCAGTTCCGCATGGCCATGGGTTGGCAACGCGTGGACTCGCCTGATCGAGTGAATCCTTGGTTTTTGCGCGATGCTCCCGGATTTCAGATTATCCCTGAGTTATCGCCGCTTCCTACTGAGGGCGTATTCGACAAATTGACGATGTCGGCCTTCGAAGGGACGTGGCTCGACTTCGCCTTGCGAGATTGCGGTATCAACGCCTTTATCATTGTCGGAGTGGCGACCGAGATCGGGATCGAACCGACCGCGCGCCATGGGGCCGACCTCGGTTATATTCCTGTCGTCGTTAGTGACGCTTGCGGTGCTGGCAATGAAGAAGCCGCAAACCGGTCGATCGAAAGCTTGAAATTTACAGGCGACGCCTTGATTACGGATACGGAGACGATTTGCGACGTTCTCCGAAACCGATCTGGCGTTCGCAACGCGTAAATCTCAATCCGCGCGTGGCAGGAACTCTTCGCGGATGATCTTTCCGTCTTTCACTGTGTAAACGCCGACTTCGGATAATTTTCGGCGCTGCTTCGAATTCTTGTCGGTCACGTCCGCATCGTATTGCACGACGAATCGATCGTGCGCAACGAACGGTCCGTCGGGAGTGAAGCTATGTACTTCCATTGCGTTCACCCACCAATCGATTTTGCCGCGCACGCCTTCTTTTCCGCGCGTTTCCGGCGAGCCGCCGCCCAAGCTAAAGGCTTCTACGCTCACGATGTTGTCGTCGTAAAGCGTGTCCAGCGCTTCGTACCACGCCTGTTTGCTAACCAACTCCACCACTTTTTTTGCAACTTGTTCTGTATTCATTTTTTTCCTCTGTTCTTTTACATCGACAATCACTTGCAGACGAATTTTTCCAACCGGTGTGCAAACAGTTTTTTGACCGACGCTCGGTTTATAGAAGCCGATCGATCGCGCCTGCCGCCACAATGATGGGCCACGCCGAAAGCGCAAGAAGCGCCCCGAAGAGCAACGCTTCGACCGCAAATTCAAAGTGATTCTCGCTTGCGAAAAAATCTCGAGCAAATTCGAGGACAAATCGTCCACGTACCGTTCGAGCTCGTTTTTCTTTCGAAACATTCCGTTTAATTGTGATTATGCGCATGTTTCACCGTAATCACTTGCTGTTTGGCGTCAGGTTACGAATTGTCAAAAGCGCGTAACAAGTCGATGACACACGCGGCTCCAGCCGGACAAGCGAGCTAATCGGGTCAAGCTAGCAGGCTCTGGTTGTCGGAAAGCGACTCCGTCATTTGGTTGCGAGACGTCCGATCGGCGGAGAGGGGAAGGTAATTGAGCATGGAAAGAATACCATCGTCGCGCTCCACAAGCGCCGTGCAGCTCTCGACCCAATCGCCACAGTTGTAATAAGTGACCTTGCCGAATTCACGGATCGCCGCGCTGTGGATATGCCCGCAGAGTACTGCGTCCACATCATAGCGGTCCGCGTAATGCGCCACAGCGGCTTCGAATTTTCCGATAAAGCTCACCGCGTCTTTCACGCGTTGTTTGGCGTAGGCGCTGAGCGACCAGTACCCCAGACCGAAGCGGCGCCTTACGAAATTAATGAGCGGATTCAGCGAAAGCAAAAATTGATAACCAAGGTCGCCGGCGAATGCGAGCCATTTCACATTCTTCACCACGGCATCAAGTTCGTGGCCATGAATCGTTAAAATGCGTTCCCCCGAGGCGGTCACGTGAATTGCCCGCTGCTTGATCTCGATGTTGCCGTAGGCCCCACAGAAGTCGGTCACCAACTCGTCGTGATTTCCCGGGATGTAGATCACATGCGTGCCTTTGCGCGCTTTGCGCAGAATCTTTTGGATCACGTCGTTGTGCTGTTGCGGCCAGTAAATTCCGCGACGCAGCGACCAAATATCGATCAGGTCACCCACGACGTACAGGGTATCGAAATCGTTCTCGCGCAGAAAATCGATCAGCGCAGGGGCGTTGCAGCCGCGCGTACCAAGATGCGCATCGGAGATCCACGCGGTGCGATAACGTCTCGGCGCCTGGAAGTCCTCAGCGGACTTGCCAAATGAGAATCGCTGTTGCGCCGCCAAACGTCGCTCTGAACTCTTTTGAGGAAAAGTGAACGCCTGCATTCCGGCTTGAGACCAAGCGTAAGAACAACGCGGTACGGTAGCAAAAAAATTAGTGTTACGTTTTTATGGCGAGAATGATCGCCGCTACACCGAAAGCATCGCAAGGGACACTTCTCCCCTCGGGCTTTGATTAACCCAAGCAGGTTGTGATTGATCCCTGAAGATTGCGACTAAAACATCACCTGCACGCGCCCAATGACTTCGTCGAAGTCGTCCTGACCAAACTCCGGATTCGCTTCGCGGAAATCGGACCAGGTATGGATGTAGTCGACCATCAGTTTGAGGTCGTCGCCGTGGATGTAGTAATTCAGGCCGCCGGTGATGGAATGAATACCGTCGTTGCCCATTTGCCCGGGATTTAAATCCTGCCACTGAACCGCAACTTGAAGCTTCTTCGGGATCAGGAAATAGGCTGCGGTTATATAGAATCCGTTCGTTGTAAAGTCGGCGAACCCCGGTGGCACACCGTTCACTGTACGCCCGTGGACGTGTTCTTGGAGGTATTCACCGATTAGGTCGAATGGACCCATCTTAAGCCACGCATCCACGCTCCACGCCGTTCGTTCATCCGCTCCCGGCAGGACGAAAGGCGAAAGGGAACCGTCAGAGTTCACCAATAGGTTCAATGTTTGTGAGATATTTGTTCCCTGATCATCGCGACTGTTGAGAACGTCGGCGCCAAGTTTGAGGTAAGAATCCTTGCCGAAGAAGCCTTTGAACAGAGTGGATTCCAACCGGCCCACATACATGAAATTGTTGTTGTCATTAACCGTGGTGTTGCGTCCGTTCCCATTGAATATGCCAGCGTAATATGTCAGGAAATCCTTCCCATCAGGCCAAATGTTCGCGAAGGGTTTTCCCCAGAGTTGCACGCCGATCTGCCGTTCCGGGGTGATCGCCCCAGTAGGCAAACTGCGCTCGATTATGATCAGGGAAGGGTCCGGAGTAAGTTGCTCCAAGCCAAACGGCGCTTTCCATTGGCCGACCTTCACCTGCGCTTCCTGAAACTGATGCCAGTTAACGAAAATGTCTGTGCCAGAAAAAGCGGTGCGGTTCGAGTTGATGCCATCACTATTCTCGAAGTCGCCTTCGACTTTGAAATCGAATTGCTCCGCGAAATCACCGGTCAGATTGATGCGCGCCCGGCGCAGACGGAAACGATCCTTTAGCGCAGTCTGACCAAACCGACCTTCGAACGCGGACACATCGCCGTCTTCAAAGTTGATCTGAACGTATCCGCCTAGCACCAGCTTCAGTTCCGGCCCACGCTGCTGGACATAGACAGGCGGTTTCTCTTCGGGGACAGCCTTTTCGACGTATGTTTTTCCGTCATAAGTCACCTTCGTTTTGAACTTGGCGTCGGGGACAGACGCGGTGTCCTTGGACTTCAGGCTCTTGACCTCCGCTTTCAGTTCCGCGTTCTGCTTTTGCAATAACTCTACCGCACGCTCGAGCTTTTCGAGTCGCGCACTGTCGGATGATGACTGTGCGCGCAGCGGCTGTGTACTTAGCACTACAATTGCAGCCAGGCTCGCGCCTGCTGCGTGTAACACAAACTTCTTAATAAACATAACTTTCTCACTGGTGTTTGATGGTTGGATCGAGAGGTAGCGGTCGATAAGGAAGTGCCTACTCAAACACGAGCGAGATGAGAAGCCGATTTTTACGGAATTTTGATCGACGTCTCGATCACAAAAAACAAGGCGCCCAGGGATTTCGTCCCAGGGCGCCCCGCTCTGTTTTGCTCTGCCGCAACCTAACCTATGGCTTCAAATCTCCGGCGGCTTCCGGGACTCACTCAATGAATGCGTCGACGAGATCATTCACGTCAGGATTAGCATCGCGCGCCGACAGTGGCGCGAGATGAAACCGGGATTCCAGAAACTTCAGAATCGAGACGGTTTCGAATTCAGTGTGATCAACATAACCTCTGCGTGCCAACGGCGAGATGATGATCGCGGGAACGCGAACACCGGTGCCCCAACCATCGCTTCGCACGGGTGGCGCGATGTGGTCCCAGCGGCCGCCGTTCTCATCGTACGTGACGATGATCGCGCATGTGTTCCAGATATTGCTGTGTTGCACGGCGTTGACGATATCCGCGACGTGTTGCTGCCCTCTTACTACGTCGGTGTAGCCGGGATGTTCGTTGTCGATTCCGGCAAACTTGATAAATGAGACCGTCGGCAACCTGTTGTGTTGCAGGTCGGTCAGAAATTGTGTCTCATCCTGCAAGTGCGCATTCGGTCCGGTCGTGTTGGGGTTGAGCGGCGGCGGGCTCGTGTAATTTGCGTTCGGCGCGTCCAGGAACGGCGCGTACTTCGTGAAATACGCGAATGGCTGGTGATGGAACTGAAAAATGATGTTCGGGTCGTTCGCCGCATTCGTATTATTTTGGAGCGCCGCGTTCCAGCCGCCGGCGTACCATTTCCAGCTAATCCCGGCGTCATCGAGACGATTGCAGATGGTGACGACATATCCTGGCTGCGAAGGATCGGTGTTGTTAATCAGCAAACGCCTGGCCGGATTGGGCGTGCTCGGTGAAAACGGCGCTTTCGCTGGCTGAATAGTGTTCACAGCATATTGCCCGTCGAATGTGAGCTGATTGTCGTGGAGCGTTTTGGTTGTTGGATCGTAGCTGGATGTCCAGCCGGAAGGGATCGCCGTAGTCCAAGGCGGGCTTTGCGCCGAAATCAGCCATTGGTGATTGAGAAACGAACCGCCATAGGCCGAGTGGAAGAAATTATCACAGAGTGTGAACTGCTGTGCCAGCTCGCCCTCGGGCAGATTTGTCGCATCGACATAGGAAAGAACGAGACCGGGATTGTCGCTCCAGGTCACAAATTTGCCGAGGTCGTTCTTCTTTGCCTCGAGCGCGCCATTGTCGATCTGCAATTGCTCGGTATAAAAGCGATGAACTATGTCTCCGGTCTTGACGTCCGCATCAATATAGTTGGTAAAATCGAACGGAAACGATGGTAATGCCACGTTGTGATCGGACCAGAGCGCGAGATTGCCATCCGGACTCGCGGGGAAATTCAGATCGGGAGCTCCGTTGTTGAGGGGGCGCGGAGTCTTGTAGATCAAAGAAGTGTAATTCGTGCTCTTATCGTACTGCGACAACGTGTCGAAGCCGTGTTGGAGCCCGTTCGCGCCGGGAAACTGACCATACAGCGAGTCAAAGCTCCAGTTTTCCTGGTAGATCACAATGATGTGCCGCAGCCGCTCCACGGCGTGCTCGCTCCCGCGGCGCTCCTGGTTTGGCGGATTGGCAAAGGTGATACGCGCAGGAGCTATGAAGATCGCCGCAGCCGTCGCCATAGCGGTGACGCGTTTCACAAGATCAATGCTTAATTTTCGATATTTCATAAGTTTTTGGTTGGCCTTTCAGTTGTTGATTTGCTGTTTGCGCTCATCGTCGCACTGCGGCGTTACAAACAGATGGCGGCCTCGCAAAAAAATGGTGACGTTTGCGTAGCGATTGCGTGAACTTGGCTGCTGTATAACCCCGCACCAGAACTCGGCGACTGACTGAAACAGGAGTGAGTGTTTCAGCTAGGTTTTGTGCAGCGGGCCGTGATCAGCAACTCGGCGAACGCTCCACGCGAGTCACTTAGCGTCTTCGAAGAAGCCGAAGGTGGAACGCGTTGATCCCAACCGGCAGCTCAATTTTTTTGTCCGATCGTTGTGACGAGATCGATAATCAGTGAATCGATCTTGCGCAGATCTTTCCGCCGGCCTTTTTCGGGTTTCAATTTGCGATTGCGAACAATAATCGTGAGATCACGGATCTGGTGCAGCATTTCCCGAGGCACCTGTTCGATCGGTCCATAGGACCTGAGCGCGGCGAGGCAGACGAGTAGATCATTTTCGAGACGGGCGATGTATGCTTTGGCAATCGTTCGTAAATCGCGGTGTAGCGCGTGAAGTTCGGATTCAAGCATCGTAAGCGGTGACGATTCCTGTTCTTTTCGACGACGACTCCGTTTGTGCTCCGCCTTTGCTTTCATGCGCCGGAAGGGATCGCGGTGTAGTGAAAAGCCCGCCGGGGGTGGCTCTCCCGGCGGGCTTTAATTAACCTAACCAGATTGTGCTTAACCAAGTGGAGGTGCCCTTTAGAACATTACCTGGGCGCGCATGATGACTTCGTCGAAGTTGTCCTGACCAAACTCAGGATTGGCCTGGCGGAAATCCGACCAGGTGTGAATGTAGTTAACCATCAGCTTGAGGCTGTCGCCGCGGATGTAGTAGTTGAGCCCGCCAAGGATCGAATAGAGCCCGTCGTTCCCCTTTTGCCCCGGGTTCAGATACTGCCATTGCACCACAGCCTGAAGCTTCTTCGGGATCAGGTAATAGGCCCCCGTTACATAGAATCCGTCCGTCTCAAAGTTGGCGAACGCTGGAGGCACGCCGTTCACGGTGCGGCCTTGAACGTGCTCCTCGAGGTATTCACCGATTAAATCAAAGGGACCCAGTTCGAGCCAGGCGTCCGCGCTCCACGCCGTTCTTTCATCTGCGCTGGGAAGAGTAAATGGCGAGAGAGACCCGTCCGAGTTTACCAACAGGTTCCCGGTTTGTGAGATATTCACCCCCTTTTCGTCCCTGCTGTTGAGGACGTCGGCGCCGAGCTTCAGAAAAGATCCCTTACCAGCAAAGTCTTTGAGGGGCTGCAGCTCCAGCCGGCCGACATACATGAGGTAGTTATTGTCGTTGGTGTTGATGTTGCGGCCGTTGCCATTGAAAACGCCGCCGTAATAGGTCAGCAAATCCTTCTGTGTAGGCCAAATGTTGGTGAACGGCTGTCCCCAAAGTTGAATGCCGATTTGCCGCTCCGGTGTGATCGCGCCGGTAGCTATGGAGCGCTCGATCGTATACAGAGAAGTATCCGGGGTAAGCTGCTCCAAGCCAAATGGTGCTTTCCACTGACCAATCTTGATCTGGGCGGCTGGGAATTGATGCCAGTTGAGGAAGATGTCTGTGCCCGAAAAGTCGGCGCGGCCCCCGTTGGTGCCATCGGTCTGCTCAAAGTCGCCTTCGATTTTGAAATCGAATTGCTCCGCATAGTCTCCGGTCATATTGATTCGTGCGCGGCGCAGGCGGAACCGGTCGTTGATTGCGGTTTGACCAAAATTTCCGAGGTAAGCGAAGGGTTCGCCGCTTTCAATGTTGGTCTGAATAAAGCCGCCCAGCACCAGCTTTAATTCCGGCCCGCGTGGCTGGACGTAAACCGGTAACTCCTCGAGCTTCTCGACGTACGTTTTCCCATCGTAAGTGACTTTCGTTTTCATTTTGCCCTCAGGGACATACGGGACAGACGCAGCCTGCTTAGCTTTCAAGCTGCTGACTTCTTGTTCGAGTTCGGCGTTGCGCTTTTGTAGCTGGTTGACGGCCTGTTCGAGCTTTTGGAGCCGTTCGGACTCCGAGGATGTCTGCGCCGCGAGCGGTTGCGCCGCCAGCGAAATAATTGCAGCCAGGCTCGCACCTGCTGCCTGTAAGATGATTTTCTTGGTGAGCATTCGTTTCTCCTTTTGTAGTAATGGTTTTTCGGCTGTCTGGGGGATTCGCTTCCAGTAAATGCGCTGGAGGCTAAAGACCGATTGTTACAGGCGTATGGCGGAAAAGTGACGATTCGGAAACTTTTCTGAACGCAGACGGACGGGCTCGGTCCCCTGCACGAAGAGCGCCTTTCCCAAGGCAGCGGCAGCGCGAATCCTTCCAAGTGCCGACTTTCCCAAACGCGTCGCGATCTCCGTTGTAATAAATCGCCGTCGCGGCGACTTTATTTAACTAGATCAACATCTTCCAATGGATCGAGAAGAACAAAGGGTGCGTTTTCTGGAGCTGCTCCGACCGATTGAGGGCGATCTCGAAAAATATTCGCGCCGGATGGTTTTTGACCGGCGTGATTTCGAGGATGCGCTTCAAAACGCGGTGCTCCGCGCTTTTCGCGCCTTCGATCGTTATCACGATGGTGCCAGTTTCCGCGCCTGGATGTTCAAGATTTTGACCAATGAGATTTTTACCATCAATCGCAACCGCGTCACCGAGTTCGAGGTCGCGGTCGAGCCCCAGGAAATGGAGGAATTCGCCGGACTTGATTTCGCGACCTACGCCCCGCCTTCGTGGGAAACGCTGGCCGATGCGCTCGACCACGAATTGCTGGACGCGCTGCAAAGCTTGAATCAATCGGAGCGCGCTGTCTTGCTCATGCGCGCGATTGGCGACTTGCGTTATCGCGAAATCGCCGAATGCCTCGGCATACCTCTGGGCAGCGTGATGGGCAACCTTTCCCGGGCGCGGCAAAAAATGCGCGACGCAATTTTGCGCGCACGAAGAAGGGCATCGCTATGAGGTGCGCTGAAGTCAGAAAATTGGTATGGCTCTACCTCGACTCTGAGCTCGATTCGAAAGACAGCTTTGAAGTCGAGCAGCATCTCGAGTCGTGTGTGGAGTGTGCCGGTTTGTTTGAGGCGGAGAAAAAATTCAACGTGCGGCTCGGCCGATTTTTGCGCCGCGGCCATGCGACGCGCGCGCTGTGGGAAAATATCGAAGTGCAAATTGCGCCAGTCCGGCGTGGGAAACTAAGAGCTCTTTGGCCGATCGCGCTGGCTGCTTCCGTTGTCATCGCTGCGGGCGCCGTCTTCCTCACGAAATCACGGGGTCTCGATCTCGCGAACGCCGTCGAGGAATGCCACAGTGCATATGTTCATCAACTGACCGCGCCAGAGTTCAACGGCCCTGTGCCGGACAAAATCGCGCAACAATTCGGCGGGCAGCTGGATACGGCGGCTTTCGCTTATCTTCCTTCACAAGCGATCTTCAACTCAAGCGGCGCGCGTCTATGCCACGTTGAAGGCGTGCCGGTCGCGCTGATTCTGGGTCACTGCGGCGAGACCCCCGTGTCGATGATCATTTTCAAGAAAAGCGAGATCGATCGTTTTCCGGAGACGAAACGAAAACTGGAATCAGGCGATCCGATCGCTTGCAGCCACTCGGGCCGTTATCAATTCGCGGCGCGCTTTGTCGATGATCACGTTGTGTGCGTCGTCGGGGACACGCCGCGGCCGGTGCTCGAAGATTTATTGAAAACGTTGCGCCGCGCCGATGGTTAAAGCGGTGGTCGGCGCTGTGCTCGCCGAATATCTAGCCGAGATTAGCGTAGCGGCTGTCTCGATTTTGGTTAGGCGTTGGCGCGATTGAATACCAAATCAGCGCATTCGCGGTGAGGCTAAAAACTTGTCTCGCCGGTTTCCCGCTGGCTTTCCTAG
>WNFJ01511564.1_pt4 | contig 20538 bp, 24 predicted proteins | sample 5400461 | NCBI WGS metagenome assembly WNFJ01 (sample SAMN13153349, study PRJNA577476) | soil metagenome | isolation source: 115 cm saprolite on Douglas fir-dominated hillslope | place: USA:California | collected 2013-09-17
GGCCTGACCCGCCGCGGCCTGCGCGTGGGGGCCTGGACGGTGAACGACCCAATTCAAGCCGGCGACCTTGTCCGTCGAGGCGTAAGCTCGATCATCACCGACGCGCCGGATATTCTCTTGGCTACGTTTTCGGAGTGGGCGGCCGCCAGCAGTTGATTCGCCATCGGCCCGCCGTCGCGTCGGGTCACTCACAAGTCACTGTCTCCATAGGCACCCCAGGCGTCATGAGCGGCTCGAACGTCCCTCCGGGAAGAGGGGGGTTCCACAACACTTGTTGATAGAGGACGCGCATGTCCGATTCGGCGTCGCCGATCTCGATCTGGATCTTGCGCGGAACCTCGGCCGTACAGTTCGGCCCGCTCGGCGGGAGGGGGGGTGCGAGGCCGTCGGGATCCTCGCGCAGCGTCGCCATGGGCGCGGGCGAATGGTCGCCGAGCGCGGCGTGGTAGAGCACATAGCCTTGTTGCCGCACACGCACGTCAAGCACGCGCATCTGCTGCAATTGCCACGGACGCGCCCAGTCTTCGGGTCTTGGCGCCATGTGAATTTCTTCGCGGGCTTCGTTTGCGGCTGAAATGGTGAGAACCCAATACCCTTCAGTGTTCCATGCGATCGTGAGCGCGGGTCCGTGCGGGTCGTGTCTGAGAACGGGCGCCTGCCCGCGAAGCAAGTCGACCAGGACGTGGCCAGGAACAGGTACCGCGGTGAGGCGCGCAATGTTGCACGCGCTTGCGGGGCCGACATAGGTGCGTCGTTCTCGCAAATCGGCGAGCGAGAAGCGGGCGCCGTTGCTCGTGAGGGTTGCCAGAGCGACGCCAAATGGGCTGACGACGTCCATGCGAATGCGCGCGGGACGCGCCGCAAAGAGCAGAACCTCCGCGCGGACCCGTCCCCGGTCACCAAAATGGTCAATCTTGGCGGTCGCTTGAATCGCGCGACCGCACGCGAGCGTGTCGCGCATCCTGGCCAAGGCGGCCTCCGCGCTGGGCGGAGACGAGACGGGCGGGGCAATGGATCGAGCGCAGGCAACGACTCCAGTCGAAGCCACCAGGACCAGCAGGAGAAGACGCATCTTGCTTGCACTTGAGAGACCTGCGACCGGGCGTCAAGTGGTTTGCGTCTCCGCCCACTGGCCCCGGGCTTGTGCCCGCGCAATTGCCAGGTCGACGACGGTGGTTGCGTCTTTGTCGACTCCGAGAGCGTCGAGCTCATCGCGCATTACCCAACGAACGTCCGCGGCGTCATCGCCGGCGCGGGGAACGTTGCTCCCCACGAGGACGACTAGGTGTTCGTGAATCTCGTAGACCGTCCCCTCGCGCGCAATAGTAACGGCCCCCAGGCAGTCGATAACGCGCGTATCGAGAGCGGTTTCCTCGCGCACTTCACGCACCACAGCCTCCTCGAGACTCTCGCCCCTCTGTACACGTCCGCCCGGCAGCGTCCAGGCCCCAAGACTTGGCGCTCGGGCGCGCCGAATCAGCAGAATCCGCCCGTCTTGGTCAATGACGATCGCTCCGACGGCAACGACAGCGCGCGGGTGAGCTTGCGGAATCTCGGGCATGCAAGGATGCTAGCCTAGACGTGTTTGTAGCCATGTTTGGCGCCAACCTCGTCAACCCATTGGAGCAGGACTGGCGCGAGACGCTCGATAAGCTTGCCCGCGCGCGCGGGTGGCCAACAAGCCACGACGTCGCGAAGCTTGCGCTGGGTGTTGTCGACCTATCGAGAGCCTACAACGATTCCACGCACGCCCGAGCCGCCATGAAGGATGCGGGCGCCGCCCGGCTCGGGTTTGCCTTTGCCCGGGACGTACCGAAAGGCGCGGGTGCCGTCCGCGAGCTCGTGGCGACCGGTGCGCTACCTTTCGACCGACCACTGCGTGTACTCGATGTGGGCGCAGGCCTCGGCGCCATGACCTGGGGGCTTGTTCGAGCGATCGAGGCGGCTCGGGGAAGCACGCACGGGTCGGGGCCCATGCGACAAACCTGGGGACGAAGTTCTGCCTCCGTTGATGCAACGTGGGTTGACAAGGACGCTCTGGCCCTGGAGATAGGCGCTGCCATTGTCCATGAGCGGGCGCGTCTAGGCTACGGTGTGCAATTGCGAACGTTCGTCAGCGCGCTAGAGCGGGTCCGCGAACTCGGGGCGTTCGACGTCATTCTCGTTGGCCATGTACTGAGCGAGCTCGACGTCGGCGCGGCCTACGACACCCGCTTGGACGAGCACGTCAACTTGCTCCGCGGGCTCATCGAGCGGAATCTCGAGCAACTCGGTGCCCTCGTCGTCGTCGAGCCCGCGCTTCGCGACCGCACACGCCACCTTCATCGGATTCGTGGTGCGTTGGCAAGCCTCGGCGTATCGGTGTTTGCGCCGTGCCTGCACGCTGCGCCTTGCCCAGCGCTCGTCCGTGATTCGGATTGGTGCCATGAAGACTTGGCGGTCGACTTGCCGCAATGGTTGATCCCGGTTGCGCGAGCGGCGGGGCTACGCCGCCAAGGACTCACATTTAGTTACCTCGTGCTGCGCAAGGCAGGCGCTCCAACTTTGGTCGACGCTGTGGAGTCGCGTCCTGGCGCAGGACGCCTACGTGTTGTCTCCGACGTCATGCTGAGCAAAGGCAAGAGCGAAGCGTTCCTGTGCGGCGAGTTCGCCGAGGGCGGAGCGCTGGTTGCCGCGCGTGCTCGAGTAGCCCGGCTGCGCCGGCACCGTGACCCAGCATGGGCCAAGCTGAAGCGCGGAGACGTGGTAACGCTCGAACCCGCCCCCGAACTCAAGCGCGTTCCGTTCCGGGACGGGACCCGGAACAACAAACCTGGGGACGACCCGGAACAACAAACCTGAGGACGAACCGGAACAATAGACTTGGGGACACGGACGAATCGCATTGACGTCTTTCCCCAAGGTCGACTAACTCCGCGCGAGAATGCGAGGTCTCTACGCAATCGTCGATCTTGCATCCCTGCATGCACGCCGGATCCATCCTGTGGCATTTTCGGAAGCGGTCCTGTCCGCGCGTCCGGCGGCACTGCAGCTTCGCGCCAAGGGTGCATCGCCGCGCGATACGCTCGCCCTCTTGCGTACGCTGGCTCCCATGTGTCACCGAATTTCGGTGCCTCTCGTCGCCAACGACCGACCCGATTGGGCGCTCTTCACAGGGTGCGATATGGTGCATGTGGGACAAACGGACCTGCCTATCGATCAGGTACGGCGACTCGCTCCCGGAATTGGCGTTGGCGTCTCGACCCACACGGTCGCAGAACTCGAGTCCGCGTTGCAAACGCGTCCCAGCTACGTTGCGTTCGGTCCCGTATTTGCGACGCTGACAAAGGAGAACCCCGCTCCAATCGTGGGCGTTGCTGGGCTTTGCCAAGCACGCAAGCACGCAGCGATTGCGCGTGTGCCGATCGTCGCCATCGGGGGGATTACGCGCGAACGAGCGAGCCTGCTCGTCGGAGCGGCCGACGCCATTGCGGTCATCGGGGCGTTGTTGCCTACGACGACGATTGGAGGTGAGACGCGCGCCATGAGCGAGGTTCTCTCGGAAGTAGCGGGGCGCGCTCGCGAGCTTAGCGATTTATTCGCTCTCGAGCCCGCGCCGGTCGGGGCCGGGTGGTGAGCATCGTCGCCGATGTTCTTGTCATTGCGTGCGGAATCTGGCTCTGGCGCTTCCTCGCCGGCAGGCGCGATGCCAGGGGGGCGGCGTCGGCGACGGACGACCTGACAGGCCGGGGCCAGACGTTTGATGCGATGGTTTGCCAGCTCGGCGACGTGATCGTAAGGCGCTTGGATCACGACGAAGCTTGGCTGGCCGGCGCCCTCGTTTTTTCGGAGAGCCGACCTGTCGCGGCGCTGTTTGTCGCCCCCGAGGTCCGTCAAGATCGAGCGGTTTTCGTTCGCGCGGCGGCGAGAGAGCTGGCCTGGCTTGCGCCGGTCGAGGAAGCGGTTGAGGCGCCCGGTGGCGAACCACCCAACGCCATCGAGCACCACGGCCTGCGCTTTCGACGCCAGCGGCGACACCCGGTGCACGTGGAGCGGATCGGGACAGGAGCACCCGCCGTGGGCGACCGCGCCGTTGTGGCGGAGTACGTCGGTGCGGGCGCAGATCGGATGCTCGTTGTGGCGGGGACCGAGGCAACACTCGCCTGGTGCGGCGTCGTAGTAGCGGATGGGAGCTACGACGTGCTGCCCGGCCCGACCCGTCCGTCGTGAGAGGCCGGCCAAGCTAGCAAGTTGGCTAAGTCCCGGGCCGGAACGGAACGCGCCGGAGCGCGGCGGAATGAGGCTCATGCTGAACCGGGTGTCTCTCTAGACCGACCGCATCTTTGCAAACATCGCTTCGAGAGCGAGCTGCACAGCGGCGTTGGCCTGGATCTGGCGCACAGCTGCGTGCGCAAGCGAGTACCAAGCGGCGGCCGTCTCGGCTCGGCGGTCTGGTGTCCCTGCCGAAGAACGCCCTAGAGTAGCCAACGCGGCGGCGAGGGCCTGAAGCGCTACCACCATGGTCTCCTTTGAAACCCGCTTTGCCTCCTCGGCTACGTCCATCGCCGGGCCAAGATTGCGCGCCTCAATGGCGGCTATGGCTCGTGTGACAAATTGTTCGCGTTGTTCACTGGCTTCTTGGTCGCCCAACAAGAGGGCTGCGCTCATGCTGCCCCCCGAAAGAGGTGCGATGGCGTCCGCCTGAGAGCGTTCAGTGCCACGCTCAGCGAGAAGATCGGCGATGACGGTGTCCGGCAGGGCGCCGAAACGAACGCGCTGGACTCGGGATCGGATCGTCGGAAGGAGTGCCTGAGGGGCAGATGACAGGAGGACAAAATGGGTGCGACTGCTCGGCTCTTCGAGCGTCTTTAGGAGTGCATTGGCTGCGGCAAGGCTAAGCTCCTCCGCTCGGCGAACTATGTACACCTTTGCCCGGCCTTCGCGCGGCGGGAAGGCGGCGTGGACCAAAACGAGAGTACGAATTTGGTCGATGCTGATGTCCTGCACTTCGGGTGAGCGGCGCCCGATCGCGGAGGGATCATAGAGACCGCGTTCGAGAACGACGACGTCAGGGTGCAGGGGCGTTCGCTGACCCGGTCGGGGCACGGCTCGCAGGCACGCCCTGCACTCGCCGCATGCGTCCGCCGTGCCCGGGGTACGCCGTTCGCAAACGAGCGCCTGCGCCAGCGCGAACGCCGAGCGCTCTTTTCCAACGCCATCCGGTCCGTCAAACAGATAGGCGTGGTGAACGCGAGTCGAGGCCAGCGCGCGCCGCAGTATCTCGACCGCGGTCGGCTGGGCGCGCACGGTAGAAAGTAGCGCTGCCACGGCCGACCTATTGGTAGCACCGTCCACGGAATCGACGCACTAACCAAGCTTGGTTGCGCGCGTGGAGAGCGGCCCGCTTGCGAGCCACCGCGTAGTCCCGCGCACGAAAATGGCCATGCTGTGGACCGGCTCGTCATTGACGCCCGTCAGGTCGTGCCAACGCTCGTCGAGCTCGGTGCGGTCGAGATATGCATACCCGCCCGGCGTCGCCCGGCTCGGGTCCGCGAAATAGAGACGCTCCCCGTCGAAGCCAACCATGACGACGTAGTGTCCGGCGTCCCAGGTCTCGCGCCAAAGGCCGCTGTGGTCGCTCCACGCTTGCAGGTCTACGATGGGTGGCTCTCCGGCGCTCACGGCACGCTCGAGGTCACCTACACTGACATCGCCGCTTCGGTATTCCGCGTAGAGGCCGCTTTGGCGTAGAACGTCGGCGATTGGCCCCGGCTCCGTGCCGCGAGTGCGGGTTGTGTGGAGGGCCTCGTAAAGTGCCGCCTCGTCGGCGTGCGCGTAGCCATTGATGCACCAGTAGCGCAGCAGCAAGAGGGTGGCCGCCGCGCCGCAACTGAAATCCTGAGTCTGTTGAACCAGCGGAACCCTTATGAGGTTCTCCGGGAGCGCGGCATCCTTTTGATGATCCACGTATCCTGCAACGCCTGTCATCGAAGGCCCTTACTCAATTTTCTCAGTCTTCGTCCCCATCCATTGCTTCAAGCTCGGCGTCCGAAAGGTGAGTACCGTGTTCGGCGGCGCGCTCTCTCGCGAACATGCGATTGAGCGTCCGCCGGTCAATCCCAAGCACCTCGGCAGCACGAGTCTTGTTGCCACCGGTTCGAGATAGCACACGGTCAATGTAGCGCCGTTCAAGCATCGCCAGCGTTGGCCAGTCGTCGGCGAGCGAGCCCATCGCCCCGCCGCCTTTGCCCGACGCCTGAGCTGTCCACGCTTGAGTCACCTCGGGCGGCAGATCGCTGCCCGTGATGACCCCTTCGCGGGCAAGCAAAATGCCCCTTTCAATAATGTGAGAAAGCTCGCGCACGTTGCCGGGAAAGTCGTAGGCGTGGAGCACCTCGTGCACTTCAGGGGCGACGCGGGGCGCCGGCCGTCCAAGGCGCGAAGCATGCAGCGCAACAAAATGCCGAACGAGAAGCGCAATGTCGCCCTTGCGTTCGCGAAGCGGCGGCACCTGCACAGTCACCACCTGAAGGCGAAACAGAAGATCCTCGCGGAAACGTCCCGACAGAACCTCGGTTTTCAGGTCGCGGTTGGTCGCCGCAACGACGCGTGCGTCGACTTTGATGGTCTCGGCTGCGCCCACTCGACGAATCTCGCCCTCCTGCAATACGCGCAGAAGCTGAACTTGCATCTTGGGGCTAATCTCACCGATTTCATCGAGAAAGAGGGTGCCTCCTCGGGCCTCCTCGAATAGGCCACGCTTAGTCCCCGTAGCGCCCGTGAACGAGCCACGCTCGTGCCCGAAGAGCTCGCTCTCGAGAATCGATTCGGGTAGAGCTCCGCAGTTGATGGCAACAAATGGCTTGTTCGCCCGCGGGCTCTTCGCGTGAATGGCCCGCGCAACGAGTTCCTTGCCCGTTCCGCTGTCACCGATGATGAGTACCGTTGCCAGCGTCGGCGCGACATGGGCGACCGTCTTGTACACGGCCAACATGGCGGCCGTCGTACCGACAATTTGAGCACCCCCGTGTGCGGTACCCGGAGGGCTGGGGGTGCTGTCTGCCGCCTGAGCCAACTTGCGTCGAGCGATCGCCTCGGACACCATGCGCTTCAGTTCGGTCGGCTCGATGGGCTTTCCGAGGTAGTCGTAGGCTCCCAGCCCGACCGCATTCATCGCGCCCTCGATATCCGCGTATGCGGTCATCAGAATCACTGGAATCGCCGCGCTGGCTTCTCGCACGCGCCGAAGAACTTCGTGGCCGTTCGTGTTGTTGGCCAAGTGCACGTCGCTGAGTACGAGGTCGTAGCGAGCCAGCTTGGCGGGCGGTGGGGCAGCGTCGGCATCGTCGAACACGTCAACCTGATAGCCCTCGCTCCGGAGGACGCGCGCGAGCAGTGAGGAAAGCGTTTCGTCATCCTCAAAGAGCAGAATGTGCGCTCCGGACCCCGACGGCTCGCCGTCGAGCTTGTGTTTGGCTTCTTCGATCATGCTGCCCTTCTCCTGTGGAGGCGGATTCCCTCGAGAACCGGGCTGGGGCCTGTAGTCCCACCTTGATTCTTGGTGTGGGACCTTGTTGCGCCTCGAAGACCGTGCCCGCTTGAATGAGAGTTGCCTGCGAAGCTCGCCGCTGCCACCCCTCTGCCGGTTTCGGCGCACTTTCCGCTAAGGGTGAATCGCTCGCTCGCGCTTCTCATGTCTCAGGTACACTTGCCTTTCACGGACGATGCCGGCGAAGGGCCGGCGCCTGTATGCTCTACGCTCTTGGGCCCGTTCGATCCACTGCGCGTCGGAGAGCACATTCACGGTCACCTGGGGTGGCTGGCGGCTGCCTCGCTCATGCACCCTGCTGTTCTGCTGCGTCGCACGAAGCGGTCGGCCCACCTTTCGGTGGGGTTCGCGGTGGGCATCGTCACACTCGCTGGAGCGCTTGGGGTGGCATTGTATGGGCCGTATCGAGACACACTAAAACAGCCGATTTTTGCCGCTGCACCCGCCGTCGGTTACATCTTCGAACGCAAGGAGCATCTGGCGTTCGGCGCAATCCTGTTCGCTTGGGCGGGAACCGTGGCCTACGTGGGAGCGGGTCCCGCGAGCTCGCCGCGCGAGCCCCTACGCAGAGCCGCCCATTTGGCTTTCATCGCATCGGCCGGACTCGCCCTGCTTAGCGCCGTGATGGGGACAATCGTGGCTTCGTACAAGACCTTCTAGGCTAGGTTCCCCGAAACGTTGGCTCTCGTTTCTCGAGAAAGGCGCGCATTCCCTCGCGTTGGTCGTCGGTTCCGAAGAGCGATGCGAAGCATCCCAATTCGATCTCGTTGGCAATCGACGGCGGGACGTCTTGGCCACGCTCGATCGCGCGCTTGATGAGCGCGATGGCCAGCGGCGCTTTTTTGGCGATCTTCTGCGCAAGCTGGCCCACGCGTGGCAAGAGATCCGCGTGCGGCACGACCGCGTCGACCAAACCGGCGCTCAGAGCCTGCTCGGCGGTAATCATTTCGCCGGTCATGCACATCTCTCGCGCGCGCCCGACGCCCACGCGTCGGGCAAGCCGCTGCGTGCCCCCGAAGCCCGGCAAAATGCCCAAGTTGACTTCCGGCTGACCCAGTTTCGCCTTGTCGCTCGCGTAAATGATGTCGCAGCACATGGCCAACTCGCAGCCGCCGCCGAGGGCAAATCCGTTTATGGCGGCAATGAAGGGCATGTGGGCCTGCTCGATCGCGACTCCGACGCGCTGTCCGAGCTCCGCGAATTGTCGCGCTTGGACGGCCGTCATCTCGCGCATCGCTGCCACATCGGCTCCTGCCGCAAAGGCCCTATCACCGGCCCCCGTAACGACGACGGCGCGTACCGCACGGTCGCCGTCTAGTTCAAGAACGGCATCGAGCAGGTCCGACAACAGAGCCGCGGTTAATGCATTGAGCTTGTCTGGTCGATTGAGCGTGACTGTTGCAACGGCGTCGTCGCGCATAACGGCAAGGCTCGACATGGCTTCGGCTCCTTAGGGTTTCGACCACCGCCCGCCGCAGAGCCGGGACGTGGCGTTCTCACAACGATGGTTTGCAGCGTTTGCCGTGCTCGTCGTACAAATGAAAGCCGCGGCCGGCTTTGCGTCCGAGCCAGCCTGCGTCAACGAGGTTACGCAGGAGCGTGGGGGCGCGGTACTTGTCGTCGCCCGTCTCGCGATGCAGAACGTCGGCGATCGCGAGCACGGTGTCGAGCCCTATGAGGTCGGCCAACTCGAGTGGCCCGAGAGGATGATTCAGGCCCAGTTTCGCTCCGGCGTCGATGTCATCTGCAGTGCCCACTCCCTCCTGAAGCGCGAAGCAGGCCTCGCAAAGCATCGGGATCAGAATGCGGTTCACAAGGAAGCCGGGAGAGTCGCGACTCGTGGTCGTCGTCTTACCCATTTTTTCGGCGAGGGCCTTTGTGAGACGGTAGGTCTCGTCGCTCGTCTGCACGGCCCGCACGATTTCGACGAGACTCATGAGCGTTGGTGGATTCATGAAGTGCATCCCGATGACGCGGTCCGGTCGGGATGTCGCTGCGGCGAGTTTCGTAAGCGAAATGCTCGACGTATTGCTAGCGAGCCATTTGCCGGGTGCAAGAGCGGCATCGCACTTGTGAAAGAGCGCGAGCTTGAGGTCGACGTTCTCGGTGGCCGCTTCGATCACGAAGTCACACGCGCCGAACGACTCCGGGCCGCTGCCGGAGCGAATGCGCGCGAGGATCGCTTCGCTTTCCTGCGGCGTCATCCTGGCCTTGTCAATCTGCCGCGCCAGGAGGCCTGCGATCTTCTTTTTCCCTTTGTCCGCGAGCTCGCTCGTTGAATCTACGAGCACGACTTCGAATCGGGTCGCCGCCGCGACCTGCGCGATTCCACTCCCCATTTGCCCTGCTCCGAGGACGCCAATTGTCTTGATCTCCTCGATTTGTGCCATGCTCTGCCTCCCGAATGGCTGCATGGCGGCATACCATGCTTTGGCTGCCGGTCGTTCTCTCGGCTGCCTGCCAGCCGCCGCGCGTAGTGGAGCGGGCGCAGGCCCTCGTTCGGATGCACCGAGAAGACGAGGCCGCTGTGCTCTTGCGCGAACGTGTTCGCAATGAACCGAAAGACGTTCAGGCCCGAAGGCTGCTCGTGCGCGTTCTGGGTTTCGTCGGCGATTTGCCCGCTGCAAGGGTCGAAGCCACCGAGCTTGCGAGGTGGCTGCCTGCAGACGACCCAACGCCGTACCTTGAGCTGGGTCACGCTCTCGAGCTTGCACACCGCTACGAGGAGGCACTTGCTGCGTATGATGAAGCAGGGATGCGGGCTCCTTTGTCCGCGTCCGGACCGCGCGAGGGAGGGATGCGCTCGGCACGATGGGGAGAGGCTCAGTGGGCTGCTCCACGACTCGAGGAGGCGATCCGACGCGGCGCGAGTGACGCCGAGATTTGGCACGCGCTAGGTCTTGTACGCCTGCACTTGGGCGACCTCGATGGCGCCGAGCATGCCTATCGGACGGGTGCAGCCACCGATCCGCGCGGTGGCGAAAACTGGCTGGGGCTTGCCACTGTGGCGGTTGCGCGGGGTGACGCGGAGCGGGCTCTGGGTGCGTACGACCAAGGATTGGCCCGCGCACCCCACTCGGGGGCCGCGCAACTTGGACGCGCATGGGCCTTGGCGAGACTCGGGCGAAAACAAGACGCGTCGCGTGCGCTCGATCGCGCCCAAGAGCTTGGCGCCTCCGCCGCGAACGTGGCGCGGCAAAGGGCAGCACTCGATCAATAGGCGACGCAGCTTTCGACGCGCACAGGCAGAAGGCGCTCACGGCCCCCCAGTTGGGAAAGCTCGACGACGAACGCGTAGCCGATCACGTAGGCCCCTTGCTTGTGGACGAGCGCAGCGGCGCCGCTGGCGGTACCTCCTGTGGCAAGCACATCGTCGACGACGAGAACGCGATCGCCCTCGTGAAGACTCCCGCGGTGCATTTCAAGCGCATCCCGGCTGTACTCCGTCACCAGCTCGACGCGATCGACTGCGGCGGGCAGCCTGCCGGGCTTGCGTACCGGGACGAAACTTGCGTTTAGACGCGCGGCCAGGGCACCGCCAAAGATGAATCCGCGGGCTTCGATGCCGGCGATTGCCGAGATTTGCTCTCCGATGAACCGCTCGGCGATTCCGTCCAGAACGATGTGCAGTGCACGAGGGCTTGCCAGAAGCGGCGTAATGTCCTTGAAGAGAATCCCGCGCTTCGGAAAGTCAGGAATGTCCCGGATCAGTGAGCGGCAGAAATCGAAGCTTGCCATCGGCCGAGCGATAGCCGGCAGGGCCGGTGCAGCGGCAGGCGGCGGCCGCTCCGCTGAGCGTGGGCGCGTGGCCGCGGGACGCTTATGCGGACGTTTCTTCGTAGCCATGCGTTCTTCTATAAGCGCTTGCCATGGGAGTCCATATCCATGATGAGCGATGCCGTACGCGGCACGTCGGAAACGCTGGTCAGATCGAGCAGGAGGGGAGTGACGGATGCGGCGCCGTCGTCGTACGCGTCGGTGTCCGTTCCCGTGTTTCGCTCATGCCGAACGCCTGGTCCCCCGAGCCACAAATACTCGCGGCCGCGCGGATCCCAGCGAAAATCGACCACCTCCTCGTAGATTCGCGCTCCAAGGCGTGTGGCGCGAACCTCGCCGTTCCACCGCGGAGGGACATTGAGGTTCAGCAACGCGGGACGAGCCGAGGTGGTGCGTAGCAAAGTGAGAGCCAAGCGTGCGCCAAGAGTGGCTACCGGTTGGAGATCGAGCGATGGATGTGCGCTGGTGGCCACCGCGGGTATGCCACGCAGCGCACCTTCGCGCGCTGCGGCTATGGTGCCCGAGTAGAAGGCGTCCTGCCCCAGATTCATCCCATGGTTGATGCCTGCAACAACCAGGTCGGGTCGTCGCGGCAGCAAGCGCGTTCCCGCGTGCAGAGCGACGTAGACGCAGTCGGCGGGGGTCCCATCCAAAGCAAAGACGCCGGGCTCGACGGCTCGCAGTCGTAAGGGGCGATGTAGGCTGAGCGAGTGGCTCGATGCGCTCTGTTCGTTTTCGGGGGCCAAGACGACGACCTCCGCGCCCTCAGAGATCAGCGCTTCGCGCATCGCCCGGATGCCCGGACTCGAATGGCCGTCGTCATTGGATAGGAGGACGAGCGAGCGGTCGGCCATGGGGCGGGGGGGCATACCTTGCCGCGCTCCGGGCGCCAAGAACCACGAATCCTACGCTCTATGCCCGGCCTACGTCGCTTCGGCATTGATGCCATCGGCCTGCCGAATTCTGGACGTGCGTTCAGTATGCGACTAGTTTGGGCCCATGAGAAACGAAAGAGTATTGGGGGCAATGTTGCGATTGGCCCGGCGAAGAGAGGCAGCCACAGAAGACGAGGTCGCACTCCGCATAGGGGGGGCAAAGAGTCAGATCCGCATGTCGATGCGTGAACTGGCTTCGGCCGGCTTCATCGAGCTTCGGCCGGGTCGCCCAGCGCGCTTGACGATGGAGGGGCTTGCGCGGGCGGTTGCATTGCTGCCCGGCCACCGGTCTCATTCGGGGCCGCGTGTCCTTCGCGCATCGCGCGCCGCGTGAGTTCAATTGGTGTAAGATCTTCACCAATGACCGATGAGGTCCACCCCGCGCTGCGCGTCGTGGTTGCAACGGTAACAGCGGGCCGCGGCAGCTTGCCCGAGGACGCTGCGCGTCCCATCGTCGAGGAGGTGAAAGAGGCGAAACTCAACTTCGTGCGAAGTGTCGTTGTGAACGGGGAGCCGCACTTTATTCAGCAACTCGTATCGAACGTCTCGAACTCCAACGAGGCCGATGTGATCATAATGGTCGGCGGAACGGGGGTCGGTCCGCGGGACTTCACGTGCGAGGCGCTCGACAGCATCCTTGAGCGGCACATCGAGGGTTTCGGCGAGGCCTACCGTCGACTTCTGCGCGAAGAATTCACCGTGGGCGCCGGCGCCATGCTCGCGCGTGCGACCGCCGGCGTTTACAATCGGTGCCTCGTTTTCGCATTGCCTCGGAACTCGTCGCGGTTACGCCGCGCCATGCAGGTGCTCGTCATCCCGACGTTGGCCGAGGCCGTGCAGCTCGCGGCGGGTCGAACGCTGGGGGTGCAGGAACAACAAGCTGTCCCGTAGTGGTTCTGCTCGGGTGGGATTGAGCAGTCAAAGTTCGTCGACGGTGAACGCAAGTGCGGCAGCAATTTCAGTTGCTCCGCAGGTCAACGCGACAAGCCGCTCGAACCCCAAAGCATTTCCGGCGCTGGGCGGGATTCGCGACAGCGATTGAAGGAAGCGCTCGTCGATCGGGTAAACCGGGAGTCCCTTGCGACGGCGATCGTCCTGCTGCCCCACAAACCGCTCCCTTTGCTCTACGGGGTCGGTCAGCTCGCCGAAGCCGTTGCAAAGCTCTACGCCAGCGACATGGAGCTCGAACCGCTCGGCCAATCGCGAGTTGTTTGGCTTCGTTCGCGCCAGCGAGGCCTGCGAGGCCGGATAGTCGGTGAGAAAGACAGCTCGATCGAGTTCCTCGAGTCCGGGCTCGACGCAGTCGACGAAAGCGCGGAAGTAGCGCTCGTCGTCTCGGGCAGCGGCTTCAAGGGTCTCTTCCGATGACCATCGCGCAAAACGCGCGAAAGCTTCGCAGACAGGGAGCCTCTCGAAGGGCGGGCGCACATCGATGATTCGACCCCCTAGTCGCAACGCACCCCCCGTCACCTTTGCGACAAGCTGCTCGGTGTCCGCAATCACGCGCTCTACGTCGGCGCCCCCCCGATACCATTCGAGCATCGTAAACTCGGGGTTGTGCCGTGCGCCGGATTCGCTTCGTCGGAAACAGGGCGCCAACTGGTAGATAAGGGTCCAGCCGTCGGCCAGCAATCGCTTCATCTGGTACTCGGGCGAAGTGATGAGCCACCGCGGTGCGGTCGCGTCGCTGACGAGTTCGAACGCCTCGAGGTGCAAGTCCAGACCTGGGGAGGGAACCATCAATGGAGTGGCGACCTCAATGAAGCCGCGCGAGTCGAAGAATTGGCGCACCTGGCCGCAAATGCGGGCGCGCTCGCGCAGAAGCTTCATGTTCGATCGGGCGGGGTCAGGCCGCGCAGGATGATCTCCGCGAGCTGGCCCGATGCTCGCAGTAGACCGCCGGGCTCCGCCTTGCCGAGGGCCCATGTCATTGTAATCCCGTCGAGAGCTCCGAAGATTGCTCGGGCTGCGAGATGAGGTGACACGTCTTTGCGAAGCTCGCCGAGGGCTTGACCCTCGGCGACGACTCGGGCGATCGCGTCGAGGTATGCCATGAACTTGGGGGCCGCATACTCTTTCATCAACTTCGTCGATTGGCGAAGGATGATGGTGATGACCTGAGCGAGGTCGCGTTCACCTTCGAGTAGACCGAGCTGAATCTCCACGATCCGCTTCAGCTTTGCCGCCGAGTTTGTCGCATGCGGCAAGTCTTGTTCTAGAAAAGCGAGCAGGCGCTGGACGTGATGCTCGAACAGGGAGACGAGAAGAGCGTCTTTCGATTTGAAGTAGAGATAAATCGTTCCGTCTGCGACCCCCGCGGCTTTGGCAACCTCGCTGACTCGCGTCGCATAAAAGCCCTTGGCCGCGAACACGCGCACCGCGGCATCCAGAATGCGTGCACGCTTGTCGCCTGCACGGGCCGCGCGGGGTCCGCTGCGCCGGCCCTGGCGGCGTGCGCTGAGTGAAGATTCACTCATCACGTGGGAGCTACCAGACGAGGTTCGCCTGGTCAACGAAGCGCGCGCCTCACCACCCCATAGCGAACAAATGCACGGCGAATGACCCGATCGTGCGGCCCATCCACGGACCAAGCAATGCCAGTGCAGCGGTCACTGCAAGCAACCGAGGCAGATGGGACAGCGTTGGGTCCTGGATTTGCGAGGCCGCTTGAAATGCCGCGACGACCAGCCCCACAAGTGCGGCGACCCCCAAGACGGGCAGCGACACCGCGATTACAAGAAGAAGAGCGTGCTGCGCGTAGTGGACGAGCATCGCCGTCGGCATGGGGCCTCAATCGCCGCCGTCCGCGCCCGGACCTGCTTCCACCCCATCGGCCATGGCTTCAGAGGGCGCGTCTGATTCACCTTGTGCGGGACCATCCGGACTCGCGGCTTCTACGGCCGCGTCCAGGGAAGCTTCGACCGACGACTCCAGGGAGACGTCGGCCCCACCCCCTTCGGCGTCTGGCGAGCTATCGGGAGGCGCCGTGTTCGCGTCGACCACGGCGTGATTTGCGCCGCACGCCGGTGCTGTCGCCCGAGCCAGGTCGGGGGGACAGCATCTCATCGGCAGGACGCCGCCGATGATTTGGCAAGTTAGATTGCTCGTGCAATCGCTGTTTCCGTTGTCGTTGGCTCGCGGGTCGCAGACCTCGCCCTCCCCCTGGCGATTGCAAGCCGCGAACAAGCCAAGGACGACAAGACAGGGGGCGAAAATCAGGGTTGAGCGAACGCGCATGACGTGCCGGCGGAACTTCCCAGAAAATCCGCAAAAACGCTAGCGCTCTTCTCAGAGCGCCGACCTTTCCTCGACCGGAGCATCGCCGGCGGGCGGTTTCTGTTTCGCTTCAACGGCCGCGCTGAACAGACGCGCGTACTGTGCAGCGCTCGCGAGTGAAAAGAGCAAAGACAGGTACACGAGCATGCGTCCGACGTGGACCATGTCCACGACACCCATGTCGATGCCTGCGTACACCATGTGGTACGGGTATCCCAGCACCAACGCGACAATTCCGATCATCTGCAAGGCCGTCTTCGTTTTGCCCTCCTGACCGGCGCTGATGATGACGCCCTCGCTCGCAGCGACGCTGCGCAGGCCCGTGACGCCAATGTCGCGGGCGAGCAGCAACACGACGACCCACGGCGCAATGCGGCCCATCGGCAGCATCCAAACGAGCGCTGCCATCACGATGAGCTTGTCGGCGAGTGGGTCGAGAAACTTGCCGAGGACGCTGACGACGCCAAGTTTGCGTGCGAGATAGCCGTCGAGGAGATCGGTGATGGCGGCGGCTGTAAACACGATGCACGCCCAGAACCCGCGCCTCGGCGTCGGGCTATCGAGTAGCCACACAAAGAACGGAATCGCACAGATACGGCCGAGTGTGAGCACGTTGGGGATATTCAGCACGTCCTTGGCGAGGGTTCGCCGCGGGGGGAGGGAGGTATGCGGGCGCATCGATTGGACGGGTCTAGCCCGAGCAGAGCAAGACAACCCCCTCGCCGGAGAAACTGAGCATGCCTGCCTGCGTACCCGGTGCCTCGGCCGACGGAAGCATCCGGGTGACCAGACGACCCAGCCACCCCACCACCCATTGGCGTCGCACAAGAAGAGGGCGCCCTGCGAAGCTGGCCACGGATCCGAAATTTCCCGTCAGTTCAAGAACGACTGCGCCGTCGCCGCGCAGCTGAACGAGCGACATCGCGTCGTTGGTCGGACGAGTTGGATCGATCCTGGGCTCGGAGAGCACGCGCCCATTTTCGTAGCTTAGCGAGAGGTCGAATCCGAACAGTACGTCCTCGCGGATGAACGCAAGTCCTGCCTCGATCGCCAGTTGCGCAAGCTTGTGGCCCGCCCGCGGGCCGAACAAGAGTCGAGCGTCGCCTTCAATCGCCATAAGTGGACTACCGACGCCTCCCAAGACCTCGTTCGTTGCCGTACTTCGAAGGCGGCGATGCAGCCCGCGCACAGCAATGGCCCCGGAGACCGCACGCAGCGCTTCGACTCGACCCGCAAAGGCGCGTGCAGGCTCAACGCACGTTTGCACCAGCAATAGGCCGGCTTCGTCAAGCGCGATCGGCCGATCGGAGAGAGCAGCGAAGAGTGGCGCCGGAGGGTTAGCGCCGCGCCATCCGGGTCGGCGAGATGACATCGAAACAGTCTCTGTCAGCGGTTCGCCTGGCTCGAGCGCGTGCCAAGGGCTCTCGTGTGGCCCTTGCGCATCGGCTTCGGCAAGGGCAAAGCGGAGGTCGCCCGCATCCAGCTCCAGGAAGGCCGTTTCGGCAACGTCGCGCACCCCGGGCACGGAGGGCTCGGGGGCAAGTGGCGCCTTCGAGCGACGGAGCGCGTCCGTTATTCGTTTGGCCATGGTCGGATGACCACCGCGGTCAAGGGCGACCTGCGCTTGTTCAAGGTCTCCTAGCTTCTCAAGCGCGAGACCGAGGTACGCCCACGCGCGCTTGTGGTCAGGGTTCAGACGAACGGCTTCTGCCAATACGGTGTGCGCACGATCGGGCTGGCCGGTCTTCAGGTAACATAGCGCAAGGTTAATTTTGACCGACACGTCGCGGGCAAACTGGCGCGCCAAGTCCTCGTAAATCTGAATTGCCCGAGGATACAGGCCCAAGCGAAAATAAACCGTGCCGAGCAGATCCTGCCCCTTCGGATCCAACGGCTGCATCGTGAGCGCGTGCTCGAGCTCCTCCTTGGCGTCGTGAATCCGATTTTCCTGCAGTAGCTCACTGCCTCGGTACAGGTGGAAGAGAAAGTCCTCGTCCGTGACGTTGTTGGCCGAGTCCACCGGTGCCGAAGGTGGTGGAGACGACGGCGCGGCGTTGGGACGCTCGTCCAAGGCGCTACTCAAGCTCCATCGTCACAAGTTTTGCGTTTGCCTCAACCGCGCCTCCCGCCACCGCGTGCACTTCCGTGATCACGCCGGCCCTCGCTGCGCGCACTTCATTCTCCATTTTCATCGCCTCGAGAACGACAAGCGATTGGTTGACGCGCACGGTGTCCCCTCGAGCAACGAGTACGCGCACGACCCGCCCCGGCATTGGGCTTCGAACGATCGATTGTCCTCGCGCACCGGTCGACGCCGGAGCCTCGGCCGCGGCGAACGTGCGGTCGCTATCGGCTCTTACGCGGCGACGAAGGCCGCGCGTTGTCACGAAGAACTCAGGCGGTTGGCCTTGGACAGACAGGTCCACCACTTTCCCGTCGACGCGCACACTAAGTTGATGGGCCGTTGCCGACACGTCCACTTCAAGCAAGCGGCCGTCCACGGATACCTGAAAGCCACCATTGGCAAGAATGGCGATGTCGACGGCAATGGCCTGACTCTTCGCCTGCGGTTCTAGAGTGACGTAGTAGCGCACCGCTCAACACTATACTCTGGCAACCCGCGCGAGCGATCCAGTCAAGAGAGGCAGCCTAGCGCAGCAAGCGAAGCTCAACGTCGACACGCCGGCCGAGTCCGAGCCCCGGCGGCAGAGCGAAGAAAGCGGTACCGACGTCACCGGAAAAGCTGCCCCCGCTCAGCGCGAATACGTCTCCGTGGAGGCCGTCGTGAACGGCGTCACGGGTCACTTGCGCGCTGATGCGCAACTTAGTGACAGCCGTTCGAGCCGTAAGTGCACGCTGAGCCAAGAGCGCAAGCGTTCGTTCGATGCCGCGGCGCAATGCGATCGTTGGCGAGCCCGCGATTGAGGTCCCGGCGAGATGGCCGGTGTCGTCGAGCTCCAAAGTCACGATGGCCGTACCCGCTGCGCCGAACGGGGCGGCGGACCAAACAGAGTCAGCGCTCGCTGTCTGCGCGAACGCTCTGGTGAATGTCGTCGCGAGGTCCGTCGCGGAGCGTTCGCCAACGGCCCCGTAGAGGGGCTCGGGCCCCGATGACGGACGGGGCATCTCGGACCCTGATCCTGCGCCGAACCGCGAGCGTTTCACATCGCCGTTCGGCGCTGCGGGCGCCTTCGTGGCTTCGGTCTCACCGGGCCCGCCCGTTTCCTCGCTGGCGGCAGAGGTGAGCGGGGGATCCACGTCGAACGTGGTTCCCACCAGCGTTTGGGACAATGGTTCGAGGGCGAATTGCTGTTGAGACCGACAACGACTCAGCACGCCAAAAGACCCGGCATGTAGGCCGAGACTAAGCGCAGCGAAGAGTACTAAAGATAGCGCGCGCGAGTCTTCCACGCTTCGCATTGTGCCAACTTCCGTCGGTTTCGGCTAAAGGTGCTCGATTCCACCATGCACCGACAAGCGGGCGTCGTTCTGCCGCTCTTTTCGATCCGCACGCGGCGAGACTGGGGCATCGGCCAAGTCTCGGACCTTCCTATGGCCGCCGCGTGGATTCGACGGGCGGGGCACAAGCTGCTCCAAGTCCTCCCGCCGCACGAACTCTCCGCGGGTGAGACGAGCCCGTACGGCGCCCTGACCGCCTTCGGAGTGGATCCGATTTACTTGGACGTGACTGCGGTCGAGGATCTCGATACGCCAGCGATTGAGAAGGCCCTCGGGGAGGAAGGGAAAAAGGCGCTGGAGCGTGCGCGTGCGGCCAGCAGTGTCGACTACTCGGCCGTACGCCCCTTGAAGACGCGCGTTATGCGAGCTGCTTTTGACCGGTTCTTCGAGCGGGAGTGGTCTAGGGGCACGCCCCGCGCAGCAAAGCTGGCTCAATTCATGCGCGAAGAGAGCGGGTGGCTGGATGACTTGGCGCTCTACACCGCAATCCGCGACTCGCGAGGGGGGTGGGGATGGGAGAGCTGGTCCGAAAACCATCGCGACCGGGCACCGCAAGCACTACAGAAAGTGCGTGCCGATCATGGTCAACGGCTCGTTGAGGTTGCTTACGTACAGTGGCTCCTCAATGAGCAGTGGCAACAGGCGCACTCGCAAATGCGCGAGGTCGGCGTCGAGCTCATGGGAGACATACCGTTCGTCGTGTGCGCGGAAAGCGCGGACGTGTGGTCGCATGCCTCGCAGTTTCAGTTGCACGTATCGCTCGGCGCGCCGCCCGACGACTACTCCGTCGACGGTCAGGACTGGGGTCTACCCGCGTACGACTGGCTCGCGATGGAGGCCGACTCCTTCGCTTGGCTGCGCGCACGAACGAGGCACGCTGCCAGACTCTACGACCGCTTCCGGCTGGACCACGTGGTCGGCTACTTTCGGCAATGGGTGCGTCGCAAGGGTGGCCGTGACCGCGGTCGTTTCGACCCTGAGGGGGTCGACGCGCAACGCGCTCGCGGATTGCGGGTGCTCGGCGCGATCTTGGATGAACTTTCGCAAGCGAAGGAAAGCGTCGGTCCCCCGCGAGCCATCGCCGAGGACTTGGGAGTGATCCCGCCGTTTGTGCGTGACGTCTTGGGCCAGCTCGGGCTGCCGGGCTACCGAGTACTCCCGTGGGAGAAGGATGCGGCGCTCTTTCGCGATCCTCGAGCGTTTCCAACGTCGAGTGTGGCATCGTGGAGCACGCACGACACAGCCCCCATCGACCGGTGGTGGGACGATTTCTCCGACGACGATCGCAAGTTTCTGGCAGCTCGCGCGGGCGCGCCTGCGGAGGCCAGCGCGGAGGTCCGGTCGCTCGCACTCATCGGAGACTTGCAACGCTCGAGCTCAGGAATGACGCTTGTTCTCGCGCAAGAGCTTCTGGGTCTCAAAGACCGCATCAACGTGCCCGGGACGGTTGGCGGTCAGAATTGGAGCTGGCGCTTGCCCAAAACAATTGAAGATCTCGAGACCGATCCAACCGCTATTGCTCGCTTGGACGCCATCCGTCAACTCACTCTCGCGGCGGGGAGG